>Ga0184639_10000808_pt1 | contig 12844 bp, 13 predicted proteins | sample PLM31_170_b2_FD_133155 | JGI IMG/M metagenome (GOLD analysis project Ga0184639, IMG submission 133155) | Groundwater sediment microbial communities from an aquifer in East River, Colorado, USA - PLM3-1_170_b2 | ecosystem: Environmental > Terrestrial > Soil > Riparian zone | place: USA: East... | reverse complement strand
GGCCAGGACGATGAGCGGCGGCGAGCAGCAGATGCTGGCCGTGGCGTGCAGCCTCATGGCCGAGCCGCGCCTCCTCATGTTCGACGAGCTCTCCCTCGGCCTGTCGCCCGTGCTCACCCTCAGCCTGTTCGAGACCCTGCGCCCGTTGAAGGCTGAGGGGCTGACCATGTTGCTCGTGGAGCAGAACGTCCACCTGGCGCTGGCGGTGTGTGATTATGCCTTTGTGCTCAGCGAGGGGCGCATCACCCTCGAAGGTGAGGCGCGCACGGTCGCCCGCAACGAAGCCGTGCGCAAGGCCTATCTTGGCATCTAATCCACGGCACGCCTGTTCCCCCTCACTCCTCGGCGGGCGCATGGCCCGGCCCCTCCGAGACAAGGCAGATTTCGATTGTGATGACCTGATAGCGGGCCCAAACCACGCAGGTGGCGAGCAAGTAGGTCGTTGTCCGGGCGAGTGCGGGGGATGATGTAGATCAGGATGCCGCCCGGCTGAGAGTGCTCACGGCCCTGAGAATATTCTGATACGAGCCGCAGCGACACAAGTTGCCGGCGAGATAATCCCGGATTTCGTCAGCCGAGGGCGAGGGATTCTCGTTCAGGAGCGCCACCGTCGAGAGCACGAAGCCCGGTGTGCAGTAAGCGCACTGGAAAGCGGCCTCTTGAATGAAAGCCTGCTGGGCCGGGTGAAGGTTACCGTCCCGTGCGAGTCCCTCGACCGTCGTTATTTCCCTCCGGCTCGCTTGTGCGGCTAGCATCAGGCAACTGCTGATGGCCTGCCCGTCCACCAGCACGGTGCACGCTCCGCACATCCCGATCCCGCACCCCTCTTTCGCGCCGGCCAGCCCGAGCTCGTCGCGCAGCACGGAGAGCAGCGTGCGCACCCCGGCCTCCACTTCATAGGTCGCGCCGTTCACCTTCAGAGTCGTCATCCTGCTTTCTCCCGCAGCGCCCGCAGCACCTTCTCGGCCGTGATGGGCAAACCCTTGATCCGCACCCCAACCGCATCTTCAATGGCATTGGCGATGGCCGGGGCCACCGGCGGCAGGGTCATCTCGCCTATGCCGTGGATCGCTCCGTGGCCGCCTTCCGACTCAAGCAACACGCTGCTCAACTCCAACGGCGCATCGCGGAACGAGGGGATCATATAATCAGAGAGATTCGGATTGGTCACCTGCCCTCCGTCAAAGATGATCTCCTCCAACAGCGTTGGGCCCAAGCCATAGATGACGTTGCCGTCATTCTGCAGCCGGGCCAGGCGCGGATTGACCACCCGCCCCGCAAACGAAGCGGCAGAATAGCGCAGCACCGTGACCTTGCCGGTCTCGGTGTCCACCTCGACTTCGGCTGCGCCCGCGCCCTGGTGCCAGTGCGGCGTGGAGATGCCCTGCCCGGTTTCAGGGTCGAGGCTCAACGCGGTGGCGTATTCCCCGGTGGCTTCCAGTGCGTCGAGGTTGTGGCGCCTGAGCACGTCGGTGTACGCGATGGCCTCGCCGGCCGCTCTAATCTGGCCGCTTTCGGCCCGCAACGCCTCGGGGCCAGCCTCCAGGATTGGCCCGGCGAGGGTGATCAGTTTTTGCTTCAGTTCACGCGCGGCCGCCGTCACCGCGCTCCCCATCATGCTCGTCGAGCGGCTGGCCGAGGTCGTGGAGTCGAACGGCGTGAGGGCCGTATCCGGCCCGACAACGCGAATCACCCAGAGCGGCACGCTCAGCGCATCGGCGGCGATCTGCGCCAGGGCGGTATGCGCGCCTTGCCCCATCTCGACGGTGCTGGTGAAGAGTGAGACGGTTCCGTCGCTGGATAGCTTCAGCCGCGCCTGCGATTTCGACGTGCCCGTCGTGCTCTTCATCATCACCGCGAATCCACGCCCTCTCACCCCCCTCCCCTCTCTCCCGACGCTTTCCGTCGGGAGAGGGGGGAGGGGTCGGGGGTGGAGGGTGAGGTCCCTCACTGCCGCCTCGAGGCATTCCACAAAATGCACGTCGTGCAGAACCTCGCCGGTGGCAAAGGTCTCTCCAGAACGCAGTAAGTTCCTCATGCGAAATTCGAGCGGGTCCCAGCCCATCTTCCGGGCGATGATGTCCATCTGCGACTCGTAGGCCCAGGTCGTCTGTGAACTCATCGCGCCGCGATACGCGCCCGCCGGCGGGAGGTTGGTGTACACGCCATAGGAGTCGGCGCGTACCGCCGGGATGCGGTAAGGCCCCACCGAGCGCACCATCCCCGCCGGGACGAGCAGCGGGCTGGCATCGGCGTACGCGCCGCCGTTCCAGTAAATCGTGATTTGACGGGCCGTCAGCGTGCCATCACGCCGCACCCCCGTTTTGAGCGTAATCGTCGCCGCGTGTTTGGTCACGGTGACGAATTCCTCGGCGCGGGCGAGTACGACTTTCACCGGACGCCCGCCCGTCTGGCGCGCGAGGGCCGCGACGAGCGGTTCCAGGCGCACGTGCCCTTTGCCCCCATACCCGCCGCCCAATGGCGGGACGATCACACGCACCGCCTCCGGCGCGATCTCGAATAACTCGGCCAGCACCCGCCGCACCATGAAGGGAGCTTGCGCCGCGGACCAGACGGTCAACCGGTCGCCCTCCCATTGAGCCGCGGCGACATGCGGTTCGAGCGAGGCTTGTTGCGCGGGCGGGCTGGTGAATGTGTCTTCAAAAATCTCGCCCGCCTCGGCGAAGCCAGCTTCCACATCGCCGTGCCGGAGTTTCGCGTGTTTGAAAATATTGTTTGGGAAAGCCTCGTGCAACACGGGCGCATCGGATTGCAGCGCGGCCAGCGCGTCAAACACCGCCGGCAGTTCCTGATATTCGGTTTCGATCAGCGCGGCGGCTTCTTCGGCGGCGTCAAGACTCTCAGCGGCGATGGCGGCAACCGGCTCCCCGATGAAACGGACGCGATCTCGCGCGACGACGCCCTGATCTCTGATCGCCACACCGTAGGATCCTTTTGGCCCCAGGTCCGCGCCCGTGAGGATGGCTACCACCCCGGGCGCTTTCTCCGCCCGGCTCACCTCGACCTTCAAAAGCTGCGCGTGCGGGACGGCGCTGCGCACGATCTTGCCGGCGAGCATGTTGGGCAGCCGCAGGTTGACCAGGTACTCCACGGCGCCGGTCACCCGGGCGACGGAGTCCAGCATGGGCACAGACTCACCGATGGCCATCGCGCGCCTCCCTCAACGCCCGCCGCACGAAAACACGGATCATCTCCCGCCGATACCAGGCCGAGCCCCGCGCATCGGACAGCGGGTCCAGCGCGCGCGCATATTCATCCGCAATCGTGGCGATCAGTTCGTCGGTGAGTGTCTCGCCGTGCGCCAGCGCCTCCACGCGCCCTAATCTCTGCGGTGTCTCCACGGCTGCGCCCACCGCCACCCGCAAATCGCGGCAGCGGCCAACGTCATCTACCTCCACCACGGCGGCCACACCTACGCACGGGCGGTCCTCCGCCGAGCGCGAAGCGTACTTGAGATAGGCCGCGCGGGCCGAGACGGGCAAAGAGGGGACGATCAGTTCGGCCAGAATTTCGTCCGGGGCGAGGGCGGTGGTGAAAAAGCCGAGGAAGAATTCGGAGAGGGGCATCTGGCGCGATTCCGCCGGGCCGACGGCGGTCACCCGCGCGTCGAGCGCAAGCAGTAAGGCCGGAGGATCGGAAGCATAGTCGGCTTCGGCCAGGTTGCCGCCGACGGTTGCCTGATTGCGCACGCGCACATTCCCGACGACGCCAAAAGCCTGCGCCAGCGCCGGGCTGAATGCGCGCACGGCTGTCGAGCTCTCGACGCTTCGCAGGCGGGTCAACGCGCCGAGATGGAGTCCGTCGGCCTCGCGACGGATGAAATCGCAGCCGGGGATGCGGCCGAGGCTGATTAACACCCTGGGCGCGATGAGTCTTTGCTGGAGCATGAGGGTCACCGCCGTCCCGCCTGCGACGACTTTCGCGCCTTCGCCGTGCGCCGCCAGCAGGGCGGCGGCTTCGGCCAGCGTGGCCGGTTCGAGAAACTCAACTTTCAAGTTTGGTCCTCACGTTCTGGGCAAACGCGGCCGTCATTTTTTTGGCCGTCGCGCTCACGACCGTCGTGCCAAACTGCGCCAGCCGCCCGCGCAGGCTCACTTCCATTTGGTACGCCACTTCGGTTCCCACCTCAACCGCTGTCAGGGTAGAAGTGAATGACGCCTTCACCATGGAAGCGATGAGCTGATCGTCGCCTTCTAACACCGCGGCCATGCGCCGTGGTGGATCAAATTCGGTGAGCGTCGCCTTGCCGCCAAAGGCGGCGGCGACAGGCCCGACTTTCACCTTGAGTGTTCCACGATAAGTCTTCTCGTCCACCTTTTCAACCGAGGCGAGCCCCGGCACGCATCGGCCCATTTCCTCGAGGTCGAGCAGAAAGGCCCACACTTTCTCGGGAGAGGCGCGGATCGTGAAGGAATCGGTAAGTTGCATGGTCAGGCCTCACCCCTCTCCATCGCTGAAGGCGATGGAGAGGGGTGAGGGGCCAGGGCTGGAGGGTGAGGCGGGCGCGTGGCAGAGCAGCACTTCGAGCGCATCCGCTCCGGCTTCGAGCGAATAACTGTCGCCCGGCTCAAGCCAGAGAATCGATTCCGGCTGAAGCAAGAAAGAGTGAGGGCCAACACGCGCCTGCCCCACGCCGTCAATCACGTAGAGAAAATGCTCGCCAGTCTGCACGCTGGCCGCCGGGGTGTGGACGCCCGGATCGAGCTTGATCCGCTCGACGTGCAGGGCCTCCGTTCCCAGCATTTTCGGGTTGGCGAGCGTGGTTCGATCAATGTTGCCAGTGCGAGTCGTTGCAAGATCAGTTGGGTTGAAAACACTTGGCATAGACGCTCCGATCAAGGCTCCAATACAACGCGCCCGGCGATCTCCCGATTGCGGAGCCGCCGGTGCAGGGTTTCAGCCTCTGCGAGGGGATACGTGCCAGTGACGATGGGCCGCACGCGCCCGGCGGCGACGAGGGCGACGACCTCTGCCAGTTCGCGCTTGGTGACATTGCGCGAGCCGAGGATATCCCATTCGTTGGCGATCATCGCCTGCGGGCTGGCGGTGAGAGCCGTGCCCGTGTGCGAGCCGACGATGACCATCCGCCCGCCGCGCCCCAGCGACTTGAGCGACGCCTCGAAGGTCGCCGTGCCGACGAGTTCGAGGACTACGTCGGCGCCCTCGCCGTCCGTCCATTCTCTGGCAGCGGCGGAGAAGTCGCCCATAGACGAGTCAAACGTCACGTCCGCGCCGAGGTCACGTGCCAGCGCGAGTTTCTCCGCGTCGAGGTCCACCGCCATGACGAACGCGCCCATCAGCCGCGCCAGTTGAATCGCGTGGACGCCCACGCCGCCGCCCGCACCTGTGACGATCACGCGCTCGCCGGGTTGCACCTTTGCGCGTTTGGTCAGCGCGTGATACGGCGTGCCAATCGCGTTCGCGATCACGCTCCCCTCCGCGAACGAAATTCGCTCAGGGAGTTTGACCAGGTTAACCGCCAGGACAGTCGTGTACTCGGCATACGCGCCGGGGGTGTGGATGCCGACGTATCCGCGAAAGTCGGCGCAGATGGTCTCGCGTCCGGTCAGGCAGTAACGACATCGCCCGCACGTCAGATACAGCGTGCTGGTCACGCGCTCGCCGGGCGCGACGTTCGTCACATTCGCGCCCATTTTTTCCACCACTCCGGCGATCTCGTGGCCGAGGATGATCGGCGCTTTGGCCGTCGGGAATTTGCCGTCGCGGATCGTGAGGTCAAATTGATCCACCGCGCAGGCCTTGACCCGAATCAATGCCTCGTCCGGGCCGGGCTGAGGCATGGGCACGTCCTCCAGGATTAACGGGCCGCCAAACTCTTTGACGATGAGGGCCTTCATCGCGTTGCCACCTCCGGGGCCGGGGCGGGATCGGCGATGGTGAAGAAGGCGAAGGCGGCGCCGAGGGCCAGCATTGCGGTGGCGAAGCCGTATCCGGTGGGGAGACCGAGATGATCCGCCAGGTAGCCAGCCCGGAGCGGGGCCCTGGTCGTGCCGACAAAACGCGCGAAGAATTGCAGCGCTCCGGCCGTCCCGCGTATGGCCGGGAAGTAATCCAACAGGATGTTCAGCTGCGCGGGAAAGCCAAAGCCAGCCGTCAATCCGAAGGCCAGCAAGCGAGCCGCCACCAGCGCGGCTGGCGTGGTGGCGGTCGCCATCGCGCTAATGGCCGTGAGAGCGCCGAATGTAATCACGGTTCCCAGTGCGCCCACGACCAGCGTAAACCGAAGCCCGCGCCGGTCGGCGGCCTGCCCGCCCAGGAGCGAGCCGGCACTCACACCGATGGCCGAAAAGGTTGCTACCGCGCCGATACCGCCCTCGTGCAAGCCCAGGCGTTCAGCGAGCAGTATCGGAGTCAACGTGTGGATGGTGTACAGGCCGTAGAACTGCACGAGGCCGAGGGCGAGCGCGCCGAGCGTGGCGCGTGTGCGCGCAAGCGTGAGCATTTCCTCCAGGCCGACTTTCTGGCCGTGAATTGGCTGAGGGGGGAGTTGCCAGAGGGTGAATACCAGAAGCGCAACGCTTACGAGCGCGAGGGCCAGAAAATCCGCCCGCCAGCTCAGCCACACGGCGAGGGCCCCGCCCATCGCCGGGCCGGAGGCCGCGCCAGCCGAGTTGAACATCGAGAAAATGCCCATCGCCCGCCCACGCTCGGCGGCGGGAAACACATCCGTAATCAGCGCGATGCCGACGCCGGCGGCCGCCGCGATGCCGCGGGCCTGCAAACTGCGCGCCGCGAGGAGCAACCCGATACCCCGCGTCAGGTAGCCGCCGAGGCTTCCGACGGCGAACAGGCCGAGGCCGAAGAGCAGGATACGTTTGCCGTCGAAGCGGTCCACGATCGGGCCGTAGGCGATTTGCGCGAAGGCGAGGCACAGGCCATAGACGGAAAGCGTCAGGCCGATCGTCGCCGTCGTCGTCGCCAGCTCGGCGCGCAGGGTCGCCAGGGAGGGCACGTAAATCACCTGCGCGAACGAGCGACAGTATTTCTCTGCCATTTCGATTAGTCTATCCGGCGACGATAAACCTCATCGGGAATTGCTGTACACTCACCGCGCCGGCCTTCGTCACCCGCGTCAGCGCGCCGACTTGCAAGCCCATGCGCTCGTCGGGCGTGATCGGGTTGGGCTGAACTACTATCGCCATGTCCTCGGCGAAGGAGCGACCCGGCGGCGCGGGGCGGGCGTCGTCCCACGGCCAGTAGTCACAGCACGAGTGGTCAATCAGCGGCGGATGAATGTCCACCCCGTAGCCGTGAATCAAGTCGTCGTAAATGCGATAGCCGGACTCGCCGATCACGGAGGCCGCTTTGATCACGTCCGCCTCGGTCGCGCCGGGGCGGATGGCCGCGCACATGCGCTCGTAGGCTTGCACGCCCACGTCGAACAGACGTTGCCATTCGGGGGTCGGCCCCCGTCCGACGGCGATGGGGCGGTGAATCTGGCCGGAGTAGCCCCAGTAACTCGCGCTGATCTCGGTGATGATCACGTCGCCCTTGTGGATGACGCGGTCGGTGACGTTCTGCGCGGGAACGCACGCCGTCGGCGCGTCCATCGGCATCGAGCGCAGAAAGGCAATGTGCGGCTGGCCGCCCTTGCGCCGGTACGATCCCTCGATGATCCCGATCAGGTCGTGCTCGGTGAGGCCGGGCCGGACTTCGGCCTCCAGCGCGGCCAGCGTCATGTCGGTGAACCCGGCGGCTTGCTGGAGCCACGTGAATTCTTCTTCGCTTTTCACCGTGCGCAGCCGCGCGAAGTCGCGGGTCACCTCGGCCCACTCGACCTCGGGCAGGCTTTCGCGGAGCGCGGCGAAGTGCTGGTACGGCATCCCCATCCCGAACGTCGCGTTGACGCCCACCAGCCCGACGCGGCTTCTGGCGGCCCCGCTTTTTTTCAACTGCGCGGCGACCTCCTTTGCCGGTTCGTAGCCGCCCCAGCGCGTGTCGGGGACGACCGAGATCGCGCGCGCGTTGGGGACGTGGTTGACGAGGCCAGTGAGCAGGGTTGGTTCACCTTCCAACGGGAAGACCAGATAGTTGTGGTGCAGGTCAAGATAGTTGGTGAGCCAGAAGACGTTAGCCTGATTGTGCCGATTGATGCCGGAGTTGCCAAAGATGATGAGCGCGTCCAGCCCCTCGCGGCGCATGAGGTCGCGGGCGAGGGCATTGCGGCGGTGGAACTCCGAGTCAGAAAAGCAGGGGTAGGTTTGTGGCGACATTCGTCACTACCAAGCTGGCTCAAATTGATAAGTCACTCGAACGCTGTGCTTCTCATGCTTCTTGAGCTTCTGCAATGTTGGGCTGGTCGAGTTGTTCCAGATTTTCTTTTCACCATAGAAGAGAGACACCCTGATTTTCTCTTGGCAGTCGAGGCACTCAAACAGCAGGATCACCTTGCCTTGTTTGGCCATAGCCTCACCCCAGCTTTTCTTTCAGCCAATCCGTCGTCAAAGGCCGATACACATACGGAATGTTGTTGCACACGTGATTGCCGTTATCGAACAGCGCCAGTTCCGCGTTCGGGCCGACGGCGCTCACGATCTTGTGCGCCTGCTCCCACGGGATCAGCCGGTCGAGTTTGCCGTGAATGATGAGCAGCGGCTGCTTGACCCTCTGCGCCGCGCCGTCGAGGTTGAGTTTGCCCGCCTGAGCGATGGCCTCGGCCTCGTCTTTGGCACCCGAGTGATGTTGGAACGCGGCGCGGGTGAGGGAGGGAAGATGCGGCCAGCATTCGGCAAAGTTCCACGGGCCGGCGATGCCGACGGCGGCCTTCACGCGCGGCTCGAACGCGGCGGCGCGCGGCGCGTAATAGCCGCCGAGACTCACCCCGGCGAGGCCGACCCGCTTCGGGTCAACGTCGTTGCGTTTGGTCAACGCGTCAAGCGCGGTGGAGACGGCGGCCTCGTAGTCCGGGCGAATGTGCGAATGGTAGCCGCACTCGCCCTGGCCGGGGCCGTCGAGCGAGAACGTCGCCAGCCCGCGCTTGAGGAAGACGTTCTCCCAGTAGAAGAATTCTTCTTTGACGGAGTCGAGGCCGGGGAGGAGCAGGATGAGCGGCGGGCGGGTCGCGCCCGGCGGGCGGCGCAGATGCCCGACCATCGTCGCGCCGTCGAATGGCTTGCCCTGAGCGGAGCCGAGGGGGATCTCCACGCGCTCGCCGGTCGGGTCGAGCAGTTTCAATCCTTTCGCAAAGGCGTCAATGGACTTGCGCCCGGCGGCCATGTATTCGTCGTGGTGATCCTGAAAGAGGAACTTGCCGAAGTGGTAGCACAGCGCGGCGGCGATGTGGGCTTCGCCCGCGCTCACCACGTGGCCTTTGGCTTCGGCCTTCGCGGCGAGGTCGGTGTGAACGTCGCCGGTGGCGCACCACTCTCGGCACCAGTCGTCCCACTTCTCCACGCGGGCAGTCGTGCGGTAGAAGTCGTTGTAGTCCACGCCCTGCGAGGTGAAACGCGGGGCCCAGTTGGCAATGGCGGCTTGAACTTTTTCGTCGGGCATCACCATCTCCGTTTTGCGGAGACATTCCACCAGAACGTCTCTACGAAATCACACTTTCAAAACTGATTCCAGAATCCTTCAACACCACCATGGCCGCATTCCGGCCCGGCCCGGCGGAGACCGAGCCGCCGGGGTGGGTGGTCGCGCCGGTCTGATACAGGCCCGGGATGGGCATCCGGTGCTGCGCCCAACCGGGGACCGGGCGCAGGTTGGCGGCCTGCGCCGGAATCTGTGCGCCGCCGTGACAGGTTCCATGCCAGTTGTGCGGGTTCATCCGTTCGAGGTCGAGCGGGCTTTTCACTACGCGCGCGAGAATCTTGTCGTCGGTCAGGTTGGGCGCGAAGCGGCGCAGGTAATTCAGGTTGGCGTCGGAGACGGCGTCTTTGATCTGATCCCAATGCTCCGGGCCGTCCGGCAGATCGTAGGGTTGGAAGCCGATGACCTTGAGCGTGTGCTTGCTCTCGGGCGCACGAGAGGAGTCGGCGACGGTCGAGCACACGACCAGCAGCGGCGGGTCTTCGAGGTTGACGGCGCGGCGGTTGTAGTCGTAGCCGATACGGAGCGCACGGTCCACCGAGGCCATCGTGCCGGAGGCCACGGACGCAAGGCGCCCGCCATTCACGGCGTAGAGCGGCGGCTCGGTCGTCGCGTAATGGGTCACGAACAGAGTCGGCCCGCCCTGCCACGACTCGACTCCCTGCACGAAATCTGCGCCCCACGCCTCGGCGGGAGCCATGTCCACCAAATGCTTGATGTGGATCGTGGACAGCACAGCTTTGCTGGCATGGTACTGCGTCCCGTCGGCGCATTCGACGCCGATGCACTTGCCGTTTTCGAGGAGGAGGCGGAAAATCCACTTGTTCGTGAGGATCGTCCCGCCGTGCGCCTCAATCAGCCGGGCCAGAGCCCTCGGCAATTCGCCGGAGCCGCCCTTCGGGACCGTCCAACTCCAATACTGCCGCCCGTTGACGAGCGAGTACGCCAGGCGGCCGGACATCGGCTGGTCGGGCGGAACGACGGTCATGAACGCCATCCACAGCATGAAGGCGCGGGTGTGCTCGTCCTCGAAACTGTCGCGGATGATGTCCCACGCGCTCAGCGCAATGCGCCTTTGCCAGAGTTTGCCGTCGGGGTGCCCGGCCAGCCGGTCGTTGAGCGGCTGGCCGAAGCCGACCGGGGTGTACGACGCGGCGTTGAAGACGTGCTTGATTGCGTCGTACTCGGCGATCATGCGCCGATAGGCCGCCGCGTCTTTTTTAGAAAACCGGGCGAACTCGTCGCAGGTGCGTTCCAGGTCGCGCCATTGTGTGATCCACGTGCCGTCGGGGAACGGGATGTGGACGACCGGATCGGGGAGGAGGTATTCCAGCCCATAGTCGCCCAGCTTGAGTTCGTCGTGCCGCAGAGTCGGGCTGTTCTGGATCAGGACGTGCGCGGACGAGCAGGAGTCGTGCTTGAAGCCGGGCAGCGTGAGTTCCTCGGTCATCGTATCGCCGCCGATGAGCGGGCGGCCTTCGAGGATCAGGCACTTGAACCCGGCTTTTGCCAGATAGGCCGCGGCGACCAGGCTGTTGTGGCCCGCGCCGGCGACGACGATGTCGTATTGATCTGTCACTGGTCAGCCCCTCTCATTACCTTCAGCGCCTGAGACTCAGGCGTGGCGTTCCCACGTTCACGTATCATCCGCCTTCACCCACACCGTCTCTTTCGGTGGCGGCCCCCAGAACTCAACGAAAGCAAAGTTTTCTTGTGTGTCGTTCTCGAACCAATGCACTTCACTCGGCCGGACGACGGCAACCGTGCCGGGCGACAGGCGGTGACTGCCGTCGTCAACGTGCAGCACGCCGTTGCCGTACAACACGTAGAAAAGATGATGACAGTCGGTGTGATAGTGCCTGGCCGCCGTGTCGCCAGGGTGGTAAATGATTCGGTCGGCCCGGACGAAGCGGGCATTCACGGGGACGTTGTCGGTGATCAAATCCAGCCTGTCGCGGGTATCACGGGTTGAATGCAGTTGGGGTAGTTGTGCCTTGGAAAAGAGTTTTGCCATATTCAATTCTCCAGATTCAGCAGGTGCTCGGCGTTGCCGCCGAGGATCTTCGCTTCGGCCTCCGCCAGCAGCCCCGCCGCACGCACTCGTTCAGCCGGATCCTCATTCCCCATGTCAAAGGGATAATCGGAGCCGAGCAGGACGTGACCTGGCCCGGCAAACTCCACCAGCTCACGCAGGACTGCAGGGTCGTGCGTGATCGTGTCGAAGTAGAAACGCTTAAGATACTCGGCCGGCGGGCGGGGGATGACCTTGTTAATCTCCGGGCGCGTTTTGAAGCCGCGATCCAGCCGCCCCCGCAGGAAAGGCAACGCGCCGCCGCCGTGCGCGAGCAGAATCTTCAGGCGCGGATAGGCTTCCATCACGCCGGAGAGGATCAGATGCCCGGCGGCAATCGTCGTCTCCAGTGGGTTGCCGATCACGTTCCACATGTAATAGTCACGCAGTTCGGTGCGCCCGCCGCCCTCGACCGGATGGATGAACACGATCGCACCGAGCGCCTCGCACGCTTCCCAAAATGGGCGGAAGCGAGGGTCGCCCGGATACACGCCGTTGACGTGCGTGCCAATCTCCACGCCCTTGAGGCCGATCTTCATCAACCGCTCTAGTTCGGCAATCGCCGGCGGGACATCCTGCAAGGGCGTCAGGCCGAGGGCCGCGATCCGCCTCGGATGTTTTGCGGTCAGTGCAGCCAGCGCATCATTTTGAATCTGGCAGGCGGCTAGCGAGTCAGCTGGCGGGGCGTCGTAACGCACGAGCGACACCCAGGGACAGAGCAGGGCGGCGTCCACTCCGGCCTTGTCCATCTCGGCCAGAATCTTTTCAGGCTGGACGAACTCGCGCGTGGCCGAGCCGATGCGCTTGCCGCCGTACTCGACGAACTGCTTGCCGTTTTCCCAGACGACGCGCGGACGCCAGTCTTCGGCGGGCACGGCCTCGCGCAGAATCTCAGGGACGATGATGTGGGCGTGGGCGTCAACGATCATGTTTTCCGTCTCAGACAATGACAATCAAAAGCAGCGCGCCGCCGACGATCAGCGCCGCGCCCAGCCACAACGTGGCCGTCACGCGCTCCTGATGCTTGCCCGACACCAGCGGCGAGAGCACGATGACGACGGGCACCGACACGAGGGTGAGGGCCAGCGCCACCGCCACCGGAGCCAGATCGAGCGCCACCCAGCGCATCCAGGTTGAAAGACCCACCAACACCCCGGCGATCACTTTGAAGAGCAGCGCATCCATCGTTGTTGCGAGGGAACG
>Ga0184639_10000807_pt1 | contig 12849 bp, 10 predicted proteins | sample PLM31_170_b2_FD_133155 | JGI IMG/M metagenome (GOLD analysis project Ga0184639, IMG submission 133155) | Groundwater sediment microbial communities from an aquifer in East River, Colorado, USA - PLM3-1_170_b2 | ecosystem: Environmental > Terrestrial > Soil > Riparian zone | place: USA: East... | reverse complement strand
TCGACCAGCGTCTGCCACCAAAACGTCGTCGGGGTTGGCATGCGAGAAGGCGTGCAGCTCACGGAGACGAGTCGCCATGGCGGCGCGGGCCGACTCGATCAACGATTCCGCCAGTGGCCGCGCCGCCCGTCGGATCGACGTCAGCGGCCGCGCCACCTCTCCGACGAAGGAGAAGCCGGCCCGCCCCAATATTTCCCGGTGAAAGAAGGGGCGCGCCCATGAGAGCTTCGCCTGCGTGCGCGACCCTGCCGGGTTGCGGAGCCGCCAGAGGATCGGCAGCTCCAGGCTCTCAAAGAGCCAGTCACACGTCTCCTCCGGCAGGCCGCTCCTCTCCAGCAGCTCAATCAGCAGCTGGGGGTCCGTCAGCCGGCGTCCCGCCTTGGCCACGCGGAGCCAGCGTCGCCACCCCAACCCGCCGTCGCTGAGCGCGTCGTCCTCGGCGTGGGTGACGAGGAGCGAGAGCGCCTCCTCAAGCCGCTCCGCTCCCCTGAACTTCTTCCATGCGATCTCCACGTCCTTCGGAAAACGCGACACGAGCCAGCGCGTCATCGGGAACCCGAACGGGTAGTCCAGCGTCGTGCCGGCGATTCCGGAGTCGTGCAGCCGCTGTCGCGCTCGGGGTCCCAGTTGCTCGACGCGAGCCGAAAATCCCGCCAGCGCCCGGTCGACCGGGACCAGCACCGCCGGATCGTCTGGGTATGCTTGGAGGAAACAAAGGGTCTCGTGGAAGCTCCGGAGCGCCGCCGGCTCCTGGATCTGACAATCTGCCAGTTGCTCGAACAGGCGGAGCTTCGCCTGGCGATCCTCGGCAGAGAAGCGAGAGGCGACGGCGGCCAGGGACTCGACGAGGGCGCGCGCCTGGGTCATCCGACGGAGGCCAGATCGAGCTTGCCGCGCCATCGGGCCAGCAGCGCCTCGCGCAAGCTCCGGTGTTCGGGCTGGGTGAGGTCGGGATCTGCCGCGACGAGGGCGAAGGCTTCTTGGCGGGCTTCCTCGAGAACTCGGGCGTCGCGTAGGAGGTCAGCCACCCGGAACTCGGGCAGGCCCGACTGGCGGGTGCCGAAGAACTCACCGGGACCCCGCAACTCCAGATCCACCTCGGCGATCCTGAAGCCATCCTGCGTGTCCGTCAGGGCGGCCAGCCTTCGGCGCGCCTCGGCTGAGGGCATTCCTGATGCCAGCAGAATGCAATAGGATTTCCACGGACCCCGCCCCACCCGCCCGCGCAGCTGGTGGAGTTGAGACAGGCCGAAGCGCTCGGCGTGTTCCACCAGCATGACGGAGGCGTTCGGGACATCGATCCCCACCTCGATCACGGTGGTGGAAACGAGGATCTGGGTCTCCCCCGCCTTGAACGCGCTCATCACCGACTCCTTTTTGTCCAGGCTCATCCGGCCGTGGAGAAGGCCCACTCTCAAGTCGGTGAAAACCTCCCGCTGCAGGCGCTCTGCCATCTCCGTGGCGGCCTTGAGATCGGTGGCCTCCGACTCCTCCACCAGCGGGCAGACTACGTACACCTGGCGGCCGTCCTCGATCTGTTTCCGGAGGAACGCATAGATCTGCGCCCGCTTGCTCTCGGAGCGCACGACAGTCGCGATCGGCTGGCGCCCCGGCGGCATCTCGTCGATCACCGACACGTCCAGGTCGCCGTAGAGGGTCAGCGCCAGGGTGCGGGGGATGGGGGTCGCGGTCATCACCAGCACGTGGGGATTGTCTCCCTTCCGCCGGAGCACCTGCCGCTGGACCACTCCGAACCGGTGCTGCTCGTCCACCACGGCGAGGCCGAGCCGACGGAACTCTACTCCCTCCTGGATCAGCGCGTGGGTCCCCACGAGGCAAGGCAGCTCCCCCGCGGCCGCGGCGTCCAGACGCGCTTGCCGCTCCCGCCCCTTGATCGCCGAGGTGAGGAACTCGACGGGCACGCCGAGCGGCGGGAGCCACTGCCGGAGGGTTAAGAGGTGCTGCTCGGCCAGGATTTCCGTCGGCGCCATCAGCGCGGTCTGGTAGCCGGCCTCCACCGCGGTCAGGATCGCCATCGCCGCCACGATGGTCTTCCCCGATCCCACGTCGCCCTGGAGCAGCCGGTTCATCGGGTACGCCGCCGCCAGGTCGCGCCGGATCTCCTCCCAGACGCGCTCCTGGGCGCGGGTCAGCGTGAACGGCAGCGACCGGCGGAGCCGCCCGACGAGCTCACGGGGCGGGTCCATGATGATGCCGCGGGCTCGACCTTCCCGCTGACGACGGATGGCGAGGCCGAGCTGGAGGAGGAGGAAATCCTCGAAGACGAGGCGGCGCCGGGCCGCGGCGAGCTCCTCATCGGTCTGCGGGAAGTGAATCGCCCTGACGGCCTCGGGCAGCGCGACGAGCTGCCGGTGTCGCCGGACCGCTTCCGGCAGGCTCTCCGGCACCTTTCCGGCGTACTCCTCCACGACCCGCCACAGCAGCGAGCGGAGCCAGCGCGGGGGGAGCCCCTCGGTGAGCCGGTAGATGGGGACGAGCCGGCCGGTGTGGAGGGTCTCGTCCTCGCCGTCCTCCACGATCTCATAGTCCGGGTGCTGCATCTGAAGGGGACCGTTCCTGAAGCGGGCGACGCGGCCGTGAAGGAACACTCTCTGCTTGCGCTCACGGGCTTTGTTGAATTTCTCTCCGAGGTAGGGCTGGTTGAACCAGACAGCCGTGAGGGAACCGGTGCCGTCCCGGAACAGCACGGAAAAGGGCGAGCGCGGTTTACCCCGCGGAGGCGGGCTGACCCCGACAATCGTCCCCGAGCAGGATTGCGCCTTCCCCTCCGACAGGGCGCTGAACGGGGTCAGGCGGCTCCGGTCTTCGTGGCGGGTGGGAACGAAGAAGAGCGCGTCCTCGATGGTCTCAAGGCCAAGGCGGGAGAGGAGTTTGGCCCGCTGGGGCCCGACCCCCTTGAGGTACTGAAGGGGGGTCTCGAGACCCCGAGTCAGGGCAAGCGGCGGGCGGTAGGTGGGGGCCAAGCAGTTGCCTCGTTCACCGACCTATGCTATATAATGCGCTTGTTCGCAGCAAGCCCACTTCCTCTTGAAGGAGCCCCATGGCACACCGCTGTGATATTTGCGGGAAGGGCCCGGCCTTCGGTAACCGCATCAGCCATGCGCACAACCTCACCAGGCGGCGCTGGTTGCCCAACCTGGTGTCCAGGCGAGCCATGGTGGGCGGGACGCCAAAGCGGATCCGGGTCTGCACACGCTGTCTGAAAGCCGGGAAGGTGACAAAGATCGCCTAAAAGGAAGCCCCTCAGCTCCACCCTCTCCCCCCAGGGGAGAGGGTGGAGCTGAGGGGTCGATGAGTGCCGGTGGGAGGCCGCCACCCCCCACCGATGGGTGCTGCGGAACTTACCTCTTCTTTTTTTTGGTCGCCTTCTTTTTCGCCATTCAGTTGTCACCTCCTTTCTTACGCTCATCGGCTCGCTGCACGTCAAGCGTTAGCGCTTCTTCCCCTTCTTCTTGGCCTTTTTCTTTGCCATCGGTCGGTTTCACCCCCTCTCGGGCTCAGTACCCCATGGCTTCCCGCCGGAGGTACTCTGCCTGCTCTCGCCCTCGCCGCTCGAACCGGTAGAGGTCCGCGTAGAGTTGCGGCAGACACACCACCGAAAGACCGCCCTTTTCCAGCCGGCCGAAGAAGACTCCCTGATCGTACGGCGTCAAGAGATGCACGTTCCCTTCCCCCTCCCCCGGCCGGAGCCCGAGTGCGCGAGCGAAGGGATCCAGGGCGCCTTCGAGATAGCAGTGAATGACGGGAAAGCGGATGTTGGGGGCGACCAGCGCAGCCCCGGAGTGAAGCGTGAAGGCGTAGCGTCGCCCCTCTGCCAGGGCCAGACGCGCGATCTCCGCCATTAGCCGGCGGGTAATCCGCTCGGGAGAGAAGTAGGTCGCCACGACGTTCTGAAGGTAGGAGTAGCTCTCGCACCAGGCTTCAAGAACGTCCGCGGGTTTGGCGAGATGGATCCGCTGGTGCTCCCCCCGCACCACCCAGGCGAGTTCTTCGAGCCGCTTGATGACATTGTGGGCGTGGCCCAGGCTCACCTCGGCGGCCCGGGCCAGCTCCTCAAGACGCCAGATGTGGTGTGCCTCGGCGAGCAGCACCCTCACGACCCGAGTGGCCCGACGGGCGAAAAGGGATTTCAGTGGCCGGGTCGAGGGGCGGACGTTGGGCTTTCCCTCTTTCTCGATGAGGACGTTCTCGAAGGCGAGATAGCAGTTGCCCGAAAGATCCAGGTAGCCGAAGCCGTTACGGCGCAGAAGAGACGCGGATTGAGGCCCGATGTATTCAGCCACGGCGACGGGGTACGCGGCCGGGAGATTGCGCCGAATCTCGCTCAACCGGGTGACCGCCTCGCGAATCTGCCTCGGCTGTCCCAGACCCCCGACTTGGAGCACCAGCACATGCTCCTGCCCCCCCATCTGGAATTTGAGAAGCAGATCAGCACGTTGGTCCCCCACCTTGGTGTCGGAGATCTCTTCCCAGGCCCTCACCTTGGGAAAGAACTCCCGAATCCGCTGAATCGCCAGTTTCCGGATCTCTTCAGACTTTCGCATTGTTTCACTTGCTCCAAGTGTTTCAGCATCTGCTGAAACCGTATGGGAAGTTGAAACCCTTGTCAAGAAAAAAACTTGCGGGACCGGGACACTGTTTGGGAGTTGGCGAGATGCGGTCACCGAAACGGCTGATTTACTCGTCCTCCGGCTGCTCGATTTCCGCCATCGCCTCGTCGTCGAGACCGAAGTAGTGGCCAACCTCGTGGATCACGACATCGCGGATCAGCTCCACCATCTCGTGTTCGTCGCTGGCGTCCTCCTCGATGGGGCCCTGGTAAATCGTGATGGTGTCAGGAAGGACGTTGCCGTAGGAAGAGTCGCGGTGAGTCAGGTCCACGCCGCGGTAAAGGCCGTAGAGGGTGTCGGGAGGCTCGATCTCCATCTCCTTCAGTGTCTCGGGATCGGCCCAGTCTTCCACGACGACGGCGATGTTGTTCATCTTGGCCCTGAAGCGCCTGGGCAGCGTTTGAAGGGCTCTCGCCACAACGGATTCGAACTCGGCCCGGGTCACCTGAGCACCACCTACACGCCGCGGATACGTTCGACCTTGATGACGTCCTTGACCTTGCGGATGGCTTCCATGATTTGCTGGAGTTGATGGAGGTCGGCAACTTCCACGACAAAGTGATTGATGCCCTTTCGATCCTCCGTCACGGTGATCTCGGCCTTGGTGATGTTCCCCCGCTCGGCAGAGATGGCGGTGGAGATCTCAGCGAGAAGCCCCGGGCGATCGCGTCCGATGTACACGGCGATCTTGACGGGGCGGGTTGCCGGCTCCGTGACGTCCCACTCGACGTTGACCACCCGCTCCTTATCCAGGAGCCCCTGGTCCACGATGTGGCAGTCGCGGGTGTGGACGGTGAGACCTCGTCCGCGCGTGATGAAGCCCACGATGGGGTCTCCGTGGACCGGCGCGCAGCACTTGGCGAAGCGTACCAGGAGGTCCTCGACGCCGCGAATCTTGACGCCCCCCTCGGCTTGGGCGGGACGGGCAAGTTTCGGCGCTTTGGCCTCGCCGCCTCGCTCGGCCTCGACGACCTGGGAGGGGGCCAGCTTTGCCAGCAGCTGATGAACCGAGGTCTTCCCGTAACCGATGGAGGCCAGGAGATCATCCGCTGACGGAAAACCGAGGTCGGCTAGGACCTTCGTCGCCTCCTCCGAGGCCAGCAGGGTGGAAGACGACAACCGGTACTTCCGCGCCTCCCGCTCCAGGAGCTCGCGCCCCAGGCTGAGCGAGCGCGCGCGCTCCTCGACCTTGAGCCACTGGTTGACCTTGGAGCGGGCGCGGGAAGATCTGATGATCTTGAGCCAATCCCGGCTCGGGCGCTGGGTGGGCGACGTGATGATCTCGACGATGTCTCCCTGCCGCAAGGCATAACGCAGGGGAACGAGCTTCCCGTTCACCTTGGCGCCCGCGCAGTGGTGGCCCACCTCGGTGTGAACCGCGTAGGCGAAATCAATGGGGGTGGAACCCTCGGGGAGGGCCTTGACGTCGCCCTTGGGGGTGAACACGTACACCTCGTCGGGGAACAGGTCCACCCGCACGCTCTCCATGAACTCGCGCGGGTCTTTCATCTCCTGCTGCCACTCCATGAGCTGGCGCAGCCAGACAAAGGCCTGGTCGAACTTGTCTTTGTCGTGCTTCTTTTCCTTGTAAAGCCAGTGGGCCGCGATCCCCTCCTCCGCGACCCGATGCATCTCCCAGGTACGGATCTGAATTTCCACGGGGTCGCCTTTGGGGCCGATGACGGTCGTGTGAAGCGACTGGTACATATTCACCTTGGGCATCGCGATGAAGTCCTTGAACCGCCCCGGCACGGGCTTCCAGAGCGAGTGGATCACCCCCAGAGACCCGTAGCAGTCTCGCACCGACTGCGTGATAACCCGGACCGCCGTCAGGTCATAGATCTCGTCGAACTCCCGCCCCTGCTCGTGCATTTTCTTGAAGATGGAGTAGAAGTGCTTCGGCCGGCCGCGGATCTGGGCCTCGATCTCCACCTCGCCGAGCTTCTTCTCCAGGATCGCAATGACCTGGTTGATCTCCGCCTCGCGCTCCAGCCGCCGTTTGGCCACGAGCCGCTGGAGGTCGGCGTAGGCCTCTGGATGGAGGTCGCGGAGGGCCAGGTCCTCCAGCTCCGCCTTCACCTTCGCCATGCCGAGCCGGTTGGCCAGCGGGGCGTAGATGTCCAGTGTCTCCTGCGCCACCTTCCGGCCCCTGTCCGAGGAAAGGTAATCAAGCGTGCGCATGTTGTGGAGGCGGTCGGCCAGCTTGATCATCAGCACCCGGATGTCCCGGGCCATGGCCACCAGCATCTTGCGGAAGTTCTCGGCCTGGCGCTCCTCCCGGGAGGAAAAAGCCAGCTTGCCGATCTTCGTGACCCCGTCCACGAGGTCGGCGATCTCGGTGCCGAACTCGCGCGCCAGGTCATCCTTGGTGGTGCGGGTGTCCTCCAGGACGTCGTGGAGCAGACCGGCGGTGACCGTGGTGACGTCCATCTTGAAGCTGACGAGGAGGCCGGCGACTTCGAGGGGGTGGGAGAGGTAGGGCTCGCCGGAGGCCCGGTGCTGACCCTGGTGGGAGAGTTCAGAGAAGCGGTAGGCGCGCTTGACCAGGTCCAGGTCGGCCCCGGGCTGGTACTTGGGAATCTCCTCGATGAGCGTCTCGAGTTGAGTCACGCTGCCCCACCAACTTGTAACTCACTAGTTTCTCACGCCAATCAGGCTTTGGCCACTGCTTTTTTGGCTCGCTGGGCCCGGGCCTCGGCCCAGCCGGTCCAGTCCACGATGAGCGATCCGGCGATGTAAATCGTGGAATACGTGCCGGTGATCACCCCCACCGTGAGGACGAAGGCCAGGTCCTCCAGGACTTTGCCACCGAACAGAAAGAGCACGATCGTAGAGAAGAAGACCGTAAGCGCCGTCAGCACCGTCCGCGAGAGCGTCTGGTTGATGGCGATGTTGATCTGCTCGGCGAAGGAGAGCCCCTTCTTGAACCCCTTGCCCCGGTTCTCGCGGATTCGGTCATAGGCCACGATGGTGTCGTTCACCGAGTAGCCGATGATCGTCAGGAGCGCCGCCAGCACGGGGAGGGACATCTCGCGCCCCGTCAGCGACATGGCGCCCAGGCAGACCAGCACATCGTGGACAATGGCCACGATGGAGGCTACCCCGCCCTTCAGGTCGAAGCGGACTGCCACGTAGATCAGGATCCCGATCATCCCGAAAAACACCGCCTTCAGGGCGTCCATTTGGAGGTCGCGCCCCACCTGGGGGCCCACGAACTCCACCCGGCGGATCTCGGCCTTGCCGAGACCCGGATCCCTGGCCAGGGCCTCCTGGACCTGGCGCGTGACTGTTTCGGCGGGGACGTCGGTGAGAGGGAGCCGGAAAATGAACTCCCGGGGATCGCCGAACTCCTGGATCACGCTCTCGCCCAGCTTGATCTGTTCGAGGGCCGCGCGGATGCGGTCCACCGCCACCGGCTTCTCGAACCGCACCTGGATGAGCGTGCCCCCGGAGAAGTCGATCCCGTACCGGAGCCCGCCCTGGATCCACATCGAAACGAGGCCGAGGGCGATGAAGACCACGGACACGAGGTAGGCCCAGCGCCGCTTGCCGATGAAGTCGAAATTGGGGGCCTTGAAGAGCTCGAACATATGGAGAGCGCCTGCAGCCTGCGACGTCCCATGTAGAGCAGGTCGAAGAGGAGCCGGGTGAAGAAGACGGCCGTGAACAGGCTCGCGGCGATCCCGATGGCGAGGGAGACTGCGAAGCCCCGCACGGGACCGGTACCGAAGTTGTAGAGGATGGCCGCCGAGACCAGCACGGTAACGTGGGTGTCTATCACGGTCCGGAAGGCGCGCGAGAAGCCGGCGTCGATAGCCGCGCGGATCGTTTTGCCGGTGCGGAACTCTTCCCGGATCCGCTCGAAGATCAGGATGTTCGTGTCCACGGCCATGCCGATGGTCAGCGCGATGCCCGCGATCCCGGGCAGCGTGAGGGTGGCGTGAAAGCCCGCCATGGTGGCCAGGAGGATGAGCAGGTTCAGCCCCAGGGCCACGTTGGCGATGAGGCCCGAGAGGCGATAGTAGAGCAGCATGAACAGGAACACGACGACCACCGACGCCAGGATGGCGCTCAAACCCTGGCGGATGGAGTCCGCCCCCAGGGACGGCCCCACGGTCCGTTCTTCCAGAATCTTCACCGGCGCCGGAAGAGCCCCGGCCCGGAGCACAATGGCCAGGTCCGTCGCCGCTTCCGGGGTGAAGCCCCCGGTGATCTGCGCCCGCCCGGACGGGATTCGCTCGCGGATCACCGGAGCCGAATAGACGTTGCCGTCGAGGATGATCGCGAGTTGTTTCCCGACGTTTTGCTCCGTCAACTCGCCGAAGACCTTCTCTCCGGTCTTGTTGAACTCTACCGAGACGTACGGCTCACTGGTGGTCTGGTCGATGGAGACCCTCGCTGTGGTGAGGTCGGCCCCGGTCAGGAGGGTCTTCTTCTTGACCACGTAAGGGACCCGCCGCTCCTGCCCTGTCTGCTTGTCCACGATCCGCTGCCACAGCAGTTCGTCGCCTTCGGGAGGCCCTTGCTGGACGGCCTTGTTCACGTCGGCCTGCTCATCCAGGAGCTTGAACTCCAGGAGCGCGGTCTTGCCGATCAGCGCCTTGGCCCGCTCGGGATCCTGGATCCCCGGGAGCTGGATCAGGATGCGGTTCTCCCCCTGCTGTTGGATGGTCGGCTCGGCAACCCCAAACTGATCTACCCGGTTCCGGATGGTCTCAAGCCCCTGCCGGACCGCCAGATCCCTGAGCGTGGCTGCCTCCCGCTCCTTTAGGGTCAGCACGACCCTCCCCGCCGCCGGGTCGGCGCTCTTCCGCTCGTAGCTCTGGAACTCGTTCAGGACGGTCAAGGCGTCGTTCCAGGTTTGGGGGGACGCCAGCTGAATGGTGATCTCGGTGGTCCCCTGGCGGGCCAGGCGCGTCACGCCGATCCCTTTCTTCTCCAGGCTCGCCTTGATGTCCGAGGCGGTGCGCTCCACCTGACTCTCCAGGGCCTTGTCCACATCCACGCCGAGGACGAGGTGAATCCCTCCCTGGAGATCGAGCCCCAGGTTCAGCGTCGAGGGTAGAAGTCCCCTGGTCCGCGGTTGGCTTGCCGGCTGGGCGTAGAGCCACTCCTGCACTCCGGGGGGCGGGTAGAGGTAGATCAGAGAGCCGAGGATGACGGCCAGGACAATTCCGATTCGAAGCCAGAGGTACTTGCGCATTCGCCCTCTTAGGCCTCTTCCTTGTCGCCCGGCACCGTCCCGATGCGTGCAATGGCGGACCGGTCGAACTCCAGCTTCACCTGGTCCGTCACCTTCAGGATGACGGTGTGCTCGTTAAGCCCGACGACGGTGCCGTGAAGCCCGCTGCTGGTCACCACCCGGTCGCCCCGCTTGATCAAAGCCAGCATGGCCTCGCGTTGCTTGCGTTGCTTCTGCTGGGGGCGAATCAGGAGGAAATAGAAGATCACGAACATGGCGCCCACCAGGAAGAGCGGGGCCACCTGCTGGCTGATTCCGCCGTTACCGGGTAGCTGGGCAAAGGCATAAGCCACGTCGGCGGCGTAGGCGATTCCCATATCAAGCCTCCGTGTCTACCGGGTCTTCGGACGATACGCCATCGGATGATACCGCATACCGCGCCAAAAACCGAGCCTCGAATGCGCGAAAGGCCTCTCCCGCAATGGCCGTACGCATTTCCGCCATGAGGGCCAGGTAGAAGTGGAGGTTGTGGAGGCTCAGCAAGCGATAGGCGAGGAGCTCGCGCGCAATAAAAAGGTGGCGGAGGTACGCCCGCGAGAACTTCCGGCACGTATAGCAGGAGCATCCTTGCTCTGGGGGGGTGGGATCAGCCGCATAGCGCGACTGCTTGATCGTCACGACGCCGGCGCCGGTGAAAAGCTGGCCATTCCGGGCGTTGCGGGTAGGGAGGACACAGTCGAACAGGTCCACCCCGCGGGCGACGGCTTCCACGAGATCCGGGGGTGTCCCCACCCCCATGAGGTAGCGGGGCCGATCCTTCGGCAGGAGCGCGCCCGTGAACTCCAGGAGGTCAAGCATCAGCGGCTTCGGTTCCCCCACCGCCAGGCCGCCAATTGCGTAGCCATCGAATTCAAGTGCGCAAACCCCCTCCAGAGCCCGGCGGCGCAGATCCTCGTAGCCGCCCCCCTGGACAATCCCGAACATGGCTTGGCGCCCGTCCCCCGTGGCGTGGGCGGCCTTCGACCGGGCCGCCCAGCGGAGCGTCCGGGCCAACGAGGCTTCGGTCTCGGCGTGGGGAACCGGGTGGGCCAAGCACTCGTCCAGCGGGTGGATGATATCGGCGCCGAGGGCCTGCTGAATCTCCACCGAGAGCTCGGGGGTGAGCAGATGCTCGGAGCCATCGAGGTGCGACCTGAACCTGACGCCCTCTTCGGACACCTTTCCAAGGGACGCGAGGCTATAGACCTGAAACCCGCCCGAATCGGTCAGGATCGGCCCCTCCCAGGCCATGAAGCGGCGGAGACCTCCAAGTTCAGCGATGAGCCTGTGTCCCGGACGGAGGAAGAGATGGTAGGTATTGGCCAGGAGGATCTGCGCCCCGACCTGGCGGAGATCCTCGGGCGTGAGGCTCTTGACCGTGCCCTGGGTCCCGACGGGCATGAAAGCCGGCGTTTCCACGACCCCATGCGGCGTCGTGAGCCGCCCGAGGCGCGCTCCCCCGTCAGTCTTCAATAACTCGAATCGCATAAGACCCTCCCCTCACCCTGCCTCTCCCCGCTGGAGAGAGGAGAAGAGGCGAGGGGCATCATTAGAGGATCACCATGGCGTCGCCATACGAGTAAAAGCGATAGCCCGCTTCCACCGCGTGATGGTAGGCGCCCAGGATACACTCGCGGCCGGCGAACGCGCAGACCAGCAGGAGGAGGGACGACTTCGGCAGGTGGAAGTTCGTCAGAAGGGCGTCAACCACTTTGAAGCGATAACCGGGATAAATGAACAAGTCAGTGGGCCCCGACATCGGCCGCACGCGGCCCTTTTCGTCGGCCGCTGCCTCGAGGGCACGACAGGTCGTCGTCCCCACCGCGATGACTCTCCGCCCTTCGATCTTTGAACAATTGATGGCATCAGCCGCCTCGGGGGAGATGGTGACGTCCTCGGCTTCCATCCGATGCCCTTCGATATGTGCGCAGCGAATCGGACGGAAGGTGCCCGCGCCGACGTGGAGCGTGAGGGGTTGAATCTCGACCCCTTTGGCCCTGATGAGGCCAAGAAGCTGGGAGGTGAAGTGAAACCCCGCCGTCGGGGCCGCCACCGAGCCTTCGTGCGTCGCGTACACCGTCTGATACCGCTCCCAGTCCTCCTGGCCCGGCTTCTGGTGCCGCGTGATGTACGGCGGCAGCGGAGGCACGCCGTAGCGCTCGAGAACCTCACGGACTGAGCCTCCGCCTTCAATCTCGACGATCCGCCGGCCCTCACCGGCAGACCCAACGACCCGCGCCTTCGCCTGCCCGTCACCAAAACGGATCACGGCGCCAGGACGGCAGCGCTTCCCGGGCCTGGCAAGCGCCTCCCAGTACCTTGGTCCCACGGCCTTGACAAACAGCAGTTCCACCTGAGTCCCGGCGGGCTCAAGGCGACCCAAGAGCCGCGCTGGGATCACGCGCGAGTCGTTCAGAACCAGGAGGTCTCCCCGGCGAAGGAGGTCCGGCAGATCGCCGAAGACACGGTCCTCCCACCGGCCCGTCGCGCGATCATACACCAGGAGCCGCGAGGCATCCCGCCGCTCGGCCGGATACTGGGCGATCCGCTCCGGCGGCAAGTCATAATCGAACAGGCTCACATCCATGGCCCATCGAGTCTAAGCCCCCCGCGTCCGGTGTTCAAAGCCCCGATCTGCCTCATAAAGATTGTTACCGAGGCGGGGGCCGATGCCTCATAAATCCTGTTACCCAACACAGGAGGGGCACTGTGACCCACCACGCTCGGCACGAGTACGCGGAGGCGTTGCGCGCCCGCTATCGGGCGGCGACCAAACAGCAAAAGGGGCGGATCCTGGACGAGTATTGTCGGACCACGGGATGCCATCGCAAGGCGGCCATCCGCCGGCTCAGCGAGCACTCGCCGCCGGGGCGTCGACGCTGCCGCGGGCGGCCCCGCCGCTATGGCCCCGAGGTCGTGCCCGTCCTGGTCCGCCTGTGGGAGGTCAGCGACCGCCTCTGCGGCAAGCTGCTCGCCCCATTCCTCCCCCTGCTCGTG
>Ga0184639_10000806_pt1 | contig 12851 bp, 12 predicted proteins | sample PLM31_170_b2_FD_133155 | JGI IMG/M metagenome (GOLD analysis project Ga0184639, IMG submission 133155) | Groundwater sediment microbial communities from an aquifer in East River, Colorado, USA - PLM3-1_170_b2 | ecosystem: Environmental > Terrestrial > Soil > Riparian zone | place: USA: East... | reverse complement strand
CTTCCGCCGCCTTCCGGTTCCGACCGTAGGTGAACGTGACGGCGCGGGCGCCGTATGCGACGAGCGCCCGTACGACTTCGCGGCCGATGCCGCCGGAACCGCCGAACACCAGCGCATGCGCGTCGACGCGAGACAGGTATTTCGAGTCCATGTCGGATGTCATTCTGAACTAGCCGACCGGAATTGGGGGGTACTCGGGGGCTGGGAGGGGCGCTACACTTCCCGGGGTTGACCGGCGCCGCACCGCAAGCACTTCCGGTCGCGCGGCCCGAGCGGCGAGCCGCACGACCAGCAGCGGCGGAGCCAGGCGGCGAGATACAACCCGAAACAAGTCATCCGAGCCATCCTAACCCCGTTCGCGCGACGCCCGCGTTAGACGCGGCGTGCCATTGCCAACTCAAAGGAATCGCCATGAACTGCCGGTCTTTCCTCGCCCTCGCCGCGAGCCTCGTCGCGTCCACGGCGCTCGCCCAGCCGCAGCCGCAGCCCGAGCCGCCGCGGTACAACCAGGTCGATCTCCAGGCCGAGGTCTCGCGCGAGATCCAGAACGACCTCATGATCGTGTCCGTGCACGCCGAGGCGAGCGACGCGTCCGCCGCCAAAGTGGCCGATCAGCTCAACCGCTTCAGCGCCGACGCGCTGAAGGCGGCCGCCGACTTCAAGGCCGTGAAGGCACGCTCCGGCTTCAACCAGACTTTCCCCGTCTACGACCGCAACAACAAGCTGACCGGCTGGCGGGAACGCGCCGAGGTTCGCCTCGAATCGAAGGACTTCGCGGCGATGGCGACCAAAGCGATCGGCGGCAAGAGCTACAGGATCCGGCGCATCGGGATCAACACCGGAGGAATGTTCCCGGCGCCCCGGCCGATGGCTGCCCAGGCGCGGGCGGCGGCGCCGGCCGAGGTCACGCCGCCGACCTTCGAGGGCGGCACGAGCACGGTGCAGGTGGCCGCCAACGGCAGCATCCAGGTCGAGTAGGGAGTGCTTCAACCCCCGGTCCCGATGCAGGCGACCGTCGTCGCGGTCGCCGTCACCCTCGCCGTGCAGACGCTCACGTCGATGGCGATGATCGCGCCGTCGGTGCTGGCGCCGGTCGCGGCGCCCGATCTCGGCCTCGCGCCGCAGGCGATCGGGCTGTTCGTGTCGATCAGCTACTTCGGCGCGATGGTTTCGAGCCTGATGAGCGGGCGCCTCACCGCCCGCTTCGGCCCGCTCGCGATGTGCCAGGCGGCGGTGGTGCTGGCGGCCGCAGGCCTCGTGCTCGGCAAGCTCGCCATCGTCGCCGTGCTGCCGCTCGCCGCGCTGGCGATCGGGTTCGGCTACGGGTTCGTCACACCCGTCAGCTCTCACATCCTCGCGCGGCGCACGCCGCCCGGCATCATGGCGTTCGTCTTCTCGATCAAGCAAACTGGCGTGCCGATCGGCGGCGCGATCGCCGGCGCGGCGGTGCCGCCGCTCGTGCTCGCGCTCGGCTGGACCGACGCGCTGCCCGTCCTCGCCGCGGCCTGCATCGCCGCGGCGTTCGCGCTGCTGCCCGCTCGCGCGACGCTCGCGGAGCCGCCCGCGGCGGGCACCCGCGCGGCGCTCAGCCTGCGGGGCGTGTTCGCCGGCCTCGGGCGGCCGATCCAGCTGGTCCTCGCCGACCGGAGCCTCCGCGAGCTCGCGTTCGCCTCGCTCGGCTACGCTATGGTGCAGCTCGTCTTCATCACCTATTTCGTGTCGTACCTCAACCTGGACCTGGGCTACAGCCTGGTCACTGCCGGGCTCGTCTACGCGTGCGCGCACGCTTCGGGCATCGCCGGGCGGATCGCCTGGGGCGCGGTCGCGGACCGCTGGCTTCCGCCGCGAGTGATGCTCGCCGTGCTCGGCGTGGTCTCCGCGGCGTGCGGGCTCCTCACCGCGGCGTTCTCGAGCGCCTGGCCGCTCGCCGCGATCGTCGCCCTCGCGATGCTCTACGCCGCCTCGGCGGTCGGGTGGAACGGCGTGTATCTCGCGGAGGTCGCGCGCTGCGCTCCGCCGGGCCAGGTGGGCACCGCGACCGGCGGGACGCAGTTCTTCACCTTCAGCGGTGCGGTCGCCGGCCCGCCGATCTTCGCCGCGGCGGTGTCCGCGACCGGCAGCTACGCGTGGGCCTTCGCGCTGTTCGCGATCCCGCCCGTCGTCGTGGCGGCGCGGCTCGTCGGCCGCGCGCCGGCGCGCAACCGATGAGCGCGGGCGACGCGGTGATCGTCGTCCACGGTCTGTGGACGAACCGCGCGGTGATGCTCTATCTCGCCGCGTCGCTCGCGCGCCGCGGCTTCCGGACGCGCCCCGTGGGGTATCTTTCCGCGATGCGGGACTTCGAGCACAACGCCGCGCGCGTCGCGCGCGCGATCGCCGCCACCGACGCGCGCCGCGTGCACGTCGTGGGGCACAGCATGGGCGGCGTCGTCGCATTGCGCGCGATCAGCGACCGCACCGACTCGCGCGTCCATCGGCTCGTGCTGCTCGGCTCGCCGGTCGCCGGCAGCGAGGCGGGCCGGCAGCTGGCGCTCTCGCGCTGGGGCGGATCGCTCCTCGGACGCTCGAAGCCGCTGTGGCTCGCCATGCCGCGTCTCGGCATCCCGGCCGGCGTGGAGGCGGGCGCGATCGCCGGCACGCTGCGCTTCGGGCTCGGTGCCCTCGTGCTGCGGCTGCCGCTCCCTAACGACGGCGTCGTCACCGTGGACGAGACGAGGCACCCGCGCCTCGCTGACCACCTCGTGCTGCCGGTTGCGCACACCCAGATGCTGGTGTCGCGCCAGGTCGCGCGGCAGGTCGCAGCGTTCCTCGAGACCGGGCGGTTCGTGCGATGAAGCGGGGCGTCGTGCTGGTTGGCGCAGTCGCAGCCGTCGTGGTCGCGGCCGGGTGCTCGACGCTCTCGTACTACGGCCAGGCGATCAACGGGCACCTCGACGTCATGCGCCGGGCGGAGCCGATCGCCGCGCGGATCGCCGATCCCGCCACGCCGCCCGAGCTCCGGGCGAGGCTCGAGCGGGTCGTCGTGATCCGGGACTTCGCGAGCCGCGAGCTCGCGCTTCCGGACAACGGCAGCTATCGCACGTACGCTGACGTCGGCCGGCCCTACGTCCTCTGGAACGTGTTCGCCGCCGCCGAGTTCTCCGTCGAGCCGCGGCAGAGCTGCTTCCCGGTCGCCGGCTGCGTCGCCTATCGCGGCTACTATGGGCATGTGGACGCCGAAGCGTACGGCGCCGGGCTGCGGAAGGACGGCTACGACGCCTACGTCTACGGGGTGCCCGCGTACTCGACGCTCGGCTGGTTCGACGACCCGGTGCTCAACACGTTCGTGCGCTACCCCGACGCCGAGCTCGCGCGGCTCGTGTTCCACGAGCTCGCGCACCAGGTCGTGTACGTGAAGGGTGACACGATGTTCAACGAGTCGTTCGCCGTCGCGGTCGAGGAGGAGGGCGCGCGGCGCTGGCTCGAGCGCAATGCGACGCCCGCCGAGCGCGACGCCTACGCGGCCGCGCGCCAGCGCCGCGCCGATTTCGTGCGGCTCGTGCTGCGCTACCGGGAGCGGCTCGACGCGCTCTACCGCGAGACCCTGCCGGACGAGGCGAAGCGCGAAGGCAAGCGCAAGCGCCTTGCCGAGATGGACGCGGACTACCGCGCGTTGAAGGCGAGCTGGGGCGGCTTCGCCGGCTACGACCGCTGGTTCGACGGCGGCGTCAACAACGCCAAGCTCGCCTCGGTCGCGACGTACGAGGAGCTCGTGCCGGCGTTCCGCGCGCTGCTCGCGCGCGAGAACGGCGATCTGCCGCGCTTCTATGCCGCGGTGAAGGCGCTGGCGAAGCTCGACAAGCCCGAGCGGGATGCGCACCTCGCGGCACTCGCGAGCAACGTCTCGGCCTCAGCCGGCGCGCCCCTTCGACTGCAAGACCGGAACGGCACTGGCAGCTCACCCTTGTCGCACGGTCATTTCCTTCTCGGATCGTCGGCCGGATTCAGGTAGATCAGGCCCCACGGACCGATGCCGTGCAGCTGGATGACCGTCTCCTCCTTTGTGTAGCCGAACATCGGCGTGCCGGCCGGCATGATCGCGACGCTGCCCGGCCCGAGCGCCCGGGTCTTCGCCGGATCGTAGGTGTCGCCGGAGGTGAAGTAGAACGTGCCAGAGAGCACCGTCACCCGCTCGTATGCCGGGTGCGTGTGGGGCGCGATCTTGGCGTTCGCGGGCAGCCTGAGCCGGAACGTGAACGGGACGGCCTTGTTGAGCGGGCCCTCGATGACCGCGATCTTCGCGCCGGGCGCGACGGCCGGGGCGTCCGCCCACGTAAGCTCGCCCGGCGCCACCAGGATTGGTCCCTCGCCGGTGTAGGGCAATTGTGCCGCTGCCGGCGCCGCACCAAGCGCCAGGCCGACGACCGCGGCGGTCAGAAAAACCGATCGCTGTTTCATGGTTCGTCCTCCGTGAAAGAGAGTGTGTCGATCGAGCTGCGTACTCACAAGGACGCCCGACCGAGGCTTCCGGTTCCCGTGCGACGCGCGGCTCAAGTCGATGGCATCGGGCCGGAACCGCGAGGCAGGCTCGTGCGTCTTCCCGATTGCTACCGCCCTAAGACACCGAGGAGCGTGGGCTAACTGAGCGGGATCATCACGTGCTGCTTGTACGCCGGCCGGGACTTCAGCCGCTCGTAGTACCGGCTCAAGTTCGCGTGCGCGGGCCGCTCGATCGGGAGCTGGTACCAGCGGTAGACGAAGCAGCCGAACGGAATGTCGCCCATGGTGAACTCGGCGCCGGCCATGTAGGGCTGCGATGCCAGGTTGTCGTCGGCGATCTTGAAGACGTCGCTCGCCTGCTTGACCGCCGCCTCGACGGCCGCGCCGTCGCGCTTCTCCGGCGGCGTGCGGATGAGCTGCCAGAAGATGGTTGTGATCGGCGCCGCCACCGTGCCGGTCGTCCAGTCCATCCACTTCTCGGCGCCGTAGCCCTGCTCGAGCGTGCGGCGCGGGCCGTGCTTCGCGTAGAGATAGCGCACGATCACGTTCGACTCCCACAGCACGAAGCCGTCGTACTCGATCGTCGGCACGCGCCCGTTCGGGTTCAGCCTCCGGTACTCGGACGTGTTCACGACGCCGAACTGCATCCCCGCGTCGACGCGCTCGTAGGGGATCTTCAACTCGGCCACCGTCCACATCACCTTCTGTACGTTGATCGAGTTGACTCGGCCCCAGATCTTCAGCATTTGGTTGGTCTCCTTGTGATGACCGGCGCTACAGCGGCGGCCGGCGCAGATGGTCGGTCGCCTGCTGGAACGCGTGCGCCGCGCGCAGCGCGAGATCCTCGCGGTGGGGCGGCGCGACGAGCTGCAGCGCGACCGGCAAGCCGTCGGTCGTGAACCCGCACGGCACCGATGCCGCCGGCTGCTGGGTGAGGTTGAACGGAAAGGTGAACGGCGTCCACCAGGTCCAGTCGTTCTCGAGCCCGGCCGGCGCTTCGGGCGCGACGCGTCCGACTTCGAAGGCCGGAACCGCCAGCGTCGGCGTGGCGAGCAGGTCCCAGTCCCGGTGGAACCGGTGCATGCGCTCGCCCATCGCGGTCCGCGCCGCGACCGCGTCGAAGTAGTCGGCGAGCGTGTGGCGCGAGCCGGCCTCGAACGCCTGCCGCAGACCCGCTTCCAGCAGCGCGAACTTCTCCGGCGGGAGCTTGCGGAGCGCGTTGAACGCGCCGCTCGTCCAATGCACCCAGAACGTGTCCCGCGGATCGGGGAAGCCGGGATCGACCCGCTCGACCCGGGCGCCCAGCCCAGCAAGCGTCTTCATCGCTTCGGCCACGCGCGCCTCGACTTCCGGGTGCACGTACCTTATATAGCCGAGCCGGGGGCTGTAGGCGATGCGCAGACCCTCGACCCCCGCGCCGAGCGCCGGCGTCCAGTCCGTGTGGTCATAGGGCAGGGCGTGCCAATCCCGCAAGTCGGGGCGCGCCAGAACGTTCAGCATCAACGCGACGTCCGCGACCGTGCGCGCCATCGGGCCGACGTGCGCTACCGTGCCCATCGGCGACAGCGGCCACGCGGGGACGCGGCCGAAGTGCGCCTTGATGCCCGACACGCCTGCGAACGCGCTCGGGATGCGGATCGAGCCGCCGCCGTCCGTGCCCACGGCGAGCTGGCCCATCCCGGCCGCGAGCTGAGCGGAAGCGCCGCCGCTCGAGCCGCCGGGCGTGCGCTCCAGGCTCCAGGGGTTGCGCGTGATGCCGGTGAGCGGGCTGTCGGTCACGCCCTTCCAGCCGTACTCGGGCGTGCACGTCTTCCCGAGCAGCACGGCGCCGCTTTCGCGCAGGCGTGCCGTGGCGGGCGCGTCGTCGTTCCACGGCCCGGCCGGATCCACCGTCCTCGAGCCGCGCAGCGTCGGCCAGCCCTTCGCCAGGACGAGATCCTTGATGGACACCGGCACGCCGTCGAGCGGTCCCGCCGGCGCGCCCTTTGTCCAGCGCGCTTCGGCGGCGCGCGCCGCGGCGAGCGCGCCCTCCTCGTCGACGAGACAGTAGGCGTTGAGCTTCGGGTTGAGCGCGCGGATCCGCTCGAGCACCGCGCGCGCGACCTCGACCGGCGAGAGCTCCCGCGCGCGGTAGCGCGCGACGAGCTCGGTCGCCGGCAGGAAACAGAGCTCGAGGCTCAACGCTTCTTCCGCTTCGCGGCGCGCTTCTTCGCGGCCGGGCGCTTTGCCGCGGCTTTCGGCGCGGGCGCCGCCTTGGCCGCGACCGCCTCGACCTCCACCAGGTACTCGGGCCTGACAAGCGACCGAATCACCAGCCCCGTCGAGGCGGGCCGGTGGCCGGAGAGAAACTTCGCCCGCGTCGCGGCGTACTTGGGGAAGTCCTCGAGGTTCACGAGGAACTGCGTCATCTTGACGATGTCGGTCACCTTCATCCCCGCGGCGGCGAGGATCGCGACGATGTTCTGCCACGCGAGTTCGGTCTGCGCCTCGACCGTCGGCGGCACGATGCCGTCCTTCCGCATGCCGATCTGGCCGGCGATGTAGAGCCAGCGCGCGTTCGACGGGACCTCGACGCCGTGGCTGTAGGTGCCGATCGGGTCGGCGATGGTCGGCGGGTTGTGGATCTTCATCGCGGCTCCTCCTTTGCGGGCGGTGCGTTGCGGGAAGGCCGTGATCTTATCGCAGCGTGCACCGCGCCTGTATGATCGCGCCTGCCGGGAGACCTCCAATGGACCAGTCGCCACAGGTCAAGCTGAACTCCACCGCCCACTACTTCCTCGAGGGGCTGAACGAGATCGGGGTCGAGTATCTCTTCTGCAACCTGGGCACCGACCACGCGCCGCTCGTCGAGGAGATGGCGCGCTGGCGGAAGCGCGGGCGCCGGCTGCCGAAGACGATCCTGTGCCCCCACGAGAACGTGGCCATCCACATGGCGGCGGGCTACGCCATGGCGACGGGCCGCGGCCAGGGCGTCATGGTGCACGTGGACGTCGGCACGGCGAACTCGGCGGTCGGGATCCACAACCTCGCCCGTGCGCGCACCCCGGCGCTCGTGATGGCCGGCCGGGCCCCGTTCACGATCCGCGGCGAGCTCACCGGCTCGCGCGACACCTACGTCCACTTCGTCCAGGAGCCGTTCGACCAGGCGGGGATCGTGCGGCCGTACGTGAAGTGGGAATACAGCCTCCCATCGGGGATCGTCGCGAAAGAGGTGCTCCGGCGGGCGCACTCGGTGATGCAGACCGACCCGCGCGGGCCGGTGTACCTGATGCTGCCGCGCGAGACGCTCGCCGAGACCTGGGCGGAGAACGCCGTGCGCGCGTTCTCGGCGGAGCGGTTCGGGCCGACGGCGGCCGGCGGCGCCGACCCCCAGACGATCGGCGCGCTCGCCGAACGGCTCCTCGCGGCGAAGAATCCGATCCTGATCACGGCCTACGCGGGACGCAACGTCGCCGCGCCGCCGCTCGTCGACGAGCTCGCGCGGCTCGCGGGCATCCGGGTGTTCGAGTTCAATCCGCTCTACCTCTGCATCCCGCACGACTCGCCGTGCTTCGCGGGCCATCTGCCCGGGAAGCACGTCGCCGAAGCCGACGTCGGGCTCCTCGTCGACGTGGACGTGCCGTGGATCCCCAAGGACACGCCGGACAACCCGGCGACCTTCTGGGCCCAGATCGACGTCGACACCGTCAAGCGGTCGTTCCCGATGTGGGGATTCCCGGCGAACCAGCGCATCCAGGGCGACAGCTGCCGGATCCTCGGACAGCTCGTCGAGGCGCTCAAGGCGAAGGCGACTGCGGCACACCGCGCGGCGGCGGCGCAACGCGTCGCGGCGCTCGCGAAGGAGCACGAGGCCCGCATGGCGGGCATCGCGAAGCTCGCCGGGGACAAGGGGGTGGGTGGGTCGATCAACCCCCAGTACCTGTGCGCCGAGATCGGCCGGGCGATCGGTCCGGACGACATCGTGCTGAACGAGGCGATCCGCAACACGCTCGCGGTCTTCAACCAGATCCCGCGCTCGAAGCCCGGGACGGTGATCGGGCTGGCCGGCGGCGGGCTCGGGTTCTCCGGCGGCACCGCGCTCGGGGTGAAGCTCGCGCGGCCTGACACGACGGTGGTGCAGATCTGCGGCGACGGCAGCTTCTACTTCTGCAACCCCGCGGCGGTCTACGCGGTGGCGAAGCAGTACGGCCTGCCGATCTTCACCGTCGTGCTCGACAACGGCGGCTGGGCGGCGGTGAAGGAGGCGACGCTCCGCGTGTTTCCGGAGGGCGATGCGAAAGCGACGAGCGAGTACGAGGCGCTCCTTGCGCCCGAGATGAACTTCGCGCAGCTCGCCGCGGCGGCCGGCGCGCACGGCGAGCTGGTCACCGATCCCGACGCGGTCCCGGCCGCCATCCAGCGCTGCCTCGCGGCGGTGCGCGGCGGCCGCGCGGCCGTGCTGCACGCGCGCGTGACGCCGCTCTGAACGGAAACCCTACGCTGCGCGGCTGCAGGCGCTCAGGCGCTGGAGCTCGATCGCGCGGCTTGCGCCCGTGCGGGGATGAACCTCCCGGATGACGACGTTGTAGATGTCGTCCTTGTAGCTGGCCTCGATCTGATAGCTGTATCCAGGCCGGGGTCTCAGCAGGGTCTCGTGGCTGACGGTGCTTCTGGCGCTGCCGAGGAACGACGAGCTGGCAAAACCGAACACCAGGTAGCTCGCGCGGTCCGCAGGGATGCCGACGGCGACGATCGGCTTGTCGAGATCGACCGTGCCCTGGTACTCGATCTGGCATCGCTCGTCGACCCGATAGACGCCCACGGCTGCCCGCACGCCGGAGAACACCGAGCCGGACTTCGTTTCGGTCCGAATCTGCAGGTTCGGCTCCAGGGTGTTCGGATACGGCTTCAGCGCCGAGCAGCTGGTCAACAGGCCGACGACCGACAGCAGGAGAAATGGGCGCCAGCCTGACCGGTCGAGGCTGGCGCTCATGACAGCTTCCGCCACAGATCAGATCATCCGATCTTGGTCATGTCCGGACAGCCCAAGTTCTCCCCCGAGGCCCAGCCCTTCACGGCGCGAATCAGGACGTCGTAGCCTCGCGAGGGACCGAACCACTGCACCCGGGTCCTGTTCTTGTCCACGGGGTAGGCATCCGCGATCAGCAGGTAGTAGCCCCCTTGGGGCTCCTTGGAGACCTTCATCACGCCCGTCTTGTGATTCTGCTGCACGTGCAACTCGGCTCTTTCCTTGGTCGCGACTACGGTCGGTGTATAGGCGGTCACGATGACCTGGTAGCTCGTAGTGGTCTGTGACGTGGTTCTGGTCGTCACGTTCAAGCACTCCGGGGCTCGGCGCTGAAAGGTTTCGGCGACGTCGCGGAAAGAACGGTTGACCTCGAAGGTCTCCGTCTTTGCCATGAACGCCCCGGGGACTGCGCGACGAAACTCCTCCGCAGTTTGCGGATGCTGGGTCGCGCAGCCGGCTAGCAGCAACGTCGACACGGCAAGAATCCTGATCACTAGACTTTCCATGACACACACTCCCGTTGCGAAATGGCGCGATCCTCACACGCGCGCCGCCCGGGATCCAAGCGGGTGCGGCGCGGAATCGTGGCGGATTCCGCAATGGTGCTAGCTCAGCGGACGGGCGCCTGGCGAGCGCCCGGAGAGGTCATCGCGGGAACGAGAAAAAAGACTCACCGGCGCCGCGGCGCTCGTCGGGATCGCGACGCTGGCGTCCCGACGGTGGAGCTAGTTGGGCTCGAGAGAGGGGTGGGGGTCAGAGCTAGAACCCGACCGCGAGCGAATCCCGCCGCGGGTCGGAGGCCGCCACGTAGCCGCCGTCGACCTTGAACGCGATCTGCGCGCAGCCGAAGTCCATGTACGCCTCGCCGATCTGCAGGATCCGGTGGCCACGCCGCTCGAGCTCGGCAAGCGTCGCGGCCGGGAACTCGCGCTCGACGTTGATATCGAGCCCGCTGACCGCGCGGAAGCGCGGGCCGTCGATCGCCGTCTGCGGCGACTGGCCGTAGTCGGCCATGCGCACCATGAGCTGCGTGTGGCCCTGCGGCTGCATCGTCCCGCCCATCAGGCCCAGGGTCATCACCGGCGCGCCGTTCCGCGTCACGAAGGCGGGGATGATCGTGTGATACGGGCGCTTGCGCGGCGCGACCTGGTTCGGGTGGCCGGGCTGCAGCACGAAGCCCGCGCCGCGGTTCTGCAGACTGATGCCGGCGCCGGGGACGACGACACCCGAGCCGAAGCCCATGTAGTTCGACTGGATCAGCGACACCATCATGCCCTGCGCGTCGGCGGCGGTGAGATAGATCGTGCCGCCGCGCGGCGGCGAGCCGTGGCCGAAGTCCTGCGCGCGCTTCAGATCGATGAGCTTCGCCCGCGACTCGAGGTAAGCGCCGTCGAGCAGGGCCGCCGCCTTCACGTCCATCGCCGCCGGATCGGCGATGTAGCGTCGCGCGTCGGCGAACGCGAGCTTCACCGCCTCGAGCTGGAGGTGCACGCTGTCCGCCGAGTCGACCGGATGGCGCGCGACCTCGAAGTTCGACAGGATGCCGAGGGCCATCAGGCAGACGATGCCCTGCCCGTTCGGCGGGATCTCGTGCACGGTGTAGCCGCGGTAGTCCTGCGCGATCGTGCCGACCCAGTCGTTCGCGTGCCCGGCGAGGTCCTCGCGGGTCATCGCGCCGCCGCACGCCGCCGCGTGCGCTTCGAGCTTCTCGGCGAGCTCGCCCTCGTAGAAGGCCTTGCCGCGCGTCTCCGCGATCAGCTCGAGGGCCGCCGCGGCGTCCCGGAAGACGAACTTCTCGCCCGCGTGCGGCGCCCGCCCGCCCGGCAGGAACGCCTGTGCAAACCCGGGTTGGTCGCGCAGCTCCGGCACCAGCGTGTTCCAGCGCCGGGCGACGAACGGCGACACGAGGAAGCCGTTGAACGCATAGTCGATCGCCGGCTCGAACAGCCGCTCGAACGGGAGCTGCCCGAAGCGCTCCGAAAGGTCGACCCACGCGGCCACCGCGCCCGGCACCGTGACGCTGTTCCAGCCGCGCTCCGGGATGGCCTTCTCGCGGGCGAAGTACTCGGGTGTCCACGCCGCGGGCGAGCGGCCGGAGGCGTTCAGGCCGTGCAGCTTGCTTCCGTCCCACACGATCGCGAAGAGGTCCGAGCCGATACCGTTCGAGATCGGCTCGACGATCGTGAGCGTGATGGCGGCCGCGAGCGCGGCGTCCATCGCGTTGCCCCCGTCGGCGAGCATGCGCAGGCCCGCCTGCGCCGCGAGCGGCTGCGACGTGGAGACCACGTTCGCCGCCATGGTCGGGCGGCGCGCGGTGGGGTAGGCGGAGGTCCAGTCGGTGAAGTTCATCTCGCTCAGGCGGCTTCGTTCACGTCGAGCACGATGCGGCCGAGGATCTTCCCGGCCTTCAGCTCTTCGAGCGTGCGATTCGCCTCGCGAAGCGGCCGCGTCTCGACTGGCGTCGGCTTAAGTTTGCCGCTCTTCGCGAGCTCGACGACCTCACGCAGCTCCTGGAGGTTGCCGACGTACGAGCCGACGATCCCGATCGCACGCTGCGCGATCGGTGGCAGCGACAGCGTGATCTCCCCGCCGAACAGCCCGCACAGGACGTAGCGGCCGCCCTTGGGGAGGGTCGCGATGCCGAAGTTTGCCGTCGCCGGCATGCCGACGAAGTCGATCACGCCCGCGACCGCGCCTCCGGAGATCTTCTGGATCTGCGCCAGCCCGGCTTGCGGATCGCGCGAGTTCACCGTCTCGCGCGCCCCCGCTGTGCGTGCCGCGGCGAACTTGGCGTCGTCGATGTCGCAGGCGATCACGCGCTCGATCCCGAGCGCGCGCAAGGTGGAGAGCGCGATCAGCCCGAGCCCGCCGCAGCCGAGCACGACGACCCAGTCTCGCTCGGTGAGCTGCGGGAGCTTCCGGATCGCGCTGTAGGTCGTGATTCCGGAGCAGGCGAGCGTCGCGGCGAAACTGTCGTCGATCCCCCCTGCATCGACTAGGTACCTCGGATGTGGCACGAGGAGGTGCGATGCGTACGCGCCCGGGCGGGTGACGCCGAGGGAGCGCATCGCGGCGCAGTAGTTGTCCCGGCCGGACTGGCAGACCGCGCACTCGCCGCAGCCGATCCACGGGAACACGATCCGCTTCGCGCCGATCGTCACGCCTTTCGCGTCGGGTCCGAGGGCCTCGACCACGCCGAACGGCTCGTGGCCGAGCGTGAACGGCGGCACGCAGCCGCGGTGCTTGGCGTAGAAGCGCTTCCCGCCGCCGAGATCGAAGTAGCCGTCCCAGATGTGGAGGTCGGAGTGGCACACGCCGCAGCGCGTCACCCGCACGAGCACTTCGGAGCCCTTCGGCTTGGGCG
>Ga0184639_10000805_pt1 | contig 12877 bp, 10 predicted proteins | sample PLM31_170_b2_FD_133155 | JGI IMG/M metagenome (GOLD analysis project Ga0184639, IMG submission 133155) | Groundwater sediment microbial communities from an aquifer in East River, Colorado, USA - PLM3-1_170_b2 | ecosystem: Environmental > Terrestrial > Soil > Riparian zone | place: USA: East... | reverse complement strand
GCCTGAACGGTATGTTGGCCGACGAACGAATCTTTGAGATCGTTTCCTCCTCCGCCACACCTCAGGACGCGGTGGACGGGCTGATCGAGGCCGCCAACCACGCAGGGGGGGACGATAATGTGACTGCTATCTTGATCCAGTTCACGCGGCGCTAACGCCAACGGGCCCATTCCTTCCGCCGACCGGCCAGACGGCTACCCTGTGAAATGACACGTTTCCGTCTTGTTCCAATGCTATTGCTGCTTTCCCTGGTTGCCTCTTGCGGGGGCGCCTTTTCTGCTGACACGCGGGTGACTCTACTGGCCGACGAGAACTGGGAAGTGCAGGTGGAGCTTGTCCTGACCCTCCAACAAGCCCAGTTGGCCCTGGGGCAGATTGACCAGGCCATGAACGAACTGATTTCAGAACTGCGAGCCACGGGAGTCGAAGCGGAATGGCAATCCCAGGACGAACGTGAGGACGGCAACGTGGGCTACCTCATCACGGCAAGAGGACAGGGCCTGGACAGGCTGAACACGGCGTTCTTCGACGGCCAGGCAGCGCTTTACGCCGACGAGTCATCCGGGCAGCGCCAGATCGTGTTCCGATACAACCTGATTAATGCTATTGCCCAACGGCAAACCCTGACCCTGCGCGGAGGTAGAATTCTCTCCAGCAACGGGGTCCAGACGGACAGCCGAAGCGTAATGTGGACAAACCCCAACGGGCCTATCGAAGCCGTCTTGACGGAGGCGCCGCGCTATGCGTGGCTGCCCTACTCCCTGATCGGCATGGGTGGGTTACTGTTTGCGGTCGCCGTTTTCGGCATGGTCAGTAGGGCGCGCCGCCGCGCTCCAGCGGCCGGCTTGGCTGCGGCGGCCGGCCCGCGACAAACCGTCTCGTTTTGCTCGACCTGTGGCGCCGCCCTGCCGCCCGAGGCGACGTTCTGCCCACGCTGCGGCGCGCAGCGTTGATCCAACAGGGCGTCTTAATTATCGAAGGAGGCCACACATGATTTGCCCGAACTGCGGAACCCCCAACGATCCCCACAGCCGTTTCTGTATCAAATGCGGCCAGACTCTGGACGGTTCGCCGGCCAACTCTGCGTCCGGACTGGCCAGGTCGCATCCCGGTCTTCTGGCGGTATTGACTGCCAGGTTGGGGATTGCTCTGCTGTTGTTGTGGATGCTCAGGAGTATCCTCCTGCGTTTGCCGTTCACGCGCGGTATCCGGCTGCCTCCCGAAGTCCCACTATCGCTCGAGGAAATCATCACTGCCATCACCTACCTGGTTGCCCTGTTCATGCTGCTGGCCTATGCCCAAGCCATCTGGTCGCTCTGGCCGCAGGCCTTCCCGCGTCACGCCGCGCTCACTCCGGCGCTGGCCGCGTTGGTGTATGTTGCGGTGCTGGTCGTCGGCTACCATGCTTTCGCCGGCTTGATTCTCACGTTGACTCAAGAGCCAGAATTCTTATTGGTGCTTCGAGTTGTGTTGCTTGTTCTGGCCGCGATCTTCCTGATCTGGGCCGGTGTGGTGATCTACAATCATTTGCCGGCCTGGATCGCCAGTTTGCGATTTGAAGCGCCTTCCGGATCGAGGCTCGAAATCGCCTGCCTGAACTGCGGCAGATTGAACCCGGCGAACATGAAATATTGCGGCCATTGCGGGAAACCGCTGGTCCCACAGGGAGTAATAACGTGAATTGCCCAAATTGCCAGACTCCGAATGATCCCGATAATCGCTTCTGTCTGAAATGCGGCACACCGTTGAAAACGGCTGCGCCGCCGGCTCGCCCTGCGCCAGCTTCGGCGCCGGTCGCACCCCGGCCGGTCCAGGCGCCTGCCTCCTGGACGGCGCTGGCCACGCCCGCGCCCGCGCCGCGATACCCTACGGTCGCGCCTGATCTGCCCCCGCCCACCTATGTGCCACCGCAGCAACCCTACTATGGCGCGCCGGGCGCCAACGCCCTCAACATCTGGGGACCGTTCGCCACCTATGGTATGCGCCGCCGGCACGTCGGCTGGCTGATGGATGGCGAAGGGCAACGCGCCAATGAACTGGCGGCCCGAGTCGAGGCCAAATTCAAAGAGCGCGAGATTCCCAACACTCGCCTCTCCAGAGAGACCCTCATCGGGCGGGGAGTCGTCGTCGAAACCCGCCCGTACTTCATCCTGCGGCGCGGCCTGGCCAGTCTGGCGCTGTACATCGCACAGTTCGGGCGCGATCTCTTTATCTCACAGGCTTCCTACCTCAAGCCGCCGATCAGCAACTTTCGCGTAATGGTTGCGGCAGTGATGTTGTTCTTCCAGGGGTACATGACTCTTATCTACCCGTTCTCTCTGGCCAGCGCCTTCGACCGCGCTGCAAATAGCTTCAGCGTATTTGGCGGGTCCTCTTCAAATGCCTTCGGAGGGGTGCTCACCTTGCTCTGCCTGATCGGGCCGCTGGGGGCGTTCAACGCCATTGCACTCTTCATTCTCTTCTGTTTCAGCGCTTACAAGTGGCTGATAGAGAAAGACTTCCTGTCCGCCCTGCGCGTGCCACCCAACGAGTTCAACGAGGATGACTTGATGGCAATGGAGAAAGCGGTCGAGGAGACGGTGCGCCAGTCGCTAACCGAACTCAAGCTGGACCCGGATAATTTGAAAATGGCCACTGCCAGACAGGGCGCGCAGTTATTCTGAATGTCTCGGAGAGAAAGCGGTGAGCCCCAGTATCACCTGTCCCCACTGCGGCCAGCAACATCCGGTCGGGGCGCGCTTTTGCCCGATCACGGGAAAAACCCTGCCGGCTGCCGTTCGCCGGGGCGGCAGGCCGATCCTGCCTTTCGCGCTTGCCGGCATTCTGGGGCTTTTCCTCCTGAGCGCCGGCCTCTGGCTGGTGTTGGTCGGTCAATTGCCGGTCGGGAGGTTGCAGCCCGAACCGGCTACGCCAGTTCCCGTTGCGGCTGTGAGTACTCGCTCTCCTGCGCCTCAAGCGACGGATACGGCTCGTCCTCAAGCAACACTGACATCCCGGCCCAGCGAACCGCCGTTTCTCAGCGCAACCCCATTCCCGAGCCAGACTTCCTTGCCCACTGCAACCGAAGCCGACCGGCTGGTCTGCCCGGATGCGCCACTCACACGGCTGCGCGTGGGAGACCGTGCGTATGTTAGTCTTGAACCACCTGACCCCAATCGCGTGCGCGATCAACCCAGCACGAGCGCGCGCGTCTTGGGCCAGATTGTTCCCGGCGAGGAAGTAATGATCCTGGATGGGCCGGCATGCGCCAACAGTTGGGTGTGGTGGCAGGTGCGATCTGAATCGCAAACCACCCTCATCGGCTGGACGGCCGAAGGCGATCGGCAAAATTACTGGCTCGTGCCCTTGACTTCCGGCTCCACTCCAGTTATTGCGGCCTTGCCGCGCGTTTACGATTTCTTCATCTGCCAGCAACTCTGCCTGGAGAACGGCTCAAACGCCACTGGCAGCGTTCCCGGTGGCACCACAATCCTACATGCCCACTGGAATTACGAGAACATGCCAATCGGCTCGCATTACGTGCGGGCCTGGACGATGGATGGACAGGAATGGGTCCGATACGACTGTACCTGGCCCGGCCCGACGACGGGAGCAGATGACATCACTCTGAGAGAACCCGGTGGCCTGAGGTCTGGAATCTGGGAAGTCACGATTTCAGTAGATGGGGTTGTGTTGCTGCGCGATGGGGTTGTAGTGGAAGGAAGTTGGAGCTACTGGTCACCGGCAGGTGTGTTCAACACATGCTATGACGAAAGTTAGCTTTCCGTGTAAAGAGGGCTCTAGCCGCCGTCCTCGGCGACTGGACCAGTGCCAGGAGCGCCTTTTCAGTAGGGGTGTATGATGCCAGATCAGAAGACGGCAGTATCCGGTTGTGGGGTGTAACGCCATGAGCATTTTGCCTCTTCCTCACCTTGAACTACTCCCGCTCCAGGCCGCCCATGCCACCCTATTCGGCTACCGGCTGCCCTACCTGCCCGACTTCCTTGCCGACCACACCCTGCTCGGCGAGCGGCCGTCGGAGCGCATCGGCGAGTTCCTCGAGCGCTGGGTGCAGTTCGTCGGGTGGCTGTGGAAGTGGCGCGGCTCGGCCTTTGCCCTACGTTTTGCCGCCGACCCGCTGAAGGGCGAGATCCTGGCCGCGCTGCTCGGCCGTACGCTCAGCCCGCCGGGACAGGATCAAGCCCTGCGCCAGGGCGCCGAAGTCGCCGCCGACCTGGCCCGCTTGCTGGCTGCCTTCGGCCTGCCGGCTGAGCCGCTCGACGAGGCCGGGCTGCAAGCCAGTCTGCGCCCGTTTGCTGCGCCGGCCCTCGTCGAGGTCCGCCAGCACGAGGAGAATCTGACTTTCCCGCTGATGCAAAACCAGCGCGGCTACGTGGTGCATGGGTATCGAAGTCCGGGCGGCTCGCTGCTCAGTCCCTTTGAGACCTTGCTGCGCCAGTCTGCCCCCGTGGTCGTCGGCCTGTATCTCGAACCGACGGAGCTGGCGGAGAGTGAACGGGCCGCGCTCGAACGCGCCGCGGCCCGGGCCGAGACAATGAAGGAGCACGAAGTGGTCGGCGATTACCTCACCGACAAAGTGCGCGGGGTGCGCTTTGCCGACCCGCAAATGGCGCTCGCCGCCCGCTTGTATGCGGCCATCCTTAAACGATTGGCGGAGCCTTTCCTTGTAGTCCTGCAGGTCGCCAGCCCCGACGCGACAGCGGCAATTACAGTCGCCCGGGCCTTCGCTCGCGCTATCACCCACGAACAGTCGCCCGATAAGCTTGACCCTGGCGAGCCGCTGCCCTCCTCAGCGGATGTTGCCCCGGCGAACGATCCGGCCTCCGCTCAGGTAGCCCGCTTCGCCTTTGAAAACTTGCTCTACCAGCCCTGGGGGCCGACCGTGGCCGCCAATTCGCCCGGCATGGAGCGCCTGCGCTTCCTCGCCGACGCGCGCGGGGCGGCGGTCGCATGGCGCCTGCCGATCAACGTGCGCGGCGGAATCCCTGGCATCGCCGTCCGCCAGCCTCCCCCGGATTTCGAGCCTGGTCCCCGGCCGTCGGAACTGGCCCGAGACGAGGTTCACATCGGCTCGCTGCGGCGCGGCGGGGTCGCCACTGCCACTCTGAAAGACCTGACCCGCCACACCCTCATCACCGGTTTCACCGGCAGTGGCAAGACCAACACTGTGCTCTACCTGCTTGACCAGCTCTGGCGCAAACACGGCATTCCCTTCCTGGTCATCGAAGCCGCCAAGAAGGAGTATCGCGCTCTGGGGCGTGTGAAAGGTTTTGACGACCTGCTCATCTTTACATTGGGGGACGAGACTACTTCGCCCTTCCGATTCAACCCGTTCGAGCTGCTCCCCGGGGTGCGGGTCGAGGCCCACCTTGGGCGGCTGCAGGCCTGCTTCGACGCGGCCCTGCCGCAGTTTGGCATCCTGCCCTCGATCATTGCCGAGGCGCTCGAAGAGATCTACAAAGCCAGGGGCTGGAAGCTCACCGACCGTGCTCCAGAACTCGCGGCCTCCGGGAGACCCTCGTCCCCGGAGCGGAGCGGAGTGGGGGGGGCCGGGCGTGAGATCCGGGATCCAGAACTCCCCTCTCCCTCTGGGAGAGGGGCCGGGGGTGAGGTCCGCCTCTTCCCGACGATGCGCGACCTGTTTGCGGTCGTCATCCGCGCGGTCGAGGGCCGGGGTTACAGCGGCGAGATGCGCGATAATATCCGCGCCGCGGCTTCGGGGCGCATCGGTAGTCTGCTGCGCGGCAGCAAGGGCCGCATGTTCGGCAGCCAGCGGTCCCTGCCGGCCGAAGAAATCTTCGAGCGCCCGGTCATCCTGGAACTCAACGACCTGAATGAGGACGACAAGGCCCTGACGATGATGTTCCTCTTGATGTGGCTGCGCGAGTATCGCGAGCTCCACCCGGCCAGGAGCTTGCAGCACCTGACCGTCGTGGAAGAGGCCCACAACGTCGTCAGCAATGTACAATCGGTGGGCAACACCGAAGTGGCCGCAGATACGAAAGCGAGAGCCGTGGCCGCGTTCGCCAACATGCTGGCGGAGGTGCGCGCTTACGGGGAAGGCATCGTGATATCCGACCAATCGCCGGAAAAGCTGGCCCCGGACGCCATGCGCAACACCAACCTGCAGATCGCCCATCAACTGCGCGACCGGCGCGACCGCGAGGCCATCGCCCGGGCGATGATCATGGACGACGAACAACAGGACTATCTGGGCAAACTGCGTGTCGGCGAGGCGGCGCTTTTTCGCACCGGCATGGAGAAGGCCACATTCATCACGGTGCCCGAATACAAAGACTCGGCCGGCTTCGACTCGCTTCCGGCGGACGGTGAAGTGCAGCAGCGCCTGCAAACCTTCCAGCAGCAGTATTTCTCGGCCTCCCTGCCCTTTGACGGCTGCCGGTTCTGTGGCAGCCAGTGCGCCTACCGCGAAGCCGTCGAGCCGCACACCCTGGACAAGGAATTGCACGAGCGTTTTCAGCGCGCGCTGAAGCACTTTGACGAGCAGCCCGAGCCGGAGCACTGGCCGGCCCACTGGCGTGAGATCGCGGGGGTATGCGCCGAGGCCGGACAGCGGGCCGGGCAAGGTGACAAACTGGACGCAGCCTATTGTTACCTGGCCCACGAAATTGACTTCCCGTTCACCGAGCATATGCGGCGGGCGTTCGAGACGGGAATCAAAGAAGGACCTGGGGGAGGCTGAAATGTATTGCATTCATTGTGGCGCTCAAAACCTCGACCAGGCCCGCTTTTGTGCCCTGTGTGGTCAGGCCATGCGAGACTTGTCTGGCGCCCCATCCCCGGCAGCGGCGGACCAAGTACGGGACCGGCCATACCTGGCAAAGCCAGCCCGGCGCAGCCCGCTCAGACTGAAGCTGGCCGGCGGCTTGATCCTGCTTATCGCTGCCACCGGAGCTTACCTGGCGTATGCCCGCTTCTTCTCGAGCCCTGGGAAGATCGCCTTTGTATCGAATCGCCATAATCCCGAGGATGATGAGGATCTGGAGATTTTTGTGATGGATGATGACGGCAGCAATGTGCAGCGGGTGACGACTGAGTCCGAACGAGCTCTGTTGCCAGCTTGGTCGCCCGGTACTGAGAGAATTGCTTACATTACTCTTGGAGGTTCTCTAAACGTCATCAGCCCCAATGGTTCTGCGCCATTCAACCTTGCTCAGAATGTGGACGCCCAAGGGTCGTGGCTGAGGTCCTTTGACTGGTCACCTGATGGCAGAAAGATTGCCTTCAGCTCCCAGGGGCAATTCATGGTCATTAACTCCGATGGAACGGGCCTTGCCGCTCTGGGGCCTGGCTCATATCCCCGTTGGTCGCCCGATGGTCGCTGGATTGTTGTCGTTTCCGAGCAGTTTCCAAACGATGAGGGGTCAGAAATTTATCTAACTGATCCGGACGGGGGCAATAGGGTCAGGCTGACGGATAACTCAGAGATTGACTTTCCTCTTTCTTGGTCTCCAGATAGCGAACGAATCGCGTACTTCTCCGGTTCCGAGGAGAGTGGCACCGACATTTACATCATGAACGCCGATGGTTCTCAGCGGAGGAGCATTTCACAGACGGATGAGAATGAATTCGCTTTGTTTGCTCGCTGGTCGCCGGATGGAAGAATGATCGCATATGTCTCCATCAGCGAATCTGATAATCGCTCCGCCATCATTGTGGTTCGGCAGGATGGTTCACTGGTGACTTCGCTTGATAACACCCCGTCTGAATTCATCACTCTAAGCTGGTCACGAGATAGTAAAAACCTACTCATTGTTGATGGCCGTGACGATCCAGATCCCGAGAACTGTCGCGGCGATTGCAATCTTGAGATATACAAGATGGCGGTCGACGGCGGTCAGATCACTCGCTTGACACAAAGTCTTGGCCTTGATGCTTCCCCTGTCTGGTCACCGTGAGATTGCTTACTTGCGATGAGGAGTCACAAACGATGAACTCTGTTACTTGCCCCAATTGCAGCACACTGAATTCTGCAAGCAATGTCTTCTGCATAAGTTGCGGGCATAACCTGGCTCAAGCGCCGCCTCCTGAACCCCTACCCAACATCCCACTCCGAGGACCCCAGCCAAACAGGGTGGAGTACCTGCTGCGTGATCTGCAGGATCCTGACGCTGATACCCGGCGGGTCGCCGCCCAACAACTGGGCTTGCTGAAAGCGCCGACCCCGGACATTCTCGGCGCACTTCAGCGCGCGGCGGAGTCGGACAGTAACTCTGGGGTCAGGAGCGCAGCGGGCGGGGCGCTGCGCAACCTCAGGCTGCTTCCGCCGTCACCGCAATACGCTCCTCCTAGAGAAAGTCGCGGGTCCAGCGCTGCGCCGTCTACTTACTCTGCCGGCGGCTACACTGCCCTGCGTGGAATTGCCTCGCTGTGCACGCTGCTGGGCTGGATCATTCTCGGGTTCGCCGGGCTGAGCGCAATCGGCGGTCTGGTGGCCATGACTGACTCGTTCTTTACCGGCATCGCCATCATCGCCCTGTCTGTATTTTCAGGGGGGTTCAGTTTTGTGATTCTGCGGGTCATTGCTGAAGGTATCTCGGTCATGCTAGACATCGAGGCGAACACCCGCAGGGCGGCGGCCATACTCGAAAGGAGTCTCAAACGGACCTGAGAGAGTGTCTGAAAAGGTAGTCTCGCCCCTTGTGGGCGGCGGGCCCACGAGACCTGTCCGGCTCGCGAGAAAGGAGAGTTTGAACATGTTGGAGAAAGCAGTCCTTGATGCAGCCACGACCGCTACAAAACTTGCCGAGACGGCGATCAAGAAGGCCTGGTCCATGCTCGACGCCGCGGTGGAGAAGAAGCCGCCGAGCGATTACTTGAGTCCGAACGCGATCCAGGCGATCCAGGGCGTCGCCAGGCCGGGCGAGAAGTAGCGAGGGGCAAATGTCTGATGTGCCGAAGGACACTGAGCCTCAGACCGATTTGTCCCCGCCGAAGCCGGCATCCGAGGGGGTCAAAAACATTTCGGCAGTTCAAGGGGTGAGCGACGCCCCGCCTCTAGCCCCTGCAGACAATTCGTTGCCTGCGCCAAGCCCCCCCACAGAAGACACAAAACCGAAGGCGCGGGAGGTACCACGCCAGCCCGACACTCTGCCTGACGGCACGCCGGTGATGAAAATTGGCGATGTAGATAAGTTTCGTGAACTAAATCATCCCCAGGGTCAGGCAGTGCCCGGATTCAAGGGCACTTGCGGGGAGTGCTCCACCGAGTGTGTCCTGCGTCAGTTCGGGGTTGACACCACTGAAGCGGACGTAGTCAATTTGGCCAGTGCCAACGGTTGGTGTATAACGGACTCGACACCAGAATATAATGGGGGTACCAGTCCAGATGACCGGGCAAAGATTCTCACTGCTAAAGGTATTCCTTCCAGCGTCGAACAAGGCAAGAATCTTGACGACCTCGCGAAGTATGTGGAAGATGGCCGCGGCGTTATTCTTGCAACCAACGCTGGGCATCTCTGGAATGATCCAGACGCTTTGGGGGATGATCCGTCGAAGCCGAATCATGCCGTAACGCTCATCGGTGTTGCCCGCGGGGCCAAAACCGGTGAACCTGTAGGGGTATATATAAACGACAGTGGCAATTACGACGGAGGCGCAGGCTCCGGCAAATTCATAGATGCAAAGACGATGACAAAGGCTTGGGTGCAGGCAGGCGGTGAGTGCACCGTCACAGATGTTTCCTACTTGATCAGCAAGGACGAGGGGTGATCCCATGTCACAGCCCAAAATGCTGAGCTACGTCGAATTTCGTCAGCAGCAGAGGAATCACTGGCTGCATGTCTCAGAGATTCCAACGGAGCACGCCACATCATTACCTCTGCCCACCAAACGATGGGGCGAACCCGCCTATGCCTTTTTCGCCAGCCCTGCGGCGCGCCGTCCCGGAGAAGCCAGGACGCAGGCAGGCCCTGACCGATGGTGGGTTGTGAGTGCCAGCAATAATAAGTTGATAATGTATGCACTCTGGAGAGTAATGCCTTACGCTGAAGGTGCCCAGTGGGGGACCATAACGCTGCCACGTATCAACCGTAGCATCGAGGAGTTGGATCAGCTGTTTGAGCTGATTGAGTCGCTTATTAACACTCTTGCCCCCGATTTTTGGGCAGGTGAACCAGGCAACCCGGAAACTCGGAAGGACTTGTCTCGGGCTCTGGGAGCCTATTTGCCAGAACCGCTCATGCCGCAGTATCGTGCGTTGACACCTGATTTCTTTGCGTGGTTGGATGGCCCTGCTAGTCCCGACCAATAGTCGGCCCATTCCGAATCGCACCTGATGGGAAATGCATGACTCGGATATGCCCCCACTGCCAGTCCCCCATCCCGGCTGAGTCCAGGTTCTGCCCGGTTTGTGGCCAGCCGCTGGCGCCCGCCCAATCCCCCGCTGCGCCGGCTCAACCCGCTGGCGAGTCAAGCGTCTGCCAGCGATGCGGATTCCGGCACACGCCGCCTTTCCCCACACATTGCCTGGCTTGCGGCTACCCGCTGCAGGAGGTCGAAACGCCTACCGCGGTCCGCCCCGTGCCTTCTGTCCCACGTCCCGGCCCCTTGCAGCCAGCCCCGAGTAGAACCAGCCCGCCACTTCCACAGGCCGCTCGGCCTCCGGCAGGGCAGGGCAGGCGCAATCTTCGATCCCCGCTGCTGGCATTGGCCGGTCTAGTCGGCATAGCTGCAATCGCCTGGATAGGCCGGACCTGGTGGCAGAACCGGCCGGTCCAGACGGGTGCGGTCGAAGCATGTGAGCCTGTAGCGCCCGGGGAGGACTTTCAACCTGCCAATCAGCGTGGACTGGAAGGCGAATTGCGCCAGGACAGTTTCTTCGCCGGTGGCCAGGAATACACCGTCGCCGATAGCGCAACGCTGACTGTGCCGGCTGGCGTCACCTTGATTATCGAGCCGGGCGCGCGCGTCCGCTTTGGCGAGGGCGCGCGGATGCTGGTGGAAGGAACTCTGCTGGCCTGCGGCCGGGGCAACCGGCGCATCCTGTTCACCGCCGACACGATCACCGGCCGGCCGGGCTATTGGGCCGGGATTGAATTGCGCAATGCCGATGCCGACAGTGTGATCGGTCACGCCACCTTTGAGTTTGGTGGCAGAGATGGGCACGCGCCACTCTGGATCGAAGATAGCGAGGTGCGCCTGGATGATGTCAAGTTCGACAGCAATCAATGGTATGCCCTCAGCCTGAACCCGGATAGTCTCCCTCAGGTGCGGCCGCCGTTCACCGTGGAGAATGGCCCGCACGGATGGGAAGTGCGCGGCGGCGCCCTGAACACGAGCCGCGTCTGGACCGGGCCGGAAGACTTTATCGTCAATGGTGTCCTGGAAGTGAGCGAGAATGCCACGTTAACCATCCCACCCGGCGGAGTCGTCAAGTTCCTTCCAGGCAGCGGTCTGCGCGTACTGGGCGAGCTGGCGGCAGCCGGTGCAGCGGACCGACCCATCATCTTCACTTCGGCCAACGACGGGGCGGAAGAGAGCGCACCCGAGCCAGCCCCAGGCGACTGGATTGCGCTGCAATTTGTAGGGAGAAGCACAAAGTCAACCCTGGAATTTGCCGAAATCCGTTACGCCGGAGGGGACGCGCAACAAAGGGGCTGTCTCTGGCTGAGCGACGCCGACCCCGCTATGCGGAATGTGACGGTGACCGACTGTGCAGCCTTCTCGCTGAGCACCGACATCTCTTCCGACCCAACCGTGGAGGACCTGACCCTGACGGAGACGGATATCGCCCTCCGCTGGGAACTGCGGGAAAGCAGGTTGGAAGGCAGCATCCGGCGCACCATTTCGAAAATGCTCACTGCCGACCAGACCCCACTGATCCCGGTCCTGACCGGTTGGGTGGGGGTGGGCGAGCAGGCCGCGCTGACGATAGAGCCGGGGGTAACGCTACTGTTTCAGGGGGGCGAAAGAGCCGGCCTGTGGGCAGATGGCAGACTGGACGCACAGGGAAGTGAGCGCGAGCCGATCCTGCTGACCTCCTGGCGCGACCCGGCTATCGGCGGCGAAGGGAATGCCGCCCCCGGTGACTGGGCCGGCCTGCACCTGAAAAACAGCCGCCCGGACAGCACCTCGCTCTCACATCTTACGCTGCGGTTCGGCGGCGCAGGACGGGATACTGGCTGCCTCCGGTTGAATTCGGCTTCGCCCACTATCGTGGCGCTCACGGTCAGTGACTGCGCCTCCTATCCGGTGAGCAGCGATGCTGTTTCCCAGCCGGCTCTGGAGGGGCTGGAGCTGGCCGACAACGTGCTGGCCAATCAATGGGAGATTCGCGAATCCTCTATGGAAGAGCGAAAGGAGTGGACCTGGGAGTTGCTCTCGGCCTCCGATGGCGCGCCGGTGACCCGACTCATCACCGGCCGCATCACCATCGGCCAGCAAGCGATGCTCAATCTCCAACCCGGCCTGGTGCTGAAGTTCAGGGACGGTGCGGGATTGATTGCCAGTGGCGCATTGCTGGCAGAGGGCACGGCCAGTGAACCTATCATATTGACCTCTTGGCGCGACCCCGAAGGAGGCGGTTCTGAAAGTGGCGCGCAGCCGGGAGATTGGGCTGGCGTGCTGCTGGACGGCGATCAGGCTGCAAAGAAACTCACATTCGTCCAGATTCGCTATGCCGGCGCGGCGGATCGGGGCCTTAGCTGCCTGACGCTCAATGCCACTGCGCCGGCTTTGATGAACGACAGTGTGAGCCACTGCGCTTACTATCCAATAAGCAGCGACCTGGCCTCCGACCCGACTGTGGAGCTCCTGGTTCTGCAGGACAACCAGCCTGCGGACGAGTGGTCCATCAGCGAGAGCCGGCTGGCGAAGGGGACTCAGCGCAGTTGGGCAGCTCTGCCTCAGGCTGAGG
>Ga0184639_10000804_pt1 | contig 12883 bp, 7 predicted proteins | sample PLM31_170_b2_FD_133155 | JGI IMG/M metagenome (GOLD analysis project Ga0184639, IMG submission 133155) | Groundwater sediment microbial communities from an aquifer in East River, Colorado, USA - PLM3-1_170_b2 | ecosystem: Environmental > Terrestrial > Soil > Riparian zone | place: USA: East... | reverse complement strand
CTGGGCATCATCGTGATCAACCCCAATCTGGATTCTGTCACCGAGCTGAAGATCACCACGCAGAACTACGACGCCGAGTTCGGCCAGGCCAGCGCAGCGGTGATCACGGCGCAAACCAAGTCGGGCAGCAACGAACTGCACGGCAGCGCGTTCTGGTTCCGCCGCAGCGACGAGCTCCAGGCGCGCGACCCGTTTACGCAGTCGAGGCCGAACTCCCTTACGGGAAAATTCATCCCCGACAGCATCTGGAACCAGTTCGGCGGGTCGATCGGTGCGCCCATCATCAAGGACAAGCTCTTCATCTTTGGCGACTACCAGGGAACGCGCGAGAAAGTGGGCCAGTCCGTGAGCGTGAACGTGCCGACGGCGCTGGTTCGTTCCACGTGCTTGAATGCGGCGAGCCCGACCTGCAACTTGAGCGAGTATCTGGTCGCCCCCGGCGGCACCGGGCAAGTCTACGATCCTGCTACGGGCACCCCGGGTGGCACTGGGCGCACGCCCTTTGCGGGCAACATCATCCCGAACAACCGCATTTCCTCCCAGGCAAGAACTCTGCTCAACCTGCTTCCCGGGCCGAACGCAACCGGCATTCGCAACAACTTCACTTCGGGGGGTAACGGCCCGTTCAACGCGAATGCTTTCAACATCCGCAGTGACTACGCGCATAGCCGGAACTTGAGCATCTTCGGGCGTTACAGCTTCCAGGACTTCGACCTAACTGGAAGGGGCGTATTCGATACTCCGACCGTGGCCGTTGGCGGACGGGGCATTGGGCTGAATGGCTTCGGCGCGCAGTCGAAGTCGCGCAACCACAGCATTGCGACCGGATTCAATTACACTCTGAGTCCGACCTGGCTGACGGACTTCCGGTTCGGCTACTTCAAGTACCGCGTGAACGTGAACCCCAACGGTCTGGGGAGTACCCCCGCGACCGATGCGGGAATCCCAAGGCTCAACACGGGCGACGTGCTTACGTCCGGCATGCCTGCCTTCTTCATCAACGGGGTCGTGGATATGGAGTTCGGTTATGGCTTGTCGGACCGCCTGAACCGCTGCAACTGCCCGCTCATCCAGAACGAAGACCAATTCCAATTCGTGAACAACTGGATCAAGATCCTGGGCAACCACCAGATCAAGTTCGGTGCGGACATTCGCTACGCCCGCAACCTGCGCGTGCCGAGCGACGCGCACCGCGCCGGCGAACTCAGCTTTGAGGGGAACGGCACGGCATTGCCAGGGGCAGCGAATCCCGGCGGGCTGGGCCTGGCAACCTATCTGCTCGGCAACGTCACCAGCTTTGCGCGCTACGTCAGCACGGCTGACAATGCCGGGGAGCGCCAAAAGCGCTGGTTCTTCTATGGCCAGGACACCTGGCGGTTTTCGCCCAAGCTCACTTTCCACTATGGCTTGCGCTGGGAAATCTACTTCCCGCAGTCGGTGACCTGCGACGGCTGCGGCGGCTTCGTCGAGCTCAGCACGGGTCAGACCCGCGTGGCGGGCATCGGCGGGATCGGCCGCAACATGGACGTGGAAAACACATTCACCAATTTCGCGCCCCGCCTCGGGATTGCCTACCAGCCTACCGACAAAATGGTGGTGCGACTCGGCTATGGCCGCAGCTACGACATCGGCGTGTTTGGCTCCATCTTCGGCCACAGTGTAACGCAGAACCTCCCCGTGCTCGGGCGGCAGCAACTCCGCGGCCCGGTAACAGGTTCCAACTTCGAAGCCGCATTCACTCTGACTGCTGGTCCCACGCCCCTCGTGTTCCCGACGGTCGGCTCGAACGGTCGCTTCCTGACGCCGGATGGCGTGAACCCGTTCATCCAGCCGGAGAAGCAGCGGCTGGGCCTCGTGGATGCGTGGAATGCCGCCATCCAGTACCAGTTAACTAAGTCCATGTCCGTGGAAGCGGCTTATGTAGGCAACAAGGGGACGCACGTTTTCGCGGGCAACGGCCCGGACTACAACCTGAACCAGCCCACCAACGTGGGCTTCCCGGCGCTGACCAGCAATCAGCGCAGGCCGTTCTTCAATGGGCCAATCGGTAATTTAGGCGCACCGTTTGGTTGGTCGCAGGATTTGCGGTACCACGCCAACGACTCCTCGAATCACTACCACGCCCTGCAAACCAAGCTGGAGAAGCGCTTCTCTCAGGGGTATCAGTTCACGGCGCATTACACGCTGTCGCGCAACACCAATTTCGACAGCAACGGCTACGCCTTCCACCGCCCGCAGACTTTCGGCGTGGCCGATTTCAACCGCACCCATGTCTTTGTGCTCACCGGCCTTTGGGAATTGCCCTTCGGAAAAGGCAAGCGCTTCCTGACCGATGTTTCCAAAGGCTGGAACTATGTGGTCGGCGGCTGGCAAGTCAACACCATCACCAACTGGTCGAGCGGCTTGCCGTTCAGCTTCGGTTACGCGTCCTGCAGCTCGGATATTGACACCGCAGCGGGGCCCTGCCGGCCGGATCGCGTCGGGGAAATCCAGTATGGCGACCGTAACGGCTGGTACAGTCTCACCACCGGACCTCTGGCCACCAACGGAGCAACCAGCGGGCCCTGGCGCCGCCCGGCACTGGGCCAGTTCGGCAACTCCGAGCGCAACGAAGGGCGCGGGCCAAGGTTCTTCAACACCGACCTTTCCGTGTTCAAGCGCATCCCGGTCACGGAGCGGCTCAACGCGCAGTTCCGCATGGAAGTGTTCAACTTCTTCAACCACCTGAACCTGGGCACCCCCGGGGTGTTCTTCTCTGAGTTCGGCTTCGGCGGGAGCACGTGCGTGGACTGTAACCCGGCTGATGACGGCGTGATCCGTGCCGCGGGGGGCCGCATGCGCCGCGTGCAGTTTGCGGTGCGGCTCGAGTTCTAGTCGTTTCGTTTCCGATGCGGTGAAAAAAGGGGGAACCGCTAAGGTTCCCCCTCTCTGTTTCAAAGGGAGTCTTGCCGGGCGGGTTGGTCTTTCCTCGTCCAACCATCGCACCAGTGGGTAGGCTGAGCGCTGATTTCCTGCTATTCTTTGGCCACCTTCCACTCGAGGAGTTGGATTCATTTGCTGCTACTGAAAACGGCGATGAACCCCCGTGCTTGGATGTCGCCCGCCTGTGTGCTTCTGCTGTTCCTTTTCTCCCCAATCGCCACTGCTCACCAGAGCAACGAATTAGCACAAGCTCGTTCCCTGATTGAGGCGGGCAAGGTGGAGGAGGCGCTGGCCCAACTGAAAGAGATCGAACGCCGCGACCCCCAGCGCAGGGGATTGGCACGCGAATTGGGCACCGCGTACTACAAGAGGAGCCAGTTCGTGCAGGCGATTGCCCATCTCAACCGGGCCTTGAAAGAGGATCCCGAGAACAAGGAGGTCATGCAGCTTTTGGGCCTGTCGAATTACTTGGCAGGACGTTTGCACGACGCCATCCCACTGCTCGAGCAGGTGCGCACTTGGTTTCCGGTGGCCAATGTGGACGCGGCCTACATCCTCGGGTTGGCCCACTTGCAGACGAGAGACTATGAGCGCGCGAGAAAAGCGTTCGCCATGATGTTTGATGTTCCACCAGACTCAGCGGCGGCGCACCTGTTTCTCGCTCGGATGTTGCTCCGGCAGGGGTTTGACCCTGTGGCGGAAGAGCATGCTCGCAAAGCCTCCGAGCTGGACCCCAATCTTCCGCTCGCCCATTTCCTTCTCGGCGAGCTGTACATGTACAAGTCGAAGATCCCGGAAGCGATTGCGGAATTCGAGAAGGAGCTGCAGATCAATCCGTCACACGCCGCAACCTACTACAAGCTGGCGGATGCTTACTCGCGATTGATGAAGTTCGAGGAGGCGCAGCGGCTTCTCCAGCGCTCGATCTGGCTGGATTCGACGGCCAGTGGGCCCTTCATTCTGATGGGCAAGGTTTTGCTTAAGAAGGGGGAAGCGGAGCTTGCAGCGCGGTCGCTGGAGCGCGCGCTGAAAATGGACCCGAACAATTCCATCGGGCATCACCTGCTGGGCCAGGCCTACCGCGCTCTCGGGAAATCCAGTGAGGCGGAGACTCACCTGAAGAAGGCACAGGAACTGCAAGCGTTGGAAAACCCAAAGCCGTGAGCCGGGAGGCAGCAGAGCTTACTGCTTCGCAAGACGGTCGGCGGCATCCTTTGGAAGGGCATGGAGCAGCTCAAGAAAAACGCCATTCGTCCAGCCGAAGCCGACCACGTTTTCCGGGTAACCCGCCTCGACTTGTGTTTCCGACGAGCGCGTGACGACGTTGTACTTCTCGCGTATGGTCCGGTCCCGGTGGAAGTTCTCGAGGACCATGGATAGGAATTTTTCCGCCACGCGATTCGCTTCCTCTTGAAACCCGTAGCGATGCAACCCCTCAAAAGTTATCAACTGTATTGGCGCCCATCCGTAAGGATGGTCCCATTGCGCTTTGGTTTCCTTCCGGCTCATCGCTAGGCCACCGGGCTGCTCAAACAACCCAAGGTTGCGCACGACCGCCTGGGCCTGTTCCGGAGTGGCGAGCCCCGCCCACAACGGATAAAACGTCGTCGCATATTCGTAGTTGGAACGCGCACCGGTCTGAAAGTCGTAATCGAAGAACATCCCGCGATCTGCATTCCAGAAATAACGCTGTATCCGCTCCCGGCGCTGACGGGCACGCTCTCGCCACTTCGTTGCATCCGCCTTGCGGCCCAGAAGTGAGCTTATGTTTTCCAGATCTTTCTCTGCCTTGTAGAGCAAACTGTTCAGGCAGACGGGAGCGAAATGATGCGTGCTTCCACTGAGCGGCCCGAAGCGATGCGAGATGTCGAAGCCCGAGGCGCGCATGGCGCGATCACCCTTGTAGAACTCAGCCGTAAGACCGACATTCTCGATTAGCTCGCACTTTCCTTTCACCCCCGCGGCGTCTTGTGGATCACACAGGTACACGGAAAAGACCGGCCCGAGCATGGTGCGTCCGCGTTCGCTCTCGCTCGTACGGGCAAGGTAGGCGCCGGCCGACTCCCGATTCTGAAGAGAGTAGCGGACCGCATAGCGGTAGTAGTCGCCGGCTCCCGACAGAACCTCCGGCGCGGGCCCTTCCGCGAAGTCGTAGTACCGCGAGAGTCCGGTACTGCCGGCCAGATGAGGCTCTCGCATCCAGAATTCATAATCCTTGGCGGCGTAAGCGTAGCCTCGTGCCAGCCACGCCAAGTCTTCGCGCCCGGCGGCCTTCTGGGCCTCGTGAATGGCCAGGACCATCGCAGTGAGAAACGGTGGCTGCGATCGCGTCAGGTGGTACGTCCGGTTGGAATTCAGAATCATTCCGTAGTGCTCGATTTCAAAAAAGAAGTTCTCCACGATGCCCTGGGACAGTCCGACCCGCCCATCGCGCAACAGCCCCCTGAGAATGAAGTAGCTATCCCAGCCGTACATCTCGTTGAAGAAACCACCGGGTACCACATACGGGTGTTCGAGGTAAAGTAAGCCGTGCTGCTGGATCTGGCTCATATCGAGCTGCCCGGCCCTCACAATGACGGAGGGCAGGCGCTCGATCCGTACCGGGCAATTTCTCTGTAGTTCCTCCAAAGCCTGAGGAATCGGCATTTGTGCAGGGAGATACAAGACAGCCTTCTGGGCGCTTTTGGTGTCGGCAACGGAATCGCATCGCGTCATCGAACGCGTAAGCGAATCCCAACCTGAGGAGATGTAGCGCAGGATTTCGGCGAGGTGATTTCTTCCTTCCCTTGCATCACCTGGCGCAAGCGGCAATGCAGAGCCAAAGAAAAGAAACCAGATTGCAATAAGGACCCGGCCACGGTTCCAGACAGTCTTGCTCCTCATGGTTGCTCGCAAGTATAAGCCGCCATGGCCGAGCTCCACAATACTGGCGTTCTGGAAGTCCTCACGCCCCGCATCGTGTCGCAAGGTGTGGCGGGTTTGCCCAGCAAACCAGCATTGTCACCGGCGCGGGGAGAAAGCGAAGCGGAGGCTAGGCGGCATACGGCCGGAAAGCTGGCGCGTGTTGTAGTCGAGCTGGTAGCGGACAAAAGGTTCGTCGCTCGGATAGGCCGCGTCATCGGGATAGGGATATGGGAGGCGCGTGTGGTACGGGAGCGGCTCGACTGTGAAGGGGTGAGCAGCGTAGAAGTCCATGTCTTTCGCAAATCCGTCAGCATGGAAGAAATAATCACGCACCCAGCCGGGGGGCAACGGCGGAAGTCCCCGGGGATCGAAGTCGAGGTGAATCCCCTCGCCCGAGCCAAAGATGGCGAACTGGTCGTCAGAAGCGCCCAGTAGATCTTTCACATCGCCTTGGCGGGTGTAGTTTCCCGCCGCGCGCGCGTAAGGGCCAGTCGCACTCAGTTTATGGAAAGAATAAGAGACGTTGCCCGCCGGATTACCACGCAACTCGTGGGGATAGCCGATAAAATGAAGCGCAGCGCGGGCGAGGGGAACTTCCGAGACGCGAAAGGCCTGGGGCTCCGGCGTCGAATCAATCAGCACTTCGTCCCAATAGATCTTCAAGTTCGTCACGATGCGAATCCGGTGGGCTCCGGGCGGCAGCTTTCCGGTGAGGTCGGCGACCATCGTGCGCGCAAGTCCCGCAGGAAAACCCATGTCGTCCACCACGCGCACCCAGCGGCCCTGGGCGTCTAGGGCTTCGACGTACGGTACGATCACGTCAACACCAGCCTGGTGCGCGGCGTACATGGACGTGGCCGTGAAATAGTCCGTAAAGCCATGAAGCAGCAGGCGCAGAGGTCGGTGAGGGTTCGATTCGCCCAACTCCAGCTCGAGCCAGTGAAACTCGGCATAGCCCTGGAAAGGGAGGCTGGCGAAACCATCCACATAGCGGCGGTCGCGCTGAGTAATCCGCGGCAGTTCGTCGCGCCCGCGATCGTCCCAGGCACCCACAGGCAGGCGTGCATCGCTACTGGGGATGACACGAAACTCGGGGAACGGCGGCGCGCTGGCGAAACGTTCATTGGGGTAGACGGCGATCTGGGCGGGATGATCCACGGCAAGGAGCCGGGCACGGTCGAGATAGACGACTTCTTCCATCGGCTCGATGAACCAAAAACTCAGCAGACCGCGGCGCGGACGGACGTTGCCTCCATCCACTTTGAGATATTCGTCGGGATCGGAAACGTTGCGCTGGCCGGGGCCGACCCAGTGTCCGACGATGCCCGGGCCTATCATGTCCGCAATGAACTCGTACTGCGTGCCGTTCCACGCGAACAGGATGGGGCAGGAGCTGCCACGGCGATCGATCTCCGTGACCCAGTGCTTGCGGTTGGCAAGAAGCTCGATTTCGTCCTGCAAGACTCCGGTGGGCCAGAGCAGACGCACAATGTCCACTCGCAATTCGGGCCCCAAGCCGATGAGCAGGTCGTTCGGGGACCGGACCTCGAACTTCTGGTAGAGCGAACCGGCGAAGACTTCCACTTTTGTGCCGATAGCGCTCTTGTTGTCAGCCAGGCCTTTCAGGGAGAGCTTGATCCAGCTGTTTCGGTTTCCGCCGTCGTTGCGCAGCAGGGCCGGGGGTGCGCCGGCCTGGGTGACGAGAAGATCGGTGTCGCCATCGCCATCGCAGTCGAATGCCTGGATCCCCCGCGCCTCCGCGAGAACGACATTGGAGATCCCAACAGCGTCGCTGATATCTTCAAAACCAGCCGCCCCCCGATTGCGGAGGAGACGTGTCTCTATTCGTCCCCCAGAGCCCTCACTGAGGAACGCAATATCTACCCATCCGTCGTTGTCGTAGTCCAACGGGACTGCACTCCAAACTCTCGCCGAATGGAGATCCGGCAACGAGACATTCACGAGGCGTTTTCCTCCCACATTTCGCCAGACCGACAACCCGGGGGGGCTGAACACCTTGAAGGCCAAATCCATCAACCCGTCATTGTCCATGTCCGCGACAATTGCTCCGACAATCTCCGGGGAAGGTGCTCTCTCCCACGCGCGGAGTGTCTGGAACTTTCCTTCGCGCGGGTTCAGAAGGATGGCAGGCGGTTGGTCTCCGCCGGAGAGCACAAGATCGATGGCGCGGTCGTTGTTGAAGTCGGTGGCCACGGCCGACCAGGCCGCGAAATCATCGAACCCGGTGGCGGCGGTGACGTCGGTGAACGTGCCGTTGCCGTTGTTCCGCCAGAGGCGCGAAGGCCGGGTGACGTAGAGATCGACGTCGCCGTCGTGATCGTAATCCACAGAGGTCAGGCCAGACTGATGATCTGCGTCCGTTTCAATGCCCGCCTGGCGAGTGACATCGGCGAATGTACCGTCGGCCTGATTGCGAAACAAGCGCACGCCACCGCCGAGGAGGCTGAGCGCGAGGTCGGTTCGGCCGTCGTTGTCGAAGTCAGCGGCTGCACAGGCGGTCGCAAGTCCGGTCGTAGCGAGTTTGGTTTCACGGGTCACGTCCACAAAGCGCCCGGCACGGGCATTCCGGTAGAGGCGACCGGCGCCATCACGAACCCCGCTCAGCAGGAGAAGGTCGGGGCGGCCGTCGTTGTCGTGGTCGAAGAAACAAGCACCGGAAACGGAACCTGCTTCGCCCTCGACCGCGGCGGGCAGTCCCGATTCGGATGCAGGAACGCGCGTGAACTTGACCGGGATGGGCGGCCCGACGCCGGGCGCGGGGGGTGCGACTTGTTCGGCGAGGGAGTAGCGGCCTTGGTCGCCGTAGGCGAGGCTGACCGGGGCGCCAAGTCTTTCCTGCGTCAGGTGCTGGAAGCGCGCGAGGTGCGTGCGGGCCTTGTTCATATCGTTCGCGCGCTGATACGCCCGCGCTAGTCCGAATTCGGCGGAGACGTGAAACGGGTTGAGGGCCATGGCGCGCTCGAAGGCCGCGATGGCTTGGTCCAGCTGCTTGAGCTCGGCGTGGAGCACGCCGAGGAAATACTGCGTATCAGCATCCTGTGTATTGAGTTGGGCGGCTTTCTGAAACGCGGGAAGGGCGTGGGCTGCATCGCCCAAGCTCTTGTAGAGCAGGCCGAGGTTGTACCAACTGCGCGGATTGGTGGGGAGCTTTTCGACGACCTCATCGAGGACGGGACGCGCGGCATCGAATTGCTGGTCGTTGAGCAGGGCGATCCCCAGGTTAAGCCGCGCCACAAAAAGGCTGGGATCGAGCGCAGAGGCTTTCTCGAACATCTCGCGGGCCTGCGCGAAGCGCTGCTGGTTCATGTAGGCGACACCTAGATTGTTCAGGCGAATCGCTTGGGCGGCAGCCTTCTTGGCACCCACGATCTGCGGCGAAGATATGGACTGAGTCTGCGTCCTGGGCTTGGCTGGAGTGGAAGGTTTTGTCCCCGACTGAATGGCCAGGGCCACAGCCACAATTCCGGCAGCCGTGAGAACGGCTCGTGGAGCATTTCGCCGCGAAAATCCCATCGAAGTAGTGGAGATTCCCCAGACTGCTCTACTTGCGCTCGAACGCGCGAGCCGAAATCTGGCCGTTACCTTCCTGCACGGTAATGGTCTGGCCGGCCGCGACGGCGGTCAAGCGATCGGTTTGCCCGCTCGGCCACTGAATCTCAATGAGGTCGACCTTTGCGTTTTGTCCGAGGCCAAAGGTTAGAACGAGCTCGCTCTGAGAGAGATAGCTCGAGCCGCTGCGCAGCATTTGCCATTGCGTTTCGCTGCCGGAAGTCACTTTCACGACGGTGCCGATGCCGTTGCGATTCGATTTGGTTCCGACCAGTCGCACGCGAAGGCTCCGGTTGCGGTTGCCCCGTTCGTTGCGGAAGAGCACGGCAGGCCCGCCATTTGTAGTGACAGCCAAGTCGAGGTCGCCGTCATTGTCAATGTCCGCATAGGCGGCGCCCCGAGCCACGCGCGAGGCGGCGAAGTCACGGCCAAGTTGCGCTACCATGTCCCGGAACTTCCCGCCGCCGAGGTTGCGGAACATGTGCGGGGGCTGGGCATAGGTGACGCGCTTCTGAATGCGTTCGATTTCGTCTTCGATGTGACCGTTGGCGACGAAAATGTCGAGCCAGCCGTCCAGATCGTAATCGAAGAAAAAGCACCCGAAGCCGGTCGTCAGCAGGCTGGCACGGCCCACCTCCGAGCGCGGCGCCTCGTCCACGAACAGCCCGTTGCCTTCGTTGTGGTAGAGCGCCAGCATTTGGTTCGAGAAGTTGCTGATCAGGATGCTCGGATAGCCGGAACGGTCGTAGTCCGCTGCGTCCGCGCCCATCCCCGCGCGGGCCACGCCCTCTTCGCTGAACGCCACGCCGGCCAGCGTGCCAGCCTCCTTGAACGTCCCGTTGTGCTGGTTGAGGTAGAGCTTGTTCGGTTGCGTGTCGTTGGCGAGCAGAATGTCCGGCCAGCCGTCCTGGTTCGAGTCGAGCACGGCCACGCCGAGTCCCTTCGACGTGGGGTCGTGCAGACCGGTCTTCTGCGTTGCGTCTTCGAACGTGCCGTTCCCGCGGTTGCGCCACATCCTTGCCGAAGCGCCCTTGTACGACTCGGGGGTGCAGTACGACTTGTTCGTTCCATCGAGGGTGCAGAAAAGGTCCGTCTCGATGGACCACTGGACGTAGTTGGCGACGAAGAGGTCGAGGCGACCGTCACGGTCGGAATCCACCCAGGCGGCGCTGGTGCTGAATTCGTTTGGACCCCAAAGGCCAGCCGCGCGGGTCACGTCGGTGAAGGTGCCGTTGCCACTGTTGCGGAACAGGCGGCTCTGGCCGAGGGCAGTAACGAAGAGATCATCGCGCCCATCGTTGTCGTAGTCCCCGATGGCCGCTCCCAGGCCGTAGAGCTCGACGGCCAGGCCGGCCCGGCGGGTGACATCCGTGAAAGTGCCGTTGCGGTTGTTACGGTATAGCTTCGGCGTGGAGGTGCGGCGGCGGTGCCCGGGCCAATCGGTGCCGTTGGCAAAAAAGAGGTCCTGCCAGCCGTCGCCATCGAGATCAAGGAAGGCCACACCGGCGGCCATCGTCTCCGGCAGGTATTTCTTACCGAACCCGCCGGTGTTATGGACGAACTGAATGCCGGACGGTTTCGTGACGTCGCGGAAGGTGATTGCTGGCGGCTGTTGCGCTGGCCCTAACACAAAAAGCAGATGTGGAAGCGGATAGAATCCCTTTGGGAAGAGGTTCTTTTCGCGCACCTGATCCGGTGCAAGCGCGGCGAGTTGTTCCCAGGTGAGGCCCGCAGGCAATTTGGCACGCGGTCCGGCTTGGACCGGCTTGCCGCGGGACATAGTGACGCCCGCAGCGGGTCGGTTGCTGAGGTCATACCGCTCACTGAGGAGGTCGGCGTGTTTTTTCTCGATGGCAGGCTTCGCCGCTTTCATGCGGGCGAAAACGGAGGCGAAAGGTTCCTTGCTGTCCACTGGGGAATAGCTGGTCTGGCCGCGCTCCTGGGCGAAGGAAAGGCCCAGCAGAAGTACAACCGAAGCAGCAACCAACAGCGCCATCCCCCGCCAGGACGAAAATCTAAAGGTCATAGCATGTACCTCCCTTTGGCTGGCCAAGGGGCCGTGGGCGCGACCTTTGTGAAATTGGAATTATTCTAATTTAGGGTCAATGTCAAGTAGAAAATCCGTCTCGCAGGCTACTCCAGCTGCTTGCCGCGCGTCTCCGGCAGGGCCAGCGCCAGCAGCGCGGCCACCAGAAACGCTCCGGCCAATACCAGGAACGCTGGGAAAAACCCGTAGCGGGCGGCAGTCGCGCCCACGACGAAGGGAGCGATGGCGGAAAAGCCCCTTCCAATGTTGTAGGAGAGGCCCATGGCCGTCGCGCGGATCTCGGTGGGGTAGAGTTCCGAAGCTTCCCGAAGCAATCAGTGGTCATGTGCGGCCCACACCGAGGGCGTCGGCGACGCGGTTGATGTAGTTGAACCAGGAGGCAATGAGAGTGATTTGCAGGATGGCCTGGTCGTCGAAGCCAGCGGCGCGGAGCCGGCCGTGGTCGGTCCGTTGGATCTGAGTGGCATCTCGAGTTAGCTTCACGACGTAATCGAGCATTGCGCGGTCCTGCTCCGAAATCGGAGCCGTACGGTAATCCTTCTGCAGTGCCTCCACCAGGGCCTTATCCAGTGTGACTCGACGCAGAAACTCTGCGTGGGCTTCGATTCAATAGTGGCACCGGTTCGTCACGGAGACGACGGTGGTGATCATCTCGTGCTGCCTGCGGGTGAGCGGCAGGTCGGGCGACATCAAGGCGCCGAACGTGGAGAAAGCGTGGTAGAGCGCGTCGGGGATCAGGCTGTGCGAAGCGACGATGGCCGCGGTCCCATCGTCGGTGGGAAAAACGGGCGTAGCGTACTCGATGGGATAGAGCTTCTTCTGCTCTTCCATGGCGCGCCGGAGCTGCTCGCCAGCCTCATCGAGACGCACGGTCTTGATCCAAGTCATCGCCGGGTTCTCCGTGAAGGCTCTAATCCTCCGCCACGCCCGGCGGCGCGTGCCGCGGCCAGGTTGCGGCGGATTCTGTCAGGCGGTACAGAGACGTGCTCGTGGATGGACTGGCGCTCGTTGTTGTCTTCGGGATGCATCCGCCGGTACGGCCCCGTCGTGGCCTGAGCCGATTCATCGGCCTTAAAACGCAGATAGCGGGCTTTGTGCTGCTCGGCGCGCTGGGTCTGACCGAGGCCGTTGTAGGAAAGCATCAGGTTGTAGTGGGCCTGGAGGTCTTCAGGGTCAATGACCAGGACCTTCTCGAACTCGGCGATCGCCTCGGCGTAGCGCTTCTGGAGGAAAAGGATGCGACCGAGCTCGTTGCGCGCCACGCGGTCGCGCGGGTATTGGGCCAGCACGGTCTGGAGATGCCGAATGGCGTCGTCGTAACGGCCTTCGGCTTTGAGCACGCGGGCGAAGAAGAAGTTGGCGCGGGCCAGCTCGGGACGCAGGGCGAGCGCGCGCTCGAGCACTTCGCGGGCGCCTTCGACATTGCCTTCCTGCACCCGG
>Ga0184639_10000803_pt1 | contig 12887 bp, 15 predicted proteins | sample PLM31_170_b2_FD_133155 | JGI IMG/M metagenome (GOLD analysis project Ga0184639, IMG submission 133155) | Groundwater sediment microbial communities from an aquifer in East River, Colorado, USA - PLM3-1_170_b2 | ecosystem: Environmental > Terrestrial > Soil > Riparian zone | place: USA: East... | reverse complement strand
CTCGCCGACCCGCTGGTACTCGCCGTTCTCGAGCACCCGCAGCAGCTTCGCCTGCAGCTCGAGCGGCAGCTCGCCGATCTCGTCCAGGAACAGCGTCCCGTCGGCGGCGTCCTCGAAGTAGCCGGACTTGTTCGTCATCGCGCCGGTGAAGGCGCCCTTCACGTAACCGTACAGCGTCGGCTCGACCAGCGTCGGCGCGATCGCCGCGCAGTTGAGCGCGAGCGAGGGCTTCTCCCGGCGGCCCGAGAGGCGATGCAGCGCGTTCGCCACCATCTCCTTGCCGCTGCCCGACTCGCCCTCGATCAGCACCGGGAATGGCGAGTCGGCGCACTGCGAGACCTGGTTGCGGAGCTTCTGGATCGCCGGGCTGCGCCCGATGAGCATCCCCTCCTCGACCGCGCTCGAGCCCGAGATCTCGGCCGCACGGAACTGCAGCGCGTGCTCCAGGATCCGCTTCAGGTTCGCCGGGTCGGCGGGCTTCGTCACGAACTCCGCCGCGCCGAGCGCGCGGGCATGGCGGGCATTGGCGGCGTCGGCCTGGCCGGAGAGGACCAGGATCTTGATCGCCGCCGAGTGCGCGAGGAGATCGCCGATGAGCTGGAAGCCCTCGTCGGGGCGGTGGGGGGTGGGAGGCAGCCCGAGGTCGACGAGCGCGAGCTGCGGCGGCGCGTCGAGCTGGCGCAGCAGGCTCACGGCGTGGCTGCGCGAGTCGCTGACCAGGACCTCGAAGTCCTTGCCGAGCGCGTAGGCGAGCGTGTCCGTGATCAGCGGATCGTCGTCGACGATCAGCAGGCGGGGTTTGCCACCGGGATCAGACATGGGCCGGCGTTCCTATGCACCGCAGGAACGCTCTCTCCGTCGAATTCTCGCCATAATGTTCGCACAGGGCTCGCGGCGCTCCTGAGAAATAAGGCACACCTTGGTGCAGGACGACCATCCGGTCGCAGATCTCCTCGATGTCGGCGAGGGCGTGGGAGGTGAAAAAGAGGGTCCGGCCTTCCCCGCGGAGTCGGGCGAGGAGCGCCTTCACGCAGGCGCGCGCCTTCGGGTCGAGCCCGCTCATCGGCTCGTCGAGGACGTAGAGGTCGCGACGGGAGAGGAAGCACGCCGCCAGGCCGAGCTTCTGCGTCATCCCTTTGGAGTACGCCCGCACCGGGCGCGCGAGCGCGCCCGCGTCGAGGTCGAGCGCCTCCAGCATGGCGAGCACCTCGGCCGCGTCGTATGGCCGCTGTTGCAGCCGCAGCATGAACGACAGGAAATCGCGGCCGGTCAGGTAATACGGCGGAACGAACCGCTCGGGCAGGAACGCGAGGGGCGCGCGGGACCGCGGCTCGGTGTGGGGGATCCCGAACAGCTGGATCGTGCCCGCGTCGACGGCGCAGAAGTCGAGCATGCACTTGAGGAGCGTCGTCTTGCCGGCGCCGTTCACCCCGGCGAGCCCGAGGAACTCTCCGGCGCCGATCTCCAGGTCGACCCCGGCGAGCACCGTCGTCTTGCCGAAGCTCTTGCGGAGCTGGTGAACGCGGACGACCGGGTTGGACATGGCGCAAAGCGGAGTCGGCTGGCGGCGAATCATATAGCAGCGCCCGGGTGCGTCCCCGCCGCGCGAGCGCGCCGCGACGGCAGCCGGCTCCGCGTGGCTCCGCGCGTCGCTTTCCTTTAGAATTCAGCGTTTTGTTGAACGCGATCCCTGCGGTGTCCTCCGCCAACCTGGTCGAAATCGACGACGTCAGCTTCGCGTACAGCGCCACCCCGGTCCTCGCCGGGGTGTCGGCTGCGATCCCGCCCGGGAAAGTGGTCGCGATCATGGGCGGCAGCGGCAGCGGCAAGACCACGCTGCTGCGCCTCATCGGCGGCGCGTTGCGGCCGTCGCGCGGCGCGATCCGGGTGTTCGGCCAGGCCGTCACCAGCGCCCGCACGCGCGAGCTCTACGAGCTGCGCCGCAGGATGGGCATGCTGTTCCAGTTCGGGGCGCTGTTCACCGACCTGTCGGCGTTCGAGAACGTCGCCTTTCCGATGCGCGAGCGGACGAACCTTCCCGAGCGGGCGATCCGCGATCTCGTCCTGATGAAGCTGCAGGCGGTGGGGCTGCGCGGCGCGGCGGAGCTCATGCCGCAGCAGCTCTCCGGCGGGATGCAGCGGCGCGTCGCGCTCGCGCGCGCAATCGCGCTCGACCCGATGCTGATCATGTACGACGAGCCGTTCGCCGGGCTCGACCCGATCTCGCTCGCGGTGATCGGGAAGCTGATCCGCGACCTGAACGACGCGCTCGGCGCCGCCTCGATCATCGTCACGCACGACGTGCACGAATCGCTGCAGATCGTCGACTACGTCTACTTCCTGTCCGGAGGCCGCGTGATCGCGCAGGGCACGCCGGAGGAGGTGCGCCGGTCCACCATGCCCTTCGTGCGCCAGTTCGTGCACGCCGAGACCGACGGGCCGGTGCCCTTCCATTACCCGGCGTCCGATTACCGCGCGACGCTGCTCGCGGGAGGATGATGCTCGCGCGCGTCGCCACGTTCCTCGAGGCGCTCGGCGCCCGCGTGAACGGGATGATCGTCCGGCTCGGCTTCGCTAGCCGCTTCTTCTGGCTCATGCTGCGGCTCTCCGGCACGAGCTTCCGCCGGTTCCGGCTCACGATCCGCGAGATCTACTTCGCCGGCGTCCTCTCGCTCATCATCATCGCGGTGTCGGCGCTCTTCGTCGGCATGGTGCTCGGGCTCCAAGGCTACGAAACGCTCGTGCGCTACGGGTCGGCGGATGCGGTGGGGACGCTCGTCGCGCTCTCGCTCACGCGCGAGCTCGGGCCGGTGGTGGCGGCGCTGCTGTTCGCGAGCCGCGCCGGCTCGGCGATCACCGCCGAGATCGGCCTGATGAAAGCGACCGAGCAGCTCTCGGCGATGGAGATGATGGCGGTCGACCCGATCGCGCGCGTGGCGGCACCGCGCTTCTGGGGCGGCGTGATCTCGATGCCGTTGCTCGCCGCCCTGTTTTCCGCGATCGGCATCTTCGGCGGCTACCTCATCGCGGTGCAGCTGATCGGCGTCGACGAGGGCGCGTTCTGGTCGCAGATGCAGGGCGCGGTCGATCTGCGCCAGGACGTGGCGAACGGCATCATCAAGAGCGTGGTGTTCGGCGTGGCGGTGACGTGGATCGCCGTATTCGAGGGCTACGATGCCGTGCCGACCGCGGAGGGCGTGTCGCGGGCGACGACGCGCACCGTGGTGACCTCGTCGCTCGCGATCCTCGCGCTCGATTTCGTGCTGACCGCATTCATGTTCCGGGGAAGCTAGGAACAAGGGGGCGGCGCCCCCTTGTTGATCCCCCGGGCCAGCTGACGACTGAAAGGACGAACCATGATGATCCGCAAGGCGCTCGACCTCTGGGTGGGGTTCTTCGTCGCGCTCGGCGCCGCCGCGATCCTGTTCCTCGCGCTCTGGGTGGCGAGCTCGGCGACGCTCGCCGCCGCCGACGGCTACGAGGTGAAAGCCAACTTTGGTAACATCGGCGGCCTCAAGGTCCGCGCGCCGGTGAAGAGCGCGGGCGTGGTGGTCGGAAGAGTCGCGGACATCCGCTTCGACAACGAGAGCTTCGAAGCGGTCGTCACGATGAACATCGACCGGCGGTACGCTTTCCCCAAGGACACGTCCGCCAAGATCCTCACCTCCGGGCTGCTCGGCGAGCAGTACATCGGCCTCGCCGCCGGCGGCGACACCGTCAACCTGAAGAATGGCGACACATTGAAGCTCACCCAGTCGGCGCTCGTGCTCGAGAATCTCATCGGCCAGTTCCTGTACAACAAGGCCGCCGAAGGCGGCGACAAAAAGTAGGCGATGAGGCGACTTTGGCGGCTGGCGGTCGCTGCGGCTGCGGCGGCGGCGCTGGCCGGCTGCGCCGCCGTCCAGAGCCCCGATCCGCGCGATCCCTGGGAGCCGATGAACCGCGCGACCTTCGAGTTCAACGACGGCGTCGACCGCGTGGCCCTCAAGCCGCTCGCCGAGGCCTACCAGTTCGTGCTGCCCGAACCCATTCGCATCGGGGTCCGCAACTTCTTCGCGAACCTCCAGGACCCGTGGATCGCCCTGAACCAGCTGCTGCAGGGCAAGGTCGAGGAGGCGCTCTCGGATGGGTGGCGCTTCATCGCGAACTCGACCTTCGGCATCGGCGGGATCTTCGACATCGCCACCGACATGCGCCTGCCGAAGCACGCGGAGGACTTCGGGCAGACGCTCGCGGTCTGGGGCGTCGACTTCGGTCCCTACCTCGTGCTCCCGATCCTCGGGCCGAGCAGCGCCCGCGACGCCGTGGGCACTGCGGTCGCGAGCCAGGCCTATCTGCCTTGGCAGCTTCCGAAGTGGCTCGACCTGGACCACCGGGTCGCGTGGCAGAACTCGCTCACGGTCGTCGACCTCATCCAGACGCGCGCGAACCTGCTCGAGGCGTCCGATCTCCTCGAGCAGGCGGCGCTGGACCGCTACGCGTTCCTCCGCAACGCCTACTTCCAGCGCCGCCGCAATCTGATCTACGACGGCAATCCGCCGCCCCTTCCCCCGGGCGACGGGCAGTCGGGCCCCGCGCCTGGTGAGCGTGCGACCGGGATGGCCGGTGCCCTCACGGGTCCGCGTGAGGCCTCGCAACCGCCCGGGGAGGCCGGCCCGACGCCGCAGTCCATCGATCCGAAAGTTCCGACAAACTATGCGGCGGTGCTGGCCGCCGGCGCGCGGCGCGCCGCGGGCAGCGACTGATCCCTGGAGTGCATGCCATGAAGCGACTACGCGAAGGTTTTCTCTGGGCGTTCGCGGCACTTGCCGCCCCGGCCGCGACGGGGCAGGACCTCACGCCCGATGCCCTGGTCAAGACGGTCACGCAGGACGTGATCTCCGTCATCAAGCAGGACAAGGAGATCCAGGCCGGCGACCGGAAGAGGACGATCGCGCTCGTCGAGGAGAAGGTGCTCCCGCACTTCAACTTCACGCGCATGACCGCGCTCGCGATGGGCGTGAACTGGCGCAAGGCGACCCCGGAGCAGCAGCAGGCGCTGGTCAACGAGTTTCGGACGCTGCTCGTGCGGACGTACTCGACCGCGCTCTCGGCCTACCGGAATCAGGTCATCGAGGTCAAGCCGTTGCGCGCGCCGCCCGGCGACGCCGATGTCGTGGTCCGCTCGGAGGTGAAGCAGTCGGGCACCGAGCCCGTGACGCTCGACTACAGCATGGAGAGGACCCCGAACGGCTGGAAGGTCTATGACGTCACCGTCGGCGGCGTGAGCCTGGTGACCACCTACCGCGACACCTTCGCCAACGAGGTGCGCAACGCCGGCGTCGACGGGCTGATCAAGGCGCTCGCCGAGAAGAACCGCCAGCTCGAGACGAAACGCGGCTGAGGCATGTCCGGCGCCGCACCCGGCCCCTTCCAACTTCTGCCAGCGGGCGAGCTGTGATGCGGCGCGAAGGCAACCGACTGCTCCTCGAAGGCGCGGTGACCGCCGGGACCGTCCCCACGCTCCTCGACGAGGGCGCCGCGCAGCTCCGCGACGGCGTCGAGGTCATCGATTTCGCCGCCGTCACCGAGGTCGATTCCGCCGCGCTCGCGCTGGCGCTCGCCTGGTTGCGGGCAGCGCGCGCGTCCGGCCGCGCGCTCCGATTCGCCAACCTGCCGCGGGCGATGGAGAACCTCGCGCGGCTGTACGCCGTCGACGAGCTGCTGCCGCTTGCGCGAACCTAGAAGCGCGAACCGCGCGATCGGCGATTGAAGCGGCAGCGCGCATGACCGCCGCCATCGAGATCCGGGGGTTGAGCAAGCGCTACGGCGTTGTCCAGGCGCTCGACGGGATCGACCTCGAGGTCCCGCGCGGCGAGTTCTTCGGCCTGCTCGGGCCGAACGGCGCGGGCAAGACCACCCTCATCAGCATCCTGGCGGGCCTTGCGCGCGCCGACCGCGGCACGGCGCGGGTCATGGGGCACGACGTCCTCGCCGACTATCGCGCCGCGCGCCACGCGCTGGGCGTGGTGCCGCAGGAGCTGGTCTTCGATCCGTTCTTCACGGTTCGCGAAACGCTCACCATCCAGGCGGGCTACTACGGCCTGCGTGCGAATCGCGCGTGGATCGACGAGGTGATGCAGCACCTCGATCTCACCGCCAAGGCGGACGCGAACATGCGCACGCTGTCGGGCGGCATGAAGCGCCGGGTGCTGGTCGCGCAGGCCCTCGTCCATCGGCCGCCGGTGATTGTGCTCGACGAGCCGACGGCCGGCGTCGACGTCGAGCTGCGCCAGGGGCTGTGGCAGTTCGTGCGGCGCCTCAACCGCGACGGCCATACCGTGGTGCTGACCACGCACTACCTCGAGGAGGCGGAGATGCTCTGCGACCGCATCGCCATGCTCAAGGGCGGGCGGATCGTCGCGCTCGACGCGACCGCCGACCTCATCCGCCGGTTCCACGCGATCTACCTCCAGGTCCGCTTCGAGGGCGCGATGCCGGCGCGCCTCGCTCCGCTCGCCGTCGAATCCGAGGCCGGGCGCTACACCTTCAAGCTCGCCGAGTACGCGGATGTCGAGACCGCGCTCGCCGAGCTGCGCGCGGCGGGCTGCCGGATCCTCGAGATGGAGGTGATCCAGCCGGATCTGGAGGAGGTGTTCGTACAGATCATGCGAGGCGAGGGTGGAACGCAGCACTGAACCGATCGAGCGCGCCGCGGCGGGCACGGACGGCGCGGGGAGCGCTCCGTGGGCCGGATTTTCGACGCTGCTCTACAAGGAACTGCTGCGGTTCTGGAAGGTGGGCGTCCAGACGATCGCCGCGCCGGTGCTGACGGCCCTGCTGTATCTCCTCATCTTCGGGCACGTCTTCGAGGATCGCGCGCAGGTCTACGGCCAGCTTTCCTACACCGCCTTCCTCGTCCCCGGGCTGGTCATGATGTCGATGCTCCAGAACGCCTTTGCCAACAGCTCCTCGAGCCTGACCCAGGCCAAGGTGACCGGCAGCATCGTGTTCGTGCTGCTGCCCCCGCTGTCGCACGCCGAGTTCTTCAGCGCCTACGTGCTCGCCGCCGTCGTACGCGGGTTGGCGGTCGGCGCGGGCGTGCTGGCGGTGACGCTGCCGCTCGCGCCGGTCCCGATCGCCCACCCGCTGTGGGCGGTCGCGTTCGCGCTCGCCGGCTGCGCGATCCTCGGCACGCTGGGCGTCATCGCCGGCATCTGGGCGGAGAAGTTCGACCAGCTCGCGGCGTTCCAGAACTTCCTCGTCGTCCCGCTGACGTTCCTCGCCGGGGTCTTCTACTCGATCCATTCGCTCCCCGCCTTCTGGCAGCGGGTGTCGCACCTCAACCCGTTCTTCTACATGATCGACGGCTTCCGCTACGGGTTCTTCGGCCTCTCCGACGTCGACCCGCGCCTGAGCCTCGCGATCGTCGCGGTGTTCCTGGTCGGGCTGTCGGCGGTTACACTCGCGCTGCTGAAATCCGGGTATCGACTGCGGCATTGAGGGGCAAAGACATGGTCCGTCCGGAGGACGTTCAGGCGTACATCGAGCAGGGGCTGAGCTGCGAGCTCGTGCAGGTCGTCGGCGACGGGCAACACTTCGAGGCGGTGATCGTCAGCCCCGAGTTCCGCGGCCGCTCGCGCGTCCAGCGGCATCAGCTCGTCTACCGCGCGCTCGGCGACCGCATGCGCGAGGAGATCCACGCGCTCTCGATGCAGACGTATACGCCGGAGGACTGGGCCTCGACCCAACCCGCCGGCCCTCCGGGCCACCCCCCTTCAAAGGGGGCTTAGTTACCGCCCCTTTTCGGCCAGATTCGGGGCGCAGACTCTCCCCGCTTCACTCCTCGGGCTCGGCATGGACAAGTTAGCGATACAGGGCGACATCCCGCTGCGCGGCGAGATCCGCGTGTCGGGGGCGAAGAACGCCGCGCTCCCGCTGATGTGCGCGGCGCTGCTCTCCGAGTCTCCGCTGCGGCTCGGCAACGTCCCGCGGCTGCGCGACGTGTCGACGATGCTTCAGCTCCTCGCGCAGATGGGCGTCGCGGTCGAGCGCGACGGCGACGCGGTGCTGCTCGACGCGCGCCGTCTGGAACGCCCGCTCGCGCCCTACGAGCTCGTGAAGACGATGCGCGCCGCGATCCTCGTGCTCGGGCCGCTCGTCGCGCGGCGCGGCGCGGCCCAGGTCTCCCTGCCTGGCGGCTGCGCGATCGGGCTGCGCCCGGTCGACCAGCACCTCAAGGGGCTCGAGGCGCTCGGCGCCGAGGTCGACGTCGAGCAGGGTTACATCACCGCCCGCGCCAAGCGGCTGAAGGGCACGCGCCACGTCATGGACCTCGTGACGGTGACCGGCACCGAGAATCTGATGATGGCGGCGACGCTCGCCGAGGGGCGAACGGTGCTCGAGAACGCCGCCCGCGAGCCGGAGGTGGTCGATCTCGCCGACTGCCTGAACGCCATGGGCGCGCGCGTGAGCGGCGCCGGGACGGACGCGATCACGATCGACGGCGTCGAGCGGCTCGGGGGTGCGAGCCACCGCATCATGCCCGACCGCATCGAGACCGGGACGTTCCTCGCCGCCGCCGCGGCGACCCGCGGCGCCATCACCCTGCGGGACACTGATGCCGGCCTGCTCGAGGCGGTGATCGAGAAGCTCCGCGAAGCGGGTGCCGCCGTGGAGGCGGACGACCGCACGATCCGGCTCGAGGCCCGGGAGCGGCCGCGCAGCGTGAACGTCGGGACTGCGCCCTACCCGGGGTTCCCGACCGACATGCAGGCGCAGCTCATGGCGCTCGACACGGTCGCCGAAGGCACCGCCGTGATCACCGAGACGATCTTCGAGAACCGGTTCATGCACGCGCTCGAGCTCGCCAGGCTGGGCGCGGACATCGACACCTCGGACCACGCCGCGACCGTTCGCGGCGTGCCGCGGCTGCAGGGCGCGACCGTGATGGCGACCGACCTCCGTGCCTCCGCGAGCCTCGTCATCGGCGGGCTCGTCGCCGGGGGCGAGACGGTCGTCGACCGGATCTACCACCTCGACCGCGGTTACGAGTCGATCGAGACGAAGCTCGCCGCGCTCGGCGCGCGAATCCGGCGGATCAGGTAGCACCTCCCGGTTTCGGCCTTGGCCGCCGTTCGTCGGCGGTTTTCCTTTAGAATCGGGGCTTTGCGGAAACCCTCTGCCCCGTGTCCGGCATCACGCTCGCGCTTTCCATCGGCCGGATCTTCGACGAGACGCGGCCGTTGCTCGAGGCCGCCGGCATCGCGCCGGTCGAGGATCCGGAGACCTCGCGCAAGCTCATCGTTCCCACGCGCCGCGCCGACGTGCGGCTCGTGCTCGTGCGCGCCACCGACACGCCGACCTACGTCCAGTATGGCGCCGCCGATCTCGGCATCGCCGGCAAGGACGTGCTCTACGAGCACGGGGGCGCCGGCCTCTATCAGCCGCTCGACCTTGGCATCGCGCCGTGCCGCATGATGGTCGCGGTGCGGGAAGGGTTCGACTATGCGGCGGCCGTGCGCCAGGGTGCGCGGCTGCGCGTCGCCACGAAGTACCTGCGCGCCGCGCGCGAGCACTTCGCGGCGAAAGGCGTGCACGTCGATCTGATCAGGCTCTACGGCTCGATGGAGCTCGCGCCGCTCGCCGGCCTCGCCGATGCGATCGTCGACCTTGTCGCCACCGGCAACACGCTGCGCGAGAACAACCTGCGCGCGGTCGAGGAGATCATGCCGATCAGCGCCCGGCTCATCGTGAACCAGGCCGCGCTCAAGCTGAAGCGCCCGGCGCTCCAGCCGCTCATCGCGGCGTTCGAGGCCGCGGCGGCCGCCCATGCCTGAGATCGCCCGGCTCTCCACCCGCGAGCCCGATTTCGACCGCCGGCTCGCCGCCCTCACCGCGCTCGAAGCGGCGCAGGACGAGGCGGTCGACCGCGCGGTGGCGGCGATTCTCGCCGACGTGCGCGCGCGCGGCGACGCGGCGGTGCTCGAGTACACCCGGCGGTTCGACCGCGTGAGCGCCGCGAGCGTCGACGAGCTCGAGATCCCGCGCGGCGAGCTCGACCGCGCCGCCGCCGCGCTGGACCAACCGGTGCGCGACGCGCTCGCCCAGGCGGCGGCCCGAATCCGTGCCTATCACGACCGCCAGCGCGCCGAGTCGTGGAGCCACACCGAGCCCGACGGCACGACGCTCGGCCAGCGCGTGACCCCGGTCGACCGCGTCGGCCTCTACGTACCCGGCGGCAAGGCCGCGTACCCGTCCTCGGTGCTGATGAACGCGATTCCGGCGAAGGTCGCCGGCGTGCGCGAGCTCGTCATGTGCGTGCCGACCCCGGACGGCGAGCGGAACGCGCTCGTGCTCGCGGCGGCGGCGATCGCCGGCGTCGACCGCGTGTTTGCGATCGGCGGCGCGCAGGCGGTGGGAGCGCTCGCCTACGGCACCGCGACCGTCCCCGCGGTCGACAAGATCGTCGGCCCCGGCAACGCCTACGTCGCCGCGGCGAAGCGCCGGGTGTTCGGCGCCGTCGGCATCGACATGGTCGCCGGGCCGTCCGAGATCCTCGTCATCTGCGACGGCTCGACCGATCCCGACTGGATCGCGATGGATCTCCTCGCGCAAGCCGAGCACGACGAGGCGGCGCAGGCGATCCTCGCTTCGCCTGACGCCGGTTTCATCGAGCGCGTGGCCGCGAGCATCGACCGGCAGCTCGCGGCGATGCCGCGCCGCGAGGTGATCCGGGCGTCGCTCGCGAACCGCGGCGCGCTCATCCTCGTGCGGAGCCTCGAGGAGGCTTGCGAGCTCGCAAACCGGATCGCGCCCGAGCACCTCGAGCTGTCCGTGCGCGATCCTGAAAGCTGGGTCGATCGCATCCGGCACGCCGGAGCGATCTTCCTCGGCCGCTACAGCTCGGAGGTGCTCGGCGATTACTGCGCGGGCCCGAACCACGTGCTGCCGACCTCGCGCACTGCGCGCTTCTCGTCGCCGCTCGGCGTCTACGACTTCCAGAAGCGCTCGAGCATCATCCACGTCTCGCGCGATGGCGCCCGCTCGCTGGGGAAGATCGCCGCGGCGCTCGCGCGCGGTGAAGGGCTGCCGGCGCACGCCCGATCCGCCGAGTACCGCCTCGGAGCCGATTCATGAAGCGCGACCCGGTCAAGCACGGTCCGGCCGACCTCGTGCGCGAGGAGATCCTCGCGCTCAAGGCGTACCACGTCCCATCGGCCGACGGGATGATCAAGCTCGACGCGATGGAGAACCCGTACCGGCTGCCCGAGCCCCTGCGCGAGGAGGTCGGGCGCCTCGTCTCGACGCTCCCGATCAACCGCTATCCGGATCCGGGTGCGCCCGAGCTCAAGGCGCGCCTGCGGGCGACATTCGGCATTCCCGAGGCCAGCGGGCTGATGATCGGTAACGGCTCGGACGAGATCATCCAGATCGTCGCGCACGCGCTCGCCCGGCCGGGCGCGGCGCTACTCGCACCCGAGCCGTCGTTCGCGATGTACCGGATGAACGCGGTGATCGCCCGGATGCGCTACGTCGGCGTGCCGCTCAACCGCGACTTCAGCCTGGACCCGGCACGCTTCCTCGCTGCGATCGGGGAGCACCGGCCCGCGGTGATCTTCCTCGCGTACCCGAACAACCCGACCGGCAACCTGTTTCCCGAGGACGAGGTCGGACGCATCATCGAGGCCGCGCCGGGACTCGTCGTCCTCGACGAGGCCTATCACGTGTTCGCCGGGAAGACCTTCATGGGCGAGCTCGGGCGGTTTGCGAATCTGATGGTGATGCGGACCGTGTCCAAGCTCGGGCTCGCGGGGGTGCGCCTCGGTTACGCAGCGGCGCACCCGGAGTGGATCCGGGAGCTCGACAAGGTGCGTTCGCCGTACAACGTGAGCGTGCTCACCCAGTTCGTCGCCGACCGGGTGCTCGCGCACATCGGGGTGCTCCACGGCCAGGCCGAGCGGATCAAGGCCGAGCGCGAGGCGATGTTCGAGCGCCTGCGGGATCTCCGGGGCGTCGAGGCCTTCCCGAGCGACGCGAACTTCATTCTCGTGCGTGTGCCGGACGCCGACGCCGTCGACGCGCGTCTCAAGGCCCGCAAGATCCTGGTGCGCAACTTCCACGGCAGCCATCCGCTGCTCGCGAACTGCCTGCGACTCACCGTCGGGACACCCGGCGAGAACGAGCTCGCGCTGGCGGCCCTGGCGGAGAGCCTATGAGAACTGCAGCCGTCACCCGCAACACCGCGGAGACGCGGATCAGCGTCGCCGTCAATCTCGACGGCAAGGGCCGGGCGAAGCTCGCCACCGGCGTGCCGTTCCTCGACCACATGCTCGACCAGGTCGCGCGGCACGGACTGCTCGACCTCGAAGTCGAGGCGAAAGGCGACCTGCACATCGACGCGCACCACACCGTCGAGGACATCGGCATCGCGGTCGGCCAGGCGATCGCCAAGGCGATCGGCGAGAAGCGGGGCGTCCGGCGGTTCGGCCACGCCTACGTCCCGCTCGACGAAGCGCTGTCGCGCGTGGTGATCGACTTCTCGGGCCGGCCCGGGCTCGAGTTCAACGTCGCGTTCGTGCGCGCCCGGATCGGCGAGTTCGACGTCGACCTCGTGCACGAATTCTTCCAGGGCTTCGTCAATCACGCGCAGGTGACGCTCCACGTCGACAACCTGCGGGGCACGAACGCGCACCACCAGGCCGAGACCGTCTTCAAGGCGTTCGCCCGCGCGCTGCGCATGGCCGTCGAGGCCGACCCGCGCGCGGGGCGCGAGGTGCCTTCGACCAAGGGCACGCTCTAGGGCCCCGACGCGTTCCCGGTTTCCTGGCATGACCACGATCGCCGTCGTCGACTACGGCATGGGGAACCTCCGCTCGGTGTCGAAGGCGATCGAGCGGGTCGCCCCG
>Ga0184639_10000801_pt1 | contig 12896 bp, 13 predicted proteins | sample PLM31_170_b2_FD_133155 | JGI IMG/M metagenome (GOLD analysis project Ga0184639, IMG submission 133155) | Groundwater sediment microbial communities from an aquifer in East River, Colorado, USA - PLM3-1_170_b2 | ecosystem: Environmental > Terrestrial > Soil > Riparian zone | place: USA: East... | reverse complement strand
GGCCTTTTCCAGTATATTGAACTTGGGAAGGAGCCTGCGATGAAAATTGCCCTGATCTCACCTAAAGGGCCACTCTATCGACACCGGGGTGGCATTTTCAAAAAAAATCTCCGCTACGCCCCGCTCACCCTCAGCACCCTGGCGGCCCTCGTTCCGCCTGAAATTTCAATCGCTATACGAATCATCGATGAAGGCATCGAGGAGGTGGACCTCAACCTTGACGCCGATCTGATTGGGATGACTGTCATTACCGGCTCATCCATTCGGACCTATGAATTGGCCGACCACTTTCGCAAGCGCGGCATCGCGGTGGTGCTGGGCGGCCCGCACATCACTCTGATTCCCGACGATGCCCAACCGCACGCCGATGCTCTGGTCATTGGCTATGCCGAGGATACCTGGCCGGAACTGCTGCGCGATTTTGCGGCCGGACAAATGCAGGCGCGTTACACGCAAGCCCCCAATCTCAGTCTGGCAAACCGCCCCTTTCCCCGGCGGGAGCTGATGAAGAAAAATTCGTATCTCACCACGCACGTATTTGAAGCCACCCGGGCCTGTGTGCATAGTTGCGAGTTCTGTGTTGTGCCATTTGCCTGGGGCCTCAAGCCTTACCAAAAGCCCGTCGAAGAGATCGTAGCCGATATTCGTCAGCATTGGGCCAGCAAAGTTATTTTCATTGACCTCAACCTCATCGCCGACAAGGCCTACGCCGCCCGGCTCTTTGAGGCCCTGATCCCGCTCAAGATCGAATGGTTTGGCTTGTCGACCACACTTCTGGGCAAAGATCGCCCGCTCTTGGAACTGGCTGCCCGCAGTGGCTGCACGGGCCTGTTGATGGGCTTCGAATCGATTACCCCGGCCAACTTGAAACAATCCAAGAAAGGTTTCAACTCGCCCGACGAGTACCAGGATCTCGTTGCCTTGTTGCACCGCTACGGCATTACCCTCATGGCCTGTTTCACCTTTGGCATGGACAACGACACCCCGGATATATTCATGAAGACTGCCAGGTTCGCCGTCGAAGCCTGCATCGACCTGCCACGCTATGCCATCGTCACCCCGTTCCCCAACACCGGCCTTTACAATCGGCTTGAAACCGAAGGCCGCATCCTCACCAAAAACTGGGAACTATACGATGCCCAGCACGTTGTCTTTCAACCTAAACTCATGACGCCGTCCGAACTTTACGCTGGGCACGAGCAAGCCTGGAAGTACACTTACTCGGGCCGTTCCATGGTCAAGCGCTTCGTCGGTTCGCGCATTCAAGCCCCCGTGTGGTGGATCGCCAACATGGGCTACCGCTTCTACTCTCATCACCTGCACGATTTCTACAACTGCGATTGGATTATCGGGCAACTGGAGCCGCAGTCAAAACTGCCAATAACGGACAACTTGTTGCTAGTGGCTGGCGATTAGCCGGATCAGGAGTCAGAGATAAATCCGAAGACCGAGGCTTCAATCCCGCTCGCGCAACTGGCGGAAAAGGCGGCCGCCCACCCTAACAGCATCGAAGCGACTCGCACGCTGGCAGAGGCCTATGCTCATCAAGGGCGCTGGGAGGAGGCAATCCAAACATATCAAGTCGTTGTTGCCCTATACCCGGCTGCTGCTGCCCTCAACCTCAATCGCATTCGTCTCGGCGCAGCGGCTTTGGGCATTTCGTCGCTCCTCTTTCTCGTCGCCGAACTCCTGCGCCCCTCTATCGTTAGTCTGGCAGAGGACCCGTTGAACTTCGCGGCGGCGGTGAGTTCGCCGGCATTCGTCCTCTCACAGTTACTCTTCCTCCCCATCCTCGCCCTGCTTTCTTGCGCGGCCATCTCCGTCTACAAACTTCTCTCCACCTCCCGCGACAACCGCCCGGCATTCTGGGCGATGGTGTCGTGCGTCATCGGCATTGGACTGTTTCTACCTTCCTTCGGAGTCAATGCCTTTATCTTGCCAGTTGCCGGACAGCTCTATATTCACGGCGATGCAGGCGTTTTCGAGGTGTATCTCGCCGCGCTGAGACAACCCTGGGCGGCTATCTTGCCTCAGGGCGGTTATTTGCTGGTGTTGGGCCTGACGATCTTCAACATTGTCGTCTGGCGCAGCGGCAACTTGCCAAAGTGGGCGGCAACTCTTTATTGGATTGGTTGGACGGTCTGCATCCTGTCGGGGAACCAACTGCCAAAGATCGGTCTGGCATTTGTCGGGGTGCTGGTTGCCGTGGGTGGCGGCGGGCTGGCGCGAGGCGTTTGGCGGCAAGCTCCGATTCAACTGCAACCGGCAAGTCAATCCATTCCGGCGCCAGCGCCGATGCAAGCCTGATCGGAAGACAGCGGTATGAAACTCACCCTCATCCACCCCTGCATCGGGCGACGCGTTGACCAGCCTTACATCCGTACCTGGCAGATGGAACCCCTGCCCCCGGCGGTCATTGCTGGCCTAACACCGCCCGACGTGGAAATCGCGTTCCACGATGACCGCATGGAGACCATCCCGTTCGACGAACCGACCAATTTAGTTGCGCTCAGTGTAGAGACCTATACGGCCAGGCGCGCCTATCAAATCGCCAGCGAATATCGCCAGCGCGGCATTCCCGTCGTGATGGGTGGATTTCACGCCACGCTTTGTCCGGAGGAAGTGTCTCAATATGCCGAGGCCGTTGTCATTGGCGAAGCCGAGCCGGTGTGGGAACAAGTGCTGGCCGATGCCGAGCGCGGCGCGTTGCAGACGTACTATCAAGCGGCGGGGCGGCCCTCACTCGCCAACCTGCGCCCCAATCGTTCGATTTACGCCGGGAAGAACTACCTGCCGATAGGACTGGTCGAAGCAGGCCGCGGCTGTCATTTCGTGTGTGATTTTTGCGCCGTGCAAACCGTATTCAACCACACCCAAACACGGCGGCCCAGCGGCGACATCTTCGACGAACTGAGTCGGATGAAGCACAAGCCGCTGATCTTTTTCGTGGACGACAACATCACCTCCAACATGGAGCAGGCTAAAGATTTTTTTCGTGAGCTGGCGAAGTTGAAGATCCACTGGGTGAGCCAAGCCAGCATCAACGCCGCGCACGACGAGGAGTTTCTGGAGCTCATCGCCGCGAGCGGATGCCAGGGCATTCTCATCGGCTTCGAGTCGCTCAACCCGGCCAACCTCAAGAAGATGAACAAAGGCTTCAACCTGATGCAGGGCGGGTTTGAGAAGGCGCTGGCTAATCTGCGCCGCCATAACATTCGCCTTTACATCACCTTTATCTTTGGCTATGACGAAGACACCGAAGCCAGCTTCTCACAGACTGTGGACTTTGCTCTCCAGCACAAGTTCTACATTGCGGCCTTCAACCACCTCACGCCGTTTCCCGGCACGCCGCTTTATCGCAGTCTTGAAGCACAAGGACGGCTGATTTACGACCGCTGGTGGCTGGATGACAACTATAGTTACAACAAGATTCCGTTCCAGCCGATACACCTCACGCCAGAGCAGTTGCAACGCGGGTGCGTGGAAGCGCGGGCCAAGTTTTACAGCCTCAACAGTATCTGGCGGCGCAGTCTCGACTCGGTGAACACTGCCAATTTGAAAATGTGGTGGCATTACTATGGCATCAACTACCTCTTCCGCCGCGAAGTGAGTCAACGCGATTATTATCCGCTGGGCGACGTGGCCTGGCGCGGCGAGTTGATCAAGGTGCGGGAGCGGCCCGATGCCCTCTATCATCTTTGATTTAGCAACCGAAGCCGACGATGCGGCTTTGCGCCAACTACTGCGCGACAACCCGATGCCCGGCTCGATCTCGGTGACGTTTGAGCGTGAGCCTTCTTACTTCGTGGCATCGGCGGTGGAGGGCGATTTTCATCAAACCATTGTCGCGCGAGAAACAGAGAGTGGCCAAGTGGCAGGTATGGGTAGTCGGTCGGTGCGGCCTATGTACGTGAATGGCGTCGTCCAGCCAGTGGGCTATATGAGCCAACTGCGGGCTACGGCCTCGTATGGCTGGGGTTTGCAATTGGCGCGGGCCATTGCCAAAGGGTTTGAATTTTCCCGCGCGTTGCATGCCGATGGCCGCGCCCCGTTCTACCTCATGAGCGTCACTGCCGATAACCTGCCGGCCCGCCGCTTGCTCGCCTCTGGCTTGACTGGTTTGCCGTGCTTGCGCAAGTACGCCCGCTTTTACACTTATGCTGTATATGCCTCCCGCCGCCAGCGGCCCCTGCCTTTGCCGCGTGGCTTGCGGCTGGAGCGCGGCCGGGCACAGCACCTCCAGGCCATTCTAGACTGTCTTCAGCGCAACGGCGCGCGCCAACAGTTTGCGCCTTGCTGGACGGCCAAAACACTCTTCAACCCGCGCGCCACCCCCGGCCTTACCCCGGAAGATTTTTCCCTCGCGTTAGACGGCGAGCGTGTGGTAGGTTGTGTAGCGTGCTGGGATCAAGGTGGCTTCAAACAAACGGTGGTGCGTAGCTATTCGGGCGTTATCGCGCGGTGGCGCAAGGTGATCAATCTCGCCGCGCCTCTCGGCGGGTGGCCGACCTTACCAGACCCCCATACGCCTCTACGGCACTGCTATGCGAGTCACCTTGCCATTGACAACGATGATCCCAGTGTCTTTGCCGCGCTCTTGCGCGCGCTTTACAACCACACCGTTGAGCGCCACGCTCGTTACTTCATGCTTGGGTTGAGCGAAACAAATCCGTTCTGCGCGATTGCAAAAACATACCGGCCGATCACGTACGCCAGCCAGCTTTATCTTGTCGCCTGGGACGATGGGTCGGAGGCCGTTTCTAAGGTTGATGCACGGGTCCCCGGCCCGGAGGTGGCTGTCCTATGATCGCTATTTTCGACAAATTTTTGGGGTGGGGACTCGACTTGACCGTGTGGGTCGTCAGCCGGATCTATCCCTACCTCCGCTCAAAAACCGGCTATGCTAATCCGCGCGTCCGACACTTGACCAGCCTGACATATCCCCTGCACGCCGTATGGGTAGTCAGGGCCAATATAGACAAGTGGCTGGAGCGCCGCGCCCCGCTTTTCCCGGCGGCCCTGCAAGTGCAAACCATCAACCGCTGTAATGCCAAATGCGGCATGTGTCCGTATCCATACACGATCCATCTCCAGCCCCGCGAGAGCATGGACGACGCTCTGTACAGCAAAATTGTGGCCGAGTGCGCCGCCGAACCGGATCTGCAAGAGTTTGTGCCGATGTCCAAAAACGAGCCGTTGCTCGATCCCAAACTAGAAGCTCGGATCGCTGAGTTCAAAGCGGTGGCGGCCCCGCATCAAATGGTCGAAATCGTCACCAATGGCAGCGCCCTGACCCCGGCCCGGTTCAGTCGTCTGGTGAAGAGTGGTGTGGATTTGATCAGCATCAGCCTGAGTGCTTATACGGAGGAGACGTATAAGAAAGTCATGCAAGGGTTATCGTGGCCACAAGTGATGAAAAACCTGGAGGCCCTCGTCAGCGCCGACACGTCTCACGTCAATTTGTTCTTCCGCTATATCCAGCAACGTGATAACCAGGCCGAGTTCCCCACTTTCCGTAAACACTGGTATCGGCGCGGCTTCAACATCTTCTCGTTCGCGATCAACAACCGGAGCGGGACCGTTAAAGATTACGAGCGCCTGTCCATGGTGAAGAGTTTCTTCGTTCAGCGCTTGCAGAAGGTGATGGGCCGCAAATATTTTCGGGTGTGCCCGTACGCTTTTAGCCTGATGCATGTTCTGCAAAATGGAGATGTCCCCCTCTGCGCTAACGACTGGGCCAATCGAGAAGTGCTCGGCAACGTGCGGCAAACCAGCCTGCGCGAGATTTACAACTCGCCGCGCCTACAGGAGATCCGCGACTTGATGCGGCAGGGACGTTACGAAGAAATCGCTCCCTGCAAGGACTGTTCATTTTGGAAAGACTGGCTACAATGATCATCAATTCATAAAGGAGAACCCCCATGAGCGAAAACTTTCAGTTGTTGCAACAGTTAGCGCAAAAGCCTTCGGCCAGGGCTTGGTTTATGAACGCCTTTTCAAAGGTTCATCTGAAAATCACAGATACTAGCGAAGAGTTTACGCTTCTGAACCGCGGCACACATCTGGAGGTGACCAACGGTTTTCATAACCCCGAGCGGAAGAAAGACTTCCTGGCCAGGCTGGGATTTGATCCCGCCGGGTGGTATGCGCGGGGTTTCATAGTCCCGCTGCAAAGCGAGAACATCCGCAACCTCGTGGCCGTTTTTGCCGATGATGTTGTGGATGCCCAGGAGGAATATCGGATCGTGTCATTTTTGGTCCTGCCTTTACTCAAAGCAGCTCTGTCTGTGCCCGTCTTGCGGAATAGGGTAATGCTCACATTCCTGGGAATAGACCCGGTCTGGCAGCAGGCCCTAATAGACCCACAGGGTAACGAGACGCAACAGGTAACGGCGCAGTTTACCGATAATCAATGGCAGATCACCCCGGGCTATCAGGGCCAACCGAAATGCCGCTATTTGATCAAGCCCGAACAATTCCTGGCCTTTCAGCAGAAAGTTCATGAAGTAGAACTCCAAGGCACCTCCTCGGCCTGGTTGTCGGCCATGCGCTGGTTTTGGAACTGGCGCAATAGCATGCTAGTGAGGCCGTAGAACAACAATCCGTATGGTCAACGACCTTTCTGTTTCCCCATCTTTTCCTCGATCGTGGTATCCGCTCTGCCGTTCGGCAGAACTGCCACCCGGCCGGGTTATTCGGTTAGACGCGTTCGGTCTGCCGGTGGTGGTATTCCGCACCGTAGCCGGCAAGGTTGGGGCAATGCAGGCCCAATGTGTCCATATGGGTGCCAACCTGGGGCGCGGGAAGATCGTCGGTGAACGGTTGCAATGCCCCCTGCATCATTGGGAGTACTCGACTTGTGGTCAGTGCGAGCGGATTCCCGGTGTCAGCGACATTCCGGCCCGGGCCAGGCAACCAGCTTTCACTTGCCAGGAACATTATGGTCTGGTCTTCGCTTTTCTGGGCGGCCCACCCATGTTCGAATTCCCTTTGTTTGAAGCCAGCGATCACGATCTGTTCAGCCGCGCCTTTGTGATGGATTTTGACACACCCTATCAAGTGCTGGCCGCCAACTCGTTTGACAGCCAGCACTTCGCTAGTGTTCATCACCGGGAATTGCTAGCCGCACCGGCCCTGAAGCGTGAGTCTCAGCACCATTTCGGAGTTGAATTCAAAGCGCGGGTGCGCGGCGACGAATTTCATGATCGGCTTCTGCGGCGAATCGGCGTCGATATCGTCGAATTGAGCGCGCAATGCTGGGGCGGCAATAACATCCTGGCTTATAACGCCCGCACCCACGCCCGGATTCTATTTACCATCCTGCCTATCACCACTGGCCACACCCGAATTTTCATCGTCAACGTGCTGGCCACTCGCACGGCCGCCGCACTGCCACGCCTGATCCGGCGAGTGGCGCTGGCCGTTATGCACGAACTCACCGTTGCTTTTCTCAAAGCCGATGTGGCAGTGATGCGCGATTTGCAATTCAAACTTGGTGTGCTTCTGCCCGACGTTGACCATGTCTTTATCGAGTGGATTAAGTACTGGAAGTCTTTACCGCTCGCAACGGCTGAAGGATAGCCACAGGCAACATCATTCAATTGGAGGCTGCCGTTTGGGGCTAGTGGTCGACCTCACTCAGAAGTCTTGGCTTCTTCGGGTAAGAGAATGAAAAATATGAGGCTAGAAAAAGCCTATCTATTCTGGAGTAACTACAAATACCCTTTCATCGCCTTCCCATTGCTCACCTGGCTATGGTACCGCGAGACCGGGCCATACTTTGCGACCCTGGTCATGGGGTTACCCGTAGTGTACGGGTATGTGATTCCTGGAATCGGAACCAATATCTTAAAGAAGTGGCACTTCCGAGGTCGCTAACTGCTAGGGAATTTTCTCGTCCATCAAGGTTTTATCTATGGTTCCACCATGGGCTTGGCCCTGTATTTGGGTTTCTTTCCTAAGAACGGCAGCGAACCATTGGCTCTCTTAGAAAATATCGCGCGCACGCGATCGTGCTGGCGTTTATAGGCTGGTCGTATGACACCCTGGCGATGCGACATGGGATGATTGAAATTTACAACGGGCCTTGGAAAAGAGGAGCTTGTCCGGAAGCCATCGTAGCCCATTCCGCGCCGTTGTGTTATTCCGTATTGGGAGCCTCCTACGCTGTCATAGCCGCATGGGGCTACCAACGCCTGGTGCAACAAGGAGATATTAACCGTCTGTGGTGGTTGTTCCTCGCCGGATTTCTGATCATAAGTGTGACATCGTCCGTGCCCTACTTACTGCTAGAACAGCGTTGAACTCAGGTAGACCTACCGCCCCTGAGTTATACGCGTCTTTTCTTTCAGTGCATGTCGAACCACCCGATGCCTCCATCATTGACCAGTTCTGCAATTGCGCGTTCTGAGTTATCCAACGAAGACTTTGGCGCGATGTTCAATATCTTCAGCGAAAACTTCGCCGGCGTTTCACTCGATTTCTTCAAACAAGACCTGAGCAACAAAGATTGGGTCGTCACTCTGCGAGACACAGAGCAGGGTTGCATCCAGGGCTTCTCGACCATCGCCCTTTACGAAACGGTTGCCTACGGTCAGCGCTTGAGCGTAGTGTATTCCGGCGACACCATCATCCGCCGCGAGTATTGGGGCACTCCCGAACTGCCACGCACTTGGATCAAAACCGTATTGGAAAAGTCAGCGGGGATGACCCAGCCGCTCTACTGGCTGTTGATTTCTTCGGGTTACAAAACCTATCGCTTCCTGTCCGTCTTCTACAAAGAGTTCTACCCGCATTACACCCAGCCTACTCCACCAGAGATGCAAGCCCTTCTCGATCACCTCGCCACCACTCGATTTGGACCGGACTATCATCTGGAGCTCGGCATCGTCCGCTTCACTCGCGGCGCAACGCCATTGCGCGAAGGCGTGGCCGAACTTACCGCAGAGCGATTGCATGATCCGCACATTGCCTTTTACGCCGCCCGCAACCCCGGCCACACCCAAGGCGATGAACTGGTGTGTCTCACCCAAATTCACCCCGACAACTTCACCCCAGCCGGAAAGCGCATGGCGCGATGAAAGCCGCCCTCATTAACGCTCTGTGGCATGCCGCCTCTCTGCCCGAAGCCTGGCGCTTTCACCAAGCCACTGCCCGTGTTGCCGAGACACAAACACGCCTGCTCAACACTTACCTCATCGCCAATCAAAACACCGCGTATGGTCGCCGCCACCAATTTGAATCCATCCGCTCAGTCAACGACTATCAGCGTCATGTGCCACTCACCACTTACGACGACTATAGCAATCTCATTGACTGCATCGCGCGCGGCCAGCCAAACGTCCTCACCGCCCAACCCGTGCAAATGTTTGAACCCTCCAGTGGTTCGACAGCGGCTTCCAAACTCGTTCCGTACCCGGCAACTCTAAAAGCCGAATTTCAACGCGGTCTCGCGCCGTGGATCGTAGATTTGTATTCACACTACCCACAACTCAGAGGCGGCCCAGCCTATTGGTCCGTCACGCCATTGACCGAAGGCCGCCGCACCACACCCGGCGGCCTCCCCATCGGCTTTGAAGAAGACAGCGCCTATCTCGGCCCGCTCGGCGCGTTGATCGAATCGGCGTTGGCCGTGCCCAATGCCATCAAACACATTGGCGACATCAAAGCCTTTCGATATATAGCGTTGCTCTTCCTGTTGCGCCAATCCAATTTGCGATTGATCTCGATCTGGAATCCGACATATCTCACCCTGCTGATCAAATTTCTACCGGAGTGGTGGAACGACTTGTTAACCGACATTGCCGCCGGAACCCTCTCACCCCCCCAGCCGCTCGATCTCGCAGTGCGCCGCCGACTCCAACTCGCGCTGACTCCCGACCCGAACCGCGCCCGCGTCCTCGCCACACTCTCGCCCGATGACTACAGCGCTATTTGGCCTCACCTCAGCCTCATCAGTTGTTGGGCCGACGGCCCGGCGGCTGGTTATGCGCGCGCATTACAGCAATCGTTTCCCAATGTCAGCCTGCAACCCAAAGGCCTGTTGGCAACCGAAGCTTTTGTCTCCTTCCCACTCGTCGGCAAAGAAGGCAGTGTGCTGGCAATCACCTCACACTTCTTTGAATTTCTACCTACGGAGACGTTCCAGCGGAGCATCTCTACAAATGCGTTACTGGCTCATCAACTTGAGAAAGGCCAAACCTATGCAGTCGTCGTCACCACTAGCGGCGGACTTTATCGTTATCAATTGCAAGATGTCATCGAAGTCGTGGAGTTCGTCGGGCAAGCGCCTTGCATTCGGTTTGTGGGCAAACAAGATCATGTGTCCGATTGGTTTGGCGAGAAACTCAGTGAGCCGTTTGTGGCCGGAGCTCTGGCGCAACTGTTCAACCAGCATCAACTCTCGCCCACCTTTGCCATGCTGGCCCCCGACGACAGCGAACGCGATTTTTGCTACACCCTGTATCTCGAACTGCCGCCTGATCAACATCTCAACAATCTACATTGCGATCTCGATGCCGCATTAAGCGCGAACTTCCACTACGCCTACTGCCGCCAACTCGGACAACTGGCCGAACCGCGCCTCATTCTCGTCGTCAACGGCGTTGAGGCTTATCTGCAAGCGTGCCAAAGCCGCGGCCAGAAACTGGGCAACATCAAACCCGCCGCCCTGCAAAAAACCACTGGCTGGAGTCAATGGTTTCAACCGCTCCAAGCGAGCAACGGATAAAGAATCCGCTCAATTCGGTTGATCCGTTGTTCTGAAAATGGGAGACACTATGAAAATCACCCTCATCGAACCAGCGATGATAAAAAATAGCGGCTTCAGTGAAAAGCCATCCTGGGTGTTGCAACCACTCAACCTGGCTACTCTAGCTGGTCTTACCCCGTCCAGTGTTGAGGTGCAGGCGCTCGACGACCGCATTGAGCCGATCAACTATGACGAACCACGGGATCTCGTGGGTATCTCAGTCAAAACCTTCACTGCCCGCCGCGCCTATCAAATAGCCGACGAATTTCGCCGGCGTGGTGTGCCGGTAATTTTGGGCGGGCATCATCCTACGCTCCTGCCGCAGGAAGCGGCCCAACGCGCAGATTCAATTCTGATTGGGGAAGCAGAGGGCGTGTGGCCCGACGTCATCGCTGATGCAGGCCGGCGTCAACTTAAACCTTTCTACCGCCAACGCACTACCTTGCCGTTTGAGAACATTCGCGTCAACCGATCCGTCTTCGCAGGAAAGAAATACTTGCCCATTGCAATGGTCGAAACCACGCGCGGCTGCCCGTTCAGTTGCAACTTTTGCTCTGTCACCACATTCTTTGGGCGCGGGTTCCGTCATCGCCCCCCGGCCGAGGTGGTGGCCGAAGTCGCCAGCCTCAACCAAAAGTTTGTCTTTTTTGTAGATGACAACATCGTTGCCGACAAGGAGGCAGCCAAAACTTTGTTCCGTGCGCTCATTCCGCTCAAAATCCGCTGGATCAGCCAGGCCAGCTTGACCATGACGAAGGATTTGGAGCTAATGCGGTTGATGCGTGACAGCGGCTGTGCGGGGGTGCTGGTGGGCATTGAAAGCATCAGCCGTAACAACCTTAAGCAGCTTCACAAAAGCTGGAACACCGTTGGGATTGGTTACGATCACGCCCTGAAGATCTCCCGTGATCACGGTATCGCCATCGTCGGCTCCTTTATCCTCGGCATGGATGACGATACGCCGGAGGCCCTTGATGACGTGCTTGAATTTGCAGTGCGACAGAAACTTTTTTCAGTGCTATTCAACGTGCTCACGCCCTATCCTGGCACCGATCTCTACCAGCAATTCCTCGAGCAGGAGCGGCTGACCCGGCCGCAGTGGTGGCTTGATCCAGATTACACCTACGGCTCCGCTGTCTTTCAACCCAAACGAATCTCGGCTGAGGCCCTAGCGCAAAAGCGGTTGGCAATGTATCGCGAGTTTTACGGCCCCCGGTCGATCCTGAAACGCCTGTGGGAGCCTTTGGCCAACGCTCGCGACCTGTGGCACGCCTTTACTTTTCTCACCATGAATCTGCCCGCCGACAAAGAAGAACGAATGCGCTTTGGCAAGGCATTGGGAGGAGACGCCACCAGTTAGGCGATATCGTCACTGTGAGCGAGAACGGAAGTACCGTGCGATTGCTCAATTAGCGCTTGAACTGCCGTCGCGTGAAAAAGCGCATCCTTGAACGTCAATAAACGAATTCAACAAGAAGGCCACATCTCTGTGGAATGAGATGTGGCTGAAACCCGCATGCTTTAAAAAGCCTTGAAATCAAGTCATTCCCGGAAGGAATTTATATCGCATGGACAGAGACATCACTGCCCAAAACAACAGCGACGCGCACAGCCACGCCGACTCCATCGGCTACAACAATGGTAACACCATTGTAGTGGACCCCAAAAGCTGGCTCTCCCGCAGGTTTGGTGCTTAATGGCCTCGTACACTCCAAATCCAATCGTCCTACGGCCATTTTCGGCGTAAATTTCTGCTCCTTGCAGCGGCGAGAACGAAAGTTGAGGAAGAACCCAAAAGCTGGATAGTTTTCAGACGGGTCCTGGGGAAAACACCTGTTCTATCCGGGCCTGCTGCCAGGCCGCTTCGAACTCGAGTGGGGTCAGGTAGCCCAGGGCAGAATGGATGCGTTTCCGCTGGTAGACGTCTTCGATGAAATGCCCGATCTGGGCCCGTGCGTCGGCAAAGTGGTGATAGTCAGACAGGTCAATTTCCTCCTCTCGGATGGTCCGGATCAGTCGTTCAGCATAGCCGTTCTCTTCGGGTTTGCCCTGGCGGGCCATGCTGATCTGAACTGCGCATTCTGCCAGCAGGCCGGTGTACGCCGTGGCGGCGTATTGCCCGCCCTGATCGCTGTGATGGATCTCC
>Ga0184639_10000800_pt1 | contig 12908 bp, 12 predicted proteins | sample PLM31_170_b2_FD_133155 | JGI IMG/M metagenome (GOLD analysis project Ga0184639, IMG submission 133155) | Groundwater sediment microbial communities from an aquifer in East River, Colorado, USA - PLM3-1_170_b2 | ecosystem: Environmental > Terrestrial > Soil > Riparian zone | place: USA: East... | reverse complement strand
GTGTGACGACGCTGGAGCTGTACCGGTTCGCCGATTCGTACCTGCTGGCGCACGGGGCCAGGCCGGCGTTCAAGGGCTACCGGAACTACCCCTTCACCCTCTGCACGTCGATCAACGAGCAGGTGGTTCACGGCCTGCCGTCGGACCGGACGCTCGAAGAGGGGGACATCCTGAGCCTGGACATGGGCGCCATCGTGGACGGCTACTACGGGGACTCGGCCGTCACGGTGCCTGTGGGGCGGATCTCGGCGGAGGCGGAACGGCTCCTCCGGGTGACCCGCGAGTGCCTGGACCGGGCCATCGCCGCCACCCGGGACGGGGCGAGGCTGGCGGACATCAGCGGCGCGGTACAGGAGCACGCCGAGGCCCACGGATTCTCGGTGGTACGCGTGTTCGTGGGTCACGGGATCGGCAAGGCGCTGCACGAGGCCCCGCAGATCCCGAACTTCGTGGACCCCACGCGCGGCCGCGGGCCGGTGCTGAAACCTGGCATGGTGCTGGCCATCGAGCCCATGGTGAACGCCGGGGGCCCCGCAATTCGCGTGTTGCCGGACCAGTGGACCGCGGTGACCGAGGATGGGTCGCTCTCGGCCCATTTTGAACATACGGTGGCGATCACGGAGCACGGGACGGAGATCCTGACCGCCCTGGATGGCGTGCACGCCTGAGGGGCACGGGGTAGTCGAGGCGTATGGCCAAGGAAGAGGCCGTTGAGGTTGAGGGGACGGTGGTCGAGCCGCTTCCCAACGCGATGTTCCGGGTGCAGCTGGAAACCGGACACAAGGTCCTGGCTCACATCTCCGGCAAGATGCGTATGCACTTCATCCGCATCCTCCCGGGGGACAAGGTCATCGTCGAGCTGTCGCCCTACGACCTCACCCGGGGACGGATCATCTACCGGTACAAGTAATCCCGCTCGCAGCGGGATGGCAAAGGGAGCGCGATGAAGGTCCGGGCGTCGGTGAAGCCGATCTGCGAGAAGTGCAAGGTGATCAAGCGCAAGGGGATCATCCGGGTCGTCTGCGAGAACCCGAGGCACAAGCAACGCCAGGGCTAGGGTCCGCGGCGTGACCGCGGGCCAAGGAGGTTGACGTGGCGCGAATCGCCGGGGTGGATCTGCCGCGGGAGAAGCGGATGGATGTCGCCCTCACCTATATCTACGGCATCGGGCATCCCTCGGCCCAGAGGATCCTGCACGCGGCCGAAGTCGCCCCCGAGATTCGGGTCAAGGATCTGACCGAGGACCAGGTCAACAGGCTCCGCCGGGTCATCGAAGGGGACTACCGGATCGAAGGCGACCTGAAGCGCCAGGTGTCCATGAACGTCAAGCGCCTCATGGACATCGGCTGCTATCGGGGCCTGCGGCACCGCCGGGGCCTGCCCGTCCGGGGCCAGCGGACCAGCACCAACGCCAGGACCCGCAAAGGCCCGCGCCGCACCGTGGGGGTCAAGCGGTCCGCCAAGGCCAGCCCCACCGGCAAGGCCTAGCGAATGACCAATGACCAATGTCCAAATTGAAGGGAGGGTAGAGATGGCAACACCGGCCAGTCGGCCCCCAGGAGCGCGACCCAGCAAGAAGGAGGGGAAGGGCGTCACCCACGGCATCGCCTGCATCCAGGCGACGTTCAACAACACCATCGTCACGATCACCGATGGGACGGGCAACGTGGTGACCTGGGCCAGTGCCGGCAGTGTGGGATTCAAGGGATCGCGCAAGAGCACGCCCTTCGCCGCGCAGATGGCCGCCGAGGGTGCCGCCAAGAAAGCCATCGCCCAGGGCATGAAAGAGGTGAAGGTCTACGTCAAGGGCCCCGGCGCCGGCCGGGAAGCGGCCATCCGCTCCCTCCAGGCAGCCGGGCTGGAGGTCACGGCAATCAAGGACGTGACCCCCATCCCCCACAACGGCTGCCGCCCTCGCAAGCGGCGACGCGTCTAATGACGTGCTGCGGTTGGGCGGTGCTGCAGTGCTGCCGTTCGTCAACCGCCGCCCTGCAGCCCGGCAACACGGCAGCACAAGGAGTGTAGTCTGTGGCACGACATACCGACCCGGTTTGCAAGCTTTGCCGACGAGAGGGGATGAAACTCTTCCTCAAGGGTGATCGGTGCTTTTCGCTCAAGTGCGCCATCGAGAAGCGGAACTACCCGCCCGGGGCGCACGGCCAACGCCGATCGAAGCCGTCGGAGTTCGGCCTGCAGCTCCGCGAGAAGCAGAAGATGAAGCGCATCTATGGGATCCTCGAGACTCAGTTCCGCAACTACTTCGAGATGGCCGAGCGGCAGAAGGGGATCACCGGGGAAAATCTGGTCCGTCTGCTGGAGCAGCGGCTGGACAACGTGGTGCACCGCCTGGGGTTTGGCGCGTCCCGCGCTCAGGCGCGCATGCTCATCGTCCACGGCCACATCCGGGTCAACGACCGCCGCGTGACCATCCCGGCCTACCTGGTCCAGGCCGGCGACGTGGTGGCGGTGGCGCCGGCCAGCCGCGACCGAGAAGCGATCACGGTCGCCCTGGAAGGAGCCAAGAAGCGCCGGGTGCCCTCCTGGCTGGAGCTGGATGCGGCGAACTTCACAGGCACCGTCCGCAGCCTTCCCAGCAAGGAAGAGATGGCCATCCCGGTGCAGGAGCAATTGGTGGTCGCCCTGTACTCGAAGTGAGGCAGACAGGGGGAGGCGAATGATTCAGAAGTTCAAGGGATTCCAAAAGCCCAAGCGGCTGGAGTGCGAGCTGGAGACCCTTACCAGCACCTACGGGAAGTTCTTCGCGGAGCCCCTGGAGCGCGGCTTCGGCCTGACGCTCGGCAACGCCCTCCGACGGGTGCTCCTCTCCTCCATCGAGGGGGCGGGCATCACCTCGGTGCGGATCGTGGGGGTCCTGCACGAGTTCTCCTCAATCCCCGGGGTGAAGGAGGATGTCACCGATATCATCCTGAACCTGAAGCAGGTCCGGTTGAAGCTCAACGCGGACCATCCCAAGACCCTGACCCTGAAGGCGGCGGGGGAGGGAGAGGTGCGGGCCTCCCAGATCACCCCCGACCCCGACGTCGAGATCCTGACGCCGGACCTGTACCTGTGCGCCCTGGACAAGGACGGCAAGCTGGACGTGGAGCTGGAGATCCGCCACGGCCGGGGCTACGTCCCGGCCGAGCGGAACAAGCGGGAGGGGATGCCGGTGGACGTCATCCCCATCGACGCCATCTTCTCCCCCATCCGGAAGGTGAACTTCCAGGTGGAGGATACCCGCGTCGGCCAGGCCACGGATTACAACAGGCTGATTCTGGAAGCCTGGACCGACGGCTCCGTGCTCCCCCAGGATGCCGTGGCCTACGCCGCCAAGATCCTGAAGGACCACCTCAGCATGTTCATCAACTTCGAGGAGGAGCCGGAGGTAGAGGAGGAGGTGACGGACGAGGGGCGGGACCGGATGGTCGAGAATCTGGCCCGGTCCGTGGACGAGTTGGAGCTCTCGGTGCGCTCCGCCAACTGCCTGAAGAACTCCAATATCCGTTACATCTATGAGCTGGTGGAGAAGACCGAGGCCGAGATGCTCAAGACCAAGAACTTCGGCCGGAAGTCGCTGAACGAGATCAAGGAGATCCTGGCGAGCATGGGGCTCAGCCTGGGGATGAAGCTGGACGGGCCGGTGGGCGAGGCCGCCCGGCGGAAGGTGGCCAAGGGATAGGGCGGTGGGCGGTCGGGGAGACCAAGGGCGATGCGGCACCTGCGTGCGGGACGGAAACTCGGGCGGACGACGGCGCACCGGGAGATGATGATGCGCAACCTGGTGACCTCGCTCCTCCTGTACGAGAAGATCATCACCACGGCCGCCAAGGCCAAGGAGCTGCGCAGCCTGGCCGAGAAGATGGTCACGCTGGCCAAGCGAGAGGACCTCTCGGCCCGGCGCCAGGCGGCCGAGGTGGTGAACGACGACAAGGCCCTGAAGAAGCTCTTCGACACCCTCGGCGCCCGCTACCGGGAGAGAAACGGCGGCTACACGCGGATCACCAAGCTGGACTACCGGATGGGGGACGGGGCACCGCTTGCGGCCATCGAGTTCATCGGGATGGAGCCGCCGGCCGAGGCCAAGGGCGAGAAGCCCGCGGGAACTGGACGGCGGCGCCGCCGGCGGCGGCGGGGCAAGGGGGGCGGCGTGCCGGCCAAGACGCCTGCCGGAGCCGCCTCCGAAGCGTAAGCGTTTCCCCTCGCCAGAGGGATCAACGCCCTCCCGTGTCTGCCATGCGGCAGGGCGTTTCATTTTCCGGCGACTTGGCTACCACCAAGCGACCCCGCGACCTTCCCTCTTTCCGGTTGCCCGCCTTCGCCCCACCGCCTCATGGTCCTACACTGTGGGGATTTCGCCTTGACTAACCTGAGGGGTTCCCAGTAGGATGCGCTAACTCTTCGCCTCCCCCAGCTTTCCCCGTGACCGGAGGAGACTCGAGTGCCCCGCCCCGGGGAACCCAAGTTCTTCTATCCTCGCTTCAGGCAGAACGGACTCGTGTGCACAGCCTTTCAGGGCCCCTGACCCCTGAAGGGCTGTTGTGTTTATGCAGGTCAGGAGGCCGGGTGCGGAAGCTTGCAGAGGTGGCGGACGACTACGCAAAGCGACTAAAGCGGCAACGTCCCCTATTACGTCCCTATTAACTATTACTATTACTGCTCGTCCGCGCCCGTCCCCTATTACTGCTCGTCCGCGCCGACGAGGTGATCGAGTGAGGCGGCGCGAGTTCATCGCCTTGCTCGGCGGCCCGGCGGTCGCCTGGTCGCTCGGCGCGCGCGCCTCACCACGGACGTTAGGTGCACTGCATAGAAAAGGGTTTCCAGGGCGGAATGAAAAGCGGAGGATTTGATGGGAGAGATTGGAAAGTGTTTGTCATCGTTGCTCTCGTTCTTAATTCTCCCCCTTTACTCGTTCGAGTCCCGGTGATCGGCATACTTGCTTTCATTCCCAGTCTCTTCTGGATCAGCATCCCGGGAATACCGCTTGCCTTGATCGGCCTTCCTTTTTTCGACGTCGCAGAATTTGGGGCGGTTCCGAAAGGTGCTATCGGTTGGAGCCTGATAGTGACATTCTGGATTGGGATAGCCTTTCTTTTGGCGTTGATGCTCAGGAAGATGAAAGCGAGGACCTAGAGTGCACCTGACAATACGCTGGACCAGGTGAGCGGCCTCGTGTCGTCTGTGGTAGCATGAGCCTCACGCTGGCCGCTCGCTGATCAGTCGGACCGTTCGGCCGTCTTGGAATGGCGACGGAGGGAACGATGGACAACGCGGTGCGCCGCACCTATCGCCACATCGAGGTGCGTCCGATTGCCGGTGCGCTCGGTGCCGAGATCCTGGGCGTGGATATCGCGCAGCCCCTCGAAGGGGAGGTCATTTCGGAGATCCGCCAGGCCTTCCTCGACCATTTGGTGATCAGCTTCGGGAATCAGAAGCTCACCCCGCAGGAGCAGCTCGCCTTCGCGCAGCGGTTCGGCCAGGCCATGGAATACCCGCAGCTGAAGGGTTTGCCCGAATGTCCGCTGATCACCCCGGTGATCAAGCGGGAGCACGAGCGGCTGAACTTTGGCGGTGTGTGGCATTCTGACACCAGCTATCTCGAGCGTCCGCCGATGGCGAGCATGCTCTACGCCGTGGAGATCCCGCCGTACGGCGGTGACACGCTCTTCGCCAACCAGTACCTGGCCTACGAGACCCTCTCGGGGGGTCTGAAGCAGACGCTCGCCGGCCTGGTCGGGATCAACAGCTCGACCAAGGCCGAGGCCTCGAAGACCCGCGAGGACCGCTTGCGCGAGACCGGCGCGGAGCTGAAGGTGCTCGTCGGAGAGCATCCGGTCGTACGCACGCACCCGGAGACCGGACGCCAGGCCCTCTACGTCAACGGCGGCCACACGACGCACTTCAAGGGCTGGACGGAGCGGGAGAGCCGGCCGTTGCTCGACTATCTGTTCGAGCACCAAGTCCGGCCGGAGTTCACCTGCCGCTTTCGCTGGGAGCCCGGCTCCCTCGCCTTCTGGGACAATCGCTGCACCCAGCACAACCCCGTGAATGACTATCACGGGTTCAGGCGCGTCATGCATCGCGTCACGCTGGCCGGTGACACGCCGTCCTGAGCACCGGTCGGCATTCCGGGACCGGAGGATGAAGATGAGGGTTGCGCCATATCAGATGTGGCGGCAGAACACGCGGCTGGAACGTATCCCGCTCCGGTCATCTGAAGGGCCATATTCACATGTCCGGAGCGTCTTACGGGATGTAGTTCATTTGCTTCACTTTCTTGACGCGGCGAAAGCCGCAGCAGCACTTCTGTTCCGCTTCTTACTTCTGTGCGGTAAGCGGCACTCCCAGGATCGCTGTCTCACCTCGACAACCCAGGTTGAAGTGCGGGGCATGCTGATCAATTGAGCAAACCCGGACGCAGGCTTGCCCGTCTGTGCGCAGTCGTGGTAAGAAAGGACCCTTGCTCGAAGGAGCCTCTCCGGCGTTGTTGAGAGTGTGCAGGACTGTTCTGGCCGGGGACTAACGCTGCGGAGGGGGAGACGAGGAGTGGTCACATGCCCACGTTCAAGATCGCGGTGATTCCGGGGGACGGCGTCGGGATCGAAGTCGTGGCGGAGGGGCGGCGTGTTCTCCAGGCCGTGGCGAGGTGGGAGCGCAACCTCACGCTCCGCTTCACGACGTTTCCGTGGGGCAGCGCCTACTACAAGAAACACGGCCGGATGATGCCGGCCGACGCCCTGGACACGCTGCGGAAGTTCGACGCCATCTATCTGGGTGCGATCGGGGACCCGTCGATCCCGGATCATATTACGCTGCATGGCCTGCTGTTCCCCATCCGCCGGGAGTTCGATCAGTACGTGAACGTGCGGCCCGCCTACCTGTACGCGGGGGCTCCCACCCCGCTCGCCGACAAGGCCCCGGGCAGCATTGATATGCTGGTGATCCGCGAGAACACCGAGGGCGAGTACGCCGACGCCGGCGGCCGCATCTATCGGGGCTTCCCTGAGGAGGTGGCCGTCCAGACCAACATCTTCACCCGGCACGGGACGGAACGGATTATCCGATTCGCCTTCGACCAGGCGCGCTCCCGGCGGAAGCACCTGACGTCCATCACCAAGTCCAACGCCCTCGCCCACAGCATGGTCTTCTGGGACGACGTCTTCCGCCAGGTGGCGCGCGACTATCCGGGGGTGAAGACGAGCTCCATGCTGGTGGATGCGGCCTGCATGAACTTCGTGCGCCGGCCCGAGGCCTTTGACGTGGTGGTGGCCAGCAACTTGTTCGGGGACATCCTGACGGACCTCTCGGCGGCTGTGGTGGGCGGCATGGGGCTCGCGCCCGCGGCCAACCTGAACCCCACCCGGAAGTTCCCGTCCATGTTCGAGCCGGTGCATGGCTCGGCCCCGGACATCGCGGGTAAAGGCGTCGTGAACCCCATCGCGGCGATCCTGACGGGCGGCATGCTGCTGGACTTTCTGGGCGCGCGGCGGGCCGCGGCCCGGATCCAGAAGGCGGTGGCGGCCGTCCTCGCCGAGGGCACGGTGCGGACGCCCGATCTGGGCGGCCGATCGAAGACGAAAGAGGTGACCGCCGCAATCCTGGCGGCGCTCTGATCAAAAAGCCGACAGGGACAGGGACAGGGGCGCCGACAGGCACAACGATCCCGACAGCGACAGCGAAGGGCACGCTGGGGCGTGCTGCGCCGTATTTTCCCTTGCCTGACGTGACGCCGGTGTGTTAGGAAACAGGTTCCGCCAAGTCCGCGGGTCGCCGCCTGTGACCCGCCGCCAGCGTTCCTGGAAGTCCGCGGAACCACGAGGCGAGCGATGAAAAGACCTGAAACCGCCAAGATCCGAAACGTTGCGCTGGTAGCCCATGGCAGTGCGGGCAAGACCGCCCTGACCGAGGCCATGCTCTTCACCGCCGGGGCGACGACCCGCCTCGGCCGGGTGGAGGACGGCACCACCACGACGGACTTTGACGAGGACGAGATCCGGCGCAAGATCAGCATCAGCGCCGCCCTGGCCTGGTGCGAGTGGAAAGGGTGCAAGTTCAACCTCGTGGACACGCCGGGCTTCGCCGCCTTCCTCACCGACGCCAAGAACACCCTGCGGGTGGTGGACGGCGCCGTGGTGGTGGTGGGCGCCCCGGACGGGGTGAAGGTCCAGACGGAGAAGGTGTGGAGCTACGCCGCTGCCCAGGACCTGCCCCGGGCCATCTACTTGTCCAAGATGGACCGGGAGCGGGCCGACTTCGCCCGCGCCCTGGAGGACGTGCGGAAGAACCTCTCCCCCAAGGCGGTGCCGGTGCAGGTCCCCATCGGGCAGGAGACCGGATTCGCCGGTGTGGTGGACCTGGTCCGCATGCGGGCGATCCGGTTCGCGACCGACGGCTCCGGCAAGGCAACGGAGGGGGACGTCCCCACCGACGTGAAGTCCCTGGCCGAGACGCAGCGCGCCGCCCTGGTGGAGGCCGTGGCCGAGGCCGACGATCGCCTCTTGGAGAAGTACCTGGAGAGCGGCGAGCTGACCGAGGCCGAGTTTCGCGAAGGGCTCACCCGGGGCATCCGGGAGCAGAAGCTGTTCCCGGTCCTGTGCGGCGCCCCCACCCGCAACATCGGGATCTCCCCGCTGCTGGACCTTTTGGCGGAGGCCTTCCCGTCGCCCCTGGACCGGCCGCCCGTCGAGGGGACGGATCTGAAAGGGAATGGGACCGTCCGGCGCGCGGTCAAGGACGACGCGCCCCTTTCGGCGCTGGTCTTCAAGACCGTGGCGGACCTCTATGCCGGCAAGGTAACCATGTTCCGGGTGTATTCCGGGACCATGACCTCGGACTCCACCATCTTCAACGCGACCAAAGGCGCGAAGGAGCGGGTGGGGCAACTCCTGCTGCTGCGGGGCAAGCAGCAGACCCCGGTGGAGGCGCTGGGGGCCGGCGACATGGGGGCCGTGGTCAAATTGAAAGAGACCGGGACCGGCGACACCCTGTGCGACGAGAAGGAACCCATCCGTCTGCCCGAGATCGGCTTCCCCGCACCGGTCATCTCCTTCGCCGTGGAGCCCAAGGCCAAGGGGGACGAGGACAAGATGAGCACCGCCTTCACGCGTCTCCGGGAGGAGGATCCGACGATCCAGGTCCGCTATGACCCCCAGACCAAGGAGACGGTCGTGTCGGGCATGGGCCGGGCCCACGTGGAGATCGTGGCGGAGCGCCTCAAGCGCAAGTTCGGGTTGGACGTGACCCTCAAGACCCCGCGGGTCCCGTACAAGGAGACGGTCAAGACCCGGGCCAGCGAGATCCAGGGGCGCCACAAGAAACAGACCGGGGGTCGAGGGCAGTTCGGCGACTGCTGGATCCACATGGAGCCCTTGCCGCGGGGGGGCGGCTTCGAGTATGTCAACCAGGTCGTGGGCGGCGCCATCCCGCGGAACTTCATCTCGGCCGTGGAGAAGGGCATCGTCGAGGGGATGGAGCGGGGACCCGTGGCCGGCTTTCCGGTCGTGGACCTCAGGGTGACCCTGTACGATGGCTCCACCCACTCCGTGGATTCCTCCGAGCTGGCCTTCAAGCTGGCCGGGCGGCTGGCCTTCCGGAAGGCCGTGGCCCAGGCCAAGCCGACCCTCCTCGAGCCCATCATGACGGTCGAGGTGGTCGCGCCTGCAGACTGCATGGGGGATATCGTGGGGGATCTGAACAGCAAGCGGGGGCGCGTGCTGGGGATCGAGGCCAAGGGACGCAACCAGGCCGTGAAGGCCCACGTCCCCCTGGCGGAGATGCTGGAGTACGACCCCCGGCTCCGGTCCATCACAGGCGACCGGGGCGATTACAGCATGGAGTTCTCTCACTACGAGGAGGTCCCGGGCCAGATCCAGGAGCGGATCGTGGCCGATGTGAAACGCCCCGTGGAAGAGGAAGAGGAATAATCCCGCCTCCGGCGGGACTGCGGCGGGACGGGGCAGGTGCTGGAGGCGCCTCGAGGCGCGATTTTTCCCTTGCGTGCCTCTGGATGCTGTGGTACCGTGCGCCTCGGAGTGGGCACCCTGCCCGCTCTTTGTTTTTCGAGGGTACCCGCGAGGTCTTGGCGGGATACCGCGGCCAGCCGGAGAGGCGGCCAGCGAATCCAGATGACGCAACGGGACGGTTCGGGGGTCGGGCAACGCCCGGCGGAGGTCGGAGAGCGCGTGCGCAGCCTGGCCCAGCCGATCCTGACGGATCGCGGGCTCGAGCTGGTAGATGTCGAGTTCAGGCGGGAAAGCCGGGGATGGATTCTGCGGCTGTACCTGGACCGGCCGGGCGGGGTCACGATGAATGACTGCCAGCGGGTGAGCGAGGAACTCGGGGACCACCTGGACGTGGAGGGTCTCATCGACCATCCGTACCATCTGGAGGTCTCGTCCGCCGGCCTGGATCGCCCCTTGACGCGCGACGGTGACTTCGTCAGATTCGCGGGCATAACGGCGCGGATCAGCACGCGGGAGCCGGTGGAGGGCCAGCGCAACTTTCGCGGCCGACTGGCAGGCCTGGCGGGGGATGCGGTGCTCCTGGACCTTCCGGACGGACGGCGTGTGACCATCCCGCGCGGGCTCATCCTCAAGGCGCGGCTGGAAGTCGAGCTGTAGCCCAACGACGTGATCGCCCCGGGGGCGCCCGCGGGAGGCATGGTATGGACCTGATGCAGGTCATTGATCAGATCGGACGAGAGAAGGGGATCGAGAAGGATATCCTCATCGATGCCGTCGGGGCCGCCATCCTCTCGGCGTCCCGCAAGGGCCTGCCTCCCGCGCAGGCGACCCTGGACCTCCGAGTGGACTTCGACGGGAAGTCGGGCCAGTTCAAGCTGTATGCCGTGCAACGGGTGGTGGAGACCCCGACGAACGCCAAGGTCGAGGTCAGCCTGGAGGAGGCCCAGCGGATCAACCCGATGGCACAGCTCGGGGACGAGGTGAAGAGCCCAGTCCCGATCCAGGCTGGCAGCTTCGGCCGGATCGCCGCCCAGACCGCCAAGCAGGTGATCATCCAGCGGGTGCGCGAGGCGGAGCGGGATTCGGTGTACCAGACGTTCAAAGAGAAGGAGGGCGAGCTGGTCCACGGCGTGGTCCAGCGGGTCATCAAGGGCAACGCCATCCTCAATATCGGGAAAGCCGAGGCGATCCTGCCGGTGCGGGAACAGCTGCCCCGCGAGGAATTCCGGGTGGGGGACCGGGTGCGGGCCTACATCCTGGACGTCAAGAAGACCTCCAAGGGCTCCCAGATCGTCGTCTCGCGAACGCACCCGGGATTCTTGAAGCGCCTGTTCGAGCTGGAGGTGCCGGAGATCTACGAAGGCATCGTGGAGGTGCGCGCCGCCGCGCGCGAGGCCGGGGAGCGGGCCAAGATCGCCGTGGCCTCCAAGGACAGCAACGTGGATCCGGTCGGCGCCTGCGTGGGCTACCGGGGGGCCCGGGTGCAGGCCATCGTCCGGGAACTTCAGGGGGAGAAGATCGACATCATCCCCTGGCGGGAGGACCCGGCCGCCTTCGTCCGCGCCGGGCTGGCCCCGGCCGAGGTGCAAAAGGTCAGCGCGGATTCCGAGACGCGGACGCTCCGGGTGGTGGTGGCCGATGACCAGCTCTCCCTGGCTATCGGGCGGCGCGGGCAGAACGCGCGGCTGGCCGCGAAGCTGGTGGGCTGGAAGGTGGACATCCGGAGCACCTCGGAGCTTCAGCGCGAGGCCGAGGCCGCGCTGTCGGCGCTGATGGCGGGAGAGCCGCGGCCGGAAGCGGCGCCGGCCGTGGACGAGGCGACCGCGCTGGAGCAACTCACGGCGCTGCCGGGCGTGGGGGAGAAGCTGGCCACTCGGCTCGTGGCGGCCGGCTACACGGGGCTCGCGGCCCTGGCGGATGCCTCACCCGAAGCCTTGCAGGAGATCGAAGGGATCGGCCCCAAAAGCGCAGAGAAGATCCTCAACGCGGCGCGTGGGGCGCTGGGCAGTGCGACGAGCGGCGCCTCGCCGGAGACGCAAGCCCTGGAAGCGGTCATCCCCGACGGGGACGCCGCCGCGGCGGGGGCGGAGCGGTAGGCGCCGGGGGACCACCGCAGCATGGCGCGTCCCATCCTGCGGACCTGTGTGGGCTGCCGGAAACGCCAAGAGCAGCCAGCGCTGGTTCGGATCACCGTGGATCCTGCAGGGGATGTGACGGTGAACCCGCGGTGTCCCCACGGGCGGAGCGCGTACCTGTGCCCCTCCCTGGCCTGTCTGGCTCGAGCCTGGGATCGGCAGGCGTTCTCGCGGGCCTTCCGGCGGAAGCTCCCCGGCCTCGACGGAGGGGCATTGCGCGCGCGCTTCGAGGAGGAACTGCGGCGACAGGAGGTCATCACCGGGTAATCAGGTTCGGTCCGGCGCAGGGAAGCGGGACGGAGGGTATCGTCCCGCGGAGGATGTGAGCGTGAGCACGGTTCGGGTGTACGATCTCGCAACAAAGTATCGCCTGACAACCAAGGAGGTCCTGGAACGGCTCCAGGCGGCAGGAATCGAGGCCGCGACCTTCACCAGCTCGGTGGAGGAGCAGTCGGCCCGCGAGATCCTCTCGCAGCCGATGGCCCGGATCCCGGCCCGGACGATCCGGCCGGGAAGCGGACTTCCGGTCAAGCCCGCGACGCGGCGCACGACCCGCGCCAAGACGACGGCCACCCAAGCGAACGCGGCCGCCCCCGCCCAGACGCCGGCCAAGCTGCGGACCCAAACAAAGGCGGCTTCCCAGGGAGAGGCCAGGACCGAGCCAAAACCCCGGACCCGGCGGACAGCCGCGGTCGCCGCGTCTCACCCGAAGCCCCTGGTGGTGACGCTGGATGCGACCACGGTGGGGCCGGCGACGCTGATCGCCCCATCCGCCGAGTCCCTCGCGCTCGCTGCAATCTCCCGGCCGCCGGCT
>Ga0184639_10000799_pt1 | contig 12938 bp, 12 predicted proteins | sample PLM31_170_b2_FD_133155 | JGI IMG/M metagenome (GOLD analysis project Ga0184639, IMG submission 133155) | Groundwater sediment microbial communities from an aquifer in East River, Colorado, USA - PLM3-1_170_b2 | ecosystem: Environmental > Terrestrial > Soil > Riparian zone | place: USA: East... | reverse complement strand
GCCCATGAACAGCTGTGCCGGATGCACGTTGAACCACAGGAAGCCCATCAGGGCGCCGATGATGAGCGCGCAGAAGATCGCCAGGTTCGGCTGCGACGGCTTGCCGCCCGGCACCGCCACCAGCGCGATCAGCAGGTAGGCGACGAAACAGAAGATGAGGACGCCGCCGGCGAGGCCGTCGAGGCCATCAGTCAGGTTGACCGCGTTGCTCAGGCCGACGATCACGAACGCGACGAAGAGCACGAAGGCGATGCCGCCGATCGCCAGCTCACCCCCGAATGGGACATTCACCGTGGTCAGCTCGAAATGCCGCTGGATGTACCAGGCGGCGAGCAGGGCCACCGCCGTCTGCCAGACGAGCTTGAAGCGGCCGCGCACCCCGATGCCAGTCCTCGCATTCACGAAGTCGTCGATCGCACCCAGGATCGCCACCCCCACCAGCGCCAGCATCGGGGTCAGCGTCGAGGTGTCCTCGATGCGCATCGCCATCGCCAGGAACATCACCACGACCACCAGCAGCATGCCACCCATGGTCGGCGTCCCCACCTTGCCGACGTGGCCCTCCGGACCCTCGGATCGGATCTGCTTGCCGAAGCCAAGCCGCTGCAGGAGGCCGATGTAGACCGGGCCGAGCAGCACCACGCCGGCGAAGGCTGCCAGCAGGGCCACGACGATCGGCAGCACGGCTAGCCTCGACCGCCGGCGAGTGCTGCCACCAGGCGATCGAGCTCGATCCCGCGCGACCCCTTGACCAGGACGAGGTCGCCGACCCCGGGGGCCAGCTCACGCTCGACGACCGAGAGCGCCTCGTCCGCGTCGCGCGCACCGCTCACCCGGGCCAGCCCGGCGGCATGCGCCGCCTCGCCGATCCAGCGGCCGCGCTCGCCGACAACCACCAGCCCATCGACGATGCCCGCCGCCCTGGTCCCGATTGCGCGGTGCAGGCGCTCCTCGCCGGGCCCCAGCTCGAGCATGTCGCCCAGCACCGCGTAGCGCCGACGGCCCGGCGCCAGCGGCGTCTCGGCCAGGAAGTCGAGCGCGGCCGCGACCGACTCCGGCGATGCGTTGTAGGTGTCATCGATCACGGTCGCGCCGCTCGCCGCCTCAACCCGCGCCATGCGGTGCGGCGCCCGGCTGCCGCGCGCCAATGCAGCCTCGACCTCATCGATCGGAACGGCGTAGTGCTCGGCCACCGCGACCGCCGCCAGGGCGTGCGGCACGAGGTGTCGCCCCGGGGTGGCCGAGGTCAGGCGACGCTCGGCCCACGGCGCGTGCAGCAGGAACGAGGTTCCCGCCAGACCGTGCGACTCGACCGTCGTGGCGCGCACGTCGGCGGCCGCGCCAAGCCCGAATGTGCGGACCGGCGCCGCCGTCGCGTGGCGCATGGCGGCCACCATCGGATCGTCGGCGTTGAGCACGGCCAGCCCGTCGGCCGGCAGCGCCGACGGCAGCTCCGCCTTGGCCCGAGCGATCGCCTCCACGCTCCCGGCGCGCTGGAGGTGCGTAGGGTGCACCGCCAGCACGACGCCTACCTCGGGGCGGGCGATCTCCGCCAGCCGTGCGATGTCGCCCTCGGTGTACATCCCCATCTCGAGCACCGCCAGCTCGTGCTGTGGCTCGAGGTGAAGTAGCGTCATCGGCAGGCCGGTCTCGCTGTTCAGGTTCCCCTCGCTGCGCAGGACACGGAGCGTGCGCGCCAGGACGTCGGCGACGATCTCCTTGGCGAGCGTCTTGCCGGTCGATCCGGTGATTCCCACCACTCGCACGCTCGAGCGGGAGCGCCACCAGGCGGCGAGCTGTTGGAGCGCGGCGAGCGGATCCGCCACCTGCACGATCGCCACGTCGGTCTCCGATGGCAGCTCGACCGGCCGCGCCACCAGCACCACCGTCGCCCCGGCAGCGACCGCCTCGCCGACGTAGCCATGCCCATCCTGCCGCTCGCCGCGGAGTGCCACGAAACAGCAGCCCGGGGTGACGTTCCGCGAGTCGACCGCGGCCGACGCAAAGGAGGTGATGCGTGTCGTCCCGAGGAGGCGGCCGCCGGTGACGGCCAGGAGGTCATCGACGCGGATCGACGGTGGCACGCGGCTCCCTGCAGAGGCGTCGATCGAGTCTACCAGCCTCACCTGACGGCCACCGTGTCGAGCGATCGGTCGGGTGGGATGGCCAGGTACTCGAGCATCTGGGGGGCCAGGCCGCGGAAGACGCTGATCGGCGTCTGCGCCACCTTGTAGAGGCCCCAGGTGAAGGGCCGATGGATGAGGATCAGGGTCACCAGCTGGGGCTCCGTAGCAGGCAGGATCGAGACAAACGACGAATCGATCCAGCCGCGCCGATAAACCATCCGTGTCCGCATCTCGTAGATCGGGGTTCCGCCGGCATCGGTCCCGACCTGCACGCGCATGGTCTCGGGGCCTGCAACCTCCGCGGTCCCGGTCTTGCCGGCGATCGAGTAGCCGGGGATGCTGGCACGCTGCGCGATCCCGTCGTCGACCGCCTCGGTGAGCAGCCGCAGCATGGTGTGGGCGGTCTCCTCGCGCATGACCCGCTCCCCCGGCTCGACCTTTGCGGCGTGGTAGATGCCATCGGGTCCGGTCCAGCCGGCGATCACGTACGGCGTGACGAGCGTGCCGTCGTTGGCGATCGACGCGTATCCGGCCACCAGCTGCATCGCCGTCACGCTGAGCCCCTGCCCGAACGCATTCTGGGCGGCGGTCAGATCGCGGCTGGCGTTTGGACCGTCCGGGTTCCAGAGCACGCCGCTCGCCTCGCCCGCGATATCGACCCCGGTCGGCGACCCGAAGCCGAAGCGTTTGAATGCCTGGTAGAGCGGTTGCCGGCCGAGGAGCAGTGCGATCTTGGCGGCGCCGACGTTGTTCGACAGACTCAGGACGTCGCTGGCCGTGATCGGGCCGTGACCGCTCGGCAGCTTGTAGCGATCGGCATTCTGGATCCGAACCCCGGCGATCCGCAGGTTGTTGTCGTCGTCGACGGTGGTCTGCAGGTCGATGGCGCCGGCATCAAGGGCGGCCGCGATGGTGAAGGCCTTCATCACCGAGCCCGGCTCGTATTGGCGGCTGACGGCCGGATTGGTGAAGAGCGCCGGATCGGTTGTGCTGTAGGCGTTGGCGTCGAAGGAGGGATAGGTCGCCATGGCCAGGATCGCCCCCGTTCGGACGTCCATCACCAGCCCGGTCACGCCCTGCGCGTGGTTCTTCTCGTAGGTCCCCCACATGGCGGCCTCCAGGATGTGCTGCAGGCCGGCGTCCAGCGTCAGCGTCAGGTCCGCGCCGTCGACCGGCGGGCGCAGCTCGTTGACCGAGTCGGCGATCCGACGTCCGATGACGTCCTCCTGCGCGCTCACCGAGCCGGGCAGCCCCGCCAGCAGGGCATCCTCGGCCGCCTCGACCCCGTACTGCCCCTGGCCGTCGACGTTCACGTACCCGAGCAGCTGGGCGCCCATCGTCGTGCCCGGTGAGACGCCACTGACCGGGTACACCCGGCGTGTCTCTGGGAGCATCCCCACGCCGGCGATGTGGAGGGCGGCGACCCACTCGGCGACCTGGTCAGGTACCCGGCGCTGCAGCCAGACCCATGGATGGTCGCTCATCAGGCGGGTCCGCACCTCCTCGACGTCCATCCCCAGGACCGTTGCGAGGAGCAGGGAGGACCTCTCCGGGTCATCGACTGTCGGCGGCGTGGCGTAGACCGATTGAACTTCGATCGAGGTGGCCAGCAGGACGCCGTTGACATCCCTGATCTCGCCGCGCTCTGCGGGGATCTCCTCGTCCTGGGCCAGCTGGTTGAGAGCCATCGCCACAAGCCGCTCACGGTCCGCGACCTGCCACCAGACCAGCCGTCCGCCCACCATCGTGGCGAGCAGGGCGGCGACGATCAGCAGGAACAGAGCGCGGGCACGGCTGTCGGTCCTGGCGAGCACGGCTACTCCGTCGACCGGGGCGCGCGCCCCGGCCGGGCTATCTCAAGCGGCGTGGATCGATCGACGGGGGCGGGAACCTGACGGCGTTGGGGTCAAGGGCCACCAGCTTCAGCTTCTCGCGGGCGCGCTCCTCGACCGCGCTCGGCGAGCGCGCCTCGCCGATCTGGAAGGTGAGCTGCCGCTGCTCGGCGCGGAGCTCGGCAACCCGCACCTCGAGCGCGTCGATCTGATAGCCGATGGCGGCCACGTGCGTCGACTGGCTCAGGTAGAAGAGGCCAAGCGCAGCGGCGGCGGCGATCCCCACCAGCAGCGCCGAGATGCTGGCGACCGCGCCGCGGCGACGGGATGCCAGGCGCCTCGGGCGCGGCCGCGAGGTGGGCCGCGGCCGGGCGCGCGCGCGTCGCCCGATCCCTCCGATCCCGGTCGCTGGGCGCGCCCCGATGACGGCCATTTACGCGGCGCTGGCTCGGGTGCCGAGCCTGACGCCCCAGGCTGACGGCGATTCGTAGTCGACCACCTCATCGGCGTCGATCGACGCCAGCTGGTCGGTCACGCGGCGCTCGTCGCCGCGCTCGTGGATGCGGCGCTCTCGCACGTCCCGCTGCCGGGGACTGTACATGCGACGCCGACTGGACTGGTGACGAGGCCGTCCTCGACTCATCGGTGACCCTCCTGCTGCTGGTGCGTCACGCGCTCGCGGGCGCGAGCTTGATGGCCACGCGCAGCCGGGCGCTGCGCGCACGTCGATTCCGTCCGACCTCGTCGGCCGACGGAGTGATCCCCCGCCTGTTGAGCGGCCGCAGCTGCGCCCGATGGCCGCACAGGCAGACCGGCGGCAGCGGGTCCTCCACGCAATCGCGGCTCTCGCGCGCGATGAAGCGCTTGACAATCCGATCCTCGCCGGAGTGGTAGCTGATGACCGCCAGCCGACCACCGGGGCGCAGCGCGGCCAGCGCGCCGGAGAGGGCTGGGGCCAGCACCTCCAGCTCGCGGTTGACGGCGATGCGGAGCGCCTGGAAGGTCCTGGTGGCCGGATGGATCCGTCCCCCGTCGGCGCGGCCGGCAGGCGCTGCCTCGGCGACAACCCGCGCGAGATCGGCGGTGGTCATGAGCCGCCCTTCCGCACGCGCCGCCAGGATCGCCGTCGCGATGCGGCCTGCACGGCGTTCTTCACCAAACGTCGCGAGGAATCCGGCGAGCTCTCGCTGCGACGATCGGTCGATGAGGTCGAGGGCCGATAGACCACGTTCTTCATCGAATCTCATGTCCGGCGGCGCGTCGGCCGCAAAGCTGAATCCACGTCGCGGATCGGCCAGCTGGTAGCTGGAGAGGCCAAGGTCGAAGAGGACCGCATCGAGCGGGATGAAGGCGGCCTCCGCGGCCAGGTCGTAGAGGGACGCGAAGTTCGCATGGCGCAGGACGGCGCGATCGCCGAACAGCGCGAGCGTGCGTTGCGTCTCCGAGATGGCCGCCCGATCGGCGTCGATGCCGAGCAGGCGGCCACCCGGAGACGAGGCCTCCAAGAGCCGCTCGGCGTGCCCACCGCCGCCGACCGTGCAGTCCGCGATGGAGCTGCCGGGACCGATCGCCAGCGAGGCAAGAACCTCGTCGACGAGGACCGGCAGGTGCCCTTCTCCCATTCGCGATTGCACCTTTCGTGTCGGACGGCGGGCCGATCGGCCCGGAGACGCATCAATGGCTGGGTCGCGGCGTGCGTCATCGCGTCGCGCCTCAGATCCCGAGGTCGGCCAGGTGTTCGGCCAGCGCCTCTGGCTGGTCCTCGATCTTGGAGCGATACGGCAGCCAGGCCGCCGGAGCCCAGATCTCGAGCCGGTTGAGCGCGCCGACCACGACCACCTCCCCCTCCGTGATGCCGGCGTAGTCGCGCAGGTAGCCGGGAACCAGGACCCGGCCCTGCCGATCGAGCTCCACCTCGACCGCGCCGGAGGACATGAAGCGCGCGAACTCGCGCGCGCTGGGGTTGGTCAGGGGCAGAGCTCGAAGCTTGGCCGCCAGCTCATTCCACTCGTCGGCGGGAAAGAGGCCCAGACAGCGGTCGAGCCAGCGAGCCAGCGTGGCGCCCTCCGCGAGGCGTCCCCGAAAGCGCACCGGCACAGCGACCCGGCCGCGGTCGTCGAGCGTGTGACGGAATTCCCCGGTGAGGAAGGAGGTCGGTTGCATGCGAGGCGTCTACCACTGCTCCCCATTTGGCCCCACTTTGGGCCATAGGGCGCCATTCTACAGGGCAAACGCGGCCCGTCAAGGGAATTCGCGCATGCGAGAGCCAGAACGATGGTCCTGTGGCCTGGGGCGGATCGTGCGCGCGGGAGATTGAACCGAGGCGGGAGGCGTCGGGTCGCGGTCAGATCTCGTCGTCGGGGAGGATGGTGTAGCGCAGCGCGCCGTCCGATCCCTGGTACTTCTCCCGGATCAGGAATGGACCTGACTCGCCATAGATGTAGGAGAGGCCGGTGTAGAAGCCGAGGCTGGTGCGCCAGTGCAGGAGCCCATTGGGGGCCTCGATCTTATCCACGGGGGCCTTCGAGAAGCGGCTGAAGGTGGCCACCAGCTGGTCGACCTTGTTCCCCTGCCCGTCGACCTCGAAGAGGATGTTCTGGCCCTCCAGCACCGTCACCTCGTAGCCGATGAAGGTGTCGCCGGGAATCGGCGTCGGATCAGGGCGCGGGGTCTCCGGAAACGGGGTCTGGTTGCTCGCCCCCGGGGTCGGCTCCAGCGACTGGCTGGGCGTCAGCGACGGGCTCGGCTGGCTGGGGATCGGCGTCGGCGTCGGATTCGAGGCCGTCCCATTCGCCTGCAGGAAGGCGATCGTGCCGGCGGTCGCGCCGGCGGCGAGGAGCAGCACCAGGCCGATCAGCAGGGGCAGCCGTCGACGGCCGCCCGGGGTAGGGCGCGCCTCGGGCGGCGGCGGTGGAGCGGGGGGTCGGACCGGCGGAAGTGGCCGGCGCAGCGCCTCCAGCTCATCGGTCGGGATGACGAGCACGCCGCGCAGGTAGCGCGGGCAGTTGACGTAGCCGCGCCCCAGGCAGACCCTTTCCTGCTGTTCGGCCGACAGCTCGGCCGGCTCTCCGAAGGCATAGCAGCGATGCTCGCGGGTGACCGCGGTGTGGTACTCGATCTGGGAGCTGGCCAGGCCAAGGAAGGGGCAGATCCCCTCGGGTCGTTTGGCCAGCTCCTCGAAGAGGGCGCGGCGGCTGCGCTCACGCTCAGCCTCATGCCGACTCTCCCGCTTTCGACGCCCGAACAAGCCTGGCGACCTCTCGTGCTTCTGCCGCCCCGGCGGCCAAACCTCCGACGGAGTGTAGCGCGGCGGGTGGCGATGTCGGGGAGTCAGCGGTTCGGGCCGGGATGGTACGAACGCGCCATTGAGGCGGGGGTTCGATCGTCCCTATCCTCGCTCGGGACCGGCCGCGACGCACCACCGGTCGAGGGGAAGGAACATAGGGATGGCGGTCGAGCCGCTCGAATCCGGCCTGCGGATCCCGATCCCGCGCCAGGGACGGATCCGTCGCTGCCGTGTCCGCCACGTCTCGATCCTGCCAGCCGGCGACGGCCCGCGCGTCCAGGTCGACTGTCTGCTCGGCGGCCCCGCGTATCCGCTCCCGCTCGGTACGCTGGACGAGGCTCGCCCCATCTGCAACGCGTGCACGGCAACCACCGTCTGGCGGGCAGACGAGGACTGAACCGATGTCTGGGCGTGCGCGGACCGCGTCCGCGCCTGACACCGTTCGTGGCGGTAGCGACTGCCCTTACGCCGCCGCGTGAGGAGTCCCTGGAGAGCGGCCTGTAAGCCGAGTTCTGTGCCGGCGCCCTGCGGCGCCGCGACGGCCATCCATCTGAGCGACCTACCCGAGGGCTTGGCGAGCCACCTGCTGCGGCGCGAACGCCGCCTTGCGCCCTCCTATTCGGTCTTGCTCCGGCTCGAGCTTGCCGCGTTTCACTCCCGCATCGCTGCGGGCATCGTCACTGTGGCGCTGGTCCTCGCCTCACGGCGGACGGGCGTTACCCGCGAACCTGCTCTATGGAGCTCGGACTTTCCTCGGACGCCGCCTTTCGACGATCGCGCCCGCGGCCGTCCGGCCGCCTCCAGGGACCAACATTCTACCCTGCACGAACACTCGTCCCAATCTTTGGGCTCGAGGCATCAGCTCGGCCCGTCGATGGCGACGTTCGAGAGCCGATCGGCCTCCTTGTTCAGCTCGCGCGGGACATGCCCCACGCTGTAGCCGGACAGGGTCGCCAGCTGGGCCATGACGCGCGCATGAATTGGCTTCAGGTCCGGGTGCTTGACCCGGTACCGACCCGAGATCTGGCGCGCGACCAGCTCCGAGTCGAGCCGCAGGTCCACATGCATGGCCCCCAGCCGCAGTGCCTCCCCCAGCGCGAGCTCGACCGCCGTCCACTCGGCGTAGTTGTTGGTGCGGATCCCCAGGAACTCGGCGATCTCGGCCAGCGTATCGCCGGTCGCAGCGTCGCGCAGGATCGCGCCCGCGCCCGCGGGTCCTGGATTGCCGCGCGCCGCGCCATCGGTGTAGATCAGGAGGCGCAGCTGGTCAGCTGCCGTCATCGGCCGGCCGCTCGGCCGAGTTCGACCCGGTGACCCGTCGCCAGAGCGCCTGGACGGGATCGTAGTAGGCATCGGCGACCCGCTCCTTGAGGGGGATGATGGCGTTGTCGGTGATCTTGATGTGCTCCGGGCAGACCTCGGTGCAGCACTTCGTGATGTTGCAATAGCCGATCCCGCCGTCGTCCTTGAGCTGGCGGCGGCGGTCTGCGCGGTCCATCGGGTGCAGCTCGAGGCCGGCGACCCGGACCAGGAAGCGCGGCCCCATGAACGGATCCTTCGTCTCGTGGTTGCGCAGGACGTGGCACACGTCCTGGCACAGGAAGCACTCGATGCACTTGCGGAACTCCTGGACACGCTCTATGTCCTGCTGCTGCCAGCGCCAGGCCTCCTCGGGCGCCCCTTCCGGCGGCGTGAACGGCTCGATGCTGCGGTTCACCTCGTAGTTCCACGAGACGTCGGTGACGAGGTCCTTGATGAGCGGGAAGGTCCGCATCGGCTCGACCCGGATCGGGTCGTCGGCCGGCAGGTCACTGAGTCGCGTCTTGCAGGTGAGCGTCGGGCGGCCATTGACCTCGGCGCCGCACGAACCGCACTTGGCGGCCTTGCAGTTCCAGCGCACGGCCAGGTCCGGCGCCTCGTTGGCCTGGATCCAGTGCAGGGCATCCAGGACCACCATTCCCTCCTCGACGGGGACTGCGTATTCGACGTACTCACCCTCGTCCTCCGGGCCGCCGCGAAACACCTGGAAGAAGCGGAATGCGAGGGTGCGGACGGTCGGCATGCGGCAGCTCTTTCAGGTGGTGATCAGACGACGAAGCTCGTCGGGCAGCTCGGGGAGGGGCTCGGCCCTGACCCTCATCGCCTCGCCATCGAGCGCGACGGTGCTGTTGCGGCGGCCCCATTGCGGGTCGAGCTCAGGGTAGTCGAGCCGCGCGTGGGCGCCACGACTCTCTGCCCGCTGCAGCGCGCTGCGCGTGACCGCCTCAGCGCAGATCAGCATGTTCCGCAGCTCAAACGCCAGGTTCCAACCCGGATTGTAGGCGCGCGAGCCAACGACCTGAACGTCCTCCCAACGCGTGCGCAGCTCCGCGATGCGCCCGAGCGCCGACTCGAGCTCCGGACCGATGCGGAAGATGCCGACCAGCGACTGCATGACCGCCTGCAGCTCGGCATGCAGTCGATAAGGATTCTCCCCCGCCGGGCGGTCGAACGGCGCCGCCAGCTCCGCTTCAGCTTCGTGCATCTGCTCCGGATCGAGCGCACCGGTCCCCGGCGCGTCGGCGGCGAAGGCGACCGCACCCGCACCGGCGCGCTGACCGAATACGAGCAGGTCGGAGAGCGAGTTGCCACCCAGACGGTTGGCGCCGTGCATGCCCCCCGCCACCTCGCCGGCGGCGAACAGGCCCGGGCGAGTGCTGGCGGCGGTCTCCGGTTCGACGCGGACCCCTCCCATCACGTAGTGGCAGGTTGGGCCCACCTCCATCGGTCCGGCGGTGATATCCACGTCGGCAAGCTCACGGAACTGCTCGTACATCGACGGCAGCTTGCGTCGCACCAGGTCCGCGGGGAGGTAGCTGATGTCGAGGAAGACGCCGCCGTGGCCCGATCCGCGACCCTCGCGCACCTCCGTGTGGATGGCGCGGGCCACGTTGTCCCGCGTCGACAGCTCGGGCGGCTGACGCGCATCGGTCTGGCGCCCTTCGCTCAGGGCCTCGACCCAGCGGCTGGCCTCCTCATCGGTCTCCGCATATTCGTGGCGGCGCTCGTCGGGCAGGTACCTCCACATGAAACGCTCCGCGTCGCGGTTGCGGAGGATGCCTCCCTCGCCGCGAACGGCCTCGGTGACCAGCAGGCCTCGCACGCCGGGCGGCCAGACCATGCCGGTCGGGTGGAACTGGACGAACTCCATGTCGATCAGCTCCGCGCCCGCCTGGTAGGCCAGCGCGTGACCGTCGCCTGAGTATTCCCACGAGTTCGAGGTGACCTCCCATGCGCGGCCGATGCCTCCCGTGGCGAGGATCACCGCCTTGGCCGAGAAGGCGACCGGCTCCCCGGTCGTGCGCCAGTACCCGAAGGCACCGGTGACGCGATCGCCGTCGGTCAGCAGCCGGGTGGTGGTGCACTCCATGTAGACCGCCAGCCCCGACTGCACCGCCCGATCCTGCAGGGTGCGGATCATCTCCAGGCCCGTGCGGTCACCGACGTGCGCCAGGCGCGGATGCGTGTGGCCGCCGAAGGCGCGCTGGAGGATCCGCCCGTCGCGGGTGCGGTCGAAGATGGCGCCCCAGCGCTCGAGCTCGCGCACGCGCTCGGGGGCCTCCTGGGCGTGGAGCTGGGCCATGCGCCAGTTGTTCAGCATCTTGCCGCCGACCATCGTGTCGCGGAAGTGGGTCTGCCAGGTGTCCGCGGCGGCGACGTGGGCAAGCGCCGCGGCGACGCCGCCTTCGGCCATCACGGTATGCGCCTTGCCGAGGAGCGACTTGCATACCAACCCCACCGACACCCCCGCCGCGGCCGCCTCGATTGCGGCGCGCAGCCCGGCGCCACCGGCGCCGATGACCAGGACGTCGTGCTCGTGCGTCTCGTAGCGCGAGGGCGCCGCGGTCACAGGCGGATCGCCGGATCCACGATGAACCCGGCTGCCAGGAGCCTGACGTAGAGGTCGGCAAGCGCCACCGAGACGAGGCTGACCCACGCCCACAGCATGTGCCGCTCGTTGAGGCCGGTCAGGCGCTGCCACGCGCCGTAGCGCATCCTCGCGGCCACGCCGCAGGAAAAGGAGTCGAGCCGCCCACCGACGAGGTGGCGCGCCGAGTGGCAGGAGAGCGAGTAGCCCGTCAGCAGCGCGGCATTGACGAGCAGGAGGGGGGTGCCCAGGCCGATCCGGATCTGCCCGGTGTTCCAGAGCGGGACCACCGCGTCGACCCACAGGAAGAAGAGCGGGATGAAGGCCAGGTACAGGAAGTAGCGGTGAATGTTCTGGAGGATGAAGGGGAATGCCCGCTCCATCGCGTAGCGGCGGTGGATGCTCGGCTCCCCGACGGCGCAGGCGGGGGGATCGGCGAAGTAGGAGCGGTAGTAGGCCTTCCGGTAGTAGTAGCAGGTCGTCCGGAAGCCGAGGGGGACCCACAGGATCAGGATCGCCGGCGAGAACCAGGCCGGCAGGGACTCCTTGAAGATGAGCGGCGAGAAGAACGGCGAGAGGTAGCCGTCGACCTCGTAGGGGACCCCGAAGACCGGCTCCCAGAGCAGCGCGGAGAAGAGCGAGTAGGCGATGAAGGTCCCGAAGCCGCCAGCGATGACCCCCGGCACCAGCCACCAGTTGTCGCGGCGGCTGGTGGCCCCGAGACCCTGCCGAGCCGTTCCCTGCGGATTGGTCAGGCGCGTCGCGGTCATGCTGGCAGCGGTCTCTCCTGCGTCGGTCTCCGGTCCCTGGGCGGCCGATCTGAGGCTGCCGCCGGAACGCGGCTCGGCCTTCCCTGAATTCTAGCCACAGCTCGCCGGTCCGGCGTGCGGGCTGATCACCCGGCCCTGACGCGCTCGGCCACCGCCTCGCCGAATTCGCGGGTCCCGGCACTGCCACCCAGGTCGTAGGTGGTGGTGCGCCCCTCGGCGATCACCGCACGCACGGCGGCCTCGACCCGGTCCGCGGCGTCGATCTCGCCGAGGTGACGCAACATGAGCGCCGCCGAGAGCATCAGGGCGGTCGGGTTCGCCTTGTTCTGGCCGGCGTACTTCGGCGCTGACCCGTGCACCGCCTCGAAGACCGCCGCGCGCTCCCCGATGTTGGCGCCAGGGGCGACGCCGAGCCCGCCGACCAGCCCGGCCGCCAGGTCGCTGACGATATCGCCGTACAGGTTCGGCAGCACGAGCACGTCATACAGCTCCGGCTTCTGGACGAGCTGCATGCACATGTTGTCGACGATCCGGTCCTCGAACTCGACGCGACCGGTGTAGCCGGCGGCGACCTGGCCGCAGCTCTCCAGGAAGAGGCCGTCGGACAGCTTCATGATGTTCGCCTTGTGGACGGCGGTCACCTTACGGCGTCCGTTGCGCAGCGCGTACTCGAAGGCGTAGCGCGCGATCCGCTGGCTCGCGGCACGGGTGATGATCTTGATACTCTCGGCGGCGTCGGGGCCGACCCGGTGCTCAATCCCGGCGTACAGGTCCTCGGTGTTCTCCCGCACGATGATCAGGTCGACGTCGGTGTAGCGCGACTCGACGCCGACCATGCTCCGCGCCGGGCGCACATTGGCGTACAGCTCCAGCGCCTGGCGGAGCGCGACATTCACGCTGCGGAAGCCGGTGCCGACCGGCGTGGTGATCGGGCCCTTGAGCGCGACGCCGTTGCGTCGAATGCTCTCGATCACCCGATCCGGGAGGGGCGTCCCCTCCGCCGCGATGGTCGCCTCG
>Ga0184639_10000798_pt1 | contig 12939 bp, 10 predicted proteins | sample PLM31_170_b2_FD_133155 | JGI IMG/M metagenome (GOLD analysis project Ga0184639, IMG submission 133155) | Groundwater sediment microbial communities from an aquifer in East River, Colorado, USA - PLM3-1_170_b2 | ecosystem: Environmental > Terrestrial > Soil > Riparian zone | place: USA: East... | reverse complement strand
GACGCGGCGCGAGAAGTACAACGCGATCATGGAGGAGATCGACCGCCAGCACCAGCGCGGCCTGCCTGTGCTGGTCGGCACCGTGAACGTGGAAGTGTCGGAGACGCTGGCGCGGATGCTGAAGCGCCGCGGCATGCGACACGAGGTCCTGAACGCCAAGTTTCACCAGCGCGAGGCGGAGATCGTGGCGCAGGCCGGCCAGCCCGGGTCGATCACGATCGCGACCAACATGGCGGGCCGGGGGACCGACATCAAACTCGGCCCCGGCGTCAAGAAATGTCAGGTGTGCGGGATCAAGGCGCGGGAAGCGCCGTTCGGCCAGAAGATCGAAGCGCCCGACTTGACGGCCGAGCAGATCACGGAGCTCAAGTGCAACGAGGATCCGCCCTGCGGACTCGTGATCATCGGCACCGAGCGGCACGAGGCGCGGCGCATCGATCGCCAGCTGCGCGGACGCTCCGGCCGTCAGGGTGACCCGGGCCAGAGCATCTTCTTTCTCTCGCTCGAAGACGACCTGATGCGCCTGTTCGGCTCCGACCGCATCGCGCGCATCATGGACCGCACCGGCGCCGAAGAGGGAGAAGTTATCACCCATCCCTGGGTGACGGCCGCGATCGGCCAGGCGCAGAAGCGGGTCGAGCTCCAGAACTTCCAGGCACGCAAGAAGCTGCTGCAGTTCGACGACGTGATGAACCAACAGCGCGAAGTCATCTACTCCCAGCGCCTGTATGCGCTCGAGGGCGGCGAAGAGCTGAAGGCGGAGGCCCAGCGCATGATCGACCAGGCGGTCGAGCGCCTGGCCGATGGCCTGATCGCCGAGTACGACGATCCCGGCCAATGGGACCGCGCCCTCATGGAGACCGAGTTCCTCCAGAAGTTTTTGATCTCGGTTCCCGGCCTGACCGATCCGGCAATCATCAAGAATCGCGAGGACCTCGGGCGCGCCGCTCAGGAAGCGGCGCGCGGAGCCTTCCAGGCCAAGCTGGGTTACCTGCGCGACGTGGAGGCGAAAGTCGGCGCGACGAAGCTCGCCGAGCAGGCGCTGTCGCACATCACGCTCGGCGTGATCGACGAGAAGTGGAAAGACCATTTGTACGACCTCGACCAGCTACGCGAGGGCATCTATTACCGCGCATGGGGTCAGAAGGACCCGCTGGTCGAGTACAAGCAGGAAGCCTACGAGATGTTCGTCGGGCTGATGCATGACCTGCATCTGACGTTCGCGGAGCGCTGGCTGAAGCTGCAAATCGAGATCGGGCCGCCTCAGGGCGGAGGGGGAGCGGGACCCCGTACACCGGCGCGCGCGGTCACGGGTCCCGCTGGCGGTCTGCCCGGGCGGCGCGTCACCCCGATGGTGGCCACGAAGCCGGCGGCTGACGGCCTAGTGACGAGCGACGGACCGCCGCCGGGGCCGCCCCGTCGCGGCGGACCGGGCGTCGCCGAGCCCGCGTTCGCGGCGAATCCGTATGCCGGCGTGGGGCGCAACGACCCCTGTCCCTGCGGCAGTGGCAAGAAGTTCAAGAAATGCCACGGAGCAGCGATGTAGCGCGTTCGGAGGGTACGGAGTCCGCGAGCGGCATGGGTTAGCTTCGGCCCATGCCGCTCCGTCTTTCCGAGCATCTCGAACACGACCGCCCACGCGAGCGTTTCTGGGCCGTAGGGGCCGGCGCGTTGACGGGGCAGGAGCTCCTGGCCATTCTCCTAGGAACGGGGACGCGGGGCCGCGATGCCTTGGCCGTGGCGGGCGAGCTGCTGGCCCGCGGGGAGGGGTCGCTGCGGCGGCTCGCCACCCGTCCCTGGGCGGAGTTGGCCCGAGTCCCCGGGGTGGGGCGGGCGAAGGCGGCCCGCCTCGCGGTGGCCGTCGAGCTGGGACGGCGCGTCGGCGCCGAAACAGAGCCTCCGCCCGAGCGGATCCGTGGCCCCGGCGATGTGCATCGGTACTATGTGCCGCGGCTGCGGGACCTCACGGTCGAGGAGTTCCACGTGCTCGCCTTGGGCAGCCAGAGTCAGATTCTGGCTGACCTGTTGATCACGCGGGGCATCCTCAACAGCTCGCTGGTGCACCCGCGCGAAGTGTTTCGGGCGGCGATCGCGGAGGCGGCGGCTGGGATTATCGTGGTGCACAATCACCCGAGCGGCGATCCCACCCCGTCGGCCGACGATCGGGCGGTGACGCGGCAGCTCGTGGATGCGGGGCGCTTGCTCGATGTTCCGGTGTACGATCACGTGATCGTGGGAGGCGAGCGGTACGTGAGTTTCGCGGAGGCAGGACTGTTGTGACGAGCACGGCGCCGATCCTCGCGCCGGAGCTGGCGGAGGCCGTCGCGGCCCAACGGGACCGCCTCGACCTCGACGTGCTGGCGCGCGCCTACCGCATGAGCGCCCAAGCCCACCAGGGCCAGAAGCGCATGTCGGGCGACGATTTCGTCTCCCACAGCGTGGCCGTCGCGACCATTCTCGCCGAGCAGCAGATGGATACCACCACGATCGCGGCGGCGCTGCTGCACGACGTCGTGGAGGACTCCGACGTCACCCTCGACCTCATCCGCCGCGACTTCGGGAACGAGGTCGCGGACCTGGTGGACGGCCTCACCAAGATCTCGACCCTCACCTTCCGCTCCACCGCTGAAGAGCAGGCGGAGAATTACCGCAAGCTGCTCATGTCGGTAGCGCGCGACGCGCGCGTGATCATCATCAAACTGGCCGACCGGCTGCACAACATGCGCACGCTCGATCCGCTGCCCGAGGACAAGCGGCGGCGGATCGCGCTCGAGACGCGCGAGCTGTACGCGCCCCTGGCCCACCGCTTCGGCATGGCGGGGGTCAAAGCCGAGCTCGAGGATTTGGCGTTCAAGCACCTCGAGCCCGAGGACTACAAGCAGCTCGCGCGGCAGGTCAAGTCGCGGCGGGTGGAGCGGGATCGCACCATCGAACGGCTGCGCACGCCGCTCGCCGACGAGCTGCGGCGCGCCGGGATCGTGGGCTGGGACATCACGGGCCGGCCGAAGAACCTGTGGTCGGTCTTCAAGAAGATGAAGAAACGCGCGAAGCCGTTCGAGGAGATTTACGACCTCCTCGCGGTCCGCGTGCTGGTTAATTCCATCACCGACTGCTACCACGTCCTCGGGATCATCCACCACACCTGGACGCCGCTGCAGGAGCGGATCAAGGACTACATCGCCAGCCCGAAATCGAACGGCTACCAGTCGCTGCACACCACCGTCTTCGGTCCGGGCGGCCAGCTGTACGAAATCCAGATCCGCACCCGCGACATGCATCGCACGGCCGAGTACGGCATCGCGGCGCATTGGCTGTACAAGGAAAGCGGCAAGGGCGCCGACGAGCTGGATCACCACCTCTCGTGGTTCCGTCAGCTCATCGAGCTGCAGCAGGACGCGCACTCCCCCGAGGAGTTCCTCGAGTTCCTGAAGATCGACCTGTATCAGGACGAGATCTTCGTGTTCACGCCGCGCGGCGACGTGAAACGGCTGCCGAAGGGCGCTACGCCGCTCGACTTCGCCTTCATGGTCCACACCGAGGTCGGGGAGCACTGCAACGGCGCCCGCGTCAACGGCCGGATCGCCCCGCTGCACCGGCCCCTCAAGAACGGCGACACGATCGAGATCCTCACGAGCCCGCAGGCCAAGCCGTCGCGCGACTGGCTGGCCCACGTGCAGACGGGGCGGGCGCGCCAGAAGATCCGCCAGTGGGTCAAGCAGGAGGAGCACGAACGCAGCGTCACGCTGGGGCGCGAGATCCTGGCGCGCGAAGTGCGCCGCCGGCGCCTCGCTGCGCCGACCGACGAGCAGCTCGCCCGCGCGGCGCTCACGCTGTCGGTCGGGGTGCCCGAACAGCTGGAAGCGGCGATTGGCCGCGGCGACATCCAGACCGGCCAGGCGATGAAGGCGCTGTATCCCGACCTCCCGGCCGAGGACGTCCCCTCGCCCAAGCCGACGGCGTTCGGGCGGGTCATGGAACGCCTGCGGCTCGGCCGGGGGATCAAGATCCATGGCGTGGAGGGCCTCATGGTCCGCTACGCCCAGTGCTGCCAGCCCGTGCCCGGAGACCCGGTCGTGGGCTACGTCACGCAAGGGCGCGGCATCTCGATCCATCGCAATGACTGTCCCAACCTGCTCACGCTGTCCGGCGACGTTGAGCGCCGCGTGGAAATCGACTGGCGGGAGGTGGAGGGCGAGACGTTCGTCGTGCGGCTGGGCGTCAGCGGCGAGGACCGGCGCGGGCTGTACGCCGATATCTGCGAAGCGATCAGCGGGACTGGGACGAACATCCGCAGCGCCGAGCTCGCGTCCAAGGACGGCGTCGTGTTCGGGTCCGTCCTGGTCGAGGTCGAGAATCACACCCACTTGCACAAGGTCCTGAAGGCCGTGCGCAAGGTAAAGGGCGTGACGGAGGTGGCCCGGCGGGATTCGAGCGGCCCCGCCGAAGTCGTCATCGGTTAACTTTCCCTTCTATGCCTTTCAAACTCGTCTCCGCCGACGCGCCGGCGGGTGATCAGCCGCGCGCGATCCGGGAGCTGACCGCCGGGCTGCGCCGCGGCGACCGCTACCAGACGCTGCTCGGCGTGACCGGGTCGGGGAAGACGATGACCATGGCGAACGTGGTTGCCGAGTGGAATCGGCCTACGCTCGTCCTGTCCCACAACAAGACGCTCGCCGCCCAGCTCTACGGAGAGCTGAAGACGTTCTTCCCCAAGAGCGCGGTGGAGTTCTTCATTTCCTACTACGACTACTACCAACCCGAGGCCTACGTTCCGGCGACCGACACCTACATCGCCAAGGACTCGTCCATCAACGACGATATCGAGCGCCTGCGGCTGCGGGCGACGTCGAGCCTGATGGAGCGGGACGACGTCATCATCGTGGCGAGCGTGTCGGCGATCTACGGCTTGGGCGATCCGGAGCTGTACCGGGAGCTGCTGGTCACCGCCCAGACGGGCCAGACCCGCGGCCGCGACGCGCTGCTCGCCGATCTGGTCGCGGTCCAATACCAGCGCAACGACGTGAGCTTCGACCGCGGCACCTTCCGCGTGCGCGGCGATACGATCGAAGTGTTCCCGGCCTACGACGAGCAGGCGGTGCGCATCGAATTCTGGGGCGACGCCATCGAGCGGATCGCGAAAATCGACCCGCTGACCGGGAACGTCATCACCCAACTCGAGCGCTGCGCCATCTACCCGGCGACGCACTTCGTCACCCAGCGACCCACCATCGAGCGCGCCGTGACCGCGATCCGGGCAGAGCTGCGGGAGCGGTTGGCGGAGCTCCGCGCCCAGAACAAGCTCGTCGAGGCGCAGCGACTCGAATCCCGGACGAACTTCGACGTCGACATGCTCCTCGAGGTGGGGCGCTGCGCCGGCATCGAGAACTACTCGCGGCATTTCGGCGGGCGGCTGCCGGGGGAGCGTCCCGCCTGCCTGCTCGACTATTTCCCCGACGACTACCTCTGCATTATCGACGAGTCCCATCAGACCCTGCCGCAGCTGGGCGCGATGTACGAGGGCGACCGCTCGCGCAAGCAGACGCTGGTGGACTACGGCTTCCGCCTCCCCTCGGCACTCGACAACCGGCCGCTCCGTTTCGACGAGTTCATGGGACTCGTTCCCCGGCTGCTCTTCGTGTCCGCCACGCCCGGTGACCAAGAGCTCAAGCTCTCCGGCGGCGTCATCGTGGAACAGATCATCCGGCCGACCGGGCTGGTAGACCCCCCGGTCGACATCCGGCCGGTCGCGGGGCAGGTGGACGACCTGCTGCACGAGATCCGCCAGCGGGAGAAGAAGAACGAGCGCGTTCTCGTCACGACCCTCACCAAGCGCATGGCGGAGGACCTCACCGATTACCTGCAGCAGCACGGTGTGCGGGTCCGCTACCTGCACTCGGAGATCGACGCAATCGAGCGGGTCGAAATCATCCGCGGGCTCAGGCTCGGGGAGTTCGACGTGCTCGTGGGGATCAACCTGCTGCGCGAAGGGCTGGACCTGCCGGAGGTTTCGCTGGTCGCCGTCCTCGATGCCGATCAGGAGGGCTTCCTGCGGTCGGATCGCTCCCTGATCCAGACCGTCGGACGGGCGGCGCGCAATCTGAGCGGGAAGGCGGTCCTCTACGCCGACCGCGTCACGGGCTCCATGGAGCGCGCCTTGAGCGAAATGAACCGGCGCCGCACCGCCCAGCTTGCCCACAACGTCGAGCATGGCATCACGCCCCGATCCATCATCAAGTCGGTCGGTGATATCCGCTTCGTCACCCGCGTCGCCGACGCCCGCATGGCGAAACCGGTCGCGGGCAGCGGGGTCCGGCGACCGGCGGATGCCAACGAACGCGACGCACTCATCCGGCTGCTCGAGCAGCAGATGCAGGCGGCGGCCGAGGAGCTCGACTTCGAGCTGGCGGCGGTGCTGCGCGATCAGCTCCTCGAACTGAAGGCCGATGCGCCTCTCCGCGGACGAGCTCAGCCGGTTCGGTGAGGATGTCGGCGCGCGTCTCAGCGCCCCCGCCGTGGTCGGCTTATCGGGAGAGCTGGGAACCGGCAAAACCACCCTGGTCCAGGCGATCTGCCGCGGCTTGGGCGCGCGCGGGCGGGCCACGAGTCCCACGTACGCGCTGGTGCATCACTACGACGCCGGCGCGACTCCCGTATATCACGTCGATTGCTACCGCCTCCGGCATCCGGACGAAGCCCGTGACCTCGCGTTCGACGACATGATCCGCGAACGCGCCATCGTGCTGATCGAGTGGCCGGAGCGGGCAGGCGCGTGGGTCCCGCCGCTCGACCGGCATTTCCGGTTGGCGTACGACGCGGATCCGGCGCGCCGGCTGGTCGAGGAATCGCCGTGAGCGCGCCCTGGCTGGCGATTGACACCGCGACCGACGTCGCCAGCGTGGCGCTCGGCTCGGCCGAGCGGGTGTGTGCCGCGCGCTCGGTGCGGGGCGCCCGCCAGCACGCCGCCCAGATCGTCCCGCTCATTCAACAGGTGCTGACGCTGGCCGCGGCGCGGATGGAGCAGATCGCCGCCGTCGTCGTGGGGGACGGCCCCGGGAGCTTCACCGGATTGCGCATCGGCTGGGCGGCGGCCAAGGGCCTCGCCCACGAGCGCGATCTTCCCCTGCGGGCGGTCCCGTCCCTGCTCGGGGCCGCGCACGCCGCGGCGCAAGGTGAAGTGGGACCCGTGGCGGCGTGCTTCGACGCGTTGCGCGGACAGGTGTTCGGCGCCATCTACGCGTTTCCGCCCGGCCGGGTGGAAACGCTCGTCGCGCCGGCGCTCTTCACCCTCGCCGGGCTCGCGCGCGTCGCTCCGGTCCGGCCTCTCATCGCCGTGGGCGACGGCGCCCAGCGTTATGGTGACGAGGTCTTGAGTTGGACCGGCCGTTCCGCGGTCGGGCTGGAAACGCTTCCCCCGGTCGCCGGATCGCTGCTCGCGCTGGCGGAGCGCGAAGGGGCGAGCCGCGCCCTTGATGACCCGGCGAGTGCCGAGCCGGTCTACGGCCGTCCCGCCGAAGCCCAGGTGAAATGGGAGGCTCACCACGGCCGAGCCTTACCGCATTCGTCGCGCTAAGATCGCCGACGTACCGGCGGTGCACGCGATCGAGCAGCTGGTCTTCGCCGACCCGTGGTCGCAGCGCGACTTTCGCGACTGCGTCACGTCGGACGTGACGTTCCTCGTCGCCGAAACGGCCGAGGGCGTCGCCGGCTACCTGGTCGCGCTCGACGCCGCCGACGAGGGGGAGATTCTGAACCTCGCCGTCGCACCGGGCGGACGCCGCCACGGCATCGGCCGCGCGCTCGTCGATCACGCCCTCGACAGTCTGGCGCGGCGTGGCGTGCGTCAGGTGTACCTCGAAGTGCGCGAGTCGAACGCGCCGGCGCGGGCGTTGTACGCCGCGCACGGGTTCCGGGAAGTCGGTCGGCGGGCCCAGTATTACCGGCGGCCGGTGGAGGACGCGGTCATCCTCCGGGCTGCCATTGTTGCAGCCGAAGGTGATGCATAACTTCGGTACAAGTGGCGTATCTTTGATTGACAGAATAACTTGCGATTCATATACTGTGGGGCATCCTTGGGCCCCCACCCGCTTTATCGTCGGAGGTCGTTGTGAGCCGCAGTCTCAACAAGGTCATGATCATCGGGAATCTGGGGGCCGATCCCGAGGTGCGCAGCACGAATAACGGGTCCCGTGTGGCTACCCTGTCGGTGGCGACCAGCCGGCAGTGGACGGGAAACGGGGGGGAGAAGCAGGAAAAGACGGAGTGGCATCGGGTGATCTGCTGGAACAACAAGGGGTCCGGGCTGGCCGACATCGCCGAGAAGTATCTGAAAAAGGGCGACAAGGTGTACGTCGAGGGCCGGGTCGAGTACCGCACGTGGGAAGACCGCGAGAAGCAAACGCGCTACGTCACCGAGATCATCGCGCGCGAACTGATCATGCTGTCGCCCAGAGGCAGCGGTGGAGGGGCGGAAGGTGCCCGGGTCGCCGTCAAGGCGGCCTCCGAAAGTGGTGCAGGGGCTGGTGGGGGGGGCAAAGCAGAGTCGCTCGACGCGTTCCCGGAGGCGCTGGATGAGGAGGACGACGATCTGCCGTTCTAGCCGCGCCGCGCTGCTGGCCCTGGCGGCGGTGCCGCTCATGTGGCGAGTCCTGCCGGCGCAGGACACTACGCAACAGGACACCACCCAAGCGGTTGCCGCCGCCCTCGCCCAGGTTCCTGCCACCCACACCGTCTCGCGCGGCGAGACGCTGTGGTCCATCGCCCAGATGTACTTCGCCGACGCGCTGCTGTGGCCGGAGATCTACCGTCTCAACACGAACATGATCGAGGACCCGCACTGGATCTATCCGGGCGAGGTGCTCAACCTTGCGGCCTTCGTCACGGTCGCGCAGGGCGGGGATACGGTCGCGGCGGTGCCGCAGGACACCAGCGCGGCCGCCGCCGACACGATCCGCGCGGCACCCGGCGATACCATCGCCGCCGTGGTGCCGATGGATACTATGCCCGCGGATACCGCGCTGTTCATCGTGGAGCCGCCGCCCCCGACGGTGGCAGAGTCCCACGAAACGATCTTCGATCGCCGACGCACGAACACGCAGCGCGTCCAGGACGTGCTGCGGGGGTACATCAATCAGCCCTACCGGCCCGTCCGTGCCGGCGAGTTCTACGCGGCGGGCTTCCTCACCGAAGGGGAACGGCTGCCGTGGGGCCGGGTGCTCGGCGCCACGGCGACGCCCGCGATCCATCGGCTGTCGGACCGTACCAGCGCGACCACCTTCGAAGAGATCGCGATCCGGCCCCCTCGCAACGCGTCCTATCACGTCGGGGATTCGTTGCTGCTCGCGCGCATTGACCGGCCGCTCGCGTCAGGCCGCTGGGGCGAGGTCGTAGTGCCCGTCGGGATCGCGCGGGTCACCGGAGTCGAGGAGCAGCAAGTGCTCGCCGTGGTCGTGGCGCAGTTCAGCCGCGTTCGCGACGGAGCGCTCGCGATGCCGCTCGAGCCGTTCCGCGATCCGGGGCAGGTCCGCCCCACGCCGGTCGAGCAGGGGCTCGTCGGGCAGCTCGTGGAGGCGCGCGATCCCCATCCCATCGCGGGCGTGCTGCAGTATTTCTTCATCGACAAGGGGCGCGCCGAAGGGGTGACGCTGGGTGACGTGTTCGAGGTGTACCGCCCCGCCGCAGGCCAGCTCGGTTCGCCCTCTGAGGAAGTGCGCGCGGTCCTGATGGTCGTGCATACCCGCGAGCATACTGCCACCGGGCTCGTGCTGCAGATCGTGCACCCCGGGCTCGACCCGGGTCTGCCGGTGCGGCTGATCAAGAAGATGCCCTCCTGATAGGCGGCCGGGCCCGCTGCGGCGGGCCTGGCTCGTGCGTGCCGTGATTCTCACCCTCCATCTCATCGCCCTAGCGCTGTATGGACTGGCGACGGCGCTGACGTTGGCCCCCTTCATGGGCCTCCGTTCGGCGCCCCGAGCGATCACGATCGCATTGCCGTGCGCGGGTGCCGCTGTGCACGTCGTGGCGCTGTCCCGACTCACGCTCGTCGGTTTGGGCCCGGCCTTGTCCATGTTGGCGCTGTGCCTGGTGCTGCTGCAGCTCGCGAGCGAACGGCTGCTGCGCGGCTCGGCGGTGTCGTTCTTCGCTGGCCCGCTCGCGACCGGTCTCGTGGGGCTCGCGATCCTCAGCGGGCTCGCGCCCGGCGCGGAACCCTCCGGCGGGCGCAATGTCTGGTTTATCTTGCACGTGGCGCTGAGCGTGATGGGACTCGCTCTGCTGGCCCTGGCCTTCATCGCGGCGGCGCTCTACCTGCTGCAGTTCCGCGAGCTCAAGGCCCGGCGCTTCGGCCAGGTGTTCCAACTCTTTCCTCCACTCGAGCGGCTCGACCAGTTGAATCGCTTCGCCTTGGTCGGGGGATTCCCGGCCCTCACGCTGGGGGTGCTGCTCGCGCTCGGATATGCGGCGCGGTTCGCGGGCGGTCTCCACGTGGGGAAGGCCCAGATCGTGTGGGGGGTATTCACCTGGGTCGTGCTGGGCTGGGCCGTGTGGGTGCGGCTCGTGCGCCACTGGGCGGGGCGGCGCGCGGCCTTCGCCAGCATCGCCGGCTTCTCGGCGGTGCTCCTCGTCTACGTTGCGCTCAAGCTGGCGCAGCCGGGCGCCGAACGGTTCTTGTGAGCGGGCACGAGGAGGTGGGCATCAAGGTCCTGGGAGTGAACCACCGCACGGCGCCCCTCGAGGTGCGTGAGCGCTTCGCGCACGGGGCGCACGAAGTGCCGGGGGCGCTCGCGCGCGTCATGGCCGCGGGCGCGAAGGGCGGCGTCCTGCTCTCTACGTGCAACCGCACCGAGTTCTATCTCGTCGCGGACGACGAGCCCGCCGTGGAGACGGTGTGGGCGTTGCTCGGCGAACGTCTCCCCAGCAGCCCGGCGGGCGGTGCGCACGAGTATGGATACATCGAGCGCGACCGGGAAGCGGTACGCCATCTCTACCGCGTCTCGTCGGGCCTCGATTCGATGATCCTCGGAGAGTCGCAGATCCAGGGTCAGGTCCGTGACGCATGGGAGGCATCCCGCGCGCAAGCCGGCCCGGTGCTGCACCGGCTCTTCCAGACGGCCCTCCACGTGGGGTCGCGCGTGCGCACCGAGACCGCGCTGGGGATGGGCACCGCGTCCGCGGCATCGGCCGCTGTGGCCGTCGCCGGAAAGATTTTCGGCGACTTGGTGGGTCGCAGCGCGCTCATTCTGGGCGCCGGAGACATGGCGGAGCTCGCGGCCACGTGTCTGACCAATGAGGGTGTGCAGGTCACCCTGGTCGCGAATCGGACGCAGGAGCGCGCGCGCGCCATCGCCGAACGGTTGGGCGCTCGCGCGCTGTCGCTCGAAGAAGCCTGGCCGCACTTCGCCACGACCGATATCGCCCTGTGCTCGACGGCGGCTCCCCACGCCGTGGTGACCTGGGAGCGCGTGGGTCACGTGATTGCCGGGCGGCGCGGCCGGCCGCTGTGCATCCTCGATCTCGCGGTACCCCGCGACGTCGATCCCGCTGTCACCCAGATGGAGAACGTGTTCTTGTACGACGTGGACGATCTCCAGACGGTCGCCGCGCAAGCGACCGCCCGCCGGCGTGACGAGATCCCCGCAGCCGAGCGGATCGTTGAAGAGGAGACCGACCTGTTCTGGGCGTGGTACGGTGGACTGGGAGTCGTGCCCGCGATCAAGGAGTTCCGCAGCCGCATGGACGAGCTGCGGGCCGCCGAGCTCGAGCGCGCCCTGCGCCAGCTCGGTCACCTGGCGCCGGAGGATCGGGCGCGCATCGAGCACCTCAGCCAGGCGTTGCTCACCAAGTTCCTGCACGAGCCCACGCTCGCGCTGAAGCAAGCGGCCGAGGAGGGACGCGGCTACGGGTTGCTCGAAGCGCTGCGGCGCCTGTTCGGCTTGGGCCGAGATCCGGACGAGGGGGGGCCCCCCGCGTGACGGCACGCGTCCTCGTCACCGGGGGGGCGGGCTACATCGGCAGCGTCGTGGTGGACCAGCTCTTGGCCCAAGGCATCAGCGTCGCCGTACTCGACGACCTGAGTACGGGACACCGGGCGGCCGTGGCCGACGACGCGGCGTTCTTCGAAGGGAGCATCGGGGATCGCGCCCTCGTCGAGGCCCTCCTCCAGCGGGAGCGGGTGGACGCGATCATTCATTTGGCGGCGTTCGCGCTGGTCGCGGAATCGGTGGCGCAGCCGGAGAAGTACCGGGCCAACAACGTCGCGGCGGCGCGGGTCCTCCTCGATGCGGCGGTTGCGGCGAAGGTGCGCCGCTTCGTGTTCTCGTCATCGTGCGCGGTGTACGGACACCCCGCGCGTGTCCCGATCTCGGAAGACGCCCCGCAGGCGCCCGTGAACCCCTATGGCGAAACGAAGCGGGAGTTCGAGCGCGTCCTGGCGGAATACGCCGTCCGTCACCCGCTCGCCGTCGTCAGTTTGCGATACTTCAATGCGGCGGGCGCGACCGAGCGACGCGGCGAGGACCACGAACCCGAGACCCACTTGATCCCCAACGTGATGGCGGTGGCATTGGGGAAACGCCCCGCCGTGGACGTGTTCGGTACGGACTACGCTACGCCCGATGGCACCGCGGTGCGGGACTACATCCACGTCGCCGACATCGCGGACGCGCACGTGCGCGCGCTGGACGTGCAGCTCGACGGAGGCGGGCCGACCGCCCTGAACCTCGGGACCGGCACCGGCCACTCGGTCCGCGAGGTGGTCGACGCCGCGCGACGGATCACCGGCCGCGACTTCCCGGCGGCCGAGCGACCACGCCGTGCGGGCGATCCTCCGGCGTTGGTGGCCGCGGTCGGTCGCGCGACCGCCGTGCTGGGCTGGCGGCCGGCGCGGTCGAGTCTCGACGGGATTCTGGGAAGCGCCTGGCGTTGGCACCGGGCGCACCCACACGG
>Ga0184639_10000797_pt1 | contig 12942 bp, 13 predicted proteins | sample PLM31_170_b2_FD_133155 | JGI IMG/M metagenome (GOLD analysis project Ga0184639, IMG submission 133155) | Groundwater sediment microbial communities from an aquifer in East River, Colorado, USA - PLM3-1_170_b2 | ecosystem: Environmental > Terrestrial > Soil > Riparian zone | place: USA: East... | reverse complement strand
CTGGGGCGGCGCGGAGAAACTCTGCCACGTGCCCTCGGACGCCCGCAGAACCGGTTCCGACCCGCCCCCTATGCCGCTCCCCCGAACCATCGATTGTAGATGACCTTGATGTCCGCGCCCGGGACGCCCGCCCCGTAGAAGCCATCCGCCATGCCGCCCAATCCCTGGACCTGGTACAACGAGAATCGCTTCCGTTCCTCGCCGCTGTGAATGAATCGCGGGAAGCGGTCCAAGTCGCAGAAACGGTGGAGCGCTTCCGCGGGTAGGATGCCCCCCGCGCCGGATACTTCCCGATGCCGGGCCGTGATCCGGGCCCGGGGGCTACGACCTCGGGCCGCCTCGAACTCGGTGCAGGATTCCACCTCCCAGACGTCCACCATCCCCATGCTGGCTCCTCCTCGAGAAAGATCATCGGACCGGTCGCCCTGTCAGGACCGGGCAGGCGCGTCTTGCGTATCTTATGGCTGAGTGATGTCGTTCCTGTCAACCCCGATCCGAAATTCCCAGCGGAGCGAATCCCCATTTCTTTTTCGGATCGGGGTCAAGGGGCCGCCACACCGGCTACGACTGCAGGGTGGTCGAGCCATCAGGAGATGCCGGGGGCGGGGACGATGGAGAGAGGCCTGTCTGAGCGATGGCGTGCCCGACGCGATTTGAACGCGTGACCTTCGGCTTCGCAGGCCGACGCTCTATCCAAGCTGAGCTACGGGCACGGCGATGCTGGTGTTCCTGCTGTCCAACGCCGGTAGATCGTACACCGGGACACGGTGAGAGTCCAGCACTACCCTTTCCCCTGGGCGCGCAGGGATTCCAGGAGCACGCGATGGGCCTGCTCCGTCTCCGCGAGGGATCGCTTCAGGGCCTCGGCCAGATGCGGGAGATCATTCAGGTGGAGAGCCAGGTTCACGCTTCTGGCGAAGGCCGCGGTGGAATCGTGGGAGCCGACGTTCGGGCTGACGAAGACCACGTGCATGGCGCGGCCTTTCATTTGCGGGGCGACCTGACGTCGTCCCGTGGCATTTGCGGGCCGACCTCACGCCGGCCCGTGGTCGCTTGCGGGCCCAGGCCTTACAGGCCCAGCTCTTCCGACGGCTTGGACAGGAAGGGGAGAAAGCGGGCCTTGTCCACCGCCTTGTCGTACGCCTCCTCGGGGGCGATCATCTTCTTCTTCAGGAACTCCATGATGGAGTCCTCCAGGGTAACCATGCCGTATTTCTTCCCGGTCTGGATCACGCCGGGGATCTGGTAGGTTTTCCCCTCGCGGATCAGGTTGGAGATGGTCGGGGTCACGATGAGGATCTCCAGGCAGGCCACGCGGCCCTTCACGTCGATCCGCTTGAACAGGGTCTGGGCCACCACCGCCTTCAGGGTGTCGGCCAGCGCGGCGCGGATCTGGGCCTGCTGCTCGGCCGGGAAGATGTCGATGATCCGGTCCACCGTCTTGGAGGCATTCTGAGTATGGAGGGTGCCGAACACCAGGTGCCCGGTGGAGGCGGCCTCGATGGCCAGGAAGATGGTCTCCAGGTCCCGCATCTCGCCCACCAGAATGATGTTGGGATCCTCGCGCAGGGCGCCGCGGAGGGCGGCGGCGAAGGATTTGGTGTCGCGGCCGACCTCCCGGTTGCTAATGACGCAGTTCTGGCTCTGGTGGATGAACTCCACCGGGTCCTCGACGGTGATGATGTTGTCCCGGCGCATCTTGTTGGCGTGGTCCACGATGGCCGCCAGGGTCGTGGATTTCCCGCTGCCGGTGGGGCCCGTCACGAGGACCAGCCCCTGCTTCAGCAGGGCCATTTTCGCCACGGTGTTGGGGAGGCCCAGCTCTTCCACGGCCATGATCTTGTTGGGGATCTGGCGGAAGACCGCGGCGATCCCGTTGCGCTGCTGGTAGAAGTTGGCGCGGTAGCGGGCCAGGCCGGGGATTTCGTAGCCGAAATCGATGTCCCCTGTCTCCTCGAAGAGCTTGGCCTTGTCCTCGGGACAGATCTCGAAGAGCATGGCCTTGAGCTCTTCGTGTTCCAGCACCTTGTACTTGACCCGCTCCATGTCGCCCCGGATCCGTAGGATGGGCGGGTTGCCCGAGATCAGGTGCAGGTCCGAGGCCCCGGTGTCGTACATCAACTTGAAGAAGGCATCAATCTTGGCCATCGACTATTCCCTCTCGGGATCGGGGATCCCTCAGGCTGCCTGTGGCAGGACGCACGCGATGAACCGCTTGTGCAGGAAGTGCAGGCGGCCTTCGCCTCGCAGGAGCAGGAAGGCCGGCTGGGTGTTCAGGAAGTCCGAGAGGCGGCGCCGGCCGGCCGGCCCCTCGATCTGCACCGTGCCGCTCAACCGCTCCCCGTTGATGAGCTGGACCCGGATCAGCTCGACGCTCACGCCTACCAGGCCTTCCGGCCCCTCGGGGATCTGCTCCTCCTCCTCCGAGACCTCCACCCGGATCACCTGGATCTTGTTGACGAAGGCCAGAGGGGATTCGCCGGACAGTGAGAGGGTGAGGAACAGGTCGGGATCGTTCAACCGGTCCTGCACCGTCTCGGGGCCGGCGTGGGTCTCGACGTTCAGGCGCAGGTAGACCTGCCCGCTGAGGGTGGCCCCGTCCATGGTCCACACGGTCAGGGGCACTGGCCGGACGGGAATGGCCAAGTCCCCCTGCATCTCCGGCTCGCGCTCGGCCGGCTCAGGTCCGGTCAGAACGGCCGCCACCTCGGGCATGCCCCCGACCGTGCGGGAAGCGGCCAGGGCCAGCGCCGCCTCGACGGTCTGCAGGACCACGGCGGGGTCCGCCGGCTTCCGCAGGGCCAGCTCCGCACCGGCGTCGAAGGCCCGGACGTTCAGCTTGGTGTCGGTCATCGCGGTCAGGATGATGATCGGGATGGTCCTCAGCACGTGGTCGGCCTTCAGGCGACGGCACACCTCGAATCCGTCCATGCCGGGCATCATGATGTCCAGAAGGACGAGGGCGGGACGTTCCCTGGCGGCGATTTCCAGAGCCGAGGGGCCATCCAGGGCTATCAGGACCTTGTAGCCGTGAAAGCGCAGGATGTCGCCGTTCATCTGCAGGATGAGAGGATCGTCGTCCACGCAGAGGATCTTGACCTCCGGCGGCCTGGGGAGGCCGAGGACCTCGGCGCTCTCCAGGACGAGGCCGCTCTCCACCGGGAAGCCGCACATCACGCAGCGCCGGACAGTCCGGGTATCCTCGGTGAACTCAAAGGTTGGCTGGACGAGCTGGCACTTTGGACAGTACTCGGACGACGGGTGGTCTGCCATGCTGCCTCCTGTCGGGTGAAGCAGCGAGGTCCGATTGAGGGGGGCTGACCCGGGCTGAATCGAAAAGGCGCCGGGGACCTTAGCAAACATCGGCGGTATTGTCCAGAGGGAAAGGCCTCTGGGTTAGTCGTCCGGAGGAGGGCCGGGAGGAAACGAACGGTCGGGGCGGAAGGGCTGCAGGGAGATGGTTGGCTTGCCTTCGGTGACGAGTTCGGCGATGAGCTTCCCCGTGATGGGAGCGAGCAGGATGCCGTTCCGGAAGTGGCCCGTGGCCACCAGCAGGCCGCGCCGGCCGGGGATCGGCCCCAGGATGGGGAGGCCGTCCGGGGCCGCAGGTCGCAGGCACGCCCAGCTTGCCACCATCTCCGCCTCGCGCAGGGCGGGGGCCAGGGCCGTCATCCGCGCCAGGATGCCGGTGACGGCCTCCACGGTCACCCGCTTGTCGTAGCCGACGTACTCGAGCGTGCTGCCGATGATGTGTTCGCCCGAGGGTCGGGGGACGGCATACGCCCCCGGCCCATACACGACGTGCTGGAGCGCGGGGGAGTTCAGCCGGGCTACCACGATCTGGCCCTTGGCGGGAATGATGGGGAGCGGAAGGCCGGCCGCCGCCTTGAATTGCCGTGACCACGCGCCAACGCAGAGGAGCACGGTGTCGGCCGAGATGGTCTCCTCGAGCGTGCGAACGCCCGTCACCCGCTCCCCCTCCCGCACGAGGTCCACCACGGTGCAGTCCACGCGGACCTGACCGCCGAGCCGCAGGGTGGCACTGGCCAGGGCCTGGGTCACGGCGGTATTGTTCACATGGTGATCCTCGGGGAACCAGCCGGCGCCCCTCACCGCCGGAGACAGCCCGGGCTCCAGCTCGCGCGCTTCCTTGGCCGAGAGCCTCACGGCGGGCAGGCCCCGCGCCGCCTGCCACGCGACCCGCCTCGCCACGAGCTCGTCTTCCTCTGCTGTCAGGGCGGGGACGAGGTGTCCCAGCGTCCGGTACTCGATGTCGAGGTCCGTCCGCTGGCGCAGCTCCTCGGCCAGGGGTTTATACAGGGACCGGCTGGCCAGCATCAGGTCAAAGAGGGGGCCCGGTTCGTCGGTGTGAGCCTGGGCGGTTAGCATGCCGGCTGCGCCGCTCGAGGCCTCCCCGCCGACCTTCCCTCGCTCGAGGATCAGCGGGCGCACCCCGGCTTTCGCCAGGAAAAAGGCAATGGCGCAACCAATGATCCCGCCCCCTACGATGATGACGTCGGGCCTGTGAATGGCTCAGACCCCCTCTTCGCCTCTGTGGGCTCTGGTTCGCCTCTCGAGCCCCGATCACTTGATCAGCATACCTGTAGGCCTGATCCTGGGTCAAGCCGTCGGCGGGATGCGACGGCTGAGCGCGGCGCTTGACCCCGATCCGAAATTCTGATGAGGCCGAATGCCCTGCGAAAACGCCTATAATATTCTCGCTTCCTTTTTCGGATCGGGGTTGACAGGGCGTTTCAAGTGGGGTTATGTGGATGAGGCCGTCTCCGTGAAAGACCTGGAGATCAGCGGATGATCACAGTCGAAGAGGTGAAGCAAGCAGCCGCGCGTATCTCGCCGTACATCAGGCAGACGCCGCTAGTGAGGGCGAGGTGCACAAAGGATCCTCCGTTCCCGGACGGCGAGCTCCTGCTGAAGCTGGAGTGCCTGCAGGTCACCGGCTCGTCCAAGGCCCGTGGCGCGACCAACAAGCTCCTGTCCCTCACCCAGGAGGAAGTCCAGCGCGGGATCGTGACGGCCTCGGGGGGAAATCACGGCCTGGCCTGAGTACTTGATTGCAAAAGTTCGTGTAGGTTTGGCGCGAGCCAACCCTACACGAAACGCCCTTGGCAAAGGACGGTCCGTATCAGGGGAAACCTGATACAGATCTATGAGATCAAGCACGAAGTTGATGGGGTGGAAGCTACCCGGTGGGGTCGTATTCCAGAAAGGAGAGGCGATGACCAGCAATCCCGGGGTCCGGCCCAAGCTCCGGCGCATCAAGGGCAAGCACTGGCTCGGCGGCGTATGCGCAGGCGTCGAGTATTGGTTGGGGGTCGCAACCTGGCTGGTGCGGCTCGTCTGTGCGATCCTCGTGCTTGCCTACGGTTTCGGCATCCTTCTGTATCTGCTCTTGTGGATCTTCATGCCGGTCTGGGAAGAGGTCCCTGAGGACTACGAGCAGCGGGCCGGCGGATAGCGCCCCTCCGCCTCTTTGGGGGGCCGTGTAAAAAGTACCCTGCCACCTTTCTCCGGAAGGCAGCCCTAACTTCTGATTCAGTCGCTGGTTTGACGGCCTGACCCCTCTCCGCCGCGTCTAGGACCGTGTAAGTCTTACACGGTTCCGGAGGGTGCTTCGGTCCTCTGGCCCCCTGCCCTCCGATCCTCCTAAGGTCCTTTCATCACTATCCGGGATCGCTATTCATCCCCACTGGAAGTCCATCGGCATCGGGGTTGCTCTCCTGAGGGGCCCTCGGCTGGAAACGACGACCCCTGGCAAGCCGCGGATGCTTGCCACTGTGGGCCGAAGAGTCTGGAGACCACGAAATGCCCAATGCAGTGCTGCTCCAGCGGCCGCCCCGGTACCCGATGCGACTCCCCTTCCTGCACAAGCCGCAGGCTCCTGCGCCGATCAGAGCCGGGGTCGGCTGGACGCGGGACCTGAGCGAAGGGGGCGCCTGTGTGGAGTTGGCCGAAGCCCTCCAGCCTCAGATGCCGCTCTGCATCCGCCTGCAGACGGATCGGGGTCCGATCGAGGTGGAGGCGCAAGTGGTCTGGGCGGGGGAGTTCCGTCCGGGAACGGGCGGCGTCCTCCACGGAATCGCCTTCACCTACCTCGCCCCGACTCAGCTCCAGGCGCTGGCTGACCTGCTCCTCTTCAAGAGAGAGATGCGGGAGGCCGGGATTCGCCTGCCAATGGACGTTCCCGTGACGTGTCTGCCCAAGGGACTGGCAGGGCCAGTCCAGGGACGGACAGGGAATCTAAGCAGCGGGGGGGCCTTGCTCCGCCTTCCCCAGCGCCTGCCAGCCAGGACAGAACTGGAAGTCATTCTGCGCACGTCCACCGGCCCCGTGAAGGCAGAGGGAGTGGTCGTCTGGGTAGGGAGGCCCGAGGGCGGGGAGCCAAGAGGGCTCATCCCACACGGATTCCGGTTCACGTCGCTCAACTGGTCCAGCTCGCTGGTTCTCGGTCTCCTGCTGACGACGCCGTCGTAGGGGTCCGCTCCGCCCCTCCCTCATCCAGAGAAGCACACCCCCCACTGCCGCTCCAGCCACGCCCCAGTGAATTGACGCATCAGCACATCGCGCGACGCCTCCGGTTGGGCACCGCAAGCCATCCGGGACTTCTGCATCTGGGTACACAGCGATCTCCCCTGGAGGACGCCGCGGGTCCTCTCGATCCTCATCGTGTCGTGCTGAATATCGAATCCGCCAGAGGCGGAAATATCGCGTGATGAACACCGAAGGTAAGCCGCCCCTGAAACGGCCAGCCTTCGCCATTGGTCATTTCCGCCTCTGGCGGGTCGCCGTGTCTTCCAAGGCGGGAGAATGCCTCACATCGAGAACCGGCTATTCCTTGAGGAGTCCCCGGAATCGAGCTTCTCCAGAGCGCTCGCCAGGGTGATCTGCTGGTCTGCCGTGATGCCGGTGAACGCGAGGCCACTCTGGTAGCGGAGCAGCCGCTCCCCCTCGCGGGTCGGTGCGGCGCCGACGACGCTGCTGTGGATGATCCGCGCGGAGAGCGTCAGTGCCCCGATTGCAGGCGGGAGTTCGAACGTGCAGGCGGACCCTGGACGCAGGAGGGCGAGGTGCTCGATGCGGGCGCCGAAGGTGCTGAGATCGAGGAGGCGGACATCCAAGGTTGATCGCGCCCGAGCACCAAGCTCCCCTGCGATTGGAGTTCGAAACACGCGACGTCGTTCACGAAACTCGGCCATGGTTCGGACCAGAGCCTCTCGCCGCTCTTCCGACTGTGCAGCCAGCCCGGAAGGGACCCGAGCGGCAAGACGGCCCACTCCGGGGTGTGTGGGATGGGGGGACGTGCCCTCCTGGAAATGTGTCTAACCCGGATTATGCATGAATCCCTGATACCACCCTCACCCGCGCCCTCTCCCATCGAGGGAGAGGGGCAGACTTTTTGATCCCCTCTCCCCAGTGCGGGAGAGGGGCAGGGTGAGGGGGCAGTTCCGACGTGCGAAGCGACTTCACGAATAATCCGGGCTAATTGTATGACAGGGTATCGAGGAGCGTTTCTCCTTGTCAAGGGTAAAGACAAACACCTGGAGCCGGGTACCCCGCTCCCGGGCAGGGTGGCCGGAGGGCGAGCATCCGGGCTACCGCTCTGTCTTCTCTCCAGGGGCGCGCCACTCGGCCGGGCGGTCGAGGGTTCGGATGAACTCCTCCACACCCGCCGGGCGGGCCTGGCGTGACGAGAGGTCCCCATCCAGGAACAGGACCAACTCCAGTTGGCTGGCCGGTGGAAGCCGGTGCGCCTCCCGCTCGCCGTCCATCGAGCGCTCATAGGCGAACATGCGAACCACCTCGTGGGGCGGCAGCGTGTCGCGTCCCAGGATCCGGACCAGAGAGAACCTCACGCCCTCTCCCTCGATGAACTCGTCATAGGCGCGGTAGATCAGCTCGGAGCAGACCAGCTTGTCGGTGGAGAAGAAGTCGAACTCGAAATCGTACGGCTTGCCGTAGTGGGAGAACGCCCGCGCGATGGCGGCGTTCTTCCGGGCCTCGGAAACCCGAGGCCGAAAGACGGCGAAGTGATCGGCGGCCGCCACCTCTTCCAGGGAGGAGAAGACCACCCCGGAACCGACGGCCTCGATGACCCGCCGCTCGTTCCCATGGCGATCAGGTTGCCGGAATGTCTCCAGGTGCTGCCGGAGGAGCGGGTGTGTCGGCAGGCCCCGGCGCTCGAGATCCTCGGCACTGCCCACATACAGCGCCATGTGGGTCCAGAACCCAGGAAGGAATCCGTTGCTGAGGTACCAGTTCCGCCGCTCCAGGATGATATCCCCCGGCTGCAGAAGCTGCTTCAGCCCCTGCGCCTGGGCGGGGCTGATGAGCGGCCGGGAGATCCAGATTTTCACGTTGGCGAGAAAGGTCCCCATGACGGCCGTGGCGTTATAGGTCGGAACCCGCCGGAGAACCTCGACCTGCCGCCACAGGATGTCCCACTTTCCCGCCCAGATGTTGACGGCGTTCTCTTCGATGAACCGCTGCTGCGCCCGGATGGTGCCGTGGAGCCAGCCGTACTTGGACTCTTCTGTGAGCCCGTGGGTCGCCATCGGGGGGAGCTGGGCGACGTAGAAGTCCCAGGCCTCCCCCAAGAGCCGGATATTTGTGCTGCTGGTGATGTTGCTGTAGACGGTCTCGAAGATATTGGGCGGGGTGCCCCAGACCGGCTCGGCCTCGTTCAGCTTGGCGCGGGCCCTGGGGCGGTCGCGAAACGTGGTCACCAGGATGATGCCTTCCCGGAAGAGCATCAGGCCGGAGACGTAGGCCAGCAGGAAACTCTTCAGGCGCAGGTCCTCGCGGGCGACGGTCTCGTAGGAGCTATGGTATCCGAGGAGCCTGAGCAGGACGGACCGGTAATTGATGTAGCTCTGGAGCAGGCTCCGGATCCGGTCGTTCTCGGCCTGCGTGTAGGTTCTGGCGGGGATCCGGCCGAGAACGGTCGCCGTGTCGTTGGCCTGCTGCTCGAGGTCCCGGAGCCCCTGGATCACGTGCCGGACCGTCACGAGGTCCCGCGCGATCTTCTCCTCCAAGTCGGCCTCCGGCACGCCGGCGAGGTCCTGCGTTCCCGGGACGATCGTCTCCGTGGGACCTGTCCGGATACCAGCCTGGCAGGACACGCAGAGAAGGAGGGTGAATACCAGGAGACCGTACCGCCTGTGCATCACCATGACCCCGACCCTATCCGGTCTCTCCCTGATGTCTCCGCGGTTCGCCCCGTCCGCATCTCCCGTAAGAGCGCTTCCCGCACTGCGGGGCTGGCCCCGTCTACGCCCTCACGGCCGCGCGGGCCTCTTGGAGGTCAGGGGACGAACGGCCACCCGCCGGTGTTCACCTCCGTCAGATCGACCTGCTGTGGGCGGCCCCGCACCTCGACGGGGCGGAACCATACCAGGGTTTTTTCACCGACGGTGAATCGGGCGTACAGATAGGCCTTCCCGGCGGGGAGGCCGGCGAGGACGTAGTGGCCGATCTCATCCGTCAACACGCGCTGTGCCGTGTGCTTGTCGAGCAGCGACATTGCCTGTACGTCGTGCCTGCGGGCGAGGTCCCACACCCGGTTCTTCGCCTTGAACAAGCGATCCTCCGCTGCGAGCATCTGGTTCCACTGCTGGCGGTCCTGGGTGGACAACCAGGAGAGTCTGATCCGTCGGCTCGCGCCCATGCGAGCCGTGCCTCGGGCGGCCAATGACTTGTCCCACGCCAGCCTGGCCTCCTCGACCGAATCGGCTGCGGCCTTCCGCGTCTGGCGGACAGGTCCAACCTCGACCTGGAAGGCCGCCACAGCCGAGGCCCAGTCACGGTCGAAGCCCTCTGTGGCTGGGACTGCCAGCACCTTGATGCGGGCAGCCCGGTCCACATTCCCCGAGCGCGCTTGGACGAATATGTCCCCGTACAGGGTGCCGGATCGTGTACAGGCGGCAAGGACCAGGACGGTAACCGCTACCAAGTCTCTGGCTCTCATGATGGTCGCCTTCTCATCTCCCTCCTCCCACTAGATTCCGCCCTCCACCCTTCGCCATGTTTCTTTGCAGCGGGAGTGATCCGACCCAGGGCGTCTACCGGCTCTCGCGGAAGAAGAGCTCCATTCACCCTCTCACTGACCCGAGTGGTTGTGGGAATGCAACCAGGGCCTTCTTGGGTACGCCCCAGACTACGCAACCAGACAGGCAAGGGAACTAGCGGTAAGGCTCGTCGAGCGTGGTAGGTGGTGGGCGAGTATCCCCTCGGGGGGCACTCCCTTTGGGAAAAGGTAGCCAAAACGGCTTGCTTATGTCAAGAAGAAAGCCCCCGGATTCATTCCCACACTGGCAATGCATGTCACCCCGTGGCCACGGATTGCCTCACCTGGACAGCGCGTCTCTTGGGCAATCCCCCGCCAGCCGGAGGGCTGGCGGGGGGTCCCAGACCAGCCGTCATGCTGCCAGACCAGCTGTCATGCCGAATGATGGACGCTCCCGGGGCTTCAAGAGAGGGTTGTGCAGATTTTTCCCTCCCACGCCTGAAAGACGTGTAAGAATCTCGGGCACTTTTCCTTGGCCGGTGCTTCCAGGTGCATGAGAAGGTTATTCGGGTGTGGTGCTAACCCATTGGAACTGTTGGATTACGACCGGACGGACCTGGGATCTGCCTCATGGGAGTCGGGGGAACGAATTTTGCTTACTGGTGCCGTGGCCTTCTGCTCTCGCTGGTTTCCCTGGCGGAAAGCCCCCCGGACAGGGCCCCCACACGGTTCTCCTGACCCGAAGGTGCCAACGTGGTCACTGGTCAGGTCCCCTGTGTTCTGAAGATTCGGTCCAAGCGAGATTCCCATTCAGGGTATAAGCAGATGTGCTCCCCTACTTTCTTGGCCCCCGCGTGAGCATGGTGTGCTGAAAATGAGCTATCACGAGTGGCTGCCGGAAGATCACCGGGTCCATTTTCTCTCTGAGATCCTGGACCAACTCGATCTCTCACCCGTCACCCGGATCTATGAAAACGGGGGCCCGGTCAGCCTGCCATACGATCCCCGGATGGTGGTGAAGCTCCTCCTGTATGCCTACGCCCTCGGGATCTTTTCTTCCCGTGAGATCGCCCGACAGTGCGTGGAGAACGTCGCCTTCCGAGTCTTGATGGAAAGCAACATCCCGGACTTTCGGGCGATCAGCGATTTCCGACAGCGGCACGTCTCTGAACTCCGCGTGGTTTTCCACCAAGCTCTGCGGTGCTACCAGAACATCGGCCTGGAGAAGCTCGGGTCCCTCGCCTTGAAGGAGGCGAGGACCCCGGTTCGCGCGTCGAAGCCCAGGGCCAAGGGATCTCGTCGGAAGCCGACCGGTGCCCGCAGCCTTGACGTACAAGTCAAGGAACTCCTGGCCCGGGCGGAGGAGACGGATGCCGCCGAGGACCTGGAGTACGGCCCAGCCCAGCGAGGCGAGGAGGTCCCCACCGCGCTCGCGGGCCGAGAGAGCAGGCTCCAGACTATCTGCACCGCCCTGGCTGCCCTGGGGGTCGAGGTCGCAGGAGTGGCGCCCAAACCGGTGGCGCCAACAGCCCAATCCCATAAGACCAAGCACCCGTCCGAACGGCTGGCCGGCGAAGAGTCCACAAACGGGCAGGAAGACGTCACCGACCCCAAGACCAGCGTCATGGAGGAGCCCGCTGAGGCCAGCTTCACGGCCGAGACGGCGCAACCCGCGGCTCCTACCAGCGAGCACATCGCGCGTGAGGAGGTCAGCATCGCCCAGTCCGCCGTGGCGTCCGACGCCCTGAGCCCGGCAGAGGCTGTGGGCGAAAACGACGGCCTGACCCCGGACCAGGCCCTTGCGGAATTCGATTCGTGGATCGAACCTACCGCCAGGGTGGCCGAGCGTGATGCACCCGTCCAAGGGGCTGTGGAGGTGGAGCCAGAGGAGCGAATGGTCCCCCCCAGCAACGGGCAGGATGCGGCAGGGGTGAGGCAGCTCTTGCCGACTCCCACTCCCATCACCCGCGCATTCCGGGACCGGGCGTTTCGTGTGCGAATGCCGGAACAGTCCATCGTCCTGCTCCAGCTCCGCGAAACCAAGCTGATTGATCTCAGCGTCTCGGGCGCCCTCGTCGAACACACCATTCCCATCCGGATCGGCAACCTCTACCGCCTCTCCATCCCGGTCGAAGGGCATCAGATTCAGGTGTGGGCGCGGGCGACGCGTGCCTATGCGAGCCATTTCGTGAGCAGCAACGATGGCGAGAAACTGGTCGTGTACCGAACGGGAATGGCCTTCGTCCGGCTTGAGAAGGACACCACCGAGCGTCTGTCCACCTACGTTGATCGTCTCCTGGCCGAGGGGCGTGGAGTGGAATGACCCCGGAGGGACAGGAAGACCCCAAGGGAGCCCGCACCTCCGCAGTGGAACGACGTCGCCATTGGCCAACCGCGTCGCACATTGGGGATCTGGCCGTGAGCTTCCCTCGATGCGGGGGGCCCGATCCAGGAACGGGTGGCAACGAGTAGCCCCCATTCGAGAAAGATCCGGATCAGCAAGCCACCAGGGGCACCCAGACAGTCGGGGTGCTGTCCCGCAACGGCTCGAGACAAACCCACCCGCTCGGCGCCTTCGATTTCTCTCACTCACTCCCGCGTTCCGGTGTATCATCCGCGGTGTTCTCGGTGCCTGCGAGGAAAATCCCTGACGCGGTGTGTCGTAGGGAGGGGGCTGCACCCACGCTTCGCGCGGGTACCCGCCCTCCAACTGCGGAGGGCCACAAGGGCCCTCCCTACGGGAATCCCACCATGGGGATTTTCATCCGTTGTGGTGAATCTCGTTTCATGGCCACTTGGTGATTTGGGATTTTCGGATCGGGGTTGGTGCTTGCATGCCGTGGGAGAGTGCACAGGGTCGCCATGACTGATCGTCAGGAGCGGCGCGGGGCGATGCGCATTGCAATCCTCGCGGGTGCCAG
>Ga0184639_10000796_pt1 | contig 12942 bp, 13 predicted proteins | sample PLM31_170_b2_FD_133155 | JGI IMG/M metagenome (GOLD analysis project Ga0184639, IMG submission 133155) | Groundwater sediment microbial communities from an aquifer in East River, Colorado, USA - PLM3-1_170_b2 | ecosystem: Environmental > Terrestrial > Soil > Riparian zone | place: USA: East... | reverse complement strand
GCAACTACCCGGCGGTGCGGATGCGGCGCCTGCGCCGCGACGACTTTTCCCGCCGGATGCGGCGTGAGCACGTGCTCACCGCCAACGACCTGATCTGGCCGGTCTTCATCATCGAGGGCCAGAACACCGAGCAGCCGGTCCCCTCGATGCCGGGCGTCGTCCGCTACACCGTCGACCGCCTGCTGCCCGCCGCGGAAGCGGCGCTGGAGCTGCGCATCCCGACCATCGCGCTGTTTCCCGCCATCGAGCCCGCCCTCAAGACTCCGGACGGCCGGGAAGCGACCAACCCGGCCGGCCTGATTCCGCGGGCGATCGCGGCGCTGAAGAGCCGCTTCCCCGAGCTCGGGGTGATGACCGACGTCGCGCTCGACCCGTACACGAGCCACGGCCAGGACGGCGTCATCGACGAGGCCGGCTACATCCTCAACGACGAGACGCTCGCCGTCCTCGAGAAACAGGCGCTGACCCAAGCCGAGTCGGGTGTCGACATCGTCGCGCCGTCGGACATGATGGACGGGCGCATCGGCGCGATCCGCGCCGCGCTCGAGGCGCGCAAGCTCATCCACACGCGGATCATGGCCTACTCGGCGAAGTACGCGTCGGCGTTCTACGGCCCGTTCCGCGATGCGGTCGGCTCCGCCGCGGCGCTCGGCAAGGGCAACAAGCTCACCTACCAGATGGACCCGGCGAACTCCGACGAGGCGCTGTGGGAGGTGGGGCTCGACCTGCAGGAGGGCGCCGACATGGTGATGGTGAAGCCCGGGATGCCCTACCTCGACATCGTCCGGCGGGTGAAGGACGAGTTCAAGGCGCCGACGTTCGTCTACCAGGTGAGCGGCGAGTACGCGATGCTCAAGGCCGCGTTCCAGGCGGGCTGGCTCGAGGAGGCGAAGTGCGTGCCCGAGGTGCTGCTCGCCTTCAAGCGCGCCGGCGCCGACGGCATCCTGACCTACTTCGCGCGCGACGTCGCGCGGCTGCTCAAGTCCGGCTGAGCCGTCAGTTGGCGGCCGGCTCGGCCGGCTCGAGCTCGGCCTCGCGGATCACCTGATCGACCACGTTGCCCTTCTTGTCGATCGCGCGGATGCGCACCGGCAGGAGATTGCGGTCGAGATCGGCCCAGAGCTCCGCCACCGCGCCGTCCGGCTCCGCGCGCCGGAAGCGTAGCGTCCGCACCACGCCGAGCGGCGTCGCGAGCGTGTCCTCGCCGACGAGCGCAACGAACGACCGGTAGAGCTTGCGGCTCGTCGCGACGGCGACCGTCCCCGACGCGGGCACCGGCTGCAGGAAGTAGAGCTGGTGCATCATCGACAGCGGATCCTGCGCGGCGGCCGGCAGCGGCAGCGTCCGCGACTCGCCCTTCCAGGCAAGCGCGAGCCGGCGCTCCGCCCAGTCGAAGCGCGCGACCTCGGTGCTGCCCCCGCGACCGCGGTCCAGCGTGTACTGCGCGGGCTGGAGCCCGTCGGGACGGATCTCGCCGGTCGAGCGCTGCACGAACTTCCCGTTGAAGACGAGGGACAGGAACCCGACGGCTTCGGTGACCGACTCGACCTCGTAGCTCCGGCCGTCGTGCGACCAGCGGTGGGTCACCTGGCCGACCTTGGTCGGGTTGTTCGCCTCCAGGCTGGTCAGGTACCAGAGGTCATAGACGAGCCGCGCGCGCCGGAGCGGGTAGTCGGTGGACGCAAGCGCCTCGACGGTCGGCTCCGGCGCCGGCTGCTCGGCGACTTCCGCCGGACCCTCGGGCGCCGGGCTTTCGGCGAGCTCGGGCGCGCCCGGATCCGCTTCGCCGTCCGGGGAAGGCGCATCGAGCAGCGACGTCGAGGCAAGCTGCGCAGGCGCCACAGCGGCCGGCGCCGGCCGTGTCGGGCGCGATTTGGGCTTCCGCGTCGGCGGGGCGGCTGCCAGCGTGGCCGGCGGCTCTTCGCGCGCCACGAGCGTCGCTTCGAGCGGCGCGGGGGGCACGGCGTCATCGACCCACCCCAGGTCGAAGCGTGGCGTGCCGAGAAGCGCCGCAAGGTGAATCGCGAGGGACAGCCCGATGGCGGTGACGAGGATCCGGTCGCTGGGTCTCATGAGAGGCATAACGCGCGAGCGTGCTCAGCCGAAGACGACGGCGATGCCGTGCGCGACATCCGCGCCGAGCGCGATCGAGCCGTCGGGCATCCGCGCGGGCTCGAGCCCCCGTGCCGCGAGCGCCGCGGCCGCGGCTTTCCGGTCGGGGACGCGAACGAAGAGCACCGCCATGAGCGGCACCGGTCGAGCGCTTACCCAGACTTCCGGCAGCCGCCTCGCGAGCGACGGCGCGGTGACGAACGCGAGCGGCGCACCGCCGGTTTCGACCAGCAACCCCTCCGCGATCTCCTTCGCCTTGACGTCGAACAGCCGCTCATAGGGCTTCACGGCTCGAGCGACGTCGTCGCAGAGAATCGCGACCGCGGCGAGCCCGGTCGCGCCGTTCGCGTGCCGTTGATGCTCGGGCCGCCACACGAGATCGCGCGTGAGGTGCTCGCACACGAAGACGCGCCCACCGGGCGTCGCGCCGGGCGGGATCTGCGTGATCCGGAACTTCGCGTCGCGCGTGCCCCCCGGAAGCTCGACCGGGCGCGAGAGGTCGAGCGGGTCGGCCGGGCCGAAGCCCGCCCACAGCAGCTCGGTGTACGCGCCCTTCGCGTTGCGCGACTGCAGCGCGATCGCCGCGAGCCCCTCGCCCTGCCGCGCGAACTCGGTGTAGTACTGCCGCGACGGGTGCGGGTTCGCCTCGGGGCTCGCCAGCAGCTCGAGGTAGTCGCGGCCGAACATCACGCAGTGATTCTGCGAGCCCACGGTGTGGAAGCCCCGGGGCGTGACCGTGAAGCCCATGCGCACGAACGTGTCGCGCGCGACGTCGAGGTCGCGCACGACGATGACGACGTGATCGATGCCGTGGATGTGCTGACGCATGGGCCGTCGCGGAATCGGCGACGGCCGATGATATCATCGGCGCCGTCCGGAACGCCCGGGCACGAGCGACTTCGCGCATGACGATCATCGATCGGATCGGCGAGCTGCACGGCGAGATGACCGCCTGGCGGCGCGACTTGCACGCGCATCCCGAGACCGCGTTCGAGGAGCACCGCACGTCGAACGTCGTCGCCGGGCTGTTGACGGCGTTCGGACTGGAGGTGCACCGCGGCCTCGCGAAGACCGGCGTCGTCGCGAGCCTGCGCGCCGGCAAGGGGACGCGCGCGATCGGGTTGCGCGCCGACCTCGACGCACTCCCGATCCGGGAGGAGAACACCTTCGCGCACCGCTCCACCTACGACGGCCGGATGCACGCGTGCGGGCACGACGGGCACACCGCGATGCTGCTCGGCGCGGCGAAGTACCTCGCCGCGACGCGGGGGTTCGACGGCACGGTGCACTTCATCTTCCAGCCCGCCGAGGAGAACGAGGGCGGCGGGCGGGCGATGGTCGAGGAGGGCCTGTTCGAGCGGTTCCCCTGCGACGCGGTGTACGGCATGCACAACTGGCCCGGCATGGCCGTGGGTCAGTTCGGCGTGCTCCCCGGGCCGATGATGGCGTCGTTCGACATCTTCGAGATCGGGATTGCCGGCCGCGGCGCGCACGCCGCGATGCCGCACAACGGGATCGACCCGGTCGTCGCCGGCAGTGCGCTCGTCCAGGCCTTGCAGACGATCCCGAGCCGCAGCGTGAACCCGGTCGACGCCGCCGTGGTCACCGTCACCCAGTTCCATGCCGGCGACACGTGGAACGTGATCCCCGGCCACGCGGTGCTCCGCGGCACGACGCGCGCGTTCCGCCCGGAGATCCAGGACGAGATCGAGCGCGGCGTCCGCCGCGTCTGCGCCGGCATCGACGCCGCCTACGGCACGTCGAGCGCGGTCCGGTACGAGCGCCGCTACCCGCCGACGATCAACGCCCCGCGCGAGACGGCGGTCGCGGCCGCAGCGATCGCGAAAGTCGTCGGGGAGGAAAACGTGCGCACCGACCTCCAGCCGACGATGGGCGCCGAGGACTTCGCCTTCATGCTGCAGGCGAAGCCCGGCTGCTACGTCTGGATCGGCAACGGGCCGGGCGACGGCGGCTGCATGCTGCACAACCCGCGCTACGACTTCAACGACGACTGCCTGCCGATCGGCGCGAGCTACTGGGCGACGCTGGTCGAGCACGTGCTCGCGAAATGACCGGACGCTGACCCATGCGCTACATCGACCACGGCCAGGGCGGCCCCGCGAGCGTGATGAAGCTCGCCGAGGGGCCGAAGCCCACGCTCAAGCCCGGCGAGGTGCTGATCGAGGTGCACTGCGCCGGCGTGAACCGGCCCGACATCATGCAGCGCTCCGGCAGCTACCCGCCGCCGCCGGGCGCGTCGCCGATCCTCGGGCTCGAGGTCGCCGGCCGGATCGTCGAGACGGCGCCAGACGTGACGCAGTGGAAAGCGGGCGACGTCGTGTGCGCGCTCACGCCGGGCGGCGGTTACGCGGAGTACTCCGCCACGCCCGCCGCGCACTGCCTGCCGGTCCCGAAGGGGCTGTCGGTCGAGGAGGCCGCATCGCTCCCGGAGAACTGGTTCACCGTCTACGACAACGTGATGACGCGGGGACGGCTGAAGGCGGGCGAATCGATCCTCGTCCACGGCGGCTCGGGCGGCATCGGTCTCGCGGCGATCCAGCTCGCGAAGGTGCTCGGCGGCGCGAGCGTGTACGCGACGGCCGGCACCGACGAGAAGTGCGCGTACTGCAGGCAGATGGGCGCGGACGTCGCGCTCAACTACCGCAGCCAGGACTGGGCGGCGGAGGTCTGGCAGCTGACAGGGAAGCGCGGGGTCGACGTGATTCTCGACATGGTCGGCGGCGATTACGTCATGAAGAACATCCGCTCGCTCGCGCTCGAGGGGCGGCTCGTGCAGATCGCGTTCCTCAAGGAGGCGAAGATCGCGGACTTCGACGCGCTGCCGATCCTGGTCAAGCGGCTCACCTTCACCGGCTCGACGCTCCGGCCGCGCACGGTGGAGCAGAAGGCGGCGATCGCCAAGGCTCTTCGCCAGCACGTCTGGCCCCTGTTCGAGTCGGGCCAGCTGAAGAGCGTCGTCCACAAGACCTTCCCGCTCGCCGGTGCGCGCGCGGCCCACGAGCTCATGGAGTCGAGCGCGCACATCGGCAAGATCGTGCTCGAGGTGCGGCCGGCTTGAACGGTCTGCTCATGGGAATTTACAAGGGGGCTTCGCCCTCCTTGCTCGTGTGACTCCCTGAAGGGGTTCGCTTGCGAACCCCTTGGCCGTACGACCGCCGTGGCCTTTTTCTTTGGTGCGCCCGGTAGGGCGCGCCAAAGAAAGACCTGATTAGCGATGAATCTCAGTCGGTGCGAGCGCTCACCGAGGCGGCTCCTGCTTCGCCCGCGAGCCGAACGAAATAGGGATGCGGTCTATTTCGTGGCAAGGCCTTTCAGACCGACCAGAGCTCCGGCCACGTAGATCAGCGTTCCCACGTAGATCGGGCCGAGATGGGAGACCCAGTCGTGCTCGAAAGCACCCGTATAGTGCATCGGCAAGGCTACCGCCAGCCCGACGACCGGCGCCGCGACCGCTGCAATCCAGGCCCACCATGCTCCGAGCCGTGCGCCATACCAGGCAAGCGCGCCCACGGCTATTGCTGTCGCAGCGATGAAGCCGGCCGTAGCAAGATGGAGGTGTCGGATATAGCCCATGATCGCCGGGTTCAGCGCGTCTAGATTCGCTGGGGTGACGCCATTGAGGGTCGGCACACCGATCTCAAAACCGGTGCCGAAGCTGCGAAACAAGAAGACGACTGCGTACACGAAAAAGATCAGCGCACCGACCACCATAAGGACTGCACCAACGCGCAAGGCTTTGTCTCGATCTGCCATGGGTTCCCCTCCTTCCCGGCGCAGAATGATTGAAATGACCATAGTCCCGCGCACGGCGCCAGTCAATCTTTTCCTTACTTTCCTGATTGGCGACAGGACTCAGCTAGGCGCAGCCGCGATCCGGGTCAAGCGAGATTCATCGCTAATCAGAAAGAAAAAGGCCCCTCCACAAGGGAGAGGCCCAAACCCTCGGGGAGAGGGCAGAGGAGCAATCAGTCGGCCATCGGGCGCGGGTCCACCGCGCGGTCGGTCGGTTCAATCCAGGCGGTGCAGTCTTGGACGGAGATCACGTCCAGGACGCGTGAAGTCGTGTCTCGAGCCGTGACGTCGTAAGCGGCAAGCGCGAGCGCCGCGCCGATTACCCCCAGGGCGAGCTCCGCGTGGCGCTCGCGGCCCGCGGGTTCTCCGCGCTCGGCCCTTTGCCGCGCCACGCCTCGCTTCCGCTCCGAAGCGAACACCTGCTGCAGCGTCAGCATCGCGCCCCAGAGGAGCAGGGCGACCGAGCCCCACAGGGCGATCTCCGCCACGAAGTCCAGGATCGGTTCCATGTTCGCCTCCTCTTCCGCAGCAACAGCCAGCAATTGATCTTGATGACAGCTTAGGCGCGGCCGGGTCGCGCGGGCGGCCAGGATTCCCGACCGCCTTGCGACTTATTCACCTCGCCGCCGGCAGGCACGGCGCCCTTACAGGTGCGCGAGGAGGTCGACGGCCCACCACAGGATGGCCGCCAGGACCCCGACGAGCAGGCCGCATGCCGCGAGCCGGACTGCGAGGTGGTCGGTTACGGCGCGGATCCGGGCGCGTACGGCCGCCCGGCGGGCTCTACCCAAGAGTTCATGCGCCCATGCCGACCCCTCGGAAGCCAACGCGGCTTCGAACGACACCAAAGTCGCTTTCCCAGATCTCACGCTGTTCCCCCGGACCGGCTTGCGATCACTCTAGGCGCCACGCGCTGTGGGTGGTAGTCAACGGACTGCCTAAGCCGTCTGGCTACCGCCCGCCGCACCGCCTCGAAGCGCTCACACCCCCATCGCCGCGCGGGCGGAGCGCCGGCCCAAGGCGCCGTCGCCGAGCGCCGTGCGCTGGGGGCCGGCGGTATCGATGCCGAACCCGTACCGCACGCACAGCACCATGCCCCAGACGAGGAGCGCGACCGAACCGATCAACCCGACGTCGGTGATGATGTTGACGAGCGCTTCCATGGTTCTCTCTCCTTTGGCCGACCGTTCAGAACGCTTCGATGTGCACCTCGGGCATGCCCCGGGGCGTCGGGAACTGCGCGGGGAAGTAGCCAGCGCGATCGCCGGCGTCCGCGGGTCGATCACCGCGATCGACCATGGGATCCAGCTTAGGAGGAACGGACGAGCGGAGGCGGGCAGCATTGCCCCGGCGCCTGTGACCTATTCACCCCGCCGTCGGCGGGGCCCGGGGGGGCCGCTACCAGGCCGGCGGCAGCGGCTTCTTGAGGGTGATGAGGCGGTCCTGGACCTCGAGGTAGCCGCCGGTCGTGAGGTCCTTGAACAGGCGGCTGATCATCTCGCGCGACGAGCCCACGCGGTCGGCGATGTCCTGATGGGTCAGCCGCTCGGGGATCACCCGCTGCCCCTCGCGCTCGACGGCGAGGTCGGTCAGGAGCCGCGCGACGCGGCCGTACACGTCGAGCAGCGCGAGATTCTTGACGTTCATCGTCGCCCGGCGCGCCCGGCGGATGACCTTCGCCATCAGGTCGAACGCGAAGTCCGGATGCTTGGCGATGTGGTCGCGCAGCGTCACCCGGGTCACGACCGAGCACACCGTCGGCTCGAGGGTGATGACGGAGGCCGAACGCGGGCCGCCGTCGAGCGACATCTCGCCGACGTACTCGCCGGCGCGGTGCGCGTCGATCACGACCTCGCGGTCGTTGTCGCCGGTGGCGAAGACCTTCACGCGGCCCGAGAGGAGGATGTACAGCGTGTCGCCGTAGTCGCCCTCCTGGATGATCACGACGTCCTTGCGGAAGCTCTGGACGCGGCCGCGGGCGGCGAGCTCGCGCAGGCTCGGCGACTCGAGAACGGCGATCAGCTGCTCGGCTTCGGCGGGCGGCAAGGGTGCAGGCTCCTCCTCGACGGTAGCGACGCCGATTGTACGTCGCGCTGTTGCACCCGACCAATGCGACCAACGCCCGCGCGCGAGCCGTCGCCCGCGTGAACGATTCCTCACCTGCCGCCGTGCAAATTCCTCACTCGGGTGGGCGACGTGAATACCTCACTCGGCCGCCGGCAATAGTCGGCCCCCGCGGGGGCGCGGGGTTCTTAAGTTGGGCTCGCGCCGACGCTCGTCGGTGTGGCGCTGCCGCCGCGATGCCCGGGGCGGCGCGACGAAAACACGGAGGAGCCGACATGAGTGAATCGAAGCGCAGTGGCGAGGGCCGCCGCGCCCCGCCCCACGGCGAGCTGCCGGTCGAGAGTCTCCCTGTGGCGGCGGGGCTGAACGCCGAAGAGGTGGAGGTCCTGCGGGGCATGCTGGCGCGGGAGATGCTCAACGCGACCGAGGTGCTGTTCCGCGAAGGCGACCCGGGCGACCGGCTGTACCTCCTCGCGCGCGGCAAGATCTCGATCGCGATCCGCGGCGCCGGGGGCAGCCGCGGGGTAATGACCTATGCGCCGGGCGCCATGCTGGGCGAAGCGACCCTGCTCGAGAGTGCGCCGCGCCCGGCCACCGCCACCGCGGCGGCGGACAGCGTCGTCTACAGCCTGTCGCGCGAGTCGCTCGATGCGCTCGCGGCGGCCCACCCGGTGCTCGCCAGCAAGCTGCTGCTCAACCTCGGCCGGCACCTGTCGGGGCGGCTGCGCCAGGCGCCGGACGTGCTGCGCAAGCTCAGCGACTCCTCGGGGTGAATCTTCACCGGGCACGCGCCAATACTCGCCGCCGGCGACGCCGCAGCTCGCCTACGCTGGGCTCGGACGACAAGGAGTGATTCCATGAGCGACTTCAACGACACCGCGCAGCGTCTCGCGCCACGGCTCGGCTTGCCGGCGAGCCACGTGACCGGAACCCGGCGGCAGCGCGAGCTCGTCAGCGAGCCCTGGGAGAGCGCGTGGGCCTGGACGCGGTTCGCCGCGGCGGGGATCGTGATCGCGTGGCTCCTTTCGCTGGGGGCGTTCGGCGCCGCTGCACCCGAGGCGAGCGCAGCCGCCGCGCCGGCGAGCGCGGAGTCGGGTAACGGCCCGACCGGCTACTTCCCGGAGCTGCATCGCAACGCGCCGTTCACGGCCGCCGAGCAGCCCGCGCCGTTCTGAAGCGAGACGCCGAGCGGTTAGCCGGCGCTAGAACTTCTGCGCGAGCGCGAGGGTCTCGAGGAACCGGTCGGCGCCCTGGAACCCGATGACGCGGAGGCCTTGAATCTCGCGGCCCGACGCGTCGAAAAAGACGATCCCGGGCGGACCGAAGAGGCGAAAACGTTTGAGGAGCTCGCGGTCCGCAGGCGAGTTCGCGGTCACGTCGACCTGCAGCAGCGTCATGCCGGCGAGCGCGGCTCTCACCTTCGGGTCGGAGAAGGTGAAGGCCTCCATCTCCTTGCACGACACGCACCAGTCGGCGTAGAAGTCGAGCATCGCCGGCCGGCTCGCCGCTTTCAGCCGCACGTCGAGCTCCGCGACCGATGCGACGCGCTCGAACCGGACCTCCGGCCCGCGCGCGCGCTCTGCGTCCGCGCGGAACCCCGCCAGCGGCTGCAGCGAGTCGCGGCTCCCCGAAAGCGCGCCGATCACGAGCGCGACGCCCGCGAGCAGCGCGATCACGCCCACGCCCTTCCAGAACCGCAGCGTGCCGGGGGCCTCCTCCGGCAGGGGGTCGAGCGCGTAGAGATACATCGCGCCGATGATCAGCAGCGCCGCCCACGCGAGCATCTGCGCCACGACCGGGATCACGGGCGACAGAATCCAGATCGCGACGCCGAGCAGAGCCGCGCCGAAGAACCTCTTGACCGCGTTCATCCAGTGGCCGGCCTTGGGCAGGAGCGCGCCCTCGGTCGTGCCGATGGCGACGAGCGGCGCGCCCATGCCGAGCGCGAGCGCGAACAGCGCCGTGCCGCCGAGCACAACGTCGCGCGTCTGGCTGATGTACAGCAGCGCGCCGGCGAGCGGGGCGGCGACGCACGGGCTGACGATCGCGGCCGAGAGCACTCCCATGAGCGCGACGGCACCGATCTCGCCGCCCCTCAGCCTGGCGCTCGCCGCGGTGATCCTCGCGTGGAAACGCGCCGGAAGCCGGAGGTCGTAGAACCCGAACATCGAAGCCGCGAGGCCGACGAAGATCAGCGCGAAGGCGCCGAGCACCCATGCGTTCTGCAGCGCCCCCGAGATCAGCGTCCCGCTGAGCGCTGCGATTACGCCGATGACCGCGTAGGTGACCGCCATGCCGAGGACGTAGGTCACCGAGAGCGCAAAGGCGTGCGTCTTGGTCGCCGCGCGTCCCTCGCCGACGATGATGCCGGAGAGGATCGGGATCATCGGCAGCACGCACGGCGTGAACGTGAGCAGGATCCCCGCGCCGAAGAAGATGGCGAGCATGAGAGGCAAGTTGCCGGAGGCGAGCGCCTGCTCGAACCGCCCCTCGTCGCTCACGATCGCGGGCGCGTTCGTGACTTCGCGCCCGCCGAACGCCGCGCCGGTTTGCGGGGTCGCGGCCTGCGTCGGGCCGCCGAGGGAGAACGCCGCGGGCCGGACCTCGATCTTCTGCGTCAGCGGCGGATAGCACACGCCGACGTCCGCGCAGCCCTGGGAGGTCACCTCGAGCGCGAGCTTCTCCGCATTGCCCGCGACCGGGATCCGGATCGCGACCTGCTTGCGGTAGGTCTCGACGGTGCCGAAGAACTCGTCCTTCTTGATCTGGCCTTTCGGGAACTCCGGGTACCCGAGCGTCGCGCCGCCGCTCGCGACCGCGAAGCCGAACTTGTCGCGGTACATGTAGTAGCCGTCGGCGATCTGGAACCGCACCTCGACGGCGGTCGGGTCGAGCGCTCGCGCCGACAGCCGGAATGCCTTCTCGGGCTCGAGCAGGTCGTCGGCGGACGCGGCCCAGGCAGGGGCGGCAGCCACGAGCGCCAGGGCGAAGCCGAGGATGCGGTGCACGGGTGTCGGGTCTAGGGCCGGGTCTCGGTCTCGACCCACTGCAGGTAGGCCGGCAGACCGCCGGCCAATGGGACCGCGATGATCTCGGGAAGTTCGTAGGGGTGCAGCTCCCGGATCACCCGTTCCAGCAACTCGTACCGGTCGCGGGTCGTCTTGGCGAAGAGCGGGTGCTCTTCGGCGGTCTCCACCGCGCCCTTCCATCGGTAGACCGAGGCGCAGGGTGACATGATGTTCACGCAGGCCGCCGCGCGGCGCTCGACGAGCGCCTTGGCCAGCGTCTCGGCGGACGCGCGGTCGGGGAGGTTGGAGATCACGAGCAACGTCTCGGCGGCCATGGCTGCCCCCTATGCGAGCGCGGCGGCGCCGCGCGGCACGCCTTCCAGCACGGTCGGGTACTTCAGGCGGATTCCCAGCAGCGCCTTCATCTTCCGGTTCTCCAGTCGCCGCGACTCGCGCATGAACGAAAGCAGCATCGGCGGAATCGCCTGCTCGCCTTCCTCGCGCGAGACGCGCGGCGGACGCGCGAGACCGAAGCGGTCCGCGACGAGATCGAAGTAGTCACCCATCTTCAGCTCGGTGTCGTCCGCCGCGTTGTAGAGTCCCGCCGGCGCGTCGCGCTCCAGAGCCCGCACGCAGATCGCCGCGAGATCGTCGGCGTGAACGTGGTTCGTGTACACGTCGTCCTTGGCTCGCAGCACGGGCGTGCCGCTCTTCAGGCGCTCGAGCGGCAGCCGGTCCGCCGCGTAGATGCCGGGGACCCGCAGGACGACGATCTCCACGCCGCGGCGGTGGCCCCAGTCGCTCAGCACCTGCTCCGCGTCCACGCGCCGGCGCGCGCGGTCGGTCTGCGGGCGGACGGGCCGCGACTCGTTCACCCATGCGCCGCCGCAGTCGCCGTACACGCCGCTCGTGCTGAGGTAGACCACCCTGCGTGGTAACATCCGCGCGCCCGAAAGCGCCGCGACGAGATTGCGCGTGCGCTCGTCGCGAACGCCGCTCTCGTTCGGCGGCGCGGCATGCAGCACGACGTCCGCCGCCGCGGCGAGCGACTCGGGCCGATCGAGGTCGCCGGCGACGGTTCGCACGCCGCGTCCCTCGAGCCCGGCCGGATCGCCGCGCACGAGCGCGGTCGTCGCGTAGCGCGCGAGGAGCGCGGGCAGCGCCCGCCGGGCGATGTCCCCGGCCCCGACGATGAGCAACCGTTCCACACGCCGATTGTAACGCCCGACGACCCTCGTCTTTCCGCATGGCGCACCAAGTCACCGTCCAGCCGAGCGGGCACGTCCTCCAGGTGCCCGAGGGCGACACCATCCTCGCCGCCGCCCTCAACGAAGGCTTCCACCTCCCCTACGGCTGCCGCAACGGTGCCTGCGGCTCGTGCAAGGGGAAGGTGCTCGAAGGCCAGATCGACTACGGCAAGTACCAGAAGAACGCGCTCTCGGACGACGAGCGCGCTGCGGGCTATGCGCTGTTCTGCCAGGCGAAGCCGCTGACCGACCTGGTCATCGAGAGCCGCGAGGTCGGCGCGGTCAAGGACATCGTCGTGAAGAAGCTCCCGTGCCGGGTGCACCGCCTGGAGCGCGTCGCCGACGACGTCGTGATCCTGTACCTCAAGCTGCCGGCGAACGAGCGGCTGCAGTTCCTCGCCGGGCAGTACCTCGAGTTCATCCTCAAGGACGGCTCGCGGCGCAGCTTCTCGATGGCGAACGCGCCGCACGACGACGAGTTCCTGCAGCTCCACGTCCGCCACGTGCCCGGCGGCGCGTTCACCGACCACGTGTTCAAGACCATGAAGGAGCGCGACATCCTGCGCTTCGAAGGTCCGCTCGGGTCGTTCTTCCTGCACGAGAGCGAGAAGCCGATCGTGTTCGTCGCGAGCGGCACCGGGTTCGCGCCGATCAAGGCGATCATCGAGTCGGCGTTCAAGAAGGGCGTCGACCGGCCG
>Ga0184639_10000794_pt1 | contig 12951 bp, 16 predicted proteins | sample PLM31_170_b2_FD_133155 | JGI IMG/M metagenome (GOLD analysis project Ga0184639, IMG submission 133155) | Groundwater sediment microbial communities from an aquifer in East River, Colorado, USA - PLM3-1_170_b2 | ecosystem: Environmental > Terrestrial > Soil > Riparian zone | place: USA: East... | reverse complement strand
GCTGAGCGTCTGCCCGGTGATGAAATCGGCCGCGGGGGAGGCGAGAAACAGAACCGCTTCGGCGATTTCCTCGGGCTGCGCCGGGCGACGAAACGGCGTCGCTTTGGTCACCGCGTCGATGATTCGCCCGGTTTGCTCCGATTGGGTTCGCACCGCCTGCAGCAGCGGCGTTTCCGTCAGTCCCGGGCAGACCACGTTGACGTTGATTTTGTAGCGCGCCACTTCCCGCGCGATGGTTTTCGAGAAGGCGATTACCGCGCCTTTCGCTCCGGCGTAGACCGCTTCCCAGCTCGAGCCCACCCGGCCCGCATCCGAGGCGATGTTGACGACCTTGCCGCCGCCGCCGGAGATCATGTGCGGCAGCACGGCCTTGGCGGTATAGAGCACCGACTTGAAATTAATCGCCAGCAGCTTCTCCCAGGTCTCTTCGCTGCTCTCGACAAAAGGCTCCAGGCGGTCCCAGCCCTGGCAGTTCACCAGAATGTTGATCGATCCGAAGCGCCCGACGATCTCTCCGACCATGCGATCGACTTCGGCCTTTTTCGTCAGATCGACGGCACAAGCCATGGCGTCCACACCGAGCGCCATGGCTTCCGCGCAAACTTTTTCGGCGTTGTCCTTGGCGATATCCGCCACGGCGGTATTTGCCCCCGCCCGCGCTAGTGCCAGCGCGACCGCCCGGCCGATGCCGCCGCCGCCGCCGGAAATCAGCGCCGATTTTCCTTTGAGCTCCATCATGCGACCCTCGCTTTCTTGTCAGTGCGGAGTAACGAGTGCTGAGTGCTGAGATATAATTTCTCGGAACTCGGTCCTCGTGCTTCAGTCCTTCTTTATCAGTGCTCAGTATCGAGTGCCGAGGCTAAGATCTCATTTCCGCAGAACTCAGTCCTCGTGGCTCAGTCCTTTTGTCTTGTTGGAGCTTTTCGAGCCGGCGCAGGGCGAGCAGCGCCGCGCCCAGGGCGCCGACCATATGCGGCTCGTCGCTGACGTTGACCTTCCGTTTGACCGTCTCTTCGAGCGCCTTGATCATACCTTTTTGCCGCGCCACGCCGCCGACGAAAGTGACTTCGTCTTCCATTCCCGCCCGCTTGAAAACTTCCACCATCGCTTTGCCGCCATGCATAAGAACCTCCACGCGTTTCAGAAAGGATGAAGGATGAAATCAGAAGGATGAAAAAAGATCAAGGAAAAATTATCGGCGGGAACCGCCGGGACAGTCGCTACTTCTCCGGATACCGCTTCGCCATCTCGACGAAGGCCCCTTCACTTTTCGCCTAGGACTGCCGCCTCGCCCAACGACTCCGGCTGCAACTTCTCGAACTCTTTCTGCGGGACCTTCAGATATCTCCACGGCTTTCCCGTCAACACACTCGCGTTTTCGCACCAGAGAGTTGCGGCTCGATCTTTATGCTTTACTTCCTCGGTTTCCTGGCCTTTAGTTTCGAGGAGCCAGCGCACGTCTTCCTGGTCGATTGCCACGAAATCGGGGTAATAGGACCTCAAGTTGCCGCCGTCCGTATAGTCAATCGCGTAGCCGAAGACCTCAGGCAGTTTAGAGAACGTTTTAACATCGCCCGCGCTATCCAAAAACTTGGCGAAGGCTTTTTCGAAGTCGTTGTCGCATGCGACCAAGTTGAAGACGCACTTGCGCCCTTCATACACCGGACGTGACCACGGGTAGGGCTGGGTTGTCGAAAGCAGTCGATCAGTTCCGAGCAGTTGCGGCTGTTGTTCCGCGATCGCCCGACTCAACAAGACCTTCTTAAAAGTCTGCACACAGACATAGTGCGCTACGTTACTGCTCATCGCCTTGATAATCGCCGGTTCCTCCAAATTGACCGCTTTACCGAAGGCCTTTCGCTCGAAAAACTCCCTGACCTTCGGAGCCAGAGCCGCAAACTGTGCCGGAAGCTTGACCTCTTGTGCGATGCGGCGCGCATAATAGCCAATCACTTCCTGCGATGTCTGAGGCTCGGGCATGACATATTCTCGTTCGATTTCCTTTTGCAATGTAATGATGTCATAGGCCTCATACTTGAAGGTCTTTTCGGCTTGATCGCCAGCTTTGAGCGGAAGCACCGGACACTCGAAACTCGAAACATCCAGGGCCGCGATCTCTTCCGCCAAGCTCTTCTTGCGAATCAACGAAGGCGTCAGCGACGGGAGACCGATATCGAATTCAGCCCGCTCCGCCATCGGGATGATCGTGAGAATCTGAAGTTTGTCCTTGCCAATCTGTGCCGGGGGTCATGCCGGGGGTCAGGTCTTGGAATTTGACTTTTTAACATTCAGGTCTGTGTCTGGCATATGAATCTAATCAATCTTAAAATCGGTGGACATTGTCGTAGACGAAGCCGGTCTCTTCCTGGGTGACGTCACACTCTCACATCGTCACCACGCGATCTTTCAGTTTCCCTTTGGCCGCTCGCTCGACCAGCTTATCGATTCTACCCTGGGCCTGATAGCCGATCTGCTCATGGCCGCATTCCTGGCAAATCGTGCAGGGGATGTTACGGATCTCAAGCAGGTCGGTTTGTATCGTTGTCCGGCCCAGGTAGATCTTCGATCCACACTGTGCGCATTTCCCAGGCATGCCTTTTTTTAACCCTTACAACTCTTCATTATCATTCCCCTAGATAGGCTTGGGCAATTACGGGGACAGTATACAGCAATTCCCAGTTTATGGCCGTCACGGTAAGAGGGTCAGTTTGGGTCGGGGCCTGACTTGCTTTAATTGCCTAACTTAACGCGGCGCAAGAATGTATTTGTTCCAGCCGTTCCACCATAATACTGAAGCCCGTTCCAGTCGTTCAACTTGCCCAACACCATCTCAGCGCCACCTGTTCCAAACGTTCCAGCAGTTCCAGTCGTTCCAAACGTTGAAGATTGGCAAGAGCGATACAATTCTCTCTGTGGTGAAAATGACTTCGGATGTGTCGTCGCCTCATGCGCGCCGAGATTTTAGCGCCTCATTTCCACGTTTCGGCAATTCCCGAAACGTCGAAACACTCTAAAACGAGCGGCTCTCTTTGTGTTGCCGGCGGTAAAGAACCCGTGGTACAAGCCGCTTGTAGGGCATTCCTGCGATACCTGATGCCAACATGAAAATCATCCTCGATTGTTTTGGCCACGACGTGAGGCTCACCGATGAGCGCTTGGCTCATATCGTGGGGCATGTCGAGCTGATAGGTATGGAAGGCGAGATCGAGCGTGTGCTGCGATCGGCGACAGAGGTGCGGGTTTCGGTTTCCGATGATGACGTGCGTTTGTTTTACGAGTTCTATGCGCAAACCGGAGTCGGTGGGAAATGGCTTTGTGTCGTGGTAAAGTATCTTACCGATGACGCTTTCGTGATTACAGCGTATTTGACCGACGCGCTAAAAGCCGGAGAAACCGTATGGCCGAAAAAGTGAAAGTTTGGTTTGACCCAGAGGGCGACTTTTTAGAGGTCCTGTTCAGTGACGCGCCGGGGTTTATGCGCAAAACCGCGCACGACGCCCTTATGGAGCGTGTGGATGAGCAGGGGCGCGTACTCGGCTTCAGCATTCTCGGCGTTAGCCGATTTCGCAAGGAGCATCCCTTCGAAGCGGTGTTGCAGCCGGGTAAGTAACGGAACGTTCCGTTAAGTCTTTCCTTCCTTGGGGGACATAACATAGGACATAGGGGTCAAGTATGGAGTTGTTTAGTAGTTCGTTTTTCCCGGGCATTTTTTTAAGCTATTGATCAACTCCATAATTGACAGAGAAACGGTGTCAGGAACCTTTTTCAGTCTAACTCGTCATCGCTTTCAGGGTTAACCAACCGGCAACTGCGAAACCGACGGGATCTCGAAGTTAGAGTTTTTCGTAACGCCGGGGAACCCAGGCTTCCCTACGACTTCCCGCTCTATGAGATCGGCCAGGGGTTTGATCGCGTCGGGTGCAAAGCTCGCAATCGATGCGTCACCGGTTGCGGGTCCCATCGTGGCAAGCAGTTGAGGGTCCCCTGCGCAGCGGCGTTGGGTGTTTGGCGCGGACAGAACCTCGATCTTGAGACCGGGCGCCTTGTGAAAGCCCTCGGCCAGGACGACATCGGTTCCATGCAAGGCCGCCACGACCTCTTCTAACGATGCTCCGCCCGGTGTGTCACGGAACAGCGCGACATCGGTCGGCGTAACCAACGCGACGCCGCTCGCCCCCGCCCGGCGATGGCGCGAGGAGTCGGTGCCTTGCACGTCGACTTCCACGGGAAAATCAGAGTGGTGGTGCTTCACCGTGCCGACCTTGTAGCCGCGGCTGGACAGCTCGGGAACAAGTCTTTCGATCAAGGTCGTCTTGCCGACTTTTTTGTAGCCGACGATCAGCACGACTTTCGGGGTGGTTTCTGTCTTGTTGACAGGGTTACTCTCGGGGAGGAGTCCGCCTTGAGCGCAAGGGATACAGAGCGTGCGCTCGCCCACTCGGGCTGACCAAAACCTACAATCTCTTTCACAAGCCAGAATGTACGGACACGGACATCGCACGCTTACGCGAGTTGCACGCCGCAATGGATCGCGCGATTCTCGCGTGCTACGGCTGGACGGACCCTTCGGCAGGCTCAGGGTAGGCTATTGATCCCGGCCATGGGTTTCATCAAAACGAACGCGGCCAGACCCGCTACACGATTAGTCCCGCCGCCCGCCGCGAGATTTTGCGGCGTCTCCTAGCGTTAAAGATCGAGATCGCGGCGCGCGAGGCCGTCCAGACCCCATGACGGGAAGAGTCTAAGACGCCGAAACACCGAAAAATGTGATGAATTGTGTCCTTATATTAGGATCTGATTCATTTAAATCTGTCTTTGAATGAAGGACACATTTATCCTAAAGTGGCTTTGGAAACATGAGCCTCCACCCGGTCTTAAATGAGAAGCTGAATGCCGCAGTCGCCCCCGGCCCGGCACTGGCAACGACGCGGCGCGACGCAGTCTTGCCGGCTATCCCCGGCAAGGTCCACGCGGTGGTCGGCATGAGGCGGGCGGGGAAGACGACATATCTGCAGCAGTTGCAGTCGCAGTGGCGGACATCGGCCGAGGCGGCACGGGTCGTGTATCTGAGTTTCGATGACGACCGCCTGGCGGACTTGCCGTTGGAGCAACTGGGGATATTGCTGGAAGAATATTATCGGCGCCACCCGGATTGGCGGGGACGAGAGACGGTGTGGTGGCTGCTGGACGAAATCCAGGTTGTGAACGGGTGGGAGCGGTTTGTGCGGCGGGTGATGGACACCGAGCGGATGGAGGTGGTGGTGTCCGGGTCGTCGGCGCGGATGTTGAGCCGGGAGGTGCATACGTCGTTGCGAGGGCGCAGCACTGAAACGGTCATCCGGCCATTCAGCTTCCGTGAGTTTCTGCGGCATCGGGGCGAGGAACCGGAGCGCAAGGCCAGGGAATTCACTTCCGCCGAGCGGTCGCGAGTGGAGAAACTTTTTGGCGAATATCTGGCGGTAGGCGGATTTCCCGAGGCGCAGGGGTTGGACGTAGGGCTGCGGGTGGATTTGTTGCAAGGCTACGTGGATACGGTGCTGTTCCGCGATATCGTGGAACGCCGCGGCATCACGCAGGTGGCGGCCTTGCGCTGGCTAACCCGGCAGTGCCTCAAGAATCCCGCCGGGAGCTTCAGTGTGCATCGGTTGCACCAGGACCTGAAGGCTCAGGGGCTGGGTGTGGCCAAGGACGCATTACATGCCATGGTGGGGCACTTGGAAGACGCGTTTCTGCTGCGCCGTGTGCCTCTGGCCACGGAATCGGAACGGCGGCGGAATTCTAATCCGCGCAAGATCTATCCGGTGGACACCGGCATGATCGGGGCGTTTGACCGCACGGGGCGGTCAAATGTCGGGCACGCTTTGGAGACGGTGGTGTTGCACGAGCTGGACCGTCGCCGGGCGGAGGTGGGCTACGTGCGCACGGCCACTAGCTACGAAGTGGATTTTCTGGCGCGGTTCGACGGCGGCCGGGAGGTACTCATCCAGGTGTGCGCTGATACCGGCGCAACCGAGACTCGGGAACGCGAGGTGCGGGCGTTGGAGGAAGCTCTTCGGGAGCATCCGCGAGCCGCGCCGAGGCTGCTGGTGCTGAATTCCGACCAGCTGTCCGTCAGGGTTCCGTCCCGCGTCATGGTCCAAGCGGCGTATCAATGGTTGCTGGACACCGATTAAAAGGATCTCGGCATGATCATTTTCGACCTCCACTCCCAAGTCCTTACCGACTACCGCGACTTTGTCCGGTCGTTTTTTACGGTTGCCGATGACCGGGCGCGGGAATTTGTCGAGCGTGCCCTGGTTGAGGAGGCGCGCTTGTGGCCGGACTTCTTACTGCAAGTGAGTCCCTCCTATGTTCGGACTGACACTGTAGATGAGTTGGCAGTACGCGGTAACCTGCACGAAGAAACTGCTCGATTCTTTCGCACATCGGATGGAGAAGCCTACCGTCTCTATCAGCATCAGGTGGAAGCCTTGGAGTTAGCAGGGCGAAGACAAAGCTATGTAGTTACCAGCGGCACACATAGCGGACAAGTATGGAGTTGTATAGTAGTTCGTTTTTCCCGGGCATTTTTTTAAGCTATTGATTAACTCCATACTTGAAAGAGAAACGGTGTCAGGAACCCTTTTGAGTCTGACTCGTCGTCACTCAGGTATGAACTGCATCAGGTCGAAAGCGACGCTCAATGCTCTTCGCTCGGGGTTGATCCCATGCCAGTCGAGCGTATCGGCGGCGGCGAAATGAAGCTCAACGCGGTTGCCTCCGCTATGGATCAGTTCTTTCGGAAATAAGACTTCGTAGGCATTCCAATCCTGTTCCAGATAGACCCGTTGAACAAGGTGATCGTTGAGCTTCATTTCGATCCACCGGCAGGTAAAGCCCGTCGGCCGATACGGATAAGCGCGGAAGCGCACGCGGTAATTGCGGCCAGGGCCGAGCGGCACGGTCAACGCGGCGTCGCGGCCAACCACCCAGTTGATCGAGAGCGTGGGCTGGCGCCAGGTCTCGTTGAGCGACCATCCGTTCAAGAGAAAGGGACGGGCGGAATCCGCGCCGAAATCGATTTCAACTGCTGGAGAGAGCGCCGGAAGGGAAACATCGTTGACAACCCTGTGCTGCGCGATGTTGCTTTCCAGGCGAAAAAAAAATGCTCCCGTCGCTAAGGCAAACACCCCGATCCCGACCCAAGTAACCCATGCGAGCCAGGAAACCGGCCGAGCCGGTTGCTTATGAAGCATGCGTCTTGAGAAGTAGCTTCCGCAAACAATTCCGATCACGGCGCCGCCGAAGACGTCCCAGACGTAGTGGGCGCGGAAATAGAGCCTGGAGATGGCGGCCAGTGTCGCAAGTGAAAACACCAAGGGAGCCAAGCTGGGGAACGCCGTAGCGATCACCGCGGCGAAGGAAAACGCGGTGCCGCTGTCGCCCGAGGGGAATCCATAACCCGACCGCGGGACGGGCCGAGGAAGCTGCAACGCGAACTTAAGTAGATTGACGACTAACGCGGAGACTAAAAGCGCCGCCAGGACGGCCCAGCCAAGGCGCTTCGCCTTAGTGTTTTTGGTGTAGTAACCGTAGAACCACAGAGCGGCTCCGATCAGCGGCACGGTGACGCCCCGCCCGAGCAGACCTGCGGCGTCCATGAAAGTCTTTAAATAGGGTGTCTCGAGGCAGCTGCAACCGAGTTCAAAAAAATCCATGGTCGGTGATGTTCTTAGCTTTTTACTCCAATTCGTTATATTTGCCTATAGCCAACGCCGGGGTAACAACAGTCGATAACTCTCTCGGAATTCGCCTGATGGTGATGCGGCTTCATTGCCACGAATTGCGCCGCTTCTGCGCGTTGAGTTTGACAGCGACCTGGGTGTGAAACCGGCTTGTCTATGCTAATTGCCTTGCTCAGCTTACTCGGAAGAATCCCCTTGAAATGGCTGCACGCCTCCGGGGCGGCGATTGGCTGGTCGGTCTATTGGTCAGTGCCGGCACATGCGCGAAGACTCCGGCAAAACCTGCGCTCCAGCGGCGTCTGTTCCTCGCCGGAAAAATATCGCTCGCTCCTGCGGTCAGTGATCCGGGAAACCGGCAAGGCCGGCGCCGAAGTAGTGAAAATCTGGTTTGGACCGGACCAGCAGGTCGAGCGGCTGGTGATCGAGTGCCGGGGATGGGTTCAAGTGGAAACAGCGCGCTGCAGAGGCCGGGGCATTATATTTCTGGCTCCCCACCTGGGCTGCTTCGAGCTCGCCGCGCTTTACGGCGCGCGCCGATTTCAGCTCACAGTGCTCTACCGCCCGCCCAAGTACCGTTGGCTTGAGCCGTTGTTCACCGCCGGACGCGCGCGTTGGCGATTGAGAATAGCCCCGGCCGATCTCAAGGGAGTCCGTATGCTCTATCGCGCTCTCGAGCGCGGCGAGGCCATCGGGCTGCTGCCCGACCGAGCGCCCACGTTAGGCAGTGGCACATGGACGATGTTTTTTGATCGGCCCGCCTATACCATGACATTGCCGAGCAGGCTGCAATGCGCGAGTGGTGCCGCGGTGATTCTGGCGTTTGCCGAGCGGTTGCCCGACGGGCGGGGCTATCGCTTGCTTCTCGAGTCGCTTGGGACCGAAGATTTGACCGAAGAGCGGCTCAACCAGGCGATTGAAGCGCTGGTGCGCCATTATCCGGAACAATAGCTGCTTTGGGGCTATAACCGCTACAAAAAAGTTTCCTCGCGACGGAGCAGAGGAACCTACGATAGTCGACGTTAGCCCCGATATTGCCACGTTCGGTCTACACCAACGTTTCCCAGTTTAATCCCTTGCGGGGCCCGGTCATGGAGATTGAACCCATTGACGTGAGCCAAAAATTATTTCAACTGAATCTCTACGATTAACTTCGGTCGAGAGCGTTAACAATAGCCACGGCCGCGAGCACGGCATAGTAAGTCATTATCGCCCTGATCATGTAAATGCCCTTCCATCGAGAAGTGAGTCGCGTTAAAAAGAATCCCATGAGACTCGTCGCTCTGGTTAATAGTCTTGATCATGTATGTTACCGTTATCGTCTGCTTCCGTTCGAGGCCCCGCTGCGTGAACGAGGATGGGAAATATCGGTCAAGTGTTTCTCCGACAGTTGGTTTCGACTCTTGCCTTGGATTCGAACGATTGGGGACGCGGACGTGGTATTGCTTCAACGTCGACTCCTGCGCGTGAGTGAAGTTTGGTTGCTGCGGCGAATGGCGCGCCGCCTCGTTTATGATTTCGACGACGCCATTTTTTACCATAGCTCCAATTCCGCCAAGGCTTGGGGCAGTCGTCGAAGGGAAAAAAGATTTGCCGCGATCGTTCAGGCGGCGGATGCGGTCATTGCCGGAAACGAATTCTTGGCAAATACGGTCGGGCGTTTCACCGATCCCGCCAAGGTACGACGGATTCCCACCTGTATCGATAACCAGCGTTACTCACCAGCTACGCACACAGACTATACTAAAAATCGGCGGCTTGTTTGGATTGGATCGGCAAGCACCGCAAAAGCGCTACACGGCGCTGCCGCGCAGCTCAAAGCTGTTGTCGGTGCGGTGCCGAACGCGCATCTGAAACTCATCTGTGACGTTTTCCCCGCAGATCTGCCAATCCCCGTGATTCAGTGTCGATGGTCCGCCGAGCGGGAAACAGCGGAATTAGCCGATGCCGCCGTGGGCATCAGTTGGCTTCCGCATGATTGGTGGAGTCAAGGCAAGTGTGGGCTTAAAGTTCTTCAGTACATGGCTGCGGGTTTGCCTGTGATTGCAAATCCCGTCGGAGTGCATTGCGAGATGATCGTCCATGGACGGACGGGATTTCTGGCCGATACACCGGAAGAGTGGGCGGACGCGGTCCGTATTCTGGCGAACGAACCTGGTCTTAGACGGTCCATGGGAGAAGCGGGGCGGAAATTCGTTTCCCATCACTATAGTCCGCGGCGGTGGGCTGAAGAGTTCGTCCGGATAGTGGACAATAGAGAGATTCTCCAGCCGTAGAAGGCCACTGAAGCATTGCCTTCTCCGCTCGATTGACAAGGTAGATGGGATCGCATAGCGTTTCCCGAAAACTCAGTCAAAGCCTACATCCTCAATCGGCAATGGATGTTTCTCACCGTCGTTACATTTATCCGGCAACGGCCCAACAAAACTCGTGCCCGTATGATAATGGGCGACTTCAGGTATATATCCTAATGACGCCATGCAGGTATCTTGAGAGAGCTTAAATGGACCCGTTTGGAGCAGGCATGGCACGCGCTACTTTCGAGACTTTTCCTTGCCCCGAGCCCATCCTCGAGGTGGGTTCGTATCAAGTCAATGGCCAGGAGCAGATCGCCAATCTTAGGCGATTCTTTCCTGACAAACGTTTTGTCGGAACTGATATGCGTCACGGACCGGGAGTGGATGCCGTCACAAGTGTCGAGTCTTTGCCCTATAGAAACCACGCATTCGGAACAGTCATCGCGTTGAATCTGTTTGAGCACGTGCCGCGTTTCTGGCTTGGTTTTCAAGAAGCCCAAAGGGTTCTACGGACCGATGGTTTGTTAATCATCAGTTGCCCCTTTTACTTTGGTATACATTCGTTTCCGAGCGATTACTGGAGATTCAAGCCTGAAGCGTTCCGAGTGATGCTGGCGTTTGCCGAGCGATTACCCGGCGCATGAGGCTATCGCCTGCTTCTGGACTCGCTGCCGAGTGAAGATTTGACCGAAGAGGGACTCAACCGGGCGGTTGAAGTGCTGGTGCGCCGTCGTCCGGAACAATATTTGCTCTGGGGTTATGATCGCTACAAGAATATTTCCACGCGACGGAGAAGGAAAACTTTTCCAGCCGACGTTAGCGCCGGTGAGCCGCGTCCGTTGTGCGCAACCGTTCGTAAGTTTGAGCGAGCACCGGGCTCCTGTCATGCGGAACGCGTCATAGGCCTTCCATCGACAAGCAAGCCGCGTTAAAAGAATCCCATGAGACTCGCCACTCTGATTAATAGCCTCGACAGTGTATGTTATCATTATGGTTGCTCCGGTTTGAGGCCCGTTTGCATGGGCGGAGATGGAAAATATCGGTCATGAGTTTAGCGGAGAGTTGGATGCGGCACCTGCCGCCGCTCCGAACGATGCGGGACGCGGGCGTGCATCGAGAAATGATCGTGAACGGTGTCACGGGTTATCCGGCGGACACTCCGGACGAGTGGGCGAGGGCCGATGTTGCCTTGGCGCGCGACATCAAGCTCAGGCGCGCCCTGGGCGAAGAGGCTCGGAAGCGGGTGAGTCTGCATTATGGAACGGAGGTACGGGGCGAGCAACTTGTTCGCGTCGTGGAAAATACCGATGACTGTCGCGACTAAGTCATACATGGACGCCGTTTTGCACTCAAAGCAAGAGCCGCGCACCTTCGCTCTAGACCAGAATGAGACGCGGTCAGGGCTTAGCCGTTATGCTCGCTGAGAGTACTGGATAGCACTACGCTGTTTTACCGACAAAATCTTCGTTATTACTCCTTGTGGCTCAAGCGGGGAATGTTCCTTAGAAGTAGCACAGGAAGGTTGCAGGAGCTCAATGATTCTCAGTGCATCTCTGTTATTGGACGCGGGCACGGAGGAACCCGGGCAATGGCTCTTACCTTGCGTGCCAGCGGAGTTTATTGCGGAGCCCATTTGAACTCGGCTGACGATTTGATTCCTGCCGAGTTCCTTTATGATGCCTGCCGAGTGATGTCTCGGCATGTCCAGTGCCATGGTGCCTATCAATGGAACTTTGAAAAAGTCTTGAGCGCCGAAATCGACCGCTGCTTTGTCGCACTTTTAGAACTCTATCTGAAATCGGTTCTGGATAATAAGGCTCGGTATCGCGGCTGGAAACTTCCTGAAACCGTCCTTCTTTTTCCATGGCTTGTTCGACTTCTTCCGCAAATGAAGTTTATCTATTGGGTTCGTGACCCGCGTGACGCGGTGCTGGATCGACATCGCACCGACGATCTGCGTCGTTTCAACATTCCCATTACACAAGCTCGTGATCCGGTTGAGATGCGTGCGGCAAGTTGGAAGTACCAGTATGACATTGTAAAAGCTACCCCGAAGCCGCCCAATTTTCTCCTGGTTAAGTTTGAGGATTTTGTTCTCGACCAGGACCGGCAGCTAACGAAGCTGGAAGATTTCTTGGGGCTTCAGTTGGTTAGGATTCCGGTGGACAGGGGCCGCGTGGGAATGTGGAGAAATCACAAGAATCGCAGAGAATTTTCATTCTTGCAGCCCGCCCTCCATGATCTAGGGTATGAGTGAGGCTGCGACGGCGGACGTTGGCCAATCCATGACGCTAGACCGATTTGAGTTGCATCGTTCAATACTCTGCTGTCGCCAGCTAGGAGTTCACAAGAAGCCCGTGGGGCGTGAACACCTTACACCCATATACGCTCTAAACCGCCGATTGAGATGGCTGACCCGGTATGCGGGCGGGAAGACTCGTTAAGAAACGTTATGAGCACCGTCCCGAACGCTTACCGCTTGAGCCTCGGCGGCATTTCCTGGCTGGTCGTGAAACTGGGCGAGCAGTCGGTTCGGCGGATCGTTCAGTCGCTGGATACGAACCATCAAGTTCTTCGGTTCATTCCGAATCGCCGCGTTTTTAGAATTGACGCTGAGGTTCCGGTAATCGTAAAACATTTTTTCCCCAAGGTGTTATCTGGAATTTTGAAATGCATCTTTGGGTGGGACCCCGCACTCCGGGAATGGAACGGGCTGCGTCGGGCGGCGAATCATGGGCTTCCTGTGCCAACGGCATTAGCCGTAGGCCGACGGAATGGATTCTTGCGAGGAGAAAGTTTCATCGTGACCGAAGCCCTACGCGACGCAGTTTCATTGGGCGCGTTCTTTTCCGCAAGCCAGCGGCCTACGGGGGCTCTACGGCGGAAAGCCATCGAACAGGCCGCCAGGGTTCTGCGCAAAGCGCACGACGTGG
>Ga0184639_10000793_pt1 | contig 12956 bp, 14 predicted proteins | sample PLM31_170_b2_FD_133155 | JGI IMG/M metagenome (GOLD analysis project Ga0184639, IMG submission 133155) | Groundwater sediment microbial communities from an aquifer in East River, Colorado, USA - PLM3-1_170_b2 | ecosystem: Environmental > Terrestrial > Soil > Riparian zone | place: USA: East... | reverse complement strand
CGTCACAGACCGCGACATCCTCTACAAGGTCACATCGAAGGAGAAGGACCCGTCGAAGGTGCTCGTCCGAGACATCATGACCTCTCCGGTGGTCACCGTCAGTCCCCTCACGACCCTTCGGGCGGCGGCGCGGGTGATGCTCGATCGGAACACCCGATGGCTCGTCGTCACCCGATTGGACAAGGTGGAAGGGATCATCACGGCGAGCGACCTCACCTGGGGGTTCCTCGAGGCGTTCGCGCGGGCGACGAAGCGCGGGATCGCACCGAAGTGATGCGGTCGCTCAAAATGGGAAGAGCCACAGGAAGAGGTAGGCCCGGACGATTCCCCCGATCAGATTGGCGAGGACGAAATGCCAGCGACCGATCGCATGGCCTTCCTCGTTCAGCAGGGAGTAGAAGTAGTTCACCGCGGTGTCGCTCATGAATGGAATCGCGAGGAGGATCGTGAGGCCGACCCAGCCGGTCTTGCGGACGAACAGCTCGAGGAGCTTGAGGACCCGCGCCCCGAACGGATGGCGGCCCATCCATCGCTCGATGTAGGGGTTCACCTTATTGCCGACATAGAAGACCACGATGGCCCCGGCGGCCTTGCCGAGCCCGAGCACGACGGCCTTGACGGACGTGTCGATCTGCGGGTTGAGCGGAAGAAGGATCTCGACGGGAATCGGGAGCACGACGGCCGCCGCAATCGCGTACAGGAACAGGCCGACGAGGTAGACGACTTCGCTGGCGGACTCCAAGCCCAACTGGAACGTCGCAAGTCCCGGAACGATGGCTGACCCGCCTCCCTCACCCGATGGTTCGGCAGAACTAAAGCGTTCCGCGGGCATCCCGCGGGAAGGCGGGAAGACGGACACCTTTTTTCGCGGCGCGACGGAGTAGCGCCGTCCAGACGAATTCGGAGAGATGCTGGGTCTCCGACAGCGACAGGGTGTCGTATCGGAGCCGACGAATCGCGGCGCCGAGTTTTCCGTATCGACGAACCTCGACAAACGCGCGGCGTCCGGTTTTCAAGACGTGGGCTTCGAGGTCGAACAAGGTGCCCATGGCTCCCCCGGAGAACCAGATCGCCATCTCGCGGGCCTCGTCGCCGTCTCCCGCCTCAATCGCGTTCCAGAGTTTGCCAAGGTCTTCGTACGTCGCAATGAAATGAAGCGTTGCAGAGTCTCGAAACTGCCGCCGGCTCGGACGCTGGGCCTGGGAACGGAGCCGGGTTAAGAGGCCGGACGGGTCGAAGAGAGGACGGATGGACCTCCAGCCACCGAGGGCGTCGTTCAGGCCCGGATGGGGGCGGGCGACCTCCGCCCGCGCTTCTTCGGGAGTCTGCTGGAGGACCGTCACGAGGATTCCGTCCCGAACGATGTGTCCGATCCGACGCCGCTTCCGACGGATGACGACGAGCAAGTCAACGTCCGAGTGTCGCCGCTCCTCGCGGCGTGCAACGGAACCATACACGCCGACCGCCACGAGGTTTCGTCCTTCCTGTGTGCGGAGGTCCGCCGCGATCGTCTTCGCGAGCGCCAGTCGGGGACTCGCGCGCATCGGCCCCTCGCATGGACCGTCCCGGGATGAGCCTTTCCAGTCGGCCGTTGCCTTTATCGGCCCGCACCGAATCCCGCGGACCATGCGACTATCCACGATTGCCCTCGTTGTGTCGGATGCGAAGAAGTCCGCGAAGTGGTACAAGGAAAAGCTCGGGTTCGAGATCCGGGATCACCAGGGGCATTGGATCACGGTCGGTCCCAAGAGGCAGGACCTCGCGTTCCACCTGTGCGAGGGCTTCTACGCGCTGGAGCCGGGGAACACCGGAATCTCGTTCACCACGAAGGACACGAAACAGGAAGAGGCGGCCCTCCGGAAGGTCGGCGTCGAGTTCGCGACCCCCACGACGAAAGAGGACTGGGGCACGTACGCGGTGTTCAAGGATCCGGACGGAAACGAGTTCTGGCTCATCGAGGAATGAGGGCTCCGCGCGAGGTTCATGTCCTCCGGGAGGCGTTCGGACGGGACGGTGATGGAAGCTCACCGGCCGCGACTGAACCTGGAACGCCGTCTCACCGCGGCGCTCGGGATCGCAGCGGGCGCGGCGCTCGTCGAGGTGATCGGGAGCTGGTGGAGCGGTTCCCTCGCCCTGCTGAGTGACGCGGGACACGTCGGCACGGACGCGGCCGCACTGGGCATCAGCCTCGCCGCCCTCCGAATCGCGAAGCGTCCGCACACTCCGCAGATGTCGTTCGGATACCATCGGATCGAGGTCCTCGCGGCGTTCGTGAACGCGGTGCTCCTCGCCGGGATCGCATCCTTCCTCGCCTTTGCGGCGTATGCCCGGCTCGCGAATCCTCAGGATGTCCACGAGGAGACGATGTTTGCGATCGGACTCGTGGGCCTGGCTGCCAACCTGACGATGGTCGGCCTCCTGGGCCGCTCCACCCGCAAGAACATCAACATCCGCGGCGCGTTTCTGCACGCCTACGGAGATACCCTCGGATCCGTGGGCGTTGTGATTGGCGCGGTCCTCATTGCACTGACCGGCATCGTCCTTCTGGACACGATCATCGCGCTCTTCATCGTCGTATTGATCGGGACGAGCACCGCGCGACTCCTCCGCGATTCCGTGCGGATCATCCTCGAGGGTTCCCCCGCGGACCTGAGCCCGCAGGCCGTCGCGGATACCATCCTCGCGGTGCCCGGAGTCCGCGGCGTCCACGACCTGCACGTGTGGACGGTCACCTCGGGCCTCTACGCCCTGACGGGCCACCTCTCCGTCTCCGGAGATTCGACTGTGCATCAGGCAGCGAGGATCGTCGATTTGGTCCAAGCGCGATTGCGGGATCGATTCGGAATCGCCCATTCGACTCTCCAGGTGGACAGCCTGCAGGACGAGATCATCGCACCGGCGGATGTGGCCCGCATGGATCGACCTTAGGTCATCCGACCGTGCGCGAGCCGCTCGTGGATGAACGAGGCGGTCCGGGCAGCGAGCGCCATGATCGTGATCATCGGATTCACTCCGGGCGCGGTCGGGAGGAGGCTACCGTCTCCGATCCACAGATTCCGGACCTCGTGGCATTCGCCGGTGGGCCCCGCCGTCGACGTCCTCGGATCCCTCCCGGCCCGGGCCGAGCCCATCGGATGCGCGGAAAACAGCGCCACGGCGTTCTCGTGGATTCCAAGGCGTCCGATCCGGTCCAGAAAGGCGTCGAACTCCCCTCCATCCATCGCTGATCGCGCGTCGCCGACCGCGCATTCCCGGAGATGGAGGGTCGCGATGCGGATCGCTCCCGCCGCACGCTGGATCTTCGCGGCCTCTTGGAGGCCCCGCGTCAGGTTCCGGCGGTCTTGCGACGAAAGGCGATATGAGATGACCGGTTCGCCCCGGGCGTCGATTGAGACGCGGCCTTCCGCCACATCCCGGACCAGGACGATCGTTGAGGCGACGGAGGCGAGACGGCGCATCGCGTCCTTGTGTGCCGCACCGCCGCTCCAGGGGAGGGCCAGGGCGGACAGGCCGGGATGACCCGGCGCGCTCTCGAGCCAGGGACCGTGATGGCCCTCGTCGAGATCTCGGAAGCGATGGACGTAGATCGTCTGCATGGGGCCGCTCCACATCCGAATCGGTCGCGGGTGCTCCGCAAGAAGGGCCGTCGTCGGATCGAGACGCAACCCGCGGCCGACGCCGGGGAATCGAATGCCAGACCGGAGGAGAAGGGCGGGCGTCTGGACCGCGCTGCCGGCCGCGACGATGGTTCGGGCGTGGATGTGGACCGGGACCTCCCCTCCGTTCCCATGGTACGTCGCCTCGACACCGTGGGCCGCGCCCTCCCGTACGAGGACGACATCCGCCTTCGTGTCGAAGAGGCATTTCGCGCCCGCCCGTTGCGCATCGAGCAGGTACGTCACCAGGGGCGATTGCTTCGCGTCGTAGATACAGCCGAAGAAGCAGAAATCGCACCGGGCCCCGCAACCCCGTGCGTTCCGCGGAATCACATCGTAGTCCCGACCGAGGCGGTACCCGAGAGATTCGGACCCGCGCCGTAGCGCTTCGTTCGAGGCGTTGACGATGCTCTCCTCCGTGCTGACCTGCAGGCGGCCCCAGACCTCGTCGAGGAACGCATCGAACTCAGCGGATGCGACCCCGGCCATGCCGTGGTCCCTCTCCCATTCCTCTCGCGCCCATGAGGGCGGCCGCAGGCAGGTCATCCAGTTGATCGTCGCGCTCCCGCCCGCCGTCTGGCCCGCGAGGACGTTGAACGCGAGGTCCTTCGTCGTCAGGACGCCATGACCCTGGAACATCCGGTCGTACGTGTCCGCTTCCCGCTGGGTGAAATCATTCGCGGTCCGATACGAACCCGTTTCGAGGACGACGACGCGATGGCCCGCCTCGGCGAGCTTTGCGGCGATGACGGACCCGCCCGCGCCACTCCCGATCACGCAGACATCTGCCTCGATCGTGGATTCCGACGAGGGGCGCAGAGGTTCGATCGTCGATCCGGGCGGATGGCCGGCAACCGGACGACCTGCCGCGCCGGGCCCGTTGTAGCCCACGGCGGGCCAGTTCGGATTCTCGCCGTTCTCGAGGGTCTTCGAGTAGGCGAGGAACAGCACGAGCCGCTTCACCGCATGGAAGCCGCGCCGCTTCACCGGAAGACGGCTCCTCGCCCATCCGAGGAGGTACCTCTCTCGAGCCGCGGGGGACATGGACGAGAAGGCCCGCGGCGTTGCTGTGAGGAGCAGGTTCATAAAAGGGTTCTCGAACGTCCGGAGGAGCCGCTGGAAATCCCTGCGCTGGGTCGGGCCCACGTAGGTTTCGATGATCCGCGCGACGTCCGCGTCGATCCCCAAGTCGCTCGCGGAGCGATGGAAGAATCCATCCGGATCCGTGGGAACGGTAAGGGAGGGGACGAGCGTGTCGGCGATGAGGCGGAGCGTTCTCCGCTCCTCCCCAGTCAACGCCGCGGAACTCTCGGAACTCATGCTTGAGGCAGCCGGATGGAAAGACCTCGCTATGGTCCTTCCCCCATCGATGGGCGTATGTATTTATCCGCGTCCGACTTCGCGCGATCGGGGGAGCCCATGTCCGAATACGAAGCCCTTGCGAAGAACATCATCCGGCGGTCGTTGCACATCCAGCCGAAGGAGAACGTGATCGTCGAATCCTGGAACCACGGGCTCCCGATTGCCACGGAGATCGTCTATCAGGTCCGCGCGGTCGGGGCGCGCCCGATGTTCCTCTTCGAGGACGAAGATACGTACTGGCGGTCCGTCAACACCCTCTCGGAGTCGAAACTGGGGCAGGTCGGAAGCCACGAATGGAAGGCGATCGCGGAGGCGGACGGCTACGTCTTCATCCCGGGCCCCGCCGACATCACGAAGATCCGCGAGGCGGGGAAGAAGTTCAGCGCCTCAACCGCTTACAACGACGAATGGCACCGCCGCGCGAAGCGGAACCGGCTCCGGGGCGCCCGGATCGGCCTCGGATATGTCACGGAGCCCAGGGCCCGGGCGTATGGCTTCGACCTGGACGCGTGGCGGACGATGATGCTCGAGGCAAGCTCCGTGGATGGCCGGGAGATCGTGCGGGCAGGGCGGAAAGTCATGCGATTCCTTTCAAAGACGGGGCAGCTCGAGATCACCCATCCGAATGGCACGCGGTTTTCGTGCGACCTCGTTGGACGAACTCCCGGGATGGACGACGGGATCGTCACGAAGGACGATCTCGACGTGGGGGAGAACATGGCGAACATTCCGGCGGGAGAGGCGTTCGTCGTCCCCGACGAGAAGTCCGGCGACGGCACAATCGTCTTCGACCGACCCATCCCATACCTCGGCCGATGGATTCGCGACGTCCGAATTGCGTTCGATGGAGGCAAGATGACGAAGTTCTCCGCGTCCGAGAACGAAGACTTCCTCCGCTCGGATTGGGAGGAAGCGAAAGGGCCGAAGGACCTCCTTGGATACCTCGACATCGGGTTGAATCCAAAGGCTCGTTCCGGGTTCCTCCAGGACGCGATCGTCGCGGGGAATGTGTACGTCGCCGTCGGGGCGAACGACGAGGTGCCGGGCGGGAAGAACAAGACGGACTTCTACCTCGGCGCGAGCCTGACGGGAGCAACGGTGACGATCGACGGTCGTCCGGTGATCCAGAACGGGACGCTGGCTGGCTGAGAACGTTTCTGCTCGGTCGCAGCGGTCGCCTTTCTCCCTTTCGATCCTGAGTGACGCAGATTTATCCGGCGCGGATGTCGTGAGCGGCCGTCGATGGTGCCAGAGGCCAGTGAACCTCGCATCGAGCCCGATTCGCTCGACCTCCGAGAGCACGATCGGGAGGTCCTCGAATTCCTTTCCCAGGACCCGGCGTCCCGCGTGGCCTTCCAGGGCCTTCGGCGTCGGCTCGGCATCCACCCGGAACAATTGTCCCGCGCGCTCCATCGCCTCGCCGACGACAACCTCGTGGAACGGACGGACCTTGGATATCGCGTCACACCAAGGGCGCTCGGAGTGATCAGTCCGACGGCTCTGCGATCCGAAGACCCGGGCGTCACGATCCTGCAGACATATCTGCCCGCGGATGTCGATCTCCGGGCCCTGGTACAGTCCCTCCACGGCAGCTGGATCGGCCCCTTGCGGTGGTACGGCCTTTCCGAAGCCGCGGACGGCATGCGCCTCAGCTGGGCGCTGGAGGACGATTCAATCCGACTCGAGACAATCCTCCGAGCCGGACAGCTGGTCGTGATCGCGAAGGTCCTGTCGCCGGATCAGCTCGACGACGCGGCGCGATTGGGCCACCAACTTTTCCAGCATGTCGTCCGCGAAGCCTCGAGGGAGGCCCATTCGGGTCTCAGTTCCTGATTCTCTTCTTTGTGACTGGCCCGGCGCGATTCGAGTCAACATACCCAACCGGCGTCATTACAGGCCTAGGTGCCTAGAATGACCACAACGGTCGGAATACGGAGCAAGGACGGCGTCGTCCTCGCGGCGGACAAGCGCGCCTCGAAGGGATTCTTCGTCGGATCCAAGGTGGTCCAGAAGATCTTCTCCCTCGATGACGCGACCGCGGTGGCGATCGCCGGTGCGATGTCGGACGCGGAGTACCTCGTGAACCTCGCGAAGGCCGAACGCCGGCTCCTCACGCTGCGTCGCGGCTACCCGCTGTCCGTGAAGGAGAGTGCGAAGCTGATCTCGAACATCGTCTACTCCTCGATGAAGAGCTACAACCCGTTCTACGTGGAGCTCGTCGTCGCGGGAGTCGACGCCGAAGGAGGGCACGTGTACACGAGCGACATGAGCGGGGCGATCACCTCGGAGGACTTCATGTCGTCCGGCAGCGGGTCGCCGATCGCGTATGGCGTGCTCGAGCAAGGGTTCCGCAAGGAATTCTCGCTCGATGAGGCGAGCAAGCTCGCGGAGGCCGCCGTCCGCGCAGCGATGGAACGGGATCCGGGCAGTGGGAACGGGGTGGACGTCCTCGCAATCCCGAACGGCCACGCTTTGGAGTTGAACTGAGATGGCAACGGAAATGGGCCGAATGCCGTTCTTCTACAACCAAGAAGGCCGGCTCGTTCAGGTCGACTACGCCCTTCAGGCGGTCAGCCGCGGATCAACGACTCTTGGGCTGAAGACGAAAGACTTCGCCCTGCTGTCGAGCCAGGTGAAGCCGACACGACCGCTCATGGAACCTGCGGAGAAGGTCTTCGTCGTGGACGACCACATCGGTGCGACGGGAAGCGGGTACAACGGGGACGTGACGACGCTCCTCGACCAGGTGCGGGTCGCGGCTCAACGTCACCGCCTCGTCTACGACGAGCCGATCGACGTGGGGACGCTTTCTCGGAACCTCTCGGAATACCTGCACGAGTTCACGATGTACGCGGTGCGTCCGTTCGGTGCGTCAGTCCTCCTCGCAGGGATGGACCACCTCGGCGTACAGCTCGTCCAGGTCGACCCGAGCGGGACGACGTTCAAGGGATCCGGCTTCGCAATCGGCCAGTCCGCAGACGAAGCGCTCGAGACGATCGTGAAGGGCTACCATCCCGACATCTCGGTCGAGGCGGCACTCGCCCTTGTGACCCAGGCAATCGAAGGCGTGAACGGCGGGAAGTCCGTCATCGAACACGGAATCGTGACGGCTGCCTCGAAGCGGTTCGAGCACCGCGACACCCCAACCCCGGTCGCATAGACCGGGCCCTTCCCCTTTTCGGAATCCGGGCCTACCGCTTCACGCGGTAGACCTCGTACTTTTCTCCCGGCGCGCGTTCGATGATCCCGCGGGCCTCCAGGTCGAGCTTCGTCCCCTCCATATACCAGGGAATCGAGCCTTCGAACTTGCCTTTGAGCTTCCGCTCCACGGCGTGGGTGAGCTCGTGATGGGTGAGCCCGCCTTTGCGGAGCCCCTCAAGGATCGCCTCCTTGATCATCTCGTACTTCGCCTTGCTGATGTTAACGCCACGTTTCCCCCGAGGATGTAAGGTCAGGATCCTCTCTTCCACGGCCATGACGAGCGCCTTCGCCCGTATTAAGTTCATCCGCGATGGAGAATCGCCACCGCTCCACTTGAACAACCCTTTTTAGCGGCTGCAGACTATCCGCGCCGAGATCCGATGCGGATCGTCTCCCTCCTTCCCGCGGCGACGGAAATCTGCTGTGCCTTGGGCCTCGAGGACAATCTCGTTGGCGTCTCGCCGGAATGCGATCATCCTCCCGCGGTCGTGGGGAAGCGGATCGTGAGCCGGGGCCTCTTGCAGCATGACGGCAAGTCGAGCGGGGAGACGAGTCGAATCGTCGGAGAGCGACTCGCATCGGGAGGCGCGTTGTATCAAGTGGACGAACACGCGCTCCGTTCGACGGAGCCGGATCTGATCCTCACCCAGGGCCTCTGCGAGGTGTGTGCGCCGACCCTCGGGGATGTGGAGGAGGTCGCTGCCCGCCTTTCTCATCCTCCCGAAATCCTGTCGCTCGACCCGCACACTCTCGCAGACGTCCTCATCGACATAGAGCGGGTCGGTCGGTTGTGCGGTGTGGAGGAAGTCGCCCGGATGGTCGTCGAGTCTTTGCGGACGCGCATCGATCGTGTCGCAATGCGCGCCTTGGAGGTCGGCTCTCATCCCGAGACGGTGTGCCTGGAGTGGCTCGACCCGTTGTTTCTTGCGGGGCACTGGGTTCCCGAGATGGTCACACTCGCGGGAGGGCACGCCGCACTCCTGAAACCGGGGGAGCCGTCCCGCCGGGTGGATGGACGAGACATCTCGACGGCGGCACCCGACGTGGCGGTGCTCATGCCGTGCGGATTCAACAACGAACGGACTCGGAGGGAGGCGTCCCTCGTGACCCGGGCGCCCTGGTGGACGGACCTACCCGCCGCGCGATTGAACCGCGTGTGGACGGTCGACGGATCGAGCTACTTCAACCGGCCCGGGCCTCGGCTCGTCGAAGGATTGGAGATCCTCGGACACATCCTGCATCCCAAGCTGTTCCCCTCGCCTCCGAGTCCGAAGGATGCGCTCCCGTGGGTGGGATGATGGCCAAGCTGTACACCCGATCCGGAGATGCCGGCACGACGGGCCTTCTCGGACCGGAGCGGGTCTCAAAGGACGATCCGCGGGTCGAGGCGATGGGCGCGGTGGACGAACTGAACGCTGTGATCGGTCTCGCGATTTCCGCACCGACGCCGAAGCGAGTCCGGGATCTCCTCCTGAAAATCCAGGATGACCTGTTCACGGTTGGTGCAGAACTTGCCATCGCCCGCAGCTCGCAAGGGACGAAGGTCCCGCGGATCACCGAGGAACACGTCGCTCGCCTCGAGGCGGGTATCGACGCCTTCGACGTCGGCAAGATCACCGAGTTCATTCTTCCCCGGGGTTCCGAAGGACTCGTGCGGCTCCACTGGGCCCGGACCGTAGCGCGACGCGCAGAACGCCGAGTCGTATCGCTCTCCAACCGGGACCTCCTGAATCCAGCCTTACTGCGCTACATGAACCGGCTGTCCTCCCTTCTGTACCAGATGGCGGTCTGGCGGCAGAAGAAGGAGCGGAGGAAGGCGGAGCATCCGTCGTACCGCGAATGAGTTCAGGCCATCAACGTGCGCCGAAAGAAACGCAGGACGCGGTCCCAGGCGTCCTTCGCGGCCGCCTCGCGGTACGTCGTGGCATTCGTGTCGTTGAAGAATGCGTGAGGCGCGCCCGGATAGATCCGCATCTCGAAGTCTTTCTTGTACTCCGCCATCGCCTTCACGAGCTTGTCGAGCTCCGCGTTGATCCGCGGGTCCTCCGCCCCGTACAGTCCGAGGACGGCTCCCGCGATGTTCCGAACGCGCTCGATCGGTGCGGGATTCTCCCCGTAGAAGATCACGCTCCCCTGGAGCGGCGTCTCACACGCCAAGCTGGCAGACATGCCGCCCCCGAAACAGAAGCCGACGGAGCCAATCCGATCCCCTCGGACGAACGGCAAGCTCCGAAGATAGGCGACCGCGGCGACGAGGTCTTTCGTCAACTTGTCTTTCGGCATGCCGCCGAGGAGCTTCTCCACGGTCGGCGCAATGGCCGCCCGCTCTTCCTCCGGAAGCTTCGCGAGTTCCTGCCGCGCGAGCTCCGGATCTCGCCGCGGCAATCGGAACATGAGGCGCATCGCTTTCTGGACGTTCGAGGGCGTGAGGAGGCTCGCGAGCTCCGCGCTCCCGAAAAGGTTCGGGGCAAGGGTGACGTACCCTTCCCGCGCGATGCGGTCCGCGACGTCCTTCGTATGCTCGACGAGCCCGAAAATCTCGTGGATGACAACGACGGCCGGTCGGACGCCCTCGCCCGTGGGCCGCGTGAGGTACCCGGGAATTGTCTCCGTGGCGCCGCGGAACTCGATCCAGCCGCTGGAAATCGCACTCGGGGGGATGGGGACCACCGGCCCGGCGAGAATCCATGGAGGCATAAGGATTCGCCCTCGCGCAAACGCATAAGTCGCGGCAGACCATCGCGCCCCCCATGGGCCTCGTCTTCACGAACCTGCTCGAGCTCGAGGACCGGGCCCGCGGGAAAGTTCCCCAGGCCTCCTTCGACTACATCGCGGGCGGCGCGGAAGCCGAGGTGTCCCTCCGTCGGAACCGGGAGGCGTACGACCACTGGGCCTTGCGGCCGCGCGTCCTCGTCGACGTCTCGAGGCGCGACACGTCGACGACCGTCCTCGGCGAACGGATTTCGATGCCGATCCTCGTGGCCCCGACCGCCTTCCACGGACTCGTCCATCCGGAGGGCGAGATCGCGACCGCGCGAGGAGCCGCCGAAGCAGGCACACTCATGATTGCCAGTGCGATCGCGACGAAGACCCTGGAGGAGATCGCCACCTCCCTACCGGCCCCCCGCTGGTTCCAGCTCTACGTGTACAAGGACCGGAACGTTACGGCGGATCTGGTCCGTCGCGCGGAGAAGGCGGGATACCGAGCAATCTGCCTCACGGTTGATACGCCTCTCCTGGGTCGACGGGAGAAGGACGAGCGGAATGCCTTCACGCTTCCTCCGGGGCTCGGGATCGCGAATGTCCGGCCCGCGGGCCTCGATGGGATGCCAGAATCGCAACGTGGGTCGGCATTCGCGAAGTACGTCGTCGAGCTGCTCGACGCGGCGGTCACGTGGCGGGACATCGCTTGGCTCCGATCGATCACCCAGCTCCCCATCGTCCTCAAGGGAATCCTGACGGCGGAGGATGCTGCGCTCGCGGTCGAACACGAGGTCGACGGGATCGTCGTCTCGAACCATGGCGGTCGGCAACTCGATTCAACCCTGGGCACACTCGACGCGCTGCCGGACGTCGTGGGAGCGGTCAACGGTCGGTTGGAGGTGTATATGGACGGTGGAATCCGCCGTGGGACCGATGTGCTGAAGGCCCTCGCGCTCGGAGCGAGGGCCGTGCTCCTCGGCCGGTCCATCCTGTGGGGCCTCGCGCTCGGAGGCGCGGAAGGCGTGCGCGCCGTCCTCGATCACCTGAAGAAAGAGTTCGAACTAGCGATGGCGTTGGCTGGCCGCGCGAACGTGTCGCAGATCGACGCCACGCTCGTGCAGCGGGCCTAGTGCGCCTCGACCGACCCGAGGAACTCCAGGAGGAATCCGACCGCGCCCGCGTTCTCCGCGGGTCGAGGCGGAAGCCGCCCGAGGGCAAGCTTTTCGGGAATCAGCTCTCGGAGCCGCCCAAGGTCTTCGTATCGATAACCGAGGGCCGCGGCGTTTCGCTCCGCTTCGACGTGGCCTTTCGGCGGAATCGCGATCACCGGGGTCCCGGCCGCGAGAGCTTCGTTCACCGTCCCCTTGCCCGCGGTCGTGATGACGAGATCCGCGGCGAGGACGTAGTCCTGCAGGTTCGGGAGGAATCCAAACGTATACACGCCAGGCGCGGGCTCCACCTTCAACTTCGGGCCACTGACGACCACCATCGAGGCGTCCTCCAGATTCAGTTCGCGGAACGCCTTCATGGCGGCGCGGATGAGGAAGTCGCCGATTCCGGTCCCGCCTGCCGTCACGAGGATCGTCTTCTTCCGGAAGAAGAGATCCTCCCGCAGCTTCTCCCGGGGGGCGCTGAACGGTCGGACGATGGGACCGATTCGTCGCACGTTGGGCCACGCGGGGGCCTCGCCCGCGGCAAGGATGAGATCGACCTTCCTCGCAAACCGGGAGAACCAGAAGTTCCCGTAGCCCTCGAGGACGCGGGAGGGGAAATCCTTCGCGAAGTCATGACGGACCGCGTTGAGGATCATCGCGGTGGGGACGCCTCGTCGGACCGCCTCCCGCGCGAAAGCGACCTCCCCGTCGGAGAGGAGAAATCGGAACGACGACCAGTCCGCCTCCGCGCGCAGGTGGCGCCGGGCGACCCGGAGATACCTCCCGTAGTCGGCGTACCACCGCCACACGGGGAGGAGCGTCCCGTCTCGGGCGGGCCAATCCGGCGCGGGTGGCGCCGTGAGCGCATCGAACCCACTTG
>Ga0184639_10000792_pt1 | contig 12967 bp, 11 predicted proteins | sample PLM31_170_b2_FD_133155 | JGI IMG/M metagenome (GOLD analysis project Ga0184639, IMG submission 133155) | Groundwater sediment microbial communities from an aquifer in East River, Colorado, USA - PLM3-1_170_b2 | ecosystem: Environmental > Terrestrial > Soil > Riparian zone | place: USA: East... | reverse complement strand
TCGGCCACGTGATACGTCATGGCTACGCCGCAACGCGGGCACCTGGTGACGGCGCCGCATTCGTGGCAGAGGAGAAAATCCGCATACCCTCGTCTGGGGACGTACAGCAGGGCTCTCCCTCTCGGTAACGTACGGGCAAGCGCCTGATACAGGCGCCGCCCGAATAATCCGCCCAGCGGTCCCGCTTCTGCCCGCACGTCGGAAAGAACAATCGTCGGCCGGTGTGCCGGGGAGAATGTGAGCCGTGCGGCTCGACCCTCCTCTGTTTCGCGGACGACTTCAAGCGACGGCGTCGGCGACCCCCAGACCAACCCCGCCTGCCCGATCCGCGCCCGCGTCTCGGCAATCACGCGTGCGTGATATCTCGGAATGCGCTCTTCCTTATATGAAGTGTCCTCCTCGTGATCCACGATAATCAGGCCCAGATCAGGGACAGGAGCAAAGACGGCCACACGGGTGCCGACGACGATCTTGAACTCGCCGGAAGCAATTCGCTGCCAGAGTTTCCTGCGTTCCGGATCAGTCTGTGCTCCGTGATACAGCGCCACCGAGATCCCAATTTTCCTTTCAATCCACGCGGCCAGCCGCTCCGCCTGCACAAGTTCGGGCACGAGCGCGATCGCCCCGCGGCCTTGTTGAAGCGCCCAGCGTAGCGCCCCGGCGTACGCTTCGAACCTGGCATCTTCGCCTATGATTGCGACCCGCGCCGCCGATCCGGCGGTCAGAAGATCGACGACGCCCGCTCCGTTGCCAGATGCGTCAACCTCTTTCTCCTCACCCCGTTGGGGGAGAGCGTCAAGGTGAGGGGGCAGCGCAGCGTTCGCCGGGCGTGACGAGGCGGACCGGGACCTCGGCGGGAGCATTGCATCAATGGCCTCGCCGACCGAACAGACATAGTGGTCGGCCATCCACGAGGCCAGTGTCACAAGGTCGGAGGGAAGAACTGGGAGCCGTTCATCCAGCGCAGCGACAGGCTTGACTTCACGCTCGGCGGTGGGAGATAGCCCTACAACGTATCCCGAAGTAGTCTGCTTTCCAAAGGGTACGCGGACTGGAATCCCGATCGTGACATGACGCTCGAGCGCCGTGGGGACTGAGAAGGTGAACGTCCGATCGCCGGCCCGCAGCGGCGCGTTGATTGCAACTTCAGCAAATACGGTCATAGGTCGTGGGTCGTAGGTCGTAGGTAAAGACACTGTCAGCTTCCACGACCCACGACCTACGACCTACGACCGCAGTTACTCTATCGCGCTTCGAGGATTGCCGCAATCTCCTCAAGGATGGCTTCAGGTTCCGACATCCGACCGATTGCCTCTTTTCCGGACGCGAGAGGACCCACCTCAGGTCCGATCACGCGACATCCACGGCCACGCAGCGTCTTGACGTGTTCTTTAGTAGAAGGATGTTCATACATGATGTCACTCATGGCGGGAGCGAGCAGCACCGGCGCACGCGTGGCCAGCGCCGTCGCGGTCACGACATCATCCGCCAGTCCCAGCGCAAGTTTGGCAATCGTCTGCGCGGTGGCCGGAGCAATGACAAGAAGATCCGCTCGTTCGCCCAGGTAGACATGCGGTTCTTCGTGCGGATTGTTCGGATTCCACATATCCGTGATCACGGGGTTTTGCGACAGCGTACGAAACGTCAATGGCTGGACGAACTGCATCGCCGATGCGGTCATCACCACGTGAACCTCCGCCCCCTGCTTCCGCATCGCGCTGATCAGGTAGGCGGCCTTGTAGGCAGCGATACCGCCGGTGACGCCGACGACAATGAATTTCCCATCCAATCGGCCTCCCGTGGTCTTCACCGCTTCCGCCTGGTCGTCGTTGTACTCCGGCGCCGGCGCCTCGGTCCCTGACCCCTGGCTCGAGGGCCCTGGTCGCTGGCGCCTTGACGTACCTTCATCTGCGCCGCCAGTACGAGTCCGGCGAGCGCCTGTGCAATAGCCTGGGCGCTCCACTTTGTGGTATCGATGACAAGGTGATAGGGACTGAGATCATCGACGTTGATCCCATACAACTGCTTATATCGTGCCCATTCACTACGCTCTCGCTCCGCCAGCTCCGCCTGCGCGACCTCGACGGGCTGTCCCTCGCGAGTAGCCACGCGCTCCGCACGGATCTGCGACGGCGCCTTCAGCCACACCTTGAGATCGGCCTCGACCATCCATCCTGAGAGGCGGCTCTCGACGACGCAATCGCCCTGTTGCGCCAGTTCACGCTGCCGCCGGTCGAGCTCGTGGTCGAGGGATGGGTCGCGTTCGGCGAGTCTGTTCACTTCGGTTACAGAGATTCCGCGCTGCCGGGCAATGTCGCGAAACACTTCGCCCCCGGAGATGTACCGGTAGCCCAACTGCTGCGCCAGCAGCTTCGCGACCGTGCTCTTCCCCACCCCGATCGGTCCCGCGATCGCGACGATCATCTTAAGATCTCAGACTGCTCCACATTGGTGGGTCACCACATACCTCACTCGGGATTCTCCTGATCACTGTCGCGGTCGGTAAAGCGGTGGGCGACGGTCTCAGGTTGCACGGCTGAGAGGACGACATGACCGCTGTCGGTAATGACTACCGCCCGCGTGCGCCGGCCGTACGTGGCGTCGATCAGCGTCCCTCGGTCACGCGCTTCCTGAATGATACGCTTGATGGGAGCCGAATCGGGCGCGACGATGGCAATGATGCGGTTGGCCGCGACGATGTTGCCGAAGCCGACATTGATCAGCCGAGGATCTGCGAGGCTATTCAAGGTTCTGGACCTGCTCACGGAGACTTTCCAGTTCGCCCTTGATGGCGATGATGCCCCGCCCAATCTCCAGGTCGTTGGCTTTGCTGCCGATCGTGTTGGTCTCGCGGCCCATCTCCTGCAACACGAATTCCAGTTTTCGCCCGATGGCGCCGGCGTGGTTGGTGAGGTCCTCCCGAAACTGCGCCACGTGGCTGCGAAGACGTGTGATCTCCTCGGTGATGTCGCTGCGGTCGGCGAAGACCGCTACCTCGGTGACCAGGCGTTGCTCATCGACGGGGATCTCGCCGAGGAGTTCGGCGATCCTCTGCCGCAGTCGCGCCGAATAGTCGGCCACTACCGTGGACGCACGGCTCTCGATCTCCCTTGCGCGCGCTTCGATCCGGTCCAACCTGGTCCGCAAATCGGCGGCGAGCCGCGCGCCCTCTGCTTCACGCATCGCCACAAGCGCGCTCAGCGCCTCATCCAGTCCCTGAGCGAGGAGCGGCCATGTACCCTCTACGTCCTCGGGTGTTTCTTCAATCTTGATGACGTCCGGGAATGACGCGATCTGCGGGAGGGTCACCTCGCCGCCGATTGCCAGCACGCGGGCGAGATCTGTGAGGGCCCGGGCATAGGCCGCCGCGAGTTCAGTATCGGCCCGGATGGCACGCGTGCGGGCGGCTCGATTGTCTCTCACGATCGAAACCTCCACGCGGCCACGCGACACCCGCGACTGGACGGCGCCCCGCACGCGCTCCTCAAGCGGGCTGAACTCGCGGGGCAAACGCACGAGCACCTCGCCGAAGCGGTGGTTGATCGCTCGGATCTCGACCAGAAAGCGGCCGGAGGCGGCCTGCACCTCCGCGCTGCCATATCCAGTCATCGAGCGGGGCATGACGCTCATCCGATTCTTGCCACTCTATTAGTACTCCTGTGGCGACCACTTGGGCTGACCCCGGAGCGGGCGGCGGCGCTGTTGAGGAGGCCGAGCCTGGGGCGAGGCCGGTGAATTCTGCATGTTGATTGAGTGTGGAGCCGAGCTACAGCGAGGCCGGGGGGAGCTTGTTCGTTGTCAGGTTGAATAGGTTGCCCCTTCAGCGGGCCTGGAGTAAGGTGAGTCCTGATGTCCGCCAGGAGAAAAGTGCTCACGTCGTTTGACAGCGTCGTTCTGGCGGCCGTTGTCGTCGACCTCGAACCGTTTGTCGGTGGCCGGATCGTCAGGATCGTCCAGCCTGCGTCAGATGAAATCATCCTCGACATCAGGCGGGGATCATCGACGGGACGGCTCCTGGTATCGATTCACCCTCAGTGGGCGCGCGTCCATCTCACGAAAGCCGGAGCGCGCGGACCCCTGTCTCCGTTTGCCCAGATGCTGCGGCGCCGGCTGGAACGCGGGCTGCTGCGGTCGACGCACCAGCCTCCGTTCGAACGGACCCTGACCTTGGACATTGACGCCGACGGTGAACGCGCTTCGCTCATCATCGAGATCATGGGGCGGCACAGCAACTTGATCCTGGTTGACAACGGACACGTCGCAGGAAGCTTGAAGACGGTACCTCGCTCGAAGTCCTCTGTCCGGGAAGTGAGATCGGGGACGCCGTTTGTGACGGTTCCACGCGACCGGCCCACGCCGCTTGAGCTCACGCCTGAACTGCTGGCCGACAGCCTTGCGAAGGCACGTGTGCCGCTCGCGAGGGCGCTCGCCTCGAGTGTCCTCGGCGTGGGCCCCGCGCTCGCAGCAGAGCTCGTGTTCCGCAGCGGGCTGCGACCCAACGAGTCAGCGGCCGAGCATGACGATGTCGCGGCACGTCTGTGGCCCCAGCTGCAAGAACTGGTGACCATTGTCAACGAACGTCGATTCGCTCCAACGATCTACGCGGAGGACACAAGTTCGACGGGTTTCACGCCGTTTCCATTCAAACATCTCGAGTCGATCCGGCACGAGCCGGCCGCCAGCATGAGTGATGCCGTGGACGTCGTCCTGACAGCAGCTGGGTCTCTGTCACTCCTTGAGGACGCGCGTGCCCGGACGCTCGCGGGGGTCGATGCCGCACTGGAGAAGATCCGGCGCACGGAAGGCGAGGTGCTGAAGTCGCTGGTCGAGGCAGAAGGGGCGGAAGACCTTCGAGTGCAGGGGGAATTGCTGCTGGCGTACGCATCGCATGTTGAGCCGGGTGCCGTGGAAGCGCGCATCGCGGGCTACGATGGCAAGCCCCTGGTGGTACGTCTTGACCCAGCGCTCTCCCCCGTTGACAACGCACAGCATTTTTTCAAGCGATATGGAAAGTTGCGTGACGCCCGGGCGGCGCTGCAGGCGAGGCAGCAACGGCTGGCCTCGGACCGACGCTTCCTGCAGGACGCCCGCGCCATGTCCCTCAAGGCGACCACAAATGAAGATCTCGACAATATCAACCGTGAGCTCGTGGACGAAGGCTATGTACGTGCTCACAAATCGCCCCGGGCACGCGAGAAATCGGGTGGTCCCCGCACCTTCAGACTGGCGGGAGGTACCGTGCTGGTCGGCCGCACGAATAGCGAGAACGATCGGGTTACGTTCACCCTTGCATCACCTGAGGACATCTGGTTCCATGCGCGCGGGGTTGGTGGGGCTCACGTGGTGCTCAAGACGGAGGGCAAGCGACCCAGTCCAAAGCTGATCGCGCAGGCCGCCTCGATCACCGCGTACTTCAGCCAGGCCCGGGATTCGGGACAAGTGCCTGTCGACTACACGCCGAGGAAATACGTCCGGAAGCCGAAAGGGACGAAGCGAGGTCGAGTGACTTACGAGAAGGAGAAGACGATCTTTGTGAAACCTCAACTACCGTGAATGGTGAATAGTGAATTACTACAGTGAAGGTCCATTCACCATTCACCATTCACCAATCACCAATCACGCGGGTTCCTCAATAACAACCTCATCGATTCCGTCAATCTCCTGCAGTCGCACCGCGACGTGTTCCTTCGAGGACGTGGGAAGGTTCTTTCCCACGTAATCGGGACGGACAGGCAATTCTCGGTGGCCCCGGTCAATCAGCACCGCGAGTTGAATGCTCTGCGGGCGGCCCAGGTCGATGAGGGCGTCTAATGCGGCCCGGACGGTGCGTCCTGTGTAGAGCACATCGTCAACCAGGATGATCGTGCGTTGCGCCACATCGAACGGAAGGCTTGCGTTCGCCGCATGCGTCGCAGGACTGCGGCCGATGTCGTCCCGATAGTTCGCGATGTTGAGCGTCCCCACCGGGAGCGATGTGCTCTCGATGCGGTCGATGATCGATGCAAGCCGATGCGCCAGCTGTACGCCTCGTGTTGGGACGCCGACCATGGCGAGGGTGTCTGCCCGTTGGTTGCGTTCGAGCACTTCATGGGCCATACGGACGAGTGCGCGGCGGATGGCATCTGCATCCATCACTTTGGCCTTCTCGCGCATCGTCGGTCGCATCATCGGGCCAACCTGCCCAGGGAAGAGGGAAGAAGGAAGAAGGTAGAGGCAGGATTCATGACGTCTTCCCTCTTCCATCTTCCTTCTTCCTTGCGCGCAGCCATGCTAGGACCTGCGCGATGTCCTCCGGTAGCGGCGCCTCGAATGACATGACGTTGCCGGTCTGCGGGTGGGTAAACTCCAGCCTCCACGCATGCAGCGCCTGCCGCGTGAGGCCGAGCGTCTCTCGACGCCCCCCATACTGCGCATCTCCCACAACAGGATGGCCGAGGTGCGCGAAGTGCACCCGGATCTGATGCGTGCGTCCCGTGACAAGCCTGGCTTCGATCAGTGTGAAGCCTCCGAATCGTTCAACGACCCGGTAGCGCGTCACTGCCTCGCGGCCGTCGGGGCGCACCGCCATCTTTGTACGGCGGCGTGGATGCCTGCCGATGCGGGCCGCAACCGTTCCTTCGATCTGCTGCACGTCGCCGTGGACGAGCGCCATGTATCGCCGGCCCACCGTTCGCGCCGCCACCTGCGCCTGCAGCGAATCTTGCGCCTCGGGGGTCTTTGCCGCCACGAGCGCACCGGACGTATCTTTATCGAGCCGGTGTACGATTCCAGGGCGGTCCGTGTCGCCGGCGAGTTGCGGGGCTCGCGCCAAGATTGCGTTGGCCAGGGTCCCCTGCGCACGACCAGCGCCCGGATGCACGGTGAGACCGGCCGGTTTATTGATCACCATGAGATGGTCGTCTTCATAGAGGACATCCAGCGGGATCGGTTCGGGCCGTAGCTCACGCCGCGTCGGCGCGGGGACCTGGATCTCCACGCGCTGCCCGCGCCGGACAGGAGTCGCCGGTTTCGCGCGCGCGCCGTTCAGGCTCACGCGGCCGGAATCAATGAGTGTCTTGATCCGAGACCGTGAGAGCGCGGGGAGATGCCGCGCCAGAAACGCGTCGAGGCGCGTGCCGCTTAGCGCCTCGTCGACGAAATAGGTGTGGTGCCGGTCGGGCGACTTGTTCACACGGTCGGCGACGCAACCTCTGGCTCTGTGGCGGGCCGCCGGGACGACACGACCAGACCGATCATCGCGATCACGGCGGCCGCGACGTTCACGATCTGCGCCAGCGTGAACGGCCCGAAGAGGGCGGGACTCTCGACGAAGAATTCCACCGCGACACGGGCGAGCGAGAACATCAGCAGCCACAGGAAGAACAGCACGCCGGGCATCGCGTCGTGCCGCTCCTGCGCCTTCAGGACTTGATATGTTCCCAGTGACGCGAGCAACAGGTAGATCTGCGTAGGATGCCGGCGGTCGAGCAGCATCGTAACGGCCCACGGCACGCCGCTCGCCCGGCCCACATAGAGGCCGTGAAGCAGTGCTCCTATCATCGCCACCGCATAGCCGAGCGCCAGCGCCGGCGCAAACACGTCCATGAGCCTCGCCAGCGGGACCTTCCGCGTGCGCGCGAAGATCCACGCGACAATGAGTCCGCCGAGCAGTGCGCCGTAGAACGTCAGGCCCGAGTCTTTCCAGATCGTGAAAATTGAGAGCGGCGATCCTGCGAACGTAGGCCAGTTGATGATGGCATATCCGAGGCGGCCCACGATGATCCCGCCGATGATCATATACAGGCTCACGTCCAGCATCTGGGAGGGATCGATGCCGAGCCTCCTCCCGCGCCGGCGCGCCACGGTGATGCCGGCCACAAATGCCAGGAGAAGAAAGAGTCCAAATGAAGAGATCGGCAGGCACCGTGTTGCGCAATCCCCGAACTCAACCAGGATAGGTCTCATCCGTCACCTCGCGCTTTGAGGGCCGGGCCGCACGGCAAAGGTCAGGACCAAGAGCGCAGCCCCCACCGTGATAGCCACGTCGGCCAGATTGAAGACCGGCCAGACCCGCAGGTCGAGGTAATCAATCACCGCGCCCATGCGCACCCGGTCGATCAAGTTCCCGATGGCGCCTCCGGCGAGCAGCGCGACTCCACTTTGCGCCGTCGGACGGTGCGACCACCGCACCTTATTGTAGAAGAGGAGAAAAATCAAGGTCAAGGCGATGGCGGCCGGGACAATCAGTGGAATTCCCGGTAACGCGCTGAACGCGATACCGGAATTGCGGACGTTGGTCAGGAACAGCACGGGGGGAACCAGCGGGAGGGACGCGCCCACGGGAATGGTGCGGTCGACAAACGCTTTCAGCGCTTGATCCAACGCGACCACCGCGACGACGATCGCTACGGAGGGCAGCCGCATCGGGTCGCCGTTTTACCGTACGGGACTCTTCTCTTCGAGTTCCTTACAGCGGATGCACAGGGTCGCGTACGGGAGCACGCGGAGTCGCGCGGCATCGATGGGATCGCCGCACCGCTGGCAGATTCCGTACGAGCCATCATCGATCCGGGAGAGCGCTTCTTCGACCTGGGCCAGCATCGCCTGCACGCTCGACTCGAGTGCGAGACCCTTCTCGCGTTCGAAGGTGCTGCTGGCCACGTCGGCCAGATCTTCGTCATAGCCGCCCCCGCTGTCCATACCGACTTGTTCCTCGACCTCGGGAGCGTGTTCCTCCATGGCCTCGAGCTCTTCCGTTAGACGCTCCCGTTCTTCTTCGAGCATCTTGCGGAACTCTTCGAGCTCTCGCTTGGTGAGAGACTTGCCCCTGTTTCCCTTCGAGGGCCGAACGGGACGCGTCTGCGCCACCTTGGTAGCAGCCGCGCGACTCTTGGCGGGCTTTCGCACCGCTCTCGCCCTGGCCGGTTTCATTGCTTTCGCCATTCGCAAGCCTCCTGCACTCTTACATTCCTCATTAATTCCCACACGAAAACGCGTTTTTCCCCGGATTTACTCCCCGTAGTGTATCCATTGCTCCCTGCATTGACAAGAGGTCAAGCATCGGCCGATACGCGCCAGTGTTCGGAGCTAACGCCGGGGGAAAACCGCTTGGGGTGCTGCCGTTGTTGCCATTCTCACAGCAGCGCTCGCCAGGAGCAAATTGGAATCGAGGAGCGGTACGGTGACATCTTGCTCACGGAGGACGAAGGGCAGTTCCGTACAACCGAGCACGATCGCCTGGGCGCCGATCCCGACCAGGGAGGAGGCAACTGCGGCGAGTTCACGGGTTACCTCGGGACCCATCCGGCCGGCTTTGACGCCATAGATAGCCCGATTTACCACGTCCTGCCCCCGTTCGTCGGGGCCGACCACATCCACCCCCACCCGCTCAAATGCGTCGTGGTACAGGCGCGATTGGACCGTTGCGGCGGTAGCCAGGACGCCGACCTTTCGAAGACCAGGCACAGCATCGCCCGCGGACGCGGCGACCTCGTTCATGATGTGCAGGACGGGCACGCTGACCGCCCGGCACACGGCATCATAAAAGAAGTGTGCGGTGTTACATGGGATCACGATGAAATCGGCTCCGGCGCGTTCGAGATTTCGCGCCGTCTCAACCAGGGCCGGCGTTGGATCTTCACCCGTCCCGAAGATCGCCGGCGACCGGTCGGGAATCTTGGGATTATTGTCGATGATCAGCCTGAGGTGGTCCTGGTCTCGGCCCGCCGGGGTCAGTGTGAGGATTTTCTCAAAGAGATCGAGGGTCGCCCACGGACCTAGGCCGCCGAGGACGCCGATGACTTTCTCAGCCATGAGTTCTCCGCTGGCTCTGTCCGGCTCAGTTCTTTCCTGCCGGCCGGATGCCTACCCTGACCTTTTCCCCGTCGAGGCGTAATTCAGCCACATGGAGATTTCGGCCCGATGCGAGCTCCTCGTCCTTCGCCACATCGACAGCCAGGGTCTCACGCGCGATGTAGGCGCGGTGGGCCTGGAGCACCGGTTCAAGGCCGCCATCGTGCACAACGACGATCCGGTCGTCGACCGCCAGCCCGGCGTCCTTCCGCAGGTTCTGGATCTGATGCACTAGCTCGCGGGCCTTACCCTCGAGGACCAGCTCCGGTGAGAGGGTCGTCTCGAGAATGACGAACTCCCCGCCGGCTCCCTCGGCAGCATATCCCTTCGACTCATGCATGCGAGCCTCGACGTCATTTTTGGTCAGCGTGAGCGCCTCTCCGTCCACCGTGATGACCAACGTCCCGTCGCGCTCGAGCCGCTGCATCACCTCTACTGGATTGAGCGCGCTGACGGCGCGCGCAACGGCCTGGACTTTTGGCCCCAGCCGCGGACCGAGGGCATCGAAGCGGACTTTTACCTCATAGCTGAGATAGCGGGAGGGATCATTCACAAAACGAATCTGTTTCACGTTCAGCTCGTCGGCGATCTGCTCGAGCAGTTCAGGGAGGTCCTTGAGCGTCCTGTGGTGGGTGACCAGCAGCGCGGCCGGCAGGGGCTGGCGGACCTTCAGGCGGGCGTGGCTGCGCGCCGCGCGCCCGAGCGCGACCAGTGTCCGGACACCTTCCATGAGCTCCTCGAGTCGCTCGTCCACGAGTGAGCGGTCCGCGGTGGGGAAATCGACCAGGTGAGCGCTGATCGGCGCGTCCCGTTCAACGGGACGGATCAGCCCCTGATAGATGCGTTCGGCCAGGAATGGCACAAACGGCGCAACGGTCAGCGCCAAAGTCCGCAGCGCGCGGTACAGCGTGTAGTAGGCCGCGCGCTTACTCGCATCGTCTTCGCTCTTCCAGAACCGCCGGCGGCACCGGCGGACATACCAGTTGGAAAGATCTTCCACGAACGTCTCCACCAGCCGCGTCGCGCCCTGCGGATCGTACTCATCGAGCCGGTCGGCGACCCCGGCAACCAGTCGCTGCACGCGGGAGAGAATCCACCGGTCCAGCACGGGCAATTCAGGTTTGGTCAGGATGAGCGCTGAGAAGTCAAGCCGCTCGAGGTTCGCATATGTCACGAAGAACGCGTAGACGTTCCACAGAGGGATGACCAGCCGCCGCCGGACGTCATCGAGCATGCCGTAGCCGAAGTTCAGATCGCTCGCCGGGTTCTGCGTGCAGTACGCCCAGCGCATCACGTCGGTGCCGGCGCGGTCGGCTGCCTCGTTGAATTCGATGGCGTTGCCTTTGCTCTTGTGCATCTCCTCTCCGTGCTCGTCCTGCACGTTGGCGTATCCCAGACACGTGCGGAACGGCTCCTGTCCCGAGAGGACCACCGACATCACAAGCAACGAGTAAAACCAGTTGCGATACTGACCTGGGAAGCCTTCAGTGATGAAGTCGACGGGAAACCACTGGCGCCAGTACTCTCTGTCTGTGCGGTAGCGCAACGTGCTGAATGGGACGATCCCCGCGTCCAGCCAGGGGTTGCCGACGTCGGTGATGCGCGGCGTCACCGTGCCGCACTTGGCGCAGTGGATCTTGACCGCGTCGATCCAGGGCCGATGTGGAGAGTGTCCTTCGAACGCCTCCCAGCCTTCGGCCGCGCGCTGCCTGAGTTCCTCCTCTGAGCCGATCACCTCGAAATGACCACAGTGCTGGCATGGGTAGATCGGCAGCGCAAGCCCCCAGTAGCGCTTTTTGCTGATCATCCAGTCGTGCATGTTTTTCAGCCAGTCGAGCTCGCGGTCGAGTCCGAATTCGGGGATCCACCGGATCCGGCGGGTGATCTCCATCAGGTCCTTGCGGATCGGATCCATCGCGATGAACCACTCATCCACAAGACGAAAGACGAGCTCGCTGCCGCACCGCCAGCACACCGGGTAACGGTGCGTATACGGCTCGGCCTTGTAGAGGCGGCCGCTTTTTCGCAGGTGCTCAGTGATCGGACCGGCGGCCTCGTCTGTGGGCAGACCGGTGAGCCACTCGAATCCGGCCACGAACACCCCGAATTCATCGATCGGCGCGATGACAGGCAGACCGTGCTCTTTCCCAAGCTTGAAGTCTTCAGCGCCACATCCCGGCGCGATGTGGACGACGCCTGTGCCTTCCGCGCTGCTCACGTCCTTCCACGGGATGACCCGGTGCTCAATGCCCCGCTGCGCGGGCAGGTCGTCGAACGGCCCGTGATATCGCAGGCCAATCAGCCGCTGGCCCGGCATCTGTTCCACGACGGTATACGCGCCGCGCAGCACACCGAGGGCTCCCTGCTCGACGAACAGTTCCTCGTCGCCCTGCCGGACGAGCGCATAGGTCAGGTCCGGATGCACGGCCGCGGCGACGTTGCTCGTCAGGGTCCACGGCGTCGTTGTCCAGACGAGCAGCGAGCGACGTGGCTGCTCGACGAGTGGGAAGCGCACGAACAGCCCCGGATGCGTGATCTCCTTGTAACCCTCTGTGACGATCTCGTGCTCGCTGATCCCTGTGGAGCAGCGTGGACACCAGGGCATCACGTCGTGCCCCTTGTAAATCATCCCGCGCTCCCAACAGCGTTTGAGGAACCCCCAGATCTGATAGTTGTTCTCGTTCGAGAATGTGAAGTACGAGCCGCCGAGCTCCGGATCGCCCAGCCGGCCCACGATCTGTTCCGCACTCCCGCGGACTGGGCCACCCCGCGCGGGATACGTCAGAATCTGCGAGGGGTCGGACCTCATCGCGGCCCCGAGAGCGCGGAGATCGTCGGGATCATTCCAATCCATCCACATGCCCAGGCGGATGGACTGCGCCGTCTGCACGGCCGCGTAGGTCAGGACGCGCTCCTTGCAGAGGTTGACGAATGGAGCAATGCCAAACGTCTCGATGTCGCGCTTGGTCGTGAAGCCGAGGTCCTTTTCGACCTCCACCTCGACCCACAGTCCCTGGCAGTCGAAGCCGTTCTGGTAGCGCTGCCGGAAGCCGCGCATCGTCTTGTATCGCTGGAACAGATCCTTGTAGGTCCGGCCCCACGCGTGGTGGACGCCCATGGGGTTGTTGGCCGTAAT
>Ga0184639_10000791_pt1 | contig 12969 bp, 9 predicted proteins | sample PLM31_170_b2_FD_133155 | JGI IMG/M metagenome (GOLD analysis project Ga0184639, IMG submission 133155) | Groundwater sediment microbial communities from an aquifer in East River, Colorado, USA - PLM3-1_170_b2 | ecosystem: Environmental > Terrestrial > Soil > Riparian zone | place: USA: East... | reverse complement strand
GGATGGCGAACACGAATCCGAGCAGATTCAGCATCAGGATCCCCACGAGCCCGTAGGAGAAGGCGAAGCTCGTGCGCCACACCGTCCAGACCGGCAGCCGGCCGTGGAGCGAGATCACGCCGGAGACGAGCCAGGTATTGATGAGGAAGTAGGTGACGGCGGCCAGCCCGAGCGGCGCGACGTTGAGCGGTGACACGAGCGTTTCCAGGCTCGCGCTCGAGCCGCCGGCGCGATGGAACACCCACGCGGCGACCGCCACGGTCACGCAGCACATCGCGCCATTGAAAAGCGCCTGGTACCACCGCCTGCGCCGGAAGATGAGGTCCGCCACGAGGCCGGCCATGGAGGTGATCGCCACGGCGGGGAAGGCGGGCAGCAGCACGAGCGTGGCGAAATTCGCCGCGGTCGCCATGCTCAGGTAGCCGCGCCCCCTGGGCGCCGGGAGCCAGAGCACCTCGCCGAGCAGGTTGGCGAGGAACCAGAAGAGGAGCGCGAGCGCGCCGAGCGTCGGATCGTGCGCTCCGGAACCCCAGAGCGCCAAACCGCCCGCGGCAACCACCGTCGCGACGTAGCCGGTCAGGTACATCGTCGGCTCCCTAGAGCCCCAGAAGGCCCAAGGCGAGCGCCCGCGCCATCGCGAGCTTGAAGACGATCTTTTTCGGCAGATTTCCCATCTCATCCTCCCCGGTTCGGGCCTCTCTCCCGCGCTCATCGGAGGCGCGGCCGGCAGAGCCAGCCCACGTAGTCTTCCAACTCCACGCCTACGGGGTCGCATGGTTCGTGCCCGATGGGCCAATGTATTAAGATGTTTATTTACAGCGTAATATGAGACTTATTTCGAGTGATGGATTGGTTGGAATGGGTGGGATCTAGCATCGCGTGGCTCGATCGAACCAGGAGGCCAGCATGAATTGGCGTGGTCTGGCGCCGGGATTACCCATGCGCTATAGTGCTTCGCCGGTTGGATCGGGAATTGATTCGCCCGCCGCCACGTCGCACCGGCCCTGATGTCCCCATCGTCTAGCCTGGCCTAGGACACCGCCCTTTCACGGCGGCAACAGGGGTTCGAATCCCCTTGGGGACACCACCTTCCATCGACCCCGCCGGATGCCCCGGGGTATCCCCAAAAGGCTGTGGTAGACTCCCACGGCTCTACGACGCAACGCCGGACCCCCGGCCATCCGACAACCCCACAGGTGAGGATTCGATGCAACCCAAGCACGCACTCCACGGACTCCTTCTGGCCGCGCTCCTGGTCGCCTCGGCGCCGGCCCGCGCGCAGGACACCACCCCAGCCGACGCGACCGAGGGGAAGATCAAGATCACCAAGCTCTCCGACCTGCCACCCCATCAGTACTCGATTTCGGGAAAGCCGAGCGTTCTGGTACGGCAGAAGGTGAACGTCCTGAAGCTGGCGTCCGAGGTCGAGAAGGACATCCGGATGGATCTCCAGAAGTACGACATCGCCGATCGGGCCGCGGTTCGGCGCTTCCACGGCTCGCTCCTCAACATCGCGATGCTCCAGGAGAATTTCAAAGAGGCGCAGAAGCAGGTGAAGAAGATCCGCGATCTATCCGACAAGCCGGCCCAGAAGCTGAGCTCGGGGCTCGTCGTGGACGCGATCTGTCGGACGATGGAAAGTCCCGGAGCCAACTTCCACACGACCCTCCGCGCCAACCTGAGCCAGGCGCTCGGCGCGCTCCCGTACCAGGAGGTGCAGGACGCCGTGAAAGCCACGAAGGGGACTGCCGAGACCATCTCGGAGAATCTCATCGTCGGCGGCATCGAGACCTCCGTGGATCCCGCGGCGACGGGCGGCAAGCTAGGCCAGGACCTGGCCCTCAAGATCCTCGAGGGCGCCTACGCCATCGAGTACTTCATCCCCAATAAGGACGACGTGGTTTTCGCGTACACCGGCTACCTCGACGCGAACAAAACCGCGCAGAAGCCCGACATCTGGGCGGCGCGGGACGTCACCCTGGACGCCTCGCAGAAGACGTCGCCGGTGACCGTGGGAGTCTGGGACACGGGCGTCGACGTGAAGCTTTACAAGGACGGAATGTTCGCGAACGGAAATGAGATTCCCGACAACAAGATCGATGACGACAAGAACGGCTACGTGGACGACTACAACGGCATCGGCTGGACCCTCCATTCGGACTACACGTCCGCGCTGCTCTACCCGATTCAGGACACGCTTCCGAATTACGTTCAGTACAAGGAATTCCTGAAAGGGCTCACCGACGTCCAAGCGAACATCGACAGCCCGGAGGCCACGGCCCTCAAGCAAAAGCTCTCGACGCTGCCCCAGGACCAGGTCAAACCCTTCCTCGAGGGCCTGAGCCAGTACTCCATGTACGCGCACGGGACCCACGTCGCAGGCATTGCCGTCAACGGCAACCCCGCCGCGCGGATTCTCGTGGACCGGATCACTTCCGACTACCGCTCCATTCCCGAGACGCCCACGATCGAGCAGGCGAAGAAGGACGCGGCCTCCATGGTGGCCAGCGTGACCTATTTCAAGAAGTACGCCGCCCGGGTGGTGAACATGAGCTGGGGCGGGGATCTCGCCTCGATCGAGACCGCGCTCGAGCAGAACAATGCCGGGGGAAATCCCGAGCAGCGCCGGAAGCTGGCGCGCGAGATCTACGACATCTATTACAAGGCGCTCCACGACGCCGCCAAGGCCGCGCCGGAAGTCCTGTTCGTGATCGCGGCGGGGAACTCCAACAACAACGTCAAGTTCGACGAGGTCTTCCCGAGCTCGTTCCAGCTCCCCAACGTCCTGGTGTCGGGAGCGGTCGACCAGGCGGGGGAGCAGACCTCGTTCACCAGCTTTGGAAACGCTGAGATCTACGCCAACGGATTCGAGGTGTTGAGCTATATCCCGGGCGGGGAACAGATGAAGCTGAGCGGGACGAGCATGTCGGCGCCCAACGTCACCAATCTCGCCGCGAAGCTCTGGGCGGTGAAGCCGGCCCTGACGGTGGCCCAGGTCAAAGAGTGCATCGTGAAGGGCTCGGACGAGCGGAAATCGGGAGACAAGACGATCAAGCTGATGAACCCGAAGAGCTCGATGGCCCTCGCGACGGCGCTTCCCAACTAGCCGCCGGGGCCCGCGCGCCCCGGGAGGAGTATTCATGCTGATCAGCAAGAAGATGGCCGAGGCCATTCACACACAGATCGGGAACGAGTTCGGGGCGTCGCTCCAGTATGTCGCGATCGGGGCCTATTTCGGCGCGGAGAGCCTGCCGGAGCTGTCCAAGCACTTCCACCGCCAGGCGATGGAAGAGCGGGATCACGCGATGCGGCTGGTGAACTACCTGGTCGATGCCGGGGCCCGGGTCGTCATTCCGGCCGTCCCGGCTCCCCAATGCGAGTTCAAGAGCGCCGAGGAGGCCGTGAAGCTCTCGCTCAACTGGGAGGTCGCGGTCACCAAGCAGATCAACGGGCTGGTCGACCTCTCGATCCAAGAGTCGGACCACATCACCCGGAACTCCCTGCAGTGGTTCGTGAACGAGCAGCTCGAGGAGGTCTCGAGCATGGAGACGCTCCTGAGCATCGTTCGCCGCGCCGGGGAATCCGGGCTCCTGTTCGTGGAGGATTATCTCGCCCGCCGCGGAGGCGTGCTCGCGTCCGCCGGCCCGGCGGACGGCGGGGAGTAGCGAGCGCGGCGCCCGCGTGCAGTGCGGGCGCCGCCTCGCCGCCGTACGTCAATTCGATGCGCTGACCTCGTTACCGTCCGCGTCCCGATAGACGATGGTCCCGAGGTTCAGCTTGGAGATCTGGGGTTCGATCTGGCTCCGGTCGCCGACCGCCACCACCACCATGCGATCGGGCGTCAGGTGCTTCTGGGCCGCCGCGAGCACCTCCGCCTGCGTGATCGCTTCCACCCGGACCGGTAGGGTTCGGTAGTAGTCGATCGGTAGATCGTAGATGTAGATCGACGCCAAGGTGCCCGCCATGTCGTACGTGGCTTCGAAGCTGGCCGGGAGCGACCGGACGATCGAGTCCTTGGCCAGAGCCAGCTCCTCCGCGGTCAAACCGCTGGCCTTCATCTTGGCGGCCTCGTTCAGGATCTCCTCGATCGAGGCGCCGGTCGCGTCCGCCTGTACGTCCGCCCCCATCATGATCGCGCCCACCCCGCGATTTTGCCCCACGACGGAAGTCGCTCCGTACGTGTAGCCCTTGTCCTCGCGCAGGTTCATGTTGAGCCGGCTCGAAAAGAGCCCGCCCAGGACGGTGTTCATGACGTTCAGCGTTTCATAATCGGGATCCGACCGCATCACGCCCATCTGTCCCGCCAGGAGTGTGGTCTGCGGCGAGCCGGGCTTGTCCACGATGACCACGCGTGAGGCGATCGTCGTGCCGGCCGGCGGGATCGCCAGCGGAGCCGCGTCCCCTTTCCAAGACCCGAATGCCTGCGCAGCCAGCTTCCTCGCCTCCGACTCCGTGAGATCACCGACCAGGATCAGGGCGGCGTTCTTCGGGCTGTAGACGGACTGGTAGAAGGAGACGAGGTCCTCCCGGTCGATCTGCTTCAACGCCTCCTCCGTGCCGATCGCAAGGTGCCCGTAGGGATTCGTCGGGCCGAAGAGGCAGGACCGGAGCACGAGCGACGCCGTCGGCCCGGGCTGGTCCCTCTGCTGCACGATGGCGGTGATCTGCTCGCTTCGGACGCGCGTGATCTCCGCCTCCGGGAACGTCGGCGAGAGTAGAATGTCCGAGAGAATCGAGAGCGCCGCGGTCGAGTTATGCTTCAGGGATCGAACCCCGGCGCTCGCGTCATCCGTCCGCGCGCTCGTTACGAGCAGAGCGCCCAGGTCGTGGACCTGGTTCGCGATCTGGAGCGCGTCCCGTTTCGTGGTTCCCTCGTCGAGCATGGAGGCCGTGAAGTCGGCCAACCCCGGCAGGGCGGGCGGATCGGCGGCGCTCCCCGACCGGAGCACGACGTTGGCGGAGACGACCGGGAGGTAATGCGTTTCGACGAAGTAGACCGCGAGCCCGTTCGGCAACGCGAACTGTTTCGGGGACGGGAGCTGGAGCTTGGGGGCCGGCCCCGCCGGGGGCTGCGTGTTCCGCCACGGCTCGCGCGAATCCACGGAGGCCGTGGACCTCTCAGGCTTCGGCGGCGCAGGCGGGTCGGGAGGCAGCTTCTTTTCGCCGGGCACGGCGTAGACCACGACCCGGTTCTGCTTGCCGAGCTGCGCCGCGGCGGCGCCTTTGACGCCGGCCGGGGTGAGCACGGCGTAGCGGGCGAGGTCCTTGTTGATGTACCCCGGGTCGCCCAGGTGCTGATTGTACATATTGAGCCGGTCGGCCACGCCCGAGAACCCGCCGATCTGCTCGAGGCTCGTGATCGCGTCGGAGTAGATCGAGTTCTGCGTGGCCGCGAGCTCGTCCGGTGTCGGCCCGCCGGCGAGGAAGCGGTCGAGCTCTTCGTCGATCGCCTTCTCGACCTCCTCCGGAGTGTGCCCCGGCTTCAGGGTCGCGGTGATCTGGAGAACCGATGCGAGCGTGAGGGACTGCTGCGTCACGGAAACGTCCTGGCAAAGCTGCTTCTCGTAGACGAGGGATTTGTAGAGGCGACTCGCCTTGCCGCCACCCAGCACGTTTGCCACGATGTCCAGTTCCGCGTCGCCGGGCTTATAGAACGGCGAGGTGAGCCAGGCCATGGTAACGCGCGGAAGGGTGACGCGATCGGTGACCACGGCGCGGCGCTCCGAGGTGATCGGGGGCGTCTGCACGGTGATCGGCGGGACGTTCTGGCCGCGCTGGATCGTCCCGAAATACTTCTGGATCATGGACTTGGTTTTGGCCTTGTCGATGTCGCCCACGATCGCGAGGCTCGCGTTGTTCGGGCAGTAGTAGCGCCTGAAGAACTCCCGCACACTCTCGAGGTTGGCGGCTTGGATGTCCTCGTGCGACCCGATGACCGCGGCGTAGTAGGGGTGGCCCTTCGGGAAGAGGAGGTGGAACAGCTCTTCCCTGGCGATCTGGTAGGGCGCGTTCTCGGTTCTCTGGCGGCGCTCGTTCCGCACCACGTCCTGCTGGATGGCGAGCGAGGCCGAGTCGAGGCGATCGAGAAGGAATCCCATCCGGTCGCTCTCGACCCAAAGCGCGGTCTCGAGCTGGTTCGAGGGAAGGTCCTCCAAGTAGTTCGTGCGGTCGAAGGCGGTCGACCCGTTGATGAACGAGGCACCGGCGCCTTCCAGGATTTTCAGGATCTGGTCCTCGGGAATATGTCCGGACGCCTGGTACATCATGTGCTCGAAAAGGTGGGCGAAGCCGGTCTGCCCCGCCTCCTCATTCGCCGGCCCGACGTGGTACCAGACGTTTACCGCCACGATCGGCAGTCGATGGTCCTCGCGCAGAATGACCTCGAGGCCGTTCGCGAGCGTGTACTTCTCGTACTCGAGCTTGACGGGTGGCGGCTTGACCCCGGCGCTCCACGCGGGCGCCGCAGGCGCCGCGATCGTCGCGATCGCGAAGGCCATGGCGAAAAGCCGCGAAAATGCCGCGACCCGCCGGAGAGCGAGAGGTCGGCGGACGGCGGGGAGCGGCGAGGTGACCATCCAGGGCTTCGAAGGCCGCATCTCGGTTCTCCTTGAGTGATGGGTAGAGCGGTCCGTGGGGGGATACCCTCCATACGGGCTCGGTGAAATGAAAGTTCCACGAAAGCGGCCCCGGCGTCAAGCCGAGGCCTTACGCCGAGGCCGGACGATCCAGGGACGGCTCCGCCTCAAGAATTCCGGACAGGGAGTGCCCGGCCCCGGTACCGGGCCAGCGCGAGGTCGACGATCTCATCGACGAGGGAAACCTGATCCCGTCCCGACTCCTTGGCCGCGAGCGCGAACTCCGCGGTGGAGTGGAGCCAAGGGTTCGGGTTCACCTCGAGCGTGTGGATCGTCCCGTCCGCGGTCAGCCGCAGGTCCACCCGGCCGTAGTCCCTGATCTCGAGCGCGCGGCAGGCCCGCACGGCGATCCCCTGGATTTCGGAAACCGTTTCCTTCGGGAGGTCGTTCGGGACGCGGAGCTTCGTCTTCCGGTAGGCGAGCGTGCCCCGTTCCCACTTCACCTCGGTCCCCGCGATGCGCGGCGTTCCCTCCGGCAGGTCGGAGAGATTCAGCTCGACCAGGGGGAGCGCCTCCGGCGGATCGTTGCCGAGCACGGAGGCATAGATCTCCCGCCCTTCGATGTACTCCTCGATCAGGACCGGAGAATCCAGATCGGCGTGAAGGGCGTCGATGCGCTCCATGAGCTCCTTGATGGAGCCGACCACCGCGCTGAACTCGATGCCGATCGACCCGTCTTCCCGCTTCGGCTTCACGATGACCGGAAATCGGATGTCGTCGGCCCACTGAAGCCGCCCCTGGTAGACGGTCGCGAAGTTCGGGGTGCGGATCCCGTGGAAGTGGAACAACCGTTTCGCGACCGACTTGTCCTGCGCGAGGAGGAGCCCCGTGGGCCCTGATCCGGTATAGGGAAGACCGAGGAGATCGAGGTAAGCCGCGAGGTTGATGTCCTTGGTGTCGTCGCCCGCGTAGGACTCGGTGAGGTTGAAGACCAGATCGACGTCGGAGCCCGCGAGCGCTTTGAGCGTGCGGGCGCGTCCGTCGAGGCAATGGAACGAGGGCACGTGCCCACGCTTCTTGAGCGCCTCGAAGATCTCCTCGCGGTCCTGCTTCTCGGACCGCCGGCGCCTGGCGCCCACGGGGGGCGTCTCGGGATGGTCCTCCCGATCGGCGTGCCACTCGTCGTAGAGGATCCCGATCTTGAGAGGGGGCCCGCTCATAGCGCCATCCTACACGATCCCGCTGAATCCATCTCCCAGGGTCCGCATCTATACGCTTCAAGATCGTGTCGGCCCAAGGGTGGGGCAGCGAAACCTAGCTCCCTGCGGCGGTTCGCGCGATGGCGCCATCCCTACCTAGGTCTAGGGGGGTGGCCGGGGGAGCGGCGGTCCGAAAAGAAAGTCCTTTACATGGGCCCCCGGACCGCCGATACTCTCCTTCAGTTGCCTGACGGTTGCAAGAAGCACATCCGTGTGATTCGATGCCGCAGGAGATGACGCCTGCGGCTTTTTCTGTATCCGGGCGAAAGTCGTCCGGAAACCCGACCAAGGTGGCCGGGTTGTGCCGCCCGAGAGGCGGCGTGGTGGGGTATCACACCCCGTAGTAGAAGGAGCAAGATCAGTGGCAAACGGAACGGTGAAGTGGTTCAACGAGGCGAAGGGTTTTGGATTCATCCAGCAAGAGGGTGGCGAGGACGTGTTCGTCCACTACTCGGCGATCCAGGGTGACGGCTTCAAGACGCTGGCCGAAGGCGAGCGCTTGGAGTTTGACATTGTCCGCGGCCCGAAGGGCCTCCAGGCTGCCAACGTCCGCAAGGCGTAAGTAGCCGTAAGACCAGGACACCTCGTCATGAGACGGGGCGGCGCCACTTGGCGTCCGCCCCGTTCCTCATTTTGGGGGCCAGGGAGACGATGCACGACAGCGAAATATCGGGGGCCGCCGGATTGTCCCTTTACTCGAATCCCGAGATCTACGACGTCGCTTTCGGATGGGATCTCCAGCTGGAGATGGACTTCCTGGAATCGTGCTGGGGAGACCACGTGGCCGGGCCCGTGCGCCGCATCCTGGAGCCCGCCTGCGGCACCGGCCGCGTTCTCCATGCGCTCGCGGATCGGGGATACCAGGTGGTGGGGTACGACCGGAGCCCCGAGATGGTCGCGTACGCGTCGAGGCGGCTCGCCCCCGTGGGCGGCCGCGTCAACCGCGGCGACATGGTCTCCTTCCGGGCGCCAGGGCGCTTCGACGTCGCGGTCAATCTGGTCAACTCGATCGGCTATCTGCTCGAGGACGCGGACTGCCTCGCGCATCTCGAGCGGACCGCCGAGGCGCTCCGGCCCGGGGGCGTCTACGTGGTGCAGTTCAGCTATGCAGGAGAGCCGCCCGAACTGGCCGCCTTCGGACCCTGGGAGAATCGAGAGCGTGGGCTCGCGACCTCCCTGACCTGGCGCGTCGAGCGTGAAGACCTCGTGCGGCGCCGCTCCTATCAGCGCTGCCGGATCATCGCGAGCCGGGAGCGCGAGCGGCGAGTCATCGACGAGGAGCACGTGCTCCGGTGCTGGATCCAGGACGAATTCGAGCGGCTCGTGGAGCGGAGTCCGTTCGACCTGGTCGCGGTCTATCACGACCGCTTCGAGCCGTTTCCGATGGACATGCCGCGCACGGGGGAACACGGAAACCTCTACCACGTACTTGTCAGCCGCGGCGGGGCCTAGGTCACTTCTGGAGGGCGGAGGCGAACCCCTCGATCGCCGCCGAAAGCGAGTCGGGTTGATCGAGCGGCATCAGGTGGCCCGACTCGCCGATCCTGCGCCCGACCGTGGGCCCGGCGGTCTCATAACCCAGGCGGGTCCGCGCGCTCGTCCACGATTCGGCCCAGGGCCAGATCGCGTCCGTCAGGATCAGGAGAATGGGCGCTTTGACGTTCTGGATCCGGCCCCTCAAGTCGGCGCTCCACGCGTCCCGGAAGTAGTCCGAGAGGACGGGGCGAGACACGTACCCCGCCCACGAGACGACCGAATCGACCAGGGACGAGTCGCGCGTCATACCTCCGAAGACAGCGCGAAGGAACAGCGCGTACCGCTCGGTCAGGAACTGATCCATTTCGGCGATGCGCTCCGGATCGGCGGAGAGGAAAGTCGCCATGTCGATCGCGACGATCCCGCCGACACGGTCGGGGTGCGCGGCCGCCTCCTCCAAAGCCACCAGCGCTCCATACGAATGGCCCACGAGGACCGCTTGGCGAACCTTCTTCTCTCGGAGGGTGCGATCGAGGGCCTGCGCGACCGTGGTCACGGTCGGCGATCCGACCGGGGCGCTCTGGCCGTGTCCGGGCAGGTCCACGCGCACGACGCGGAAGCGCCGCTCGAGGGCCGGCGCGACCCGATTCCAGACCCGACGATCCTGTCCGATCCCGTGAATCAGCACGATCGTGGGTTCCCCCTTTCCCGACTGGCTCGCGGAGAGCGGCGGTTGGTCGGGGTGCGCGGAGGAGGGAAGGAGCGCCGCCAGAAGCGCGATAGACCATGCGGCGCAGATCAGCGGGCGTCGTCGCGGGCGGGATGCCATTCCTTCCATTTTACCAGATGACCGGCGCGGAGGTTGCACTGTGTCTTGGGTGGCGCCTATCATCGCGGATGCGACATTATCCGGTGCGGGAAGGACCGCGCGCGACCGGGGTCACCAAGCGCCTGTCCGCACGTACTCAAGCGTTCCAAGGGCCGCAGCAGGCACGGCGACTCGATGGAGCCGACCCGCTCGCGGGAATCTACGACCGCTTTTATCATCCGCCGGACACCCTCTACCTCGATGGTAATTCGCTGGGACTCCTCTCCCGCGACGCCGAGCACTCGCTCCTCCGGGCGCTGGCGGAGTGGAAGCGCCTCGGTGTGGGAGGATGGCTCGACGGAGATCGGCCCTGGGCGCACTATGGAGAGCGGCTCGGGGCAAGGCTCGCCGGGCTGGTGGGCGCAGAGCCGCACGAGGTCGTCGTCACCGGATCGACCACCGCCAATCTGCACCATTTGGTCGCGGGATTGTACGCGCCGACGCCGGAGCGGCACGTGATCGTGGCCGACGCGCTCAACTTCCCCTCGGACCTCCACGCGCTCAAGGGTCAGATCGCGCTCCGAGGACGCGATGCGGGGGCGTCGCTTCGGGTGGTCCCGTCCCGCGACGGAAATCTCATCGAAGAGGCGGACGTGGAAACGGCGCTCGGTCCCGACGTGGCAATCTTGGTGCTCCCGGCGGTCCTCTACCGGAGCGGCCAGTGGCTTGACGTGCCGCGCCTCACCCGCGCGGCCCACGAGGCGGGCGCGGTCGTTGCTTGGGACTTGAGCCACGCGATCGGCGCGGTGCCCCTCGCGCTTAGCGATGCCGGGGTCGACATGGCGTTCTGGTGCACGTACAAGTATCTGAACGCCGGCCCTGGGTCGATCGCGGGGCTGTACATCAATCGCCGCCACCACGGCGTCAAGCCGGCGCTTCCCGGCTGGTGGGGCCAGACGGTGGAGCGGAAATTCGAAATGCACCCGGATCACCAGCCGGCGCCCGGCGCCGCGGGGTGGCAGATCGGCACGATCCCGATTCTCGCGGCGGCGCCGCTCTGGGGAGCGCTCAACCTCGTTGAGGATGCGGGGATCGGGCGAATCCGCGAGAAGTCGGTCGGCCTCACGTCATTCCTGATCGACTGTGTCGACGCGCTGCTGCCCGAGGAGGAAAGCGGCATCCGGGTCGTCACGCCGCGGGAGCCGGAGCGCCGAGGCGGCCATGTCGCGCTCGCGTGCCCGCGGAACGCCGCCGCGCTGTTGAAGGGATTGGAGGCGCGCGGGATCGTCGCCGATCTCCGGCCGCCTGACGTTCTCCGATTCACGCCCTCTCCACTCTCGACGCGCTTTCAGGATGTGTGGCGGGCGATTTCGATCCTGGCAAAAGTGGTGAAGGGGTAAGCACCGGGCGCAGGGTGCCGGAAGGCGGCCCTCCGGCGGAGGATCAACTCCTAGGGCTTTCTCCGGTGCACCGCGTGCGGCGAAGCCTGGTCGGTCGGCATGAGCAGCATGGACTGCACGTTGACGTGCGCGGGCCGGGTCACGGCCCAAGCCACCGCGTCTGCGACGTCCTCCGCGCGCAGCGGAGTGAGCCCCTGGTAGACCGCGTCCGCGCGCGCGCGGTCGCCCTTGAAGCGCACGACGCCGAATTCCGTGTCGGCGAGTCCCGGCTCGATGTTCGTCACCCGGACTCCGCTGCCAAGTACGTCGTATCGCATCGCGTCGGAGATGGCGCGGACGGCATATTTGGTCGCCGAGTAGACCGCGCCGCCGGCATAGACCTGGTGGCCCGCGACCGACCCGATCTGCACGACATGGCCCCGACCCCGCGCGACCATTCCGGGCAGGACCGCTCGCGTCACGTAGAGCAGTCCCTTCACGTTGGTGTCGATCATCTGGTCCCAATCCACGGGGTCTCCCGATTGGAGCGGTTCGAGCGCCAGCGCGAGCCCCGCGTTGTTGACAAGAACTTCGACGCGGTCGAGGAGATCACGCTCGCCCGCGAGCGCGGCCTCGACGGCGGCGCGATCGCGGACGTCGAAGCGGAGCGTTCGGACGTCCACCTTCCGCTCGGATCGAATCTCCGCGGCGACGCGCTCGAGCCGATCCACTCGCCGCCCAGTGATCGCCAAACGGCACCCCTCGGCGGCGAGTCGCCGCGCGATGGCCTCTCCGAACCCGCTCGTGGCGCCTGTGACGAGCGCCCAGCGCCCTTCCATCCCCGACATTCTCGCTCCCTCCGTCTGTCGCGTGAGAACCGAGCGCCCAGGATATCATCGAACCGTCTGGCGGGGCGCGCGATCGTGGAATAGACTGGCGCCGCGCTTCGCGCCGGAAACGCGGAGGCAGAGTCGCCACCAGGGAGGGACGATATCCTCGATCTGCTCGTCGTCGGCGGAGGGATCCAGGGCGTGGCGGTCGCGCGTGACGCGGCGCTCCGCGGTCTCTCCGTGCTCCTGCTCGAGTCGGGTGATTTCGCCTCCGGAACGAGCGGCCGCTCTTCGAAGCTGATTCACGGCGGCATCCGTTATCTGGAGTCCGGGCGGCTCGGGCTGGTTCGAGAGGCGCTTCGCGAGCGCGCCGTCCTTCTCGAGAACGCTCCCGAATACGTCCGGCCGCTCCCGTTCCTCATCCCTCACTACGCCGGCGACCTCCGCTCTCCAGTACGGATCGGGATCGGGCTCGCCCTCTACGCCGCTCTCGCTGGGCGGCACGGAATCCAGGGACATCGCCGCGTCGGTGCGGAGGAGGCGATGGCGCTCGAGCCGAAGCTTGCCCGCCAGGGGCTTCGCGGCGCCTCGCTCTTCTGGGATGCCCAGATGGAGGACGCGAGCCTCTGCGTCGCGCTCGCG
>Ga0184639_10000790_pt1 | contig 12983 bp, 14 predicted proteins | sample PLM31_170_b2_FD_133155 | JGI IMG/M metagenome (GOLD analysis project Ga0184639, IMG submission 133155) | Groundwater sediment microbial communities from an aquifer in East River, Colorado, USA - PLM3-1_170_b2 | ecosystem: Environmental > Terrestrial > Soil > Riparian zone | place: USA: East... | reverse complement strand
GTTGTCGAAGTCCTCCACCGGGATGGAGATGGTGAGGCCGACGTTCATGCCGCGCGCCTCGGCGGCGCCGCGGTTGGCCGCTTCCATGATGCCGGGGCCGCCACCGGTGCACACGACGAAGCGTCGCTCCCCCTGCGGATCGAGGTCCTTCGACCATTGCGTGAGCCGGAAGGCGAGCTCGCGCGCCGCCTCGTAGTAGGCCGACATGCGCAGCTCCATGCGCGCGCGCTCGGGATCGCCCTCGCCTGCCTCCGCCTTGCGCAGCGCCGCCTCGGCCTGCTCACGCGACTGGGTGCGCGCCGAGCCCATGAACACGATCGTGTCGTCGACCCGCAGGCGCTCGAACCGGGCCTTCGGCTCGAGATACTCGGCGAGGATGCGCAGAGCACGCGCCTCCTTGCTGTTGAGGAATGCCTGGTTACGATAGGCCCTTGGGGGGCGCCGCGGCCGTTCAGCCATGGAGGAGGTCCTTTGGCGCCGGATCGTACCCGGGAACTCGTCTCCTTGAGGCGGGGGCTCAAGCGAGCCGCACAACCACCCGGCCGCGCGGACTAAAGCTTGTGCCCGCCGATCATCAGTCGCTTGAATACCGAGTAGTGTTCTCTTGCTCCCTGTTCGGTCGGAGTGCGCTTCACCGTGATCCATACCTCGAGCTCAAAGCTTTCGCAAAGCTCCGCGGTGTACGCAACCTCTTCCTCTGCGGCGGCGCGAGCAGCCTCGGGTGACGGCGCTCCCAGGTCTTCAAGAAAGTGGCGGGTCAAGGTTTCGACATGCTGACGGTAAGTCGTTTCGTCTGTTTCCACTACTTCTGCGAGAGTGCAGCGCTTGCGGTTCCCCAGACCGATAAACGAAACGTCACAGCGGCAGCCAGGCTGCTGATGGCCGCGTGACGCCAGGTCGCACATGGCATAACCGCCCGACACCACCCATTCGCCGTCCTCAGGCGCCCCCTCGGCGGCAAAGATCTTGCTGTCCGAAACGTCAAGTCTCACCGCTTTGAGGAGCTTCATCTTCAGGTTATTCGTTCAGCGTCGGTGAAGATGATTCGCGACGACCGAGACGCGTCTTCAGCATACGGTTCTCGGCCTCAAGGTATTCGACGAACGCTTCCTGCCGCCGGGCTAGCCACGCAGCGAGCACGACGATCAGAAGCTGCTTCAGCGGCTTTCGGCGAGCACTGGCTCACCCCGGTGCGAAGCACGCTAACAACTCCCGCCCGAACGCCTAGAAGGTTGCGGGTTTTCGCTCCGCGCTCACGCGCGTCGTTTCCCAAGCCCGAGATCGCGCGAAGCCGCTCCCTTGCGCACCAGTCATCGCCGGTCCGGCGCCGGATGGATATTGTCGACCCAATGCACCTCTTCGGGCTGTTCGACCACCGGGATATCGAGGTTGACGACCACGGGCTCCTGACCGCTCCGGACGAGCACACATGACAACGGCTCGTCGTCGCTCGCATTGATCTCTTGGTGCGGTGCGAACGGCGGCACGTAGATGAAGTCGCCCGGCCCCGCCTCGGCGACGAATTCGAGCCGGTCGCCCCAGCGCATCCGCGCTCGCCCGCTGACGACGTAGATCACGCTCTCGACCGGGCCGTGATGATGGGCTCCAGTCTTTGCCTTCGGATGGATTACGACCGTTCCAGCCCAGAGTTTCTCCGCGCCGGCGTGCGCATAGGTGATCGCCGCGGCGCGGTTCATGCCGGGCGTTTGCGGCGTGTTGATGTCGAGTTCGCTGCTGCGAACCACGCGTACGCCCTGGTAGCGCCATTTGGATTCGACTGGGCTCTCCAATTTGACCTCCGTGGATTTCAAGCGCGCGTGCCCGATTTCGCGGGGGCGTTACGGCGATTCTAAGCCAGTGCGGGGGCCATCGGTCTGCGTGACCGACCCCGATTCCTTTCTAGCGCGAGCTGGTAGGATAAGCGACCGGCCGTCGAGACCGCCCCCGCAATGCGCGCCGAAGCGGCGGTGGGCTCGCGAAGGCCGTCCTCGTCAGGAGACGGCTCCGTGAAGCCGGTCCTGGCGTCGTTCGCCGCCTCGGTCGTGGGCATGGGTCCCGTCGTAGCGCCGTCCGGCACCACGCGGACCAAGTCGGCAACCGTGATCTCGCCTAAGTGAATTTCGTCCATGTGCCGTGCAAGAGCCTCGCCTCCGAGGTGCCTCCCTTAGGCTCAGCACGGTTCGTGCCCGCAATCGGCGCGGGTCGAGAGGGATGGACGGAACGCGGTCAGCCGCTCGATGGCGACCAGGAACGGGCCGACGCGACTCGCGTCGCGGGCGCGGCGCCGCCGCGCCCGCGCGGCTCGAGCACCGCGCGGATCGTCGCCACGAGGTGATCCGCATGGATCGGCTTGCCGACGAGATCCCGGAAACCCGCGGCCGCCAGCCGCGGCCGGTCGACCGCCGTGAAGGCCGTCACCGCGATGGCGGGGATCGAATCTTGGGGTCCGATGCCGGATTCGGCTTCGATCGACCGGACCCGCGCGAGGACCGCGAACCCGTCTTCTCCAGGCATGGCGAGATCGAGCAGCAGGATGTCGGGCCGCGCGGCCGCAGCCGTCCCTTCCAGGCGCGCGGCGAGCTCGCGACCGGATGCGAACGTCTCGACCGTGGCTCCAGCCTGCCGCAGGGCGAAGCCGACGATCTCGCGTGCATCGGCATCGTCGTCAACGACATAGATGCTTAAATCGTTCAGTCCCGCGGACGTCAGGCGCGCGTCGCTTGCGGACGCAGGTGCGCGCACCGCCCAGGCGCCCGTCGCGGGCGCGGGCAGCTCCACGGTGAACGTCGCGCCTTGGCCCGCACCCCGGCTCTCCGCCCGGGCCGCGCCGCCGTGCAGCTCGACGAGGTGGCGGACGAGTGCCAAGCCGATGCCAAGCCCGCCTGCGCGGCGCGTCGTCGACGTGTCGGCCTGAGAGAAGCGGTCGAAGACGTGCGGGAGGAAGTCGGGCGCGATGCCGACGCCGTTGTCGCGGACCGCGAGCCGGACCCGGTCGCCGGCGAGCCGCACCGAGGTCTCGACGACGCCCTGCTCGGGCGTGAACTTCACCGCGTTCGACAGGAGGTTCGTCACGACCTGCTGCAGCCGCCCGGCGTCGCCGTCGACGGTGACGACCGGGTGGTCGAAGGCCGCGTCCAGCGCGATGCGCTTGGCGGTCGCCGCCGGGCGCACGACCTCGAGCGCGGCGTGCACGACGTCCACCAGGTTGAGCGGTTGCCGCTCGAGCGTGAGCTTGCCGCTGATGAGGCGCGACGTATCGAGGAGATCGCCGATGAGCCGCGCCTGATGGTCGACGTTGCGCTTGATCGCCTTGGTGGCGCGGTCGATGAGGCCCGCGTCGAGCGGTCGGGTGTTCGCGAGAAGATGCCCCCAGCCGCGCAACGCGTTGAGCGGCGAGCGCAGCTCGTGCGACACGATCGCGAGAAACTCGTCCTTGGCCCGGTTCGCGCGCTCGGCTTCCGCGCGGAGCCGCTGCTCCGTTGCGACCAAGGCTTCCAGCTCGCGCTCGGCCCGCTTGCGCTCGGTGATGTCCGTGGCGACCCCGATCAGGCCGACGGTACGCTCGTTCTCGTCCCGGAGCGGTGACTTCGTCGTGAGGTAGATGCGCGGGCCGCCGCTCCCGGAGAACACCTCCTCCACGACACTTGATTTCCCCGACTCGACGACGAGCCGGTCGCTCTCGGCCACGCGCCGCGCCGCTTCGGGATCCGCGACGAGCTCGAGCGCGCTCCGGCCCATCACCTCGCGCTCTTCCTTGCCCATCGCCTTGAGCCACGCGGGGTTCACGGTGAGGATCCGGTCCTCGAGATCCTTCGCCCAGATCAGGTCCGGCGTGCTGGCGGTGATCGTGCCGAGCAGCGCGGTGCGCTCGCGCACGGTCGCCGTCGCGCGCTCGAGCGCGGCGGTCCGGTCGATCACCCGTCGGTCGAGCTCCGCGTACGCCTCGCGCGCCTCCTCCTCGGCGCGCCTGCGACGCAGGTCCATCTGGTCGAGCGCGTCCGCGATCCACAGCGTCAGCGCAGCGAGCACCGCGATCATGAGCAGCGTGAGCAGGCCCGCGCCGAGCGGCTCGTCCAGCAAGCCGTAGCGCTCGCCGAGCATGCGCGCCCACCCGGCGGCGAGCGGCACCCCCACCGCCGCCGGCAGCAGCCAACGCGTCATCACCGCCCCAGGCCGGTCGCTCGTCAGCACGCTGACCAGCCACGGGTCGGGTCGGCCGGCGAGCAGGCTGATGCCGAGGAGCAGGAACGCGATCGCGGCCGGCAGCGCCATGCCGAGCAGCGGCGCCGCCGCATGAAACAGCAGCACGCGGAACGTGAGGCCGACCAGCGCGATGAACGCCATCGCCATCACGCCGATCGCGATCCCCAGGTTGACCTTGGCGGCGGCGGGGGTGCGGACCGGGACGAGGGCAATGCCGACTGCGGCCGCGATGAATGCGAGCGCCTTCGGGATCGACATCGGGTGCGGGGGCTCCTCGGCGCTGCGCGCGAGACCCGTGAATCCGAGGTCCATTCCGACGGTCATGCCCGTCGCGTGGCCGACCAGCGTGAGCCCCGCCATGAGCGCGATCACGACCGCCGCCGCCCGCACACCGCGATCCGCCCGCGGGCCGCTGTTCTGGCCGGCCGCCAGCGCACCCGCGGCGATCAGCAGGCAGCACGCGGTCGCGAGCGAGAGCGAGGGGAACGCGGCGCCGAACGTCCGCAGGATCGAGAGATCGGCGGACCAGCCGACGACCCCCAGGACGCCGACGCACGCGGCGAGGCCGTTCGCCCAATCGGCGGTGCGCTTCAGCGCCGCGCGAACGCCGCGGTCACGAGCCGTCAAGTCCATCCATTGCATGAGGCGGTCACGACCCGGTCGATTCTATCCCTCCGAAAGGTGGAGCCGAAGCATGACTCGTACCCGAAGCCCCGCTCGGATCGGCGACAGCGACGTCGCGGGCGCGCGCTCGTACGCCAGCGCGCCCCGCAGGTGACCCCCGACGCGCGATCGCTCGCGACGCGTGGCGCGACGGCCGCCCTGCTCGCGCTCGTGAACCCGCTCCTCGCGCTCGCGCCGTTCATCGAGACCGGTCCCGGCGAGGACAGCGATTGCGCGCGGCTCCTCGGCCAGGCGAAGACCTGGACGAACCCGGCGCCGCGCCGCCCGACCCCGCGACAGCGGTCAAACCCGGTACGCGCCCTTGAGCTCGCAGGATGGAGACATGGTCTCGGCGGCGCGCGCGAAGCGCTCCGCGAGGCCGTCGAGCTCAGCGCGGAGGAGCGCCAGGGCGAGCGGCAGCGGGCTGCGGCTGCTGCTGCGCGCGGGGCGTCGGACCATCGGGCGAAGACCTTCGTGGCGCATGGCGCGCGGCGGTCGCGCGCGACCATGCGAGCTCTGCAAGCGACCAAGGATTGCCATACCGGGCGCGGACCAGCGCGACGGCGGCGCCTAGCAGCATTCCCGCCAATCCGGCCTTCCTCGTCGGCGGGGACCGCCGCGAGGGGCGGAGCATTTCGCCCAGCATGAAGCCGACTGCCGCGACCGCGAGCAGGCTCTTCGGCGAGGCGATGGCGTCGCGCGCCGTTTCTTCGCAGTTCTCGGCAAGCGCGGCGAGGCCGTTCCGGCCGCGCGCGATCCGCTGCTCGACTGCGCGGACGTCGTCGTCAGGATCCATCGTCGTTCCCAACCGGCGTCGGGGCGTCGCCGCGCAGCTGCCGCAGCGTCGCCGAGAACGGCAGCTCGGTCATCAGACTTCGCATCCAGAAGTACACCGCCGCGGCGCCGCCAAGGTTGAGCGCCGCCGCCAGACCGAGCGCCGCAACCCACGACGCGCCGCTGCCGAGCAGCCAGACGACGCCGGCGGCCACGATCGCGAGCCAAGCGGTCGCGACGAGGACCGCCGCGACCAGCCCGCCCGACACGAGCCACGCGAACCGCATCGCGGCGCTGCGCGCGTCGAGCACCGCGAGCAGCGCGTAGTCCGCCGCAAGCGCCCGCCCCTGCCGCAACAGCGACCCGGTCAGGTCGCCGAGGCGCGGCCCGCGCGTCGGCGCGGGGCCGAGTTCGCCCGGGGATCCCACGCGGTCAGCGCGACGTCAGGCGGCTGAGGAGATACCCGGCCGCCAGCGCGATCCCGAGCGCGGCGAGCGGATGCTCGCGCACGTAGCCGCGGGTGGACTCCGCCCATTGGTCTTTCGCCTGGAGCCATTCCCCGCTCTTGGCGCCGAGGCGCTCGGCGGCGTTGGAGGCTACGGCGGCGACGCGCTCGACCGTGTCGTGCGCGCCGGTGCTGAGCCGGTCGATGCCCGCGTGGGCCTTGTCGGCGAAGACCTCGCCGGTGCGGGGAGGCGATTCCTGCGAAGACGGCTGGGTGTGTTGCATGACGATTCTCCTCGTTCCAGTGATGGCCGCGGCGGCGGAAGCCGCGCGGGACAGGCTTCCGAGAGGCAACCGCCGTGCCTGCCCCCTGCCCCCTGTCAAGGGGGTTGGTGCGAAGGCCTCAATCGTCGCGGGATGAAGGAACTCCCGGTTCGCGCGCAGCCGCCGAAACGGCGTAGTCGAAGGTGAGCGCGGCGGAAACGACCTCGCTGCCGGAGAGAACTGCTGCGCCGTCGCGCGCGCGGATCGGTCGCATTCTAGAGGGACCGCGCCGGACGCTCGGCGGCGCCGGGCACACTGCTTGCTCGATTCACGAATGCTCTACTTCTGAAACGAACAGGAAGGAGGTTCGCATGTTGTACTGGGCCGCAGTCTTCCTCGTTGTTGCGCTGGTGGCGGCACTGCTCGGATTCACCGGCATCGCCGGCCTCTCGATGAACATCGCGTGGATTCTCTTCGTCATCGGTCTGATTCTCGCGGTGGTCTTGTTTCTGATGGGGCGACGGCCGCGCATTTAGGGGCTCGCGGTCTCGGGGCTTGCTCCGAAATCGCCCACCGGGGTGGGAGCTCCCACCCCGTTCTTGTTGCACTCGTCCTAACCCGCGAGGGCAAATAGTTCTTGCGCGCGAATGTAAGGGTGACGCGGCTCAGCGCCTGCGCGGCGCCATCCCGAGCGCGAAGAAGGCACCGAGCCCCGCCAGGAAGGCCGGGCCGAACAGAACGACGAGCTCCTCCGGGGCACGACCCAAGCCATCGCTAGGAGCGAGGCGGCAAGCGCAACCGCAACCAGCTCGACTGGCGCGCGCGAGGGCGCCGATTTGTCGAGAGAAGTTAGAGCCGTGGACTGCGTCCAGCCTCGGCGGCCTCGGCCCCCGCGCTGGGCGGCACGCGCGCTTCCGCGAGCGCGGCCTCGCCGCCCGCATCGGCGTCTGCGGCGCCCTTCCCGCCGTTATACGCGTGGAGACGGTTGTAGAGCGTCTTCAAGCTGATGCCGAGGATTTCCGCGGCTTTGCGCTTGACGTTCCCGCACTCGACGAGCGTCGCTTCGATCAGCCGCCGGTTGACTTCCTCCAGCGTGCTGCCGACCCGCACCGTGAGAATGGACGTGTGCTCGGGCTCGACGAACGTCTCGGGCGCGAGCTCGGCGTCGATGACCTTGTCGGCCATGATGTACGCGCGCTGCACGTAGTTCTTCAGCTCCCGGACGTTGCCCGGCCAGCTGTGCACGTAGAGCGAGGCGATCGCCGCCGGGGCGAACACCTTGGTCGTCCCCTCGTCCTTGTTCAGGCGCTCGAGGAAGTGCTGCGCGAGCAGCTCGATGTCGGTCCCCCGCTCGCGCAGCGGCGGCATCTGGATCGGGAACACGTTCAGGCGGTGGAACAGGTCCTCGCGCAGCTTGCCCTCGGCGACCGCCTTCTCGGGCACCCGGTTGGTGGCCGCGATCAGGCGAACGTCCGCGGCGATCGGCGTGTTCATGCCGACCCGCATGAACGTGCCGGTCTCGAGGACGCGCAGGAGCTTCACCTGCAGCTCGTGCGGCATCTCGGTGATCTCGTCGAGGAACAGCGTGCCGCCGTGCGCGCGCTCAAAGAAACCCTTGTGCTGGCGATCAGCGCCGGTGAAGCTGCCCTTCTCGTGGCCGAAGAGCTCGCTCTCGATGAGCTGCGGCGACATCGCGCCGCAGTTCAGCGGCAGGAACGGCGCGCGCTTGCGCCGGCTCAGCTCGTGGATGGTCTGCGCCGCGACCTCCTTGCCGGTGCCGCTCTCGCCGATGAGGAGCACGGTGGCGGACGTCGGCGACACCCTCGTGAGCTGGTCGTAGAGCCGCTGGATCGGCGGCGAGTTGCCCAGGATCTGGCCGAAGCGGCCCAGCTTGCGCAGCTCGCCGCGCAGCTCGCCGATCTCCTCGCGCAGCTCCTCGGGCCGCGGGACCCGGTGCAGGATCGCCTTGAGCCGCTCGAGGTCGGCGGGCTTGAGGAGATAGTCGGTCGCCCCCGCCCGCAGCGCATCGATCGCGCTCTCGACGCTCGCGTAGCCGGTCATGATCACGAACTCCGTGGCGTCCCGCGACTCGAGGTCCGACACGAGGTCGATGCCCTGCCCGTCGGGCAGGAGGAGATCGGTCAACAGGATGTCCGGGGTCAATCGAGTCAGGTGAATTCGGGCGGCGCGGAGCGACTCCGCGGTCGCCACGGTGAAACCCTCGCCTTTTACGAACTCCGACAGCCAGTCGAGGGTTTCAGGATCGTCATCGACAAGCAGGACGTGCGGCATCGCTGTCCTCCTTCGCTTCGTGTGTTCTAGGTCGGGTGTCGGCCCAGCAACTCTTACCGGACCTTGTAATTCTTACATGGTTGAGCAGCCCGGCAAAGGCTTTCAGTACCGCAACCCGAGCGGCAGGCAACTTGCGTACCAGCTCTCACGCACTTTCTCAGAAGGACTCGACATGACCCGCAGCATCGCTCTTCTCGCATTGCTCACGCTCGGCGCGTGCGCCAAGCACCTCCTCGGTTACGCGGCGCACAAGCGGACGCGTCGCGAACAACGCGAGGCAGTGCACACGTGGGAGGCAGAAGGCGGCGCGGTGCCCGTCGGCCGCTCCGCAGACCACGGCGTCGCAGGTGCCCCCCGCCGACATCCCACCGAATATTGCCGCGGATCCGAGCGCGCAAGCGGGGCGCTCGGATCCGCTGCGGGGCTGATTCGCCATCCGACCACGGCCGTCTTCCTCTTCGCCCGACGGCAGCGCCCCGACCCCCCCGGGCACCGAAATTGCGGCGTACCGCTCCTGACAGCGCGCCCGCGGACGAGCGAACCACTCCTCGCGAATCCGCGGGCTGAGCCTGCCCCATCCGGGGCTTAGCCGAACGTTGGCACGCGGAGACCTATATGAAACCTGATCAATTGAATGAGCTGCTGCTCCAGGCTCTCGAGCACGAGATGGGCGGCGTGAAGGTTTACGAAACGGCGCTCACGTGCGCGGTGAACGAGGACCTGCAGGACGAGTGGCGGAAGTACCTCGACGAGACCCGCCGGCACGTCGAGATCCTGCAGAACGTCTGCAGTGCCATGGAGTTGAATCCTGCCAGTGAGACTCCGGGACGCAAGATCGTGCGCCACAGCGGGGCCGCCCTGGTCGAGGCGATGAAGAAGGCGGTAAGTGCCGGGAATCCCGATGCCGCGCAGATCGTGGCCTGCGAGTGCGTGGTGCTCGCCGAAACGAAAGACCACGCCAACTGGGAGTTGATCGGCAAATGCGCGAAAAAACTCAAGGGCCCGCAGGGCAAGGCCCTCGCGGAAGCGTACAAGGAAGTCGAGGAGCAGGAAGACGAGCACCTGTATCACAGCAAGGGCTGGTGCCGCGAGCTGTGGATCGAATCGCTTGGCCTGAAGGCGGTGCTCCCGCCGCCGGAAGAGAAAAAGCACGTGAAGACGGCGATCGGGGCCGCGCGCGCCGAGCAGGCGAGCGCGAAGTCGAGGTAGGAAAGAGCGCGATCGCCATCCCCTGCGGGGGTCGGCACTAACGACCCAACTCCTATATCGCGGCCACGGCGGAGCAAGCGTGGCGGCTCAACTTCGAGCTTGCCGCGATGGGGCCCCCGGGCGTGGCGCCCGAACGCACTCGCCGTCGTGCCGATTCTACAAACTCGTCCCATTCCTACCTTTGCCCGCTCGCTCGGCGGCCCGCGACCTGCTGGGCACGCGCATTGCAGAGAGTCTTCTCGCTAGGCGTGCGATGGCGCGCGCCGCTCAACCACCGAGGAGTCAACCATGAATTGGGATCGCATCGAAGGCAATTGGAAGCAGTTCAAGGGCAAGGTCAAGGAGCAGTGGGGCGAGCTCACCGACGACCAGCTCGACGTCATCGCCGGCAAGCGCGACCAGCTCGTCGGGAAGGTGCAGGAGCAGTACGGCATCTCCCGGGACGAGGCCGAGCGCCAGGTCAAGACTTTCGAGACCGGCCTCCGCGACACCGACCTGAACCAGCCGCGCTAGGCTGAAGGAGCACACCCATGACACTCAAACCCATTGCCGTGATCGTCATGGCGCTCGGGCTCGGCACCACCGGGGCCGCCTACGCCGCCAACGATCGGATGAGCAGAGAGGCCTCCGAGAAGGACCGCATCGACGTCGAGTACAAGACCGCCAAGGAAGCGTGCAACAAGCTCTCGGGGAACGTCGAGGACGTCTGCAAGGCGCAAGCGAAAGCGAACCAGCGCATCGCCGAGGCCGAGCTCGACGCGAAGAACAAGGGCACGGCCAAGGCGCGCTACGACGCGCGTGTGGCGCGGGCCGAGGCGCAGTACTCGGTCGCGAAGGAGAAGTGCGACGACCTCTCGGGCAATCCCAAGGACGTCTGCATGAAGGAGGCGAAAGCCGCCGAGACGAAGGCGACAGCGGACGCCAAGGCGGACCGCCAGGTCAGCGACGCGCGGAAGGACACCGCGGAGCGGACTGCCGACGCGCGGAGGAACGCCGCCGAGTCCAAGCGCGACGCCGACTATCGCGTGGCGATCGAGCGGTGCGACGCGCTGTCCGGCGACGCCAAGACGGCGTGCGTGGCGGACGCCAAGAGCCGCTTCGGCAAGTCGTAGAAGCTCGCCACAGCAACCGGGCGCTCGGGCGATCTCCCCGGACGCCCGTTTTTCTTTTCCGGCCGCGCCGCGCGCGTGATGGCACGGCGATTGCAGTCGCTCCCGGCAGGAGCGTGCGCGATGCGCGCGACCTCTTCACACGATGAAAATCGCCCTCATCAGCGCGCATGCCTCGCCCCTCGCCAGCGTGAGTGGGCTCCACAGCGGCGGCCTCAACGTTTCCGTGGCGAATCTTGCGCGCGAGCTCGGCTGCGCCGGCCACCAGGTGGACGTATTCACGCGCCGCGACGATCTTTGGACGGCGCCGGTCGTCGAGCTCGCTCCCAACGTGTCGGTCGTTCATCTGCCGGCCGGTCCCGCGCGGCCCGTTGGCGCGCAAGCGATGCTGGTTCACATGGATGATTTTGCGGCGCGCGCCGTCCGCTACTGCGGGGCGGAGGGCGGCACCTACGACATCGTGCACGCGAATTTCTTCCTGTCGGGGTTAGCCGCGATCCGCTTGAAGGAACGCTACGGAACGCCGTTCGTGATGGCGTTGCATGATCTCGGCAAGGTGCGCCAGCGCGACCGGCGCGAGTTCGACGGCTTTCCGTCCGAGCGCCCCAAGATCGAGTCGAAGCTCGTCTCGGCCGCGGACCGACTGATCGCCGGATCGCTCCAGGAGCACGACAATCTCGTCTGTTTCTATGGCGCCGACCCGGCCCGGGTCGAGGTCGTCCCGCGTGGCTTCGACCCTGCGGAGCTCGGGCCCGGCGCGAAGACGGCGCGGTCGCGCCTGGGGCTGCGCGACGACGAGTTCGTGGTGCTGCACGTCGGGCGGGTGGTCCCGTCGGAAGGCATCGACGACCTGGTACGCGGCATCGCCCGTTTGAAGCGCCACCACCGCGTGACCGCCCGGCTGCTCGTGGTCGGCGGCGAGTCCGAGGCACCCGATCCGCAGCGCACGCCGGAGATCGCGCGGCTGCGGGCGATCGCGACGGCGGAAGGCGTCGCCGCGCAGCTCGTGTTCGCCGGCCGGGTTGCCCGCGCCGCGCTGCGCGAGTGCTATTGCGCGGCCGACGCGTTCGTGACGACGCCGCGCCACGAGTCGTTCGGCATCACGCCGATCGAGGCGCTGGCGTGCGGGATCCCCGTGGTCGGCACCGCGGTCGGCGGCATCGAGGACGCAGTCGTCGACGCCATGACCGGGTACCTCGTGCCGCCCAACGATCCGGCCGCGCTCGCCGAGCAGCTGGCGCTCTTCCACCGCAATCCCGAGCTCGCGCGCGCGTTCGGTCGCGCGGGAATCCTGCGGACGCGCGGCCGCTTCACCTGGCGCCACGCCGCGGCCGAGCTCGCGCGGATCTACGCCGCGGTGCTGGCACCGCATCGCTCGCGGCTCGTGACCGTCGTGAGCCGATGACTTCGCCCGCCGCGCGGCCGTTCCGGAGCATGCGGCGCGCGCGACCGCGACCGGGGTCGTTCAGATCGGCTGAGGGTCACCTCGCCGCGAGGAGCGTTTCGAGCGCGTCCGGATCGACCGGCTTCACGAGGTGATGGTCGAACCCGGCCTCGCGCGCCCGCCGGCGGTCGGCCTCGCGGCCGAATCCGCTCATCGCGGCGAGAACCAGCGCGGTGCCCTCGCGCGTCTCGCGCAGTCGCCGCGCCACTTCGTAGCCGTCGATGCCGGGCAGCCCGATGTCGAGCAGCACCAGGTCCGGCCGGAACCGCGGGGCGAGCACGAGCGCGTCCTCGCCGTGGTAGCACGCCCGCACCTCATGGCCCAGGGCACGCAGCAGCAGGAGCATGCTGTCGGCCGAGTCGCGGTTGTCGTCGACCACCAGGATGCGACGGCGCGGGTGCCGGACCGGCAGATCCACTCTCTCCGGCTCGGCGTCGGCTGCCCCGGCGGCGGCGAGCGGCAGGCGGATCGTGAAACGGCTTCCTTCGCCGGGTCCCGCGCTCGACGCCGTGACCGTCCCGTGGTGGAGCTCGACCAGTCGTTTCACGAGCGTGAGGCCGATGCCGAGCCCGCCGTGCGCC
>Ga0184639_10000787_pt1 | contig 12997 bp, 11 predicted proteins | sample PLM31_170_b2_FD_133155 | JGI IMG/M metagenome (GOLD analysis project Ga0184639, IMG submission 133155) | Groundwater sediment microbial communities from an aquifer in East River, Colorado, USA - PLM3-1_170_b2 | ecosystem: Environmental > Terrestrial > Soil > Riparian zone | place: USA: East... | reverse complement strand
TCAGAGTCTGACCGGCTGCGCGTCAGGATGGTGGACGGGGGAGGATTCGAACCTCCGTAGCCCGCAAGGAGCGGCAGATTTACAGTCTGCTGGTTTTAGCCACTCACCCACCCGTCCCGACAAATCCGTCGGGGCACACCTCACGTGCCCCGCCCAGGGAAAACAAAACACAGAAAGGGCTCGTGTCTAGAGACACCAGCCCGTCTGATTTGAAAAGCAGGGAACCCGTCCGCCTCAATCCCAACTTATTCCCAGAGTGCCAATCTCAGCTGGCGGAGGGATTTGAACCCCCGCCCCTCTGATTACAAATCAGATGCTCTACCACTGAGCTACGCCAGCATGGCGAAACCCAAAGAGAATATCAAACAGGCAAGCCAATTGCAAGGCCCCCCTTCCCAACTGAGCAAGACAAGGGCCAACCCTACCTCGCGGCAGCGTCACTGGCTCACCCTGCATCTTACCACAGGCAAAAACTCCCGCTGGCCCATTCTTTGGAGCGATGCGACAATGACAGGTTCCTTCAGGACAAGCCCCGACGGGCCCGGGATGACCCGCCGATGAACCGTTCGCAACGCATTCTCGCCTCGGCACTTCTGGGCACGGCCGCCCTCGGGGCCGTGCTCTATTTCACCTACCGCTCGCGGGCGGCGCAGAGCGGCGCGATGCCGGAGCTGATGACTCTGGCGCCGGCGGATGCTCCCGTTTTGCTCTATGCCGATGTTGCGGCGCTGCGCGCGGCTCCCTTTTTTCAGCGCCTGCTTGCCGCGGCGCCCACGCCGCAAATGGACCCGGAGTACATGGAGTTTATTCGCGAAACGGGTTTCGATTACACGCGCGATCTGGACCGGGTCCTCGGCATCGGCTGGACGGGTTCATCCGTCTCGAACGGCCTGGTGATAGCCGAAGGCCGCTTCGACCGCGCCAAGCTCTCGAGCTACGCGCGCCGCAAAGGCCGCGTCGAATCGCACAACGGCATCGAGGTCTATATCGAGCCTCTCCGTGGAACGCGAGCGGGAACGACGGCCGCGTTTGCGTTTCTCGATGACCATCGCATCGCGTTCGGCGAACTCTCCCGCTTGGAAACCCTTCTGACGGCGCGCGATTCCTCCGGCCCCAGTGCGGCGATGCGCGAGCGCGTCCGGCGCGTGGCCGGTTCCGCCGTCCTCGTCGTCGCGAAGGCGGACTCCTTGCCGCAGAACGTCTCGGCGGGCGGATTGCGTTCGGACCAACTCGACAACCTCACGCGGAGCTTGCGCTGGGTCAGCCTGGGCGCGCGCCCGGAAGGCGACCGGCTGGATATGGCCGTCGAGGGCGAATGTGACACGCCGGAAAACGCGCAGCAACTGGCGGGCACGCTCGATGGCCTGCGCATGGTGGGCCAGGCCGCGCTCGCCGATCCCCAGACGCAGCAGCGCATGGATCCGCAGTTAGTTGCATGGCTCGACGCGCTGCTGCGCGTGCTGAACGTCTCGCGGGAAGACCAGCGCGTGCGGCTCACGCTCCAGCTTACGGGCGAGATGATGGACCGCTTCCCGGCAAACAGCGCGCGCAGCACGCCGTCCCGCTAACGCCTCGTCGCAGGACACAGAGAAGCCTTCCCGAGAAAATCTTTCAGGAAAAAAGTAAAGCCGGCCGGTTCAGTCGGCGGGGGAAGCGTGCTTCAGGTAGCGCCAGGGATTGATCGGCGCGTCGTAAATGCGCACCTCGTAGTGCACGTGCGGCCCGGTGACGCGCCCGCTCACGCCCACGTAGCCGATCACGTCGCCGCGCTTGACGCGCTCGCCCTCGCGCGTGTTGAAGCCGGCAAGATGCCCGTACCACGTGGAGATGCCGAACCCGTGGCCCACCACGACCAGCCGCCCGTAGCCCGCGTGCATTTCGACCGTGGTCACCACGCCGTCGGCGGTCACGCGCACCGGCTCGCCATACTCCGAAGAGATATCGAGGCCGGCGTGGAACGCGCCTTCTCCGCTGAACGGGTCGAGCCGCTCGCCGAAACTCCCCGTGATGCGCCCGATGACCGGCCAGATGGAAGGCATGAAGGCCGCACTGGCGACTCCCGCGCGCGGCATCAACTGCAGGCCGCCGCTCGCCAGCGCCGCTGCCGTGGCGTTTTTCTCGAGGAACTGGAATTGTTCCACGGAGCGCTCGAACGCGTCCTCGGAGCTGACCGGCGCATCGCTCAACCCGAACGGTGTCTCACGGAAACGCAGGAAACCGTAGGTCATGGCCACTTCGGTGGCCAGCGACTGCAGGGACGAGAGGCGCTGGTTGGTGTCTTTGACCGTGGCCTGGAGCTGCGTGTACTGCTTTGTCAGGACGGCCTGCTCGCGGCGCAGCGCGTTGTAGTTGGTTACCTTCCACATCATCCGCGTGTACGAGCCCACCGCGGCCAGCACCGTCACGCCGCCGACAATCGCCAGCAGCGCGAGCAAATGCAGGACGTAAAAGGGCACGCGGATTTTGCGGACCTGCCCCTTTTCGCTGGATGCAATAAAGAACGTGTAGGATTGCGACTTCATCGTCCTCAGGGTACCCAGTTTTTTCCGTCGAGCAGTGGCTGAACCCGCCCGCCCACGCGGACGGCCCCTCAGAGCCAGTCGGGTGTTTGAACCGAGAGTCCTGGTTCGAAACCGCGCCAAGTCTAGAAGCTGTAGGAGTCGCACGTCAACCAGAATTTTCTTCGCGCCGGGGCTCCGCGTCTACTGGCCGGAGGTTCAGCGGAAGGACGGCTGCTCGTGCGATTGCCGCACGCTTCGTTAGACACGGGCCGCCCGCCCGGGATAGCGCGCGGCCCTCGCTTCCCCGCAAGGCCGCTCCTATAATGAAGCCGCGCATGCGCGAATCCCCGAGCAACGAAACGCAGCTCATCGAGCGCATCCGCCGGCGTTTGCCCGCGCGCTCGCGCGCGCTGCGCATCGGCATCGGCGATGACGCCGCGGTGCTCGAGCCGCCGCCGCGCGGCGCGGAGTGGGTGCTTACCTGCGACGCCTTTCTTGAGAACGTGCATTTCCTCGCCGCCGCGCATCCGCCCCAAGCGGTCGGCTACAAGGCGCTCGCCCGCGCCGCAAGCGACATCGCCGCGATGGGCGCCGCGCCGAAGTTTTTCCTGCTGAGCCTGGCGCTGCCCGCGCACCGGGCCGGGGATTGGCTGGATGATTTTCTTCGCGGCATGGCGCGCGCGGCGCGCCGATTTGGTCTCGTGCTCGCCGGTGGCGATACCGCAAAGCATCCGACCGTCGCAATCAACATCACCGTCATCGGCGAAGCGCCGCACGGCCGCGCGGTGCTTCGCTCCGGCGCGCGGCCGGGCGATGTGCTCTGCGTCAGCGGCCGGCTGGGCGCGGCGCAACTGGGCCTCGAGCTGTTCCTCCGCGGCTTGTACCGCGAGCGGCGCTGGCGCGCGCTCCTGCAGACCCATCTCTATCCGCCGCTGCGGCTCGCGCTGGGCCAGCAACTGGCGCGCCACCGCATCGCGTCAGCGATGATTGACACCTCGGACGGCCTTTCAACAGACCTCGCGCACGTTTGCGAAGCGAGCGGCGTGGGCGCGCGCGTCTTTGCCGGGCGCATTCCCGCGGTGCGCGTGCCCGAAGCGCTGCGCGCGCGCAGCTTCGATGCGTTCGAGCTTGCGCTCCATGGCGGCGAAGACTTCGAGCTGCTCTTTGCCGTGCCGCGCCGCCGGTTGAAGAAGCTGCCGCGCTCCTTCCGCGGCGTGCGCATCACGCCCATCGGAGAAATCGTGCGCGGCCGTACGATTGTGCTGGTTGGAAGAGACGGGCGCGAATCGCCGCTCACCCCCCGCGGCTGGGACCACTTCCGCGCGAAGTCTTCCGCTATCGTCAAATAGTCGGCTGGCCGGGCGCGGGGCTGGTCGCGTTGGGCGAGGTCTTGGCCGGAGGCGGCGTTTTGGTCGGCGGTTTCTCGGGCGGCTTCGTCTGGAGCTCTTCTGTTTCGGTCGGCGCGGTATCGGGCGTGTCCACCTGCACCTGCCTCGTCCGCGCGAGCTTTTCGAGCGTCTCGACGTTCGGGAAATCCTCCACCGGCTTGCCTTCGAGCGCGGTCTTCATGAACTCGATCCAGATGGGCAGGGCCGCGCGCGCGCCGGTTTCCTTCTCGCCGAGCGAAATCTGTTTGTCGTCGAAGCCCACCCAGACGCCGGCGGTCAGCGACGGCGTGAAGCCCATGAACCACGCGTCGGTGAAATCGTTCGTCGTGCCCGTTTTGCCCGCGACGGGACGCGCGAGCTCTTTTGCGCGGACGGCGGTGCCGAACTGCACGACGTCTTCGAGCATGGCCGTCATCATGCGCGCGGTCTCCGGCGCGATCACGTCGTGCACGTCCGGGCGCGCCTCCTCGAGCAGCGCGCCTTCGTAGCTCGCCACGCGGCGGATGTAGTGCGGCTCGATGCGGATGCCGTCGTTCGGGAAGACGGTGAACGCCGAGGTGTGCTCGAGCAGCGTGATTTCCGCCGCACCGAGCGCCACTGGCAGGTACGGCGGCAGAGAACTCGTGATCCCGAAGCGCCGCGCGGTCTCGACCACGTTCGTGATGCCGATCTTCTCGGCAAGCTTCACGGCGGGCACGTTGCGCGAGCCGGCCAGCGCGCGCCGCAGCGTGATCGTGCCTTCAAATTTCTCGTCGTAGTTGTGCGGCGAATATTCCTGGCCCCCGCTGATGGTGGTGAACGGCGCGTCGAGGATCGTGTCGAATGGCGAAGAGCCTTTTTCAATCGCTGTCGTATAGACGTAGGCCTTGAACGAGCTGCCCACCTGGCGCAGCGCCTGCGTGGCGCGGTTGAACTTCGATTCCCCGAAGCTGTAGCCGCCGATCAGCGCTTTGATCTCGCCGGTGGGATTGTCGATGGCCACGAACCCGGCCTGCGCCGCGGGCTTCTGTTCGAGCTCGACGCGCACGTTGTTTCCGGCAATCTCCTTGATGCGGAATTCTGCCAGGTCGCCGGCTTTCAGCAACTGAGCGGGCGAGCGCCGGCCCGTCCAGGCGCAGTCGGCGCCGGACAGGGCGGCGCGATACGGCCCGATCCTGATCGTCGCGAAGTTGTTGTCCACGGCGAGCACGAGCCCGGTGACGTACGACCCCTTCTCGATCGGGCGGCGCCAGTCATCGTCTTCGTAATTCTCGAGCTTGCCCAGGTTGTCGCGCAGGATGTTGGGCAGGTTGCCGCGCCAGCCGTGGCGCCGGTCGTACTCGTGCAAGCCGTCGCGCACCGCCTCGTTTGCCGCGCGCTGCAGCGCGACGTTCAGCGTCGTATAGACGCGCAGGCCGCGTTCGTGCACGGCCTCGGTGCCGTAGGTTTTCTCCAGGTACTTGCGGATCTCCTCGAAGAAATACGGCGCCAGGTCGTTGCGCGGATACTGCAGGTGCAGCCCAAGCGGCTCCTTCAGCGCGTCCTGCATCTCCCGCCCGGTGATCTTGCCTTCTTTGGCCATGCGCTCGAGCACGAGGTTGCGCCGCTGGAGCGCCCGCTGCGGATGCAGCACCGGCGAGTACGTCGGGCCGCGAATGAGTCCCGCGAGCAGCGACGCTTCGGTCAGCTTCAACTGGCCCACGGGCTTTCCGAAATAGAATTCCGAAGCCGCTTCGAAGCCGTAGTTGCCGTGGCCCAGATAGATCTGGTTGCCGTACATCGCGAAAATCTGCTCTTTCGTGTAGTGGCGCTCAATCTGGATGGCCAGCATGGTTTCCTGGATCTTGCGGCGGAAGCTGCGGTCCGTGCGGTCCAGGAAGAGCGTCCCGGCGAGCTGCATCGTGAGCGTGCTGGCGCCTTCAGCGATGCGCCCCTGCACGGCGTTGCGCCAGGCGGCCTGTACCACGCGCGGCAGGTCCACGCCCCAGTGCTCTTCGAAGTGCTGGTCTTCGGTGACGAGCACGGCGTCTTTGAGCACGCGTGGGATCTGCTCGTACGTCAGCAGGATGCGCCGCTGCAGCGCGAAGCTGCCGATGAGTTGGCCGTCGTCGGCGTAGAGCTCGGTGACGACGTTCGGCTGGTATTCCTCGAGCGCGCGGACCTCAGGCAAATCGCTCACGTACACGAACAGCAGGCCCGCGCCGGCGCCCAGCGCAATCGCGCAGAGAAACAGAAAGACGTACGCGACCCGCCCGATCAGCGTCCAGCCGCGGTACCGCAGCGTGATGGGAGGCATCCGCAGCATCGTGTAGAGAGATTCTATCGCAAATGGTGGAGCGAACGTGCTTCCGCGCCGCTCACGTGCTTGGAAGAGTAGCGCGGGCTACGCGCGTGCGCGGCGCTTCAGGAACGCACCAACCATGATGACCAGCGAGAAGGCCACGAGTGCGCCGTCGCGGAGGAGCGTGCGCGGGCCCAGCTTTTCGCCGAAGCCGAAGCAGCCGCAATCAATCCCCAGGCCCTGGGAGTACGAGCGCAGCATCAGGAGGAAAAACCCGGCGAGCAGCGCGCTCGCGCCCGTGGCCACGTAGCGCAGACCGATGCCCAGGATCAGGAGCGCACCCAGCGCCAGCTCGAACCACGGCAGCCCGCGCGCCACCAGTGTCACCGCCCATTCCGGCAGCATCTGGTAGGAATCCACCGACATGGCGAAGAGCATCCAGGGATGCCGCAGCTTGGTGTACGCGGCATAGATGAAAATGCCGCCGAGCACCACTCGCCCGGCGAGCAGCAGCACCGAACCTATCTGGCTGGAAGATGAAGAGCCCGCGGGTGAGGGAAGCGTGAAGTCCATGTGCTACTGCTTCAGAAGATAATCGAGATATTTTTTCAGCAGCGGGTAGGTCACACCGCCGGAGGGCAGCGACGTGGTCTCGCCGCCGTGCGTGACGAAAAGGCTCGGCGTCTGGCTCACGCGCTTGCTGTTGCCCAGCGCGATGTCGCTGTCAATGGCCGCGTCGAGCTGGCCGCTTTCGACCAGTTGCCGCGCGCGCTTCAGCTCGGCCGGCGTCAGCACGCCGGCCAGTGCGGCTTCGATATTGCCGCTCTGTCCCCAGGTCTCTTGCTTGGCGTAGAGGACAGCTTCGACCTTCTCGAATTTTCCGAGATGCGCCGCGGCGTTGGCCCAGCGCGCCGCGGTTTTCGAATAGGTGTGCATCGGCAACGGGAAGTCGCGGTGCACCAGATAGACTTTGCCGGTCACAACGTAGTTGTCGATCAGCGGGCGCAGCGTGCTCTCGTACGTGGTCCTGCAAGCCGGGCACTGGAAGTCGCTGAAGACCTCAATGGTGATCGGAGCCGAGCGCGAGCCCAGCGCCTTGAGCGTTGTCAGCTCCGCGACGGGAACTTTTCGCTGCGCCTGCGCGCCAGGGGCGGCCAGCAGAGGCGCCAGGGCCCAGAATAGAAGAATTCCTGCGAATCCCCTTCTCCGAATCACCATGTCCTCCATAGCCTTGTGAGTCCGGCGTATTCTACCCCGAGTTCGGCAGAATCGGCCTCTACAGCCGCGCGCTGGCCTGCCCTGGACACTCTCCTCACGAATCTTAAGATGCTGCTTATGGCTCCCAGGACGGCCTGAGGCCGGAGGGCTTGGTCGGCAGGCAACCGCGGCAGGGGTCATGGTTCGCTTGATTGGGCGTCCGATATAGGAATAAGCCATTTAATAATAGAGACTTACAGGCGCTAATCAATCTTGACAGTATGACACTCAATGTCTATAATAGGCTCTGCTCTTGAGAAGGACAGGCCTGCAGCCAGGCTTTGATTGAAGGAGGAGATGCGGCAATGAGCAAGATTATTGGCATTGACCTCGGGACCACAAACTCGGTCGTCGCCGTCATTCAAGGCGGCGAGCCCGTGGTCATCCCGAACCAAGAAGGCGCGCGAACCACGCCTTCCGTCGTCGGCATTACCAAGTCCGGCGAACGGCTGGTCGGTCAGGTGGCCAAGCGCCAGGCGGTGACCAACCCGGAGAACACCGTCTATTCGATCAAGCGCTTCATGGGCCGCCGCTTCGACGAAGTGGGCGACGAGATTAGCCGCATTCCTTATAAAACTGTCCGCGGCTCGCACGACGACGCGCGCGTGGAGATTTTCGGCAAGCCCTACAGCCCGCCGGAAATCTCGGCGATGATCCTGCAGAAGCTCAAGGCCGCGGCCGAAGACTTCCTCGGCGAGAAAGTCACCAGGGCCGTCATCACCGTCCCGGCCTATTTCAACGACAGCCAGCGCCAGGCCACCAAGCAGGCCGGAGAAATCTCCGGCCTCGAAGTGCTGCGCATCATCAACGAACCCACCGCGGCGGCGCTGGCCTACGGGCTGGACAAAAAGAAGGACGAGACGATCGCCGTCTACGACTTGGGCGGCGGCACGTTCGACATTTCAATCCTCGAGGTCGGCGAAGGCGTCGTCGAAGTGAAAGCCACGGCCGGCGACACGCACCTGGGCGGCGACGACATTGACCAGAAAATTGTCGAGTGGATTGTGGCCGAATTCAAGAAGGACAACCCGGGAATTGACCTCAGCAAGGACAAGATGGCGCTCCAGCGGCTGAAGGAATCGGCGGAGAAGGCCAAGATCGAGCTCTCGCAGGTGCAAGAGACGGAGATCAATCTTCCTTTCATCACGGCCGACGCATCCGGTCCGAAGCACCTGCAACTGAAGCTGACGCGCGCGAAGCTCGAGCAGTTGATGGAAGACATTCTCCAGCGCACGGTCGGGCCGGTGAAGCAGGCGCTTTCGGACGCGGGCCTCGGAGCCGACAAGATTGACGAAGTCGTCCTCGTCGGCGGCTGTACGCGCATCCCGCGCGTCATGGAGATCGTGAAGGAACTCTTCGGCGGCAAGGAACCGCATAAAGGCGTCAACCCGGACGAAGTCGTCGCCGTGGGCGCGGCGATCCAGGGCGGGGTGCTGGGCGGCGAAGTGAAAGACATCCTGCTGCTCGATGTGACGCCGCTTTCGCTCGGCGTCGAGACGCTGGGCGGCGTGATGACCGTGCTCATCCAGCGCAACACCACGATTCCCACGCGCAAGTCCGAAACCTTCTCGACCGCGGCGGACAACCAGACCTCGGTCGAGATCCACGTCCTGCAGGGCGAGCGGCCGCTCGCGCGCGACAACCGCACGCTCGGCAAGTTCCACCTGATCGGGCTTCCGCCGGCGCCGCGCGGCATGCCGCAAATCGAGGTGACGTTCGATATCGATGCCAACGGCATCCTGAACGTCTCCGCGAAAGACATGGCCACGAACAAGGAGCAGAAAATCACCATCACCGCTTCGACCGGCCTGAGCAAGGACGAGGCAGAGCGCATGCGCGGCGACGCCGAATCGCACGCCGAAGAAGACAAGCGGCGGCTGGCGGAAATCGAGGCGCGCAACCAGTGCGACAACCGCGTCTATCAGGTGGAGAAGCTGCTGCGCGAGAACCGTGAAAAGCTCGGCGAGGCCGACGTGAAGACGATCGAGGAAGCCGTCGAGGAGTGCAAGCGCGCCATGACCGACGGCGGCCTGGACCGCATCAAGTCCGCGACGGAAAACCTCGAGCGCGCCACGCACAAGCTCGCCGAAGTGCTCTACCGCTCCGGCGCAGCCGCCTCGGGCGCAACGCAGGCCGCGGGCGGCGCGGGTCCGTCGGATAGCAAGCCGGACGCGGGTGGCGCCGGCGACAAGAAGCCCGGCGACGTGATTGACGCCGAATACGTGGACGTGGACGAATCGAAGAAGCCGAACTGACGCCGCGCACCTTGCGGCGTCATTCCGAGGAACCCGCCCTGGCGGGCGACGAGGAATCTCAGTGCAGCCGGATGGCGCGGTTGAGATTCCTCCCCTGACTGCATCGGGGTCGGAATGACAGGAGCTGGGCTTCGGGGGAAGGATTGACCACAACCGACGGAGTGCGGCGCGCGGGGCCTCCGCAAGCCATTCAGAAGCTGCGCGAGAACTATTTCCTCGTGCAGGTGGCGCTCAGCGAGCCGCCGAGCGCCGACTGGAAGCGGCTGTTCTACGACGCGCAGCAGGGCCCGCCGCCGGATTTTCCGCCGCGCGCGGTGGAGATCAGCGGCGTGCATCTTCGCTTCCGCTCCGATGGCGCGAGCGTCGAGCAGAAGATCGGCTGGATCGACAAATGGATTGACCGCGCCAACCAGAAGGAAGCCGCGCTCGGCGGCCGCCTGGACGAAGAGCGCCGCCGGCGCCATGAAGAATCGGCGCGCGAGCAGCAGGAGCTCTCCGAGCTGACCGCGCGCTGGTCGAAACTCTGAAGCGCGCGGAGCGGAGCAACAATGCCGACAACGACGAAACACGATTATTACGAGCTGCTCGGCGTCCCCCGCAAAGCCGCGCTGAAGGAAATCCGGCAGGCCTACCGCAAGATGGCGCGCAAGTATCACCCCGACCTCAATCCGGGCGACAAATCCGCCGAAGAGAAGTTCAAGCAGATCCAGGAAGCCTACGAGGTCCTCTCCGATTCGAAGAAGCGGCAGATGTACGACCAGTTCGGCTTCTATGCGGAGAATTACCAGGGCGGCCCGCCGCCGGGCGCGGGGCCCGGCGCGAGCGACATCCATTTTGATTTCGGCGGGTTCGATTTCGGCGGGGCGGGCGGCACCAGCTTCCGCGATCTGTTCAGCCAGTTTTTCCGGGGCGCGGGCGGCGAGCCGGGCTCGATGGAAGCGCAGCCCGGCAGCGATCTGGAATACCAGATCCGCATCGGCTTCTGGGACGCCGTGCGCGGCACCGTGAAGAAGCTCTCGATTACGCGCCTCGACGCCTGCGGCGAATGCCGCGGCACGGGCGCGCTGGGCAGCGCGCAGCAGGTGTGCACCGCTTGCGGCGGCACGGGGCACGTCACGCAGACGAGCGGCCGCATGCGCTTCAACATCACCTGCACGCGCTGCGGCGGCACGGGCCGGCTGCGCACGATTTGCCGCGCGTGCGGCGGCGAAGGCCGCGCGCGCCGCACCGAGACGATTGACGTGCGCATCCCCGCGGGCGTGCAGACCGGCTCGCGCGTGCGCGTGCCGGGTCACGGCAACGCCGGCACACAGGGCGCGCCCCCGGGCGACCTCTACATCATTTTGGAAGTCGAGCCGCACCCGTACTTCGAGCGCCGCGGCGGCGATCTCTACAGCGTCGTGCCCATCACCGTGAGCGAGGCCACGCTCGGCGCCAAGATCGAAGTCCCCACGCTCGACGGCCGTGCGCTGCTGCGCATCCCGCCGGGCACCAACAGCGGGCAGAAGTTCCGCCTGCGCGACCGCGGCGTGCCTGCGGCGCGGCAGCCCAGCAAGCGCGGCGATTTGTACGTCGAAGTGCAGGTGGTCGTGCCCAAGCCGGTGGACGAACGCGTGCGCAACCTGCTGCGCGAGCTCGCCAAACTTTCTCCCGAAGATCCGCGGCGCGATCTCTTTGCCCGCGCGGGTGTGTGAGGGAACCGCGCATGCCTGCCCGAGGAAAAAAGAAAGCCCGCGCCGGATACATGATCAGCGCCGTCGCCAGCCTGTACAAGATTCACCCGCAGACCCTGCGGCTCTACGAGCGCGTGGGGCTGCTGAAGCCCTCGCGCTCGCAGGGCAACACGCGCCTCTACATCGACCAGGACCTCGAGCGCCTGGAAGTGATCCTCACGCTCACGCGCGAGATGGGCGTGAACCTCGCCGGCATCGAAGTTATCCTGAACATGCGCGAGAAAATGTCCGACATGCAGCGGCAGATGGAAGACTTCACGCGCTTCGTCCAGGACGAGCTGCTGCGCGGTCTTTCTCATGGCCAGGATAAGCGCAGCCGCGAAGCCATCGTCAAGGTGGGCCCGCCGCGCGCCGTCCGCGGGCACAAGTGACGCCGCTCTCCGGCGTCATCCCGAGTCCCGACGCATTTGATCGGGACGAAGGATCTCAACGTTCCCCCTGTAATCCAGGTTCAATCGGTTGAGATAGCGCCGCTCGCCGGTGCCGCCGGATGATTTGCACAGGCCGCGGGAATTCCACAGCCGCCGTGAGCTTGCGCCCTCCGGCCTGCGCGCCTATGCTCGTTTGCATGGCGCAAGCGGATTGCCCCATTTGCGGCGGCACAGGCTGGCGGCTGGCCGAACGTGTCGAAGCTAACGAAGAGGCCAAGCGCGTTGTGCGGGGCGAGGATTTCAAACCAGGTGCTTCGGCTGGTCGGCCGAAGCTGACCTGGGCCGTGCCGTGCGAATGCGTGGGCGACGACCGCACGGCGCGCATCATGGCGCGGGCGCGCGTCCCGCGGCGCTACGAGCACTGCGACTTCGAAAACTTCGACACAGGTTTCTACGAAGGCTCGGACGACGCTCCCAAATGGAACCGCAGCCTCGAGCAGGCCAAGCTCCTGGTGGAAAGTTACGCGCGCGATTATCCCGTCGGCGCCGATACCGGCCTGCTGCTGATGGGCCCTTGCGGCGTGGGCAAGACGCATCTCGCCGTCGCCGCGCTCAAGCAGCTTGTGGTGCGCGGCCACGAAGGGCTTTTCTACGACTACCGCGAACTGTTGAAGGAAATCCAGGCCAGCTACAACCCCGAAAGCCAGTCCACGGAAATGAGCGTGCTCGAGCCGGTGCTGACCGCCGAGCTGCTTCTGCTCGACGACGTCGGCGCCAGCAAGCCTTCCGCCTGGGCGCTCGAAACCGTGGGGCACATCCTCAACACGCGCTACAACGAGAAGCGCATCACGCTGCTCACCACGAATTTCCTCGACACCGCGCCCGCCGCGGAGCCCCCGCGAATGCCCTCCGGGCAAGCGGTGCCCGCCTTGGAAGACACACTGACCGGCCGCGTGGGCCAGCGCATCCGCTCGCGGTTGTTTGAGATGTGCCGCACGGTGGAAATCGTGGCGCCCGACTACCGCCGCGAGATCCGCCAGGCCGGCCGCCTGCGCGGTTAGAGCCCCGCTGCTCCGATTCGTTGACAATTTCGCAGCGGGACGCGTATCATCCCTATGATGTAGCCGTTAACGGCCGCTGCATCTCCTTCCTCGCTCTCGCCCCAGGACGGGAGTCCCCGCGGGGCAAGCCGCGGCGAGCAGGGCAGGTTCCTCTGGGAGGCCGTCACGATG
>Ga0184639_10000786_pt1 | contig 13002 bp, 10 predicted proteins | sample PLM31_170_b2_FD_133155 | JGI IMG/M metagenome (GOLD analysis project Ga0184639, IMG submission 133155) | Groundwater sediment microbial communities from an aquifer in East River, Colorado, USA - PLM3-1_170_b2 | ecosystem: Environmental > Terrestrial > Soil > Riparian zone | place: USA: East... | reverse complement strand
GAGCAGCCGCCGCTTCATGCGCCTGGTTCATTTTGTCCGGGCGTCACCGTTCTCGTGCGCCGACGTGTACGGCAGACCTCGAAGCTCTCCTGATCAGGTCCTTGGGTGATCGTCTGGGTGGGCGGTCTACGGTCGGAGCGCCATGGCGACAACCCGCTTGAGGTAGGCGAAGTCGAACGGCTTGTCGATATAGGCCAGAGCGCCGAGCTCGAGGGCCTCGCGGGCAAGCAGGGGGTCCCGACTCCCGGTCACCATGATCACTTTGATGGTCGGATCGATCGAGCGGATTCGCTTGAGCGCCTCGATGCCGTTCATTCCGCCGGGTAACAGAATATCGAGCAAGACCAGCTCAGGACGGGACAGGATGACGAGCTTGATGCCCTCATCAATCGTCAGCGCGCCTAAGACCCCGTAACCCTCCTCGCGGAGATAGGAGGCCAGGAGGTCGACCACTTCGGGGTCGTCGTCGATCACGAGAATTCTGGCGACTGGAACCCTCACCATCGCCACACTCCTCGTTCATATCTGAGTTGAATCGGGCTCCGTGCGCCACAAGAAAGATAGCCATACGGTGGTTTCTTCGTGAAAAGCCCCGGGTCGAGATCCCTCTCCAGGAAAGTCTTTTACGGCCGGGGAACCCATACTTGACATTGGAAGCAAGGCTATACCAGCTCGAACCCCTTCGGGGAATCATTCACGGAGGACCGCATCAAGGCGATCCTCGACGAGCTCGATCGGGTCGCCGCCGAATACGCCGAGGCGCAGTCGGGAGCGGTTCGCTAGCATCAAACGAATCGCGTCAGGGGCCGGCCGTGAAACCGCGCCACATGCCCGGCCGCCTGGGTCTTCTTGACAGCCTCCGGGCGAAGGACCATCCTCGCGCTGGCCCCCAGAGCGGGCAACGGGAGGGAGCGTTGACGGATTGGAAGACACCGCTTCTAGCGCCGGTGGCCGGCGATCACCACGCGCTCTCCCCGGCGGCCCGCGACGAGGTTCTCGCACTCGTCCGGCCTCGGCCGCTCCGCTTCCTGACCCGGCTCGTGCTCACGTGGGCCACGATCGTCGCCGTCATCGTCCTCGCGGTCCGGGCCGACAGCTGGCCGGTGACCGTGGCCGCGATCGTCGCCGTCGCCACGCGCCAGATCGTCCTCGGCCTGCTGATCCACGAGCAGGTCCACGACCTGGGCCTGCCCCAGTGCCCCGGCGACGCCCTGGTCAACCTCCTGGCCGGCTTCCCGCTCCTGCTCCTGACGGTGGAGGGTTACGCCCAGGTCCATCTCGCGCACCACAAATACTACTTCACCGAGCGCGACCCGGACTTCGTGCGCAAGAGCGGCCCCGCGTGGGCGATCCCGATGACGCCCGGACGCCTCGCCGGGCTGCTCGTCACCGATCTCCTCGGACTCAACCTGTTCGCCCTGATGAAGGGCAAGCGAGCCATGGGGCGCCGGCCGGAGTTCAACCGTCCCGCCGCCCCCCCGGCCGCGCTCCGCGCGGTCTACTACCTCGTCGCCGCGGGCGTGATCACGCTCCTGGCCGGCTGGGCCGTGGTCGTCCTCTACTGGATCGTGCCGCTGCTCACGGTCACCCAGGCGCTCGTGCGCTGGGGCGCCCTCTGCGAGCACAAGTACAATCTCGATCGGCCGAGCGTCGCCGAGTCCTCCCCGATCATCGTGGTGCGCTGGTGGGAGCGCCTGCTGCTGCCGAACCTCAACTTCTCCCTGCACCCCTACCATCACTACTTCCCCGGCATTCCCTTCCCCGACCTGCCGCGCGTCCACGCCATCTTCGAACGCGAGGGGCTGGTCGACCGTGCGCGCGTATTCCACGGTTACGCCGCGTTCCTGCGCTTCCTCGTGCGCAGCTCTTGACCCTGTCCCTCGCCAAAACCTCATCCGGCTCGGTTGACGAAACTGCCGCACAGGCGCTGGGCATGCGCGTTGGGCCTCGCGTGAACGTCGGCAACCCCGAGGCCTCTCGGGGTGCCTTCGCAAACCGCTCATGCGACGGTGCCGATGTGGAGGCCGCCGGCGACGCCGGTCGTGAACTTCCCGAAGTACAATACGACGCAGATGCAGCCCCATGAGAAAGCACAGGTATTCACGGACGTTCGTGACTGCGCCGTCCGACTGGAGCGGGAAGCCCGCCGCAACCCGGCACTAGCTGTCCTGTCGTGGCCCCACTCCACCGTCGATTTCGATCCGGTCGGGCGTGTGTTTGGCGGTTCCATGGGGGAACGGAGGTACTCCGTCAGGGGCGCCGGGCAGGACAACCGATGACACGCGCCGGACGCAGGGCCTCGCTGCTCCTCGCGTTCTGCCTGCTCGCCTCGGCTGCGACGGCCCACGCCGAGTGCGCGTGGGGGTTTTGGAAACAGGCGTCGGTGAAGAACCCGGCGGAGACGTTCCCGCCGTCGGCGGTCACGACTCAGGACAAGATCGATTGGCTCACCGCCGAAGCCGACTTGGCAGCACAGGCCGTTGATGCGGAGGCCGAAAAGCCGCTACCGCAGCAACGCGAAGCATTCTACCGCGCCACACTTGCGTGCGGGGCCGATCTCATTCGACTCATCAATACGATCGCGGAGAGATTGCCGAGGCTCGAGGCCCGAGTGAATGAGACCATGACCAGGACAATCGGGGGCCTTGAGCGGATCGCAAATGGAAGATTGAAGATCGGCATGAGCGCCGAGCAGGTACGCCAGATCCGCGGTGAGCCGTCAGGCATCTCGGAGATGACGACGGCCGTCGGAGTGCGGCAGCAGTGGCAGTACGGTGCGACCGTCTTGCTATTCAACAACGGCAAGCTCGTCGAGATCCGCCAGATGCTGAACGAATAATGGAAGCCGACGTGCGGACAACCGCAGAAGGCGATTAGCTCGCGCACGCGCAAGTCATACCACGTCCTGCCAGAGCGCTTCCTCGACAGATACGACGATCAGGCCGCGGGACCGATTTCCGGATTTCGCCCGGGTCCGGGCAGAACGCCTTGTGCCTGGGAGACTCTCCCGGGGCGTTTAGGAACCTGTTCAGGTTCAACGTCGTGCGATAATCAGCTGTTTGCGGGACAGGCCGCCTGGCACGGCCGTTGCAGGTATTGACCGGACGCTATGAAGTCTGACCGCGCGCGGCCACCCCGACCACCAGTTGAAGACACCGCTTCCGGGCGGGGGCGCGCGACCCTGTTTTGGCGCCACTCTTGATTGGCAGGTGACGATGTCCAGACAGCACTCGAGCGTCGGTGTCCCGTTGGTCGTGACCATCGCGTCGGTGGTCATGATCCTCATGGCCGTTGCGGCCGGGGAAGCGCAGGTGGTGAAGCTCCAGAACCCGTTGCAGCAGCCTTCGCCGAGCCCTGTCTTCGACCCGTTTCTCGTGGAGCTCCAGGAGCGTACCTTCCGCTTCTTTTGGGACACCGCCAATCCCGAGAACGGGCTGATCCCGGACCGGTATCCCACGCCGTCGTACTCCAGCATCGCCGCGGTGGGCTTCGCCCTCACCACGTATCCTATCGGCGTCGAGCGTGGCTACATCACGCGCCAGCAGGCACAGCAACGCGTGCTCGCGACCCTACGGTTCCTTGCCACGGCTCCGCAGGGTTCCGAGGCTCGGGGTGGGACCGGTTACCGGGGATTCTTTTATCACTTCCTGGACATGAAGACGGGCGAACGCTTCGAGGACAGTGAGCTGTCGACTGTCGATACCGCCATCCTGCTCGCCGGCGCGCTGTTCTGTCAGTCCTACTTCGACGGCTCGGACCCCGAGGAAGTGGAAATTCGCTCTCTCGTGGACCACATCTACCGACGTGTAGACTGGCGATGGGCACAGCCCAAGGCGCCCGCCATCAGCCTCGGCTGGTCGCCCGAAGAAGGTTTCCTGAAATACGACTGGCGCGGCTACAACGAGGCCATGCTCGTGTACCTCCTGGCGCTCGGCTCGCCCACCTTTCCCGTGGGCCTCGACGCCTGGGCGGAATGGACGAGCACCTACGACAAGCAATGGGGCACGTTCTTCGGTCAGGAATTCCTGAGCTTTCCGCCGCTGTTCGGTCATCAATACACGCACGTGTGGACCGATCTCCGCGACATCCGCGATCCCTACATGAAGCGGCGCGGCCTCGACTACTTCGAGAACAGCCGGCGCGCGGTCTACGCTCAGCAAGCGTACGCAGTCGCCAACCCGCGTCGGTGCCGGGACTACAGCGCAACCATCTGGGGGATCACCGCCAGCGATGGGCCGGCTGACGTCGAGATCGAGGACGCCAGCGGGCGCCGACGGTTTCGCACCTACACGGCACGCGGCATCGACCACACGGGCAAGCACGACGACTGCACGCTGGCGCCGACCGCGGTCGTCGCCTCCATGCCGTTCGCGCCGGAGCTGGTCATCCCGGCCACCCTCGAGATGCATCGCCGCTTCGGCCAGCACATTTACGCGAAGTACGGCTTTCTCGACGCGTTCAACCGAACCTTCACCTTCGACGTCCCACTCCGGCACGGCCGTCGCGTCCCCGACTTCGGTTGGGTCGCTGGTGACTACCTCGGCATCGACCAGGGGGCCATCCTCGCCATGATCGAGAACTACCGTAGCGCGCTGGTCTGGCGCGTGATGCGCAAGAACCCGTACCTGCGTCGGGGCCTCGAGCAGGCCGGCTTCTCGGGTGGTTGGCTCACCGGCCGCGGTCAATAGTTCTCGGCCGGGTCTGGCCCGGGCCGCTATCCTCGGTCTCGTTGCGGCGCTGACGCTCGCAGCGGGCTGCGGCTCCTCGTCCTCGCGCGAAACCGTTCTCCGCTTCTGGGCCATGGGTCGCGAGGGCGAGGTGGTGGCCGAGCTGCTCTCCGAGTTCGAACGCAGCCACCCCGGCATCCACGTGAAGGTGCAGCAGCTGCCGTGGACCGCGGCCCACGAGAAGTTGCTCACCGCCTTTGCCGGAGACGCCACCCCCGATCTCTGCCAGCTCGGCAATACGTGGATCCCTGAGCTCGTCGCGCTGAACGCGCTCGAACCGCTCGACCGGTACGTGGCCGCCTCGCCGATCGTCGACGCCGCCGACTACTTCGCCGGGATCTGGGACACGAACCGGATCGACGGCAAGCTCTATGGTGTACCGTGGTACGTGGATACGCGCCTGGTGTTTTACCGTCGGGATCTGCTGAGGCAGGCCGGGTTCTCCGCACCGCCGAGGTCGTGGCACGAGTGGAAACGGATGCTGGCCGCCGTCGACAAACACGCGCGTCCTGATCGTTATGCGATTCTGCTGCCGCTCAACGAGTTCGAGCCGCTCCTTGCTCTCGCCTTGCAGCAGGACGAGCCACTCCTGCGTGAGGACGGGCGGTGGGGCAACTTCGGCGGGGCTGGCTTCCGCCGCGCGTTGGGGTTCTATCTGGAGATGTTCCAGCGCGGCTGGGCGCCGGCGCTGGGTAATGCGGCCATCGCCAACGTGTGGAACGAGTTCGGGCGTGGTCGATTCGCCTTCTACGTGTCGGGCCCCTGGAACATCGGCGAATTCCACCGCCGGTTGCCGGCCGAACAGCAAGATAGCTGGATGACGGCGCCCTTGCCCGGGCCCGACGGTCCCGGCGCCTCGATCGCCGGCGGCTCGAGCCTCGTGGTGTTCCGGGCGTCTCGCCACCAGGCCGCGGCGTGGCGCCTCATCGAGTTCCTCTCGCAGCCGGCTGTGCAGCGCCGGTTCCACGCGCTGACCGGCGACCTGCCGCCGCGCCGCGCCACGTGGACGGATCCGGGGCTGGCAGCCGACGTCCACGCACGCGCCTTCCGCGAGCAGCTCGAGCGAGTCAAGCCGGCGCCCAAAGTGCCGGAGTGGGAGCGCATCACCACCGAAATGCGCCTGGTTGCCGAGCGCGCCGTGCACGGCCGGCTGTCGGTGGAGCAGGCCGCCCGAGAGCTCGATGCGCGCGCCGATCGGATCCTCGAAAAGCGTCGCTGGCTCCTCGGGCGGAGAGGCGCCGATTGAGAAACGTGGGCGCTGCGTGGTGCTTCGTCGCGCCCGCCCTGCTGGTCATCGCCGTGTTCTTCTTCCTGCCCGTGGTCGCGGCGCTGGCGATGAGCCTCACCGACTTCGACATCTACGCGCTCGCGGACAGCCGGAATCTGCGTCTGGTCGGTCTCCAGAACTACGCGCAGCTGCTCCGGACACCGCTCTTCTGGCAGGCGTTCGGGAACACGCTCTACTTCGTGGTCGTCGGCGTGCCCTTGTCCATCACCGTCTCGTTCGGGGCAGCCCTGCTGCTGCATTCCCGACTGGTCAAATTCCAGGCCTTCTTCCGCACGGCGCTCTTCGCCCCGGTCGTCACAACGCTGGTGGCCGTCGCCGTCATCTGGCGTTACCTTTTCCACCCGCACTACGGACTGCTCAACTACACGCTGGGTCTTATCGGCATTCCCCCCATCGACTGGCTGGGCGATCCACGCTGGGCCATGCCCGCAATCATCGTTTTCGCCGTGTGGAAGAACTTCGGCTACAACATGATCATCCTCCTGGCCGGGTTGCAGAGCATCCCTGAGCAGCTCTACGAGGCGGCGCGCATCGATGGCGCGTCGATGTGGCGGCAGTTCCGTCACGTCACGCTGCCGATGCTCGCCCCCATCGTCACGATGGTGAACATCCTCACCATCGCCGGCTACTTCCAGCTCTTCGCCGAGCCCTACGTGATGACGCAGGGGGGGCCGCTGCAGAGCACGGTGAGCGTGCTCTACTTCATGTACGAGGAAGGCTTCAAGTGGTGGAATCTGGGCTCGGCCTCCGCCGTCGCCTTCGTGCTGTTCCTGTTCATCTTCTGCGTGACGGCCGTGCAACTGCGGCTCGCGCGATGGCAGTCTGCCGCGTGATGCCCGGGCTGGCGGGACTGCTCGTGAACGGGCTCTTGCTCGGTGGCGCCACGATCACACTCTTGCCGCTCGTGTGGATGGTCTCGGTGTCGTTGATGTCGCCCGGTGAGGCCAGCGCGTTCCCGCCTCCGCTGCTGCCGGGCCGGGTGACGTTCGCGAACTACCGGGAGCTCTTCGCGCATGCGGGCATGGGCCGCTACCTGGTCAACAGCGTCGTGCTCACGATCGTGGTGACGCTCGTGTCGTTGCTGTTCAACGTCGCGGCCGGCTACGCCTTCGCCAAGCTCCGCTTCGCTGGTCGGGACCGGATCTTCAAGGTGCTCCTCGGGGCGCTCGTGATCCCCTCGCAAGTCGCCATGGTGCCGCTCTTCTTGCTGCTCAAGCATCTCGGACTCGTGAACACGTATGGCGGCGTGATCGTCCCGGCCATGGCCGGCATCTTCGGCATCTTCGTGGTGCGCCAGTACGCGCTGTCCATTCCGGACGACCTGCTCGAGGCGGCGCGCATCGATGGCGCGAACGAGTTCCGTATCTTCCGCTCGGTGATCGTGCCGGTGCTGAAGCCCATCGTCGTGACGCTCGCGGTGTTCACGTCGCTCGGCACCTGGAATGACTTCATGTGGCCGCTCATCGTGCTCAACGATAGCGAGCTCTACACGTTGCCGGTCGCGCTCGCCAGCCTGTCGCGCGAGCACGTTCAGGACAACGAGTTGATGATGGCGGGCTCTGTCCTGACGACACTTCCCGTGCTGCTCGTGTTCCTGGTGCTCCAGCGGTACTACATCGAGGGCCTCACGCTCGGGAGCGTGAAGGGATGACGCGGGACGCCGCGGCAGCACGCCGACCGCGCCGCGCCACGGGCCACGTCCTGGCGGCGCTCGGCCTGGCGCTCGCCGCGTGGGGGACACCACGCCCGGCGCACCCGTCCACCGTGCGGGTTCTCGATGCCTTCGAGGATATGTCGCCGTGGAAAGCCGTGGCGTCTGACGGCGTGCAGGCCACGGTGCATCCGACGGAAGGTGTGCGGGGGCGCGGTCTGCGCCTCGACTTCGACCTGGGCGGCACCGCAGGGTATGCGCTCGCGCGGCGCGCGCTGCCGCTCGACGTGCCGCCACACTACGAGATCACGTTCTATCTGCGCGCCGACGCGCCCGCCAACAATTTCCAGGTCAAGCTGGTGGACGCGAGCGGCGAGAACGTCTGGTGGGTCCACCGGCCCGATTTCGAGTTTCCGCGCGAGTGGCAACTCGTCAGGATCAAGAAGCGGCACATCGAATTCGCGTGGGGACCCAGCAAGGAACGCACGCTGCGCCATGCCGCCGCCATCGAGATCGTAGTGGCGGCCGGTCGCGGTGGCGGCCGTGGCTCGGTGTACGTGAGCCAACTCGCTCTGCGCGAGCTGGTCGACGAGCCAGCCGTCGTTCCGCCGCCCGTCGTGCAGGCTTCGTCCTGGTCGTCTGGCGCCGGCCCGTCTCTGGCAATCGACGGCTCCGTCGCGACCGCCTGGAAGAGCGACCCCGCCGCAGGCCCCGCGCAGGCGTTCACCATCGACTTCCATCGCCCGCGCGAGTTCGGGGGTCTGGCCGTGCGCTGGCTCACCCGCGCGCATGCCTCCCGGTACGACGTTCAGTTCTCCGAAGACGGCGTGCGCTGGCGAACCGTGCGCAGCGTGGTCGACGGCCGCGGCGGCCCCGACGCCCTGCTCCTGCCCGAAGCGGAGACGCGGTTCCTGCGCCTCGCCCTCCACGACGGCCCAGCGCGTGCGTATGGCCTGGCCGAGCTGGAGATCAAGGACCTCGCATTCGGCGCCTCACCGAACGCTTTCTTTCAGGCCGTGGCTCGCGAGTCCCCGCGCGGCACGTACCCGCGCGGTATGTCCGGCGAGCAGACGGCCTGGACCCTCGTCGGCATCGACGGCGGCGACGAGAGCGGTCTGCTGTCCGAGGACGGTGCGCTCGAGGTCTCGAAGGGCGGGTTCTCAATCGAGCCGTTCGTCGTGGCCGATTCGCGCGTCGTCAGCTGGGCCGACGTCAAGGTAGGTCAATTCCTGGTCGATCGATATCTGCCGATTCCTGGGGTGACGTGGCGCCAGGCCCGGTGGGAATTGCGCGTGTCGGCCTTCGCGTCGGGCTCACGCGGCGACTCCCGACTGGTCGCGCGCTACGAGGTCCGGAATCTGACCGGCCAGCCGCTGCCAGTCCACCTCGTACTGGCCATGCGTCCGTTCCAGGTCAACCCCCCAGCCCAGTTCCTCAACATGGTCGGTGGCGCCAGCGCCATCCGCCACATCGAATGGGACGGCACGACACTCTCGGTCAACACCGATCGCAAGGTCTTCCCGTTGCGCGTGCCGGACCGCGTCGGGGCCTTCCCGTTCGATGCTGGGCCGATTCCGCGCCTGCTCAGCGCCCCCGACTGGGCTGGCCCGACCGAGGTTCATGACGAGTTCGGTTACGCCTCGGCCGCGCTCGGCTACCACTTGACGCTGGCGCCACACGCCAGCACGACCGTGGGCGTCGTCGTGCCGCTGTCGGGGCCGCGGGTCCGTCCGGGTCTCAAGGGAGAGGCGCCGACGACGTGGATGAACCGCGAGCAAGCCGCCGTCGTCGCGGCATGGCGCGAGCGCCTGCATCGCGTCTCCATCGATGTGCCCGCGCCGGGCCGTCCGTTGATCGCCGCGCTCCGCACCGCGTTGGCGCACGTACTCATCACGCGGGACGGTGCGGTGCTACGGCCGGGGACGAGATCCTACGCACGCTCGTGGATCCGTGACGGTGCGATGATCGCGGAGTCGCTGCTCCGAGTCGGCCACGCCGGCGTCGCGGCCGACTACCTGCGCTGGTACGCGCGGCACCAGTTCGCCAACGGCAAGGTTCCCTGCTGCGTCGACGAGCGCGGGGCCGATCCCGTACCCGAACACGACAGCGCCGGTGAGCTGATCTTCCTCGCCGCCGAGGTGTATCGCTACACGAACGATCATCGACTGCTCGAGGAGATGTGGCCGCACGTCGAGGCCGCCGCCCGGTATCTCGAGTCTCTGCGGCAATCCGAGCGCACCGACGCCAATCTGGCCCCCGCGACCCGCGCATTCTACGGGCTGCTTCCTGCGTCGATCAGTCACGAAGGCTATTCGGCCAAGCCGATGCACTCGTACTGGGACGACTTTTGGGCGCTGAAGGGCTATAACGGCGCCATCGCGATCGCGACTGCGCTGCGCCGCCGCGATGCCGCGAGCCGGCTCGAGATGCAGCGCGAGGAATTTCGCATCGATCTCGCCGCATCGCTTCGTCATGCCACCGCCGCCCACGCGATCGCGTACCTTCCCGGCTCCGCGGAGCTCGGCGATTTCGACCCCACGTCGTCGACCATCGCGATCGCGCCAGCCGGTGAGCTGCACCGTCTCCCTGCCGACCTCATCCTCGCGACGTATGAACGGTACTGGCGTGAATTCGTCGACCGGCGGGACGGCCGCACCGCGTGGGAGGACTACACGCCATACGAGATCCGGACGGTGGGCACCTTCGTCCGCCTAGGCTGGCGCGACCGGGCGCACGAGCTGCTCGCGTTCTTCCTGGCGGGTCGTCGTCCTCCGGCGTGGAACCAGTGGCCCGAGGTGGTCGGCCGCGATCCAAGGCAGCCGCGCTTCGTGGGCGACCTGCCGCACGGCTGGGTCGCCTCGGATTTCATCCGCGCGGTGCTGGATCTCTTCGCGTACGAACGAGAGGGCGACCACGCGCTCGTGCTCGCCGGTGGCGTGCCCGCGGAATGGCTCGGGGGATCCGGCGTCACGGTGAAGGACTTGCGCACGCCGTATGGGCTCTTGAGGTATTCACTCAAGAAGGAGGGCGGAAGCGTCATTCTCCACGTGGCCGGCGGATCGCGTGTGCCGCCCGGCGGTTTGGCGTTCGTCTGGCCTGGCAAGCATCCGCCACCGCCCGACGCCCGCGTCAATGGCAAGGCGGCGCAGTGGCACGGCTCGGAACTGCGTTTTCACGAGCTGCCGGCGAAAGTGGTCGTCAATGGGAACCCCTGAGCATGGTCGGACCCGAATGATCGAGTTTCCCCAGCACTTCCTCTGGGGCACCGCGACGTCGGCCTATCAGATCGAAGGTTCGCCTCTTGCCGACGGAGCCGGTGTCAGTATCTGGCACCGCTTCACGCACACGCCGAACCTGGTGCGCGACGGGGCCACCGGTGATGTCGCCTGCGACCACTACCGGCGGTTCCTCGACGACGTCGCATTGATGCGGAGTTTCGGAACGAACGCCTATCGTTTCAGCACGTCCTGGAGCCGGGTCATGCCTCTGGGACGAAACGCGGTGAACCCGGCGGGCCTCGACTTTTATGACCGGCTCGTCGATGCGCTGCTTGCCAACGGCATCGAGCCCATGGTGACGCTGTATCACTGGGATCTTCCGGCCGCCCTGGACGACCTGGGCGGCTGGCTCAATCCAGAGATCGCGAAGTGGTTCGCCGAATACGCGGCGGTCGTGTTCAGAAAGCTGGACGGCCGGGTGAAGATGTGGGCGACGCTGAACGAGCCGTGGGTCGTCACCGACGGCGGCTATTTGCACGGTGCGCTCGCCCCCGGCCACCGGAACCGCTTCGAGGCGCCGATCGCCACGCACCACTTGCTGCGTGCGCACGCGGAGGCGGTGAAGACGTATCGCGCCGAGGGACGTCACCGCATCGGCATCGTCGTGAACCTCGAGCCGAAATACCCCGCGTCGCATGATCCGGCGGATCGGGCCGCGGCGTTGCGCGCCGATGCCTACATGAACCGCCAGTATCTTGATCCCATCTTCCTCGGCCGTTATCCGGAGGAACTGGGCCAGATGTTCGGCGAGGCGTGGCCACAATGGCCGGCCGACGACTTCGCGCTCATCCAGCAGCCCATCGACTTCCTCGGCGTCAACTACTACACGCGCAGCGTCACGCGCTTCGATCCCCACGTCTGGCTCTTGCAGGCGTCGCCGGTGCCCCAGAAGCGCGCGACCTATACCGAGACCGGCTGGGAGGTGTTCGCGCCGGCGTTGACCGATACCCTCGTCTGGGTCAAGGACCGTTACGGCAATCCGCCAATCTATGTCACCGAGAACGGCGCTGCGTTCTTCGATCCGCCGGCGGTCGAGGGCAACCGTCTCGCCGACCCCCTGCGCGTCGACTATCTGCGCAAGCACATCAAGGCCGTCCACGCCGCGATCGAACACGGTGTCGATGTGCGCGGATACTTCGTGTGGTCGCTGCTCGACAATTTCGAGTGGCGCCTCGGCTATTCCAAGCGCTTCGGGATCGTGCACGTCGACTTCGAGACCCAGAAGCGCACGCCCAAGGACAGCGCACTGTTCTACGCCGAGGTCATCGCCTCGAAGGGACACGTGTTGAACAACCCCCCGTCGCCGGCGCCGCTCTGAGCCGCCCGTCGACGGCAGTCGACCGGGCCGCCGCGGCTTGACGTCCTCGATCGGCGTGGGTACTTTGACATCTGTCCTCCCTCGTTGTGGGTCGTGGCGGCGCGACGGCGCAGTCGGCGCTCGGGCAGGTATCTGATCGGCGATGACGAGATGAAGGGGAGCGGTTCGCCTTGTATTCCAGCGGGGTATCAGCGAAAGGAGCCGGCTGTTGCTGAAGCGGATCTCGCTCGCCTTGCTGGCGACGCTCGTGCTGATCACCACCGATGCGCGTGCCTTCAGCTTCGACGACGTCGCCGCCCGGGCGGCGAAACTCGCCGCCTCGACCTATCAGAAGCCGAGCGCTACCCTTCCCAAGAGCATCAAAGCGCTGAACTACGATCAGTATCGCGATATTCGATTCCGGCCCGATCGCGCGCTGTGGCGGAACACGAAGCTACCCTTCGAGATCATGTTCTTCCATCCCGGCTGGTTCTACGAGGATCCAGTCGCGATCCGTGAGGTCGACGCCGAGGGGGAGCGGGACATCCGCTTCGATCCCGACGCGTTCGACTACGGCCGGAACAAGATCGACCGCGAGGAGCTGCGTGGGCTGGGCTTCGCCGGGTTTCGCGTCCACTTTCCGGTCAACAACCCGACCTACAAGGACGAAGTGCTCGTGTTCCTCGGCGCCAGCTACTTCCGGGGGCTTGGGCGGGGGCAGCGGTTCGGGCTCTCGGCGCGCGCGCTCGCCATCGACACCG
>Ga0184639_10000785_pt1 | contig 13002 bp, 10 predicted proteins | sample PLM31_170_b2_FD_133155 | JGI IMG/M metagenome (GOLD analysis project Ga0184639, IMG submission 133155) | Groundwater sediment microbial communities from an aquifer in East River, Colorado, USA - PLM3-1_170_b2 | ecosystem: Environmental > Terrestrial > Soil > Riparian zone | place: USA: East... | reverse complement strand
CGTGCGCCCCTCGATCCTGACCGCCGTGACCACCAGCCGCGCCAACGACATCGCCCACCCCCCTCACCTGAGGTCGGTACGATGTCGCGAGACAGGGCGGAACTATGTCCTGAAACCAGACACCACCCCGGGCACGTACAGAATCCACACGCCTTTCGGCCGGCTCATCCTCGGCCTCCGGTAGCACCAGCCGGAGCTCCATGCGCTCCTCCTCGGGGAGCCACGTCACCGAGCGGATCGTTCGCCTGAAGATCTTCCGCTGGTCCTCTGGAACGCCCTGTCTCAGCACCGCTCTGAGATCGTCGGCGTGCTCCCGCAGCCCGGATCGCCGCGAGAGACCGGACAGCCTCGCTCGGACGCTCCGCGCCTCGAAGCTGGTCCCGGATGTCGCCTTCCTCCCGTTGGAGTTCCTCCACGACCTCCCTGACCAGAACCGGGTCGATGCCGGCGGCGATGCTGCGCAACTGCGCATGCTGCTCGGACTTGACGCTGGCCAAACGCGCCTCGAGCCGTGTCCGAGTCAGGAGGGTCTCTTTGCGACGACCCCGCAAAAGGGCCTCCTGGTGGCGCTCCAAAGCTGCCAGGCGGTCAGGACGCAGGAGCTCTCGCTCCAGGACTCCGACTACCTCGGTCTGGAGGCGATCGTCCCGGATGCGTCCCTTGCAGCTCGGGCACTCCCAGTACCAGACGGACTCCTTGGTCCGGCGAGCCCTTTGGACCGCGGCCATCCGGCGGCTGCAGTGGCAGAAAACCATCCCCCGGAGGGGCTTGGCGGCCCGGCCCGACTTCGGTCGGCGACGCCAGTCGGTCTCCGGTCGGCGCCGCATGCCCTGCGCAGCCTTCCAGAGTCCGATCGAGATGATCGCCGGGTGAGCCGGCGTCTTGGACCACACCCACTCCGTCTCGGCGTTCATCCGGTTGCCGCCGGTCTTCCGCCTCCGGCGGTTCCAGACCTGGAAGCCTGTGTACTTGGGGGTTGTCGACAATCCCCGACACCGCAGCGCCGGTCCAGGGTCCGCCTCGGGCCGATGGGACCCCATCGCGATTGAGGTCGCTGGCGATGCCGCGGATGCCCCCCTCGCCGGAGACGAACTCCCGGAAGATTCGCTCGACCACGGGCGCTTGCTCCGGGTCGGGCTCTAGGACCACCTTGTGCTTCCCCCGGTCCGCCATGGACCTTGCCGGGTGGGGGAGGAAGCGCTTTCGGTACCCGAACGGCGCGATCCCCCCGGTGTTGAACCCCTGCCGGGTGTTCTCCTCCATGCCCCGACGGGACTCCTCCACGAGCTCCAGGACGTACCACTCGCCGACGGCCTGCTTGATCCGCCGCGTCAGGACGGAGGTCGGGCGGCCGGGCTCCCCCGCCTCGTCGGAGACGTAGATGGAGATGTTGGCGAGACGAAGCTCCTCCTCGTAGGCGAGGGCGAGGACCATCCTGCGGGCGAACCGCTCAGCCTTGTAGGTGACGACGGCGTCGAAGCGGCGGTCCGCGCGGCCGGCCTCGGCGAAGAGGGCCTCGATACCGGCCCGGTCGTCGCTTCTACCTGACGTGACGTCGGTGAACTCGCAGACGATGTGGCCGATGCCGCGGACCCGACGCTCACAGGCCGCGCGCTGTGAGGGAAAGGCGAGTTGTGGCTGCTGGAGCTCGTCGGTGGACAGCCGCCCGTACCACGCGAACCTCAGGTTCGCGTGATCACTCTCCGGATCAGTCATGGTCGTTCGAGCCTAGTGCAGAGAGCTGACCCAGCGAACCTGGTCCCCCTTGCCCCTTCTCGAGGATGTCGAGCAGATCCGCCGCGAGCAGCACCTGGCGCTCTTCAGTCATCGGCTCGATCAAAACGGTCACTCGAAGGGAGCCAGACGTATCCCATCCGCCCCGCGACGTTTGAAGAAACGGTCGGTCAACGGACTCCCTTGAGCTGTCCCGGGGTCGCCATCGGCCGGTCACCGGTTCACCTGCTGGGTCGGGATCGGGAACCGGGGAGGAGAGGAAGCGGGAGCGATCCGACGCCGCCGGCCGACATCGTCGTCTGTCCAGTACCGGCCGAGACACCGGATGGTCCGATAGAGGTCGCGTGCCCTGGAAGGCAGGTCGACCAGCGGGACTCGATCGCCCTCCGTTGCCAGGTGCCTCCACTGTGGCCCCAGCACTCCGAGCTCTGACAGCTGATCCTCGCTCGTCACGTAGAGCGGGAACGACGTCGCCAGCGAAGCACGTACGTGGAGACGTCCGATCGCGTGGCGAAGGGCCGAGCCGACCTCCCCCTCGCGCGCCCCCTCCGGAACGATGATGAGGAGGTTCGGAAACCCGCTGAGATCCCGCTCCTCCGTCCACCCCGCCGCGAGCCGGAGGTAGCCCTCGAGCTTCCGGGAGAGCGCGCCGAAGGCCTCGGTGCCCCGGTCGTACTCCAGGTAGAACTCGCAGGCGCCTTCCGGGTGCAGGTACCGCCCGAACCCGTCGGGCTTGACCTCGGCGGCCCTCGTGCGGACCCAGTGCTCGGGCCGCCACGTAGAGAGGCAGTGTCCCTCGTGGGCTCTGGAGGCCTCGACGACCGCGCAGAAGAACGCGTTGACGCCGAGCCGATGGGCGAGGTTCTGGCTCCCTCTATAGCCCTCGTCGGGGATCCAGGACAGATCCGAGGCGCGGACGCCCCTGGCGGTGGCGAGCGCGCTCAGGCCCCCTTTGGTGAGGAACAGGCAGTCGGGTGCTCGCCCCTCCCCGAAGCCCCTCCTCGGTGTGAACGAGGCGATGAGACCGAGGTCTCTCAGCTCCTTCAGCCGATGCTGAGTGCGTCTGAGGGAGCGGAAGTACAGGCTCTTGATCTGCTGGGTGGTGAGGACCTTGTGCTCGAGCAGGCTGTGAAGGATCGCGTGATCTCGTTCATCGAGGATCCACGCGCCCGTGCGAAGGTCGTTTGCTTCTGCTCGAACCATGTTCTGGGCACAGCCCTCCCCCTCCTTCGGTGGGTGGCCTTCGGCGTAGAGGCCCCCGTGACCTGCGGTTTTGCCGCCTCGCGCCCTGCGCACTCGCGCCGCCCACGCGCCGTTGGCGCGGGAACCACCCGGGTTCCTTGGACGGGCGCGAGCTCGCGCAAAGGCGCGCGGCCGCAACCTGCCGCTTCAGAGGATGTTCAGTTCGTGCCGGTGCTCACCTCCTTTGCTCGCCGCGCCGGCATGCTCCGGCAGGCGTTCGGCCGGGATCGCGTCCCGCCAAGCCGTCCGCGTTCGCGCCGCCTCACCCTCGCGCTACCTCTGCTGACGCTCGGTCTCGTCCGCCACGAGCCCTCCGGTCGCGCCTTGCCTCCCTCATCTCCGAGCTCGCCTCCCATGAGGTGCCCGGGTTCGGGGCTCCGGCGCTCCCGTCCGCCCTCGGCCTGGAAGCCTTTGCGTCCGCCTCGGCGATCGCGACGGACCACGGCGTCTCCGCATCCGGCCGGCGGTGGCGGTCCTTGCCTCCGCTGCCGCGGCAACCCTGCTGGCGTACCAAGTGCCGAGACGCGGCCATCTCTTACCCGTACAAAGGCACCCGAGGGGCTCGAATCGTGTCGGCGAGGAGGGGCGAGTTGATGAGGAGCTTTCGGGGAGCCCAGATCAGGGGCTGGAGGGCACAGGTCACAAGGGGTGTCTGGGAGGTGCACGCAGGAGCGTGAAGTCGGCGTGGAGGACCCTGGCCGTGGAGGGGCCCGAGTGTCGAGACTCGGTGGAGCGGCAGTCGCCGCCGGAATCCCGACCTCGTTGCGTACCTAAACGTTTGCCTTGCGGATCGTTCCTCTCCCCATGGTGAGAAAGGTGCAAACCGTCCAAGTGGAGCCCGGGCTCGCCCGACTGTACCGAGAGGAGGGCACGAGACTATGGCGCGCCATATTCGCGTATGCCGGGAACCGGGATGTGGCGAGCGACGCGGTCGCTGAGGCGTCTACCCATTGAACCCGTCTACGACGGGAGACGCACTGCCTGTCGTCCCAACGGGGTTCGAACCCATGTCTCCACCTTGAGAGTGTTCTCGGGGCTGATTTCACTACTTGCGACGATGATCGAGTTCGGCCTCTGGCCTGCGAATTCATTGCTCGACGGTTCTCGTAGCTTCTTGACGTCTCCCGGTCGTTGGCGGGACGAATGCGGGACGAATGCGGGACGAATCTGAGACGGATTTCGGTGCGTTGAGTGCGTCAGGATTCCCGAGCTCGGCGTTGAAGAGGGTGCGCCCGACGTGGGGGGGGCTAGATCCGGATCGATCAGCGCCATGCGACCCACGCGCGCGCGGGGGTGCACGGCACGTTGGTGATCAGGCGGCCCCCTTCATACATATCGACCCATGCAGCGACGCTACTCGGGCGCGTGAATGTCGGATGCGTCCACGCCTAAACAGAGGCTTCGCTCCAGATGCTTCGCGCGCTCTGCCTTCAGAGGGCCTCTCACAGGCACCGCCACCACCTGGGCACTCTAGGTATCCAGGAATGGGTTCTTCTCTCACTGTCCCCGAGGGATCTGCTGGGGCATGCTCGGAGGTGGAGGATCAATCATGGTGGACCGCAGATTGGAGACCAGAAGCTCAATGCATCGACGGAGCTCCGTTGCGTGACGCCAGTTGGACGGGCAAGGAAGCGCTGATGCGAAGGCGAAACCGAGGTCGATGGAAGATCGCAGAACTCGCGGTGATCGTGGGCCTGTTGGCGTCGGCTTGCAGCCGAGAGGATCCCCTCGAGGCCCTCATAGAGGAAGCGTGCACGGCGGCCGAGGAGACCCGAACCGGCAAGGAAGTAAACGAGGTCCTGTTCCCGCGACTCTTCGAGGCTACCGAACGTGCGTCCGAGCTCGGGATGAACGAGGAGTCCTTCAGTCGGGCGGTGGAGGCCCGCTGCGGTGAGGCGCTCCGGGAAGCAGGCGAGCTTGGCAGAGCGTACGAAGAGGCGCGGGAAGCGGAACACAGCGCCCTCCTCGACCAGCTGCGCATAGACGTGGACGGATGCACGGACAAGCGGGCCATGGGGACGGTCATCAACACGTCGGATCAAGCGATCCCCGACGTCGCAGTCATCGTCCTCCTCTTCGACGCTGATGGCATCCAGTTGACGTCCTCCGTGGTCGAGGTTGGGGATCTCGCCCCGGGTGAGAGCCGCAGCTGGGTGGCACCACGGTCACCCGACTCCCTTCCCGAGGACTTTGAATATTCCGTTGAGAGGTGCGAGCCGGTGGCGGGCGGTGATTACTGACGGACAGCTCAAGATGGGCCGCGAGGTCCCTGGGTCGTCGGCCACGGGATCCGCGCCCGGTCACTGGGCGCGCCGGGACCCCGGCGCCGCACCGGCGAGGCCGCGCCATACATCTGGAAGCGTCTCCGCAGTCGTTAGGCGTGCTTCCGCAGCCTGCGGAGCGGAACCAGAGCCACGACCACCAGCAGCGCGCCGGCAACGATGATCAACGCTGGTAGGAGGAAGTTCTCGCCTTCAGATCTCCGTCGCTCCATGAACGCCACCGCCTCCTGCTGAGAGCCTTCAAAGACCGGCGTCCGTGTCCCCTCCTGCTCATCTACGTCGTAGACGATCGCCGAGCCGTCTTGGTGAGTCTCGACCACGAAGAGCGTACCGGAGCCGTACTCCCCCTCGATCGACCACGCCACCCAGCCGACGAATGCGACGAGCAGGCCCACGACCGCGATCAGTACCCGGCTCTTCATCGACACGGCCATGATCCCTCGAGGGATGACGTGAACTCGTCCGTCGTTAGCCGACGAGGTGAATGACGATATCCGTCCCCGCCTCGCGTGCCGGATCCACCCGGAGATGACGCGCACGATCGTCGTCGGCTGATCCGGCGACCGGTTGACCGCCACCGAGTGCGCGTGCCAGGCTCCGCCCGGGGGGGGCATGGCGCACTCGAATGAGGCGGTGGCGTCCGAGGCCGAGCCCGGCATGCGCGGCCTGTGGCTGGGCGTCCTCGTCTTCCGCTGGGCCGCATTCGGGTGGATGACGATCGCGGCCCTCGTCCGTCTGAACGAGTTCGCGCTCGAGGGCCTGGCCGTCGCGGCGCTCGTACTGACCGGTTCGTGGAACCTGTGGTTCAGCGTCACGGCCGGATGGCGCCGCCGGGTCGACCTGCTGGTAGACCTCGCGATCGCCGTCGCCCTCCTGCCGATCTCGGGTCTCGTGATGGCCGAGGGGATGGTCACCGAGGAGCTGTTCTTCGCCACCACCTACCCGGCCTCCGTCGCCCTCACGACGGGTGCCGCCACCGGCGTCGCGGGAGGCCTCCTGGCCGGCCTTGCCCTGTCCGTCGGCCTGGTCTGGAGCAGGGTCACGAACGGCATCCCGCTCGGCGAGATCGACGGCGCGCAATGGGGTGAGCTGCTGAACGGGGCCGTCTACTTCCTGTCGGCGGGCGGCGCAGCCGGCGTGGTTCGGCGAGCTCTGGTGATCTCGGCGTCCGAGCGGGCCCGTGCCCTCGAAGAGGCGTCGACGCAACACGATCGAGCGGTGCGGCTCGCCGAGCGTGAGGCGCTCGGCCGCGAGATCCACGACTCGGTGCTCCAGGCGCTGGCCCTGGTGGGGAAGCGGGGGAAAGAGCTCACCACCCAGCCGTCGGTGCCCCGAGAGGACGTTCGCCAGCTCGTGGCGCTCGCCGGCCGGCAGGAGCAGGCACTGCGTGCCCTGCTGAGTGAGCCACCGGGCGAGGCCCCTGTCGGCATGGTCTCGGTGAGGGGCGCCCTCGACTCGGTCGCAGGCCGCGTACACGGCGTCCCGGTGACGGTTACCTCGGCTGGACCGGCCTGGGCATCGGCGGCCGTGATGAAGGAGCTCGCGGGCGCAGTGCACGAGGCGCTCGACAACGTCGTCCGGCATGCGGAAGCGACGCGTGCCACGATCTACGCGGAAGCGCTTGACGGCGAGCTCGTGATCTCGATCCGGGACGACGGGATCGGGTTCACCTACGACGAGCAGCGCCTCGCTCGCCAGGGCAAGCTCGGCCTCCTCAAGAGCATGAAGGGACGGGTGGAGGACCTCGGCGGGGCGATGCTCGTGCACACCGGCCCCGAGCGAGGCACCGAGATCGAGTTCCGCCTGCCGACCGCGGAGGGACCGGGTGGCACCTGAGCGATCGGAAACGGAGCCGATCCGGGTGATGGTCGTGGACGACCACCCCGTGTGGCGCGACGGGATCCGCGGAGACCTGGAGGCCTCCGGCGTCGCGACGGTCGTCGTCGAGGCGGGTGACGGCGGTGAGGCGATCGAGCTCGCGCGCGAGCACACGCCGGACGTCATCCTGATGGATCTGCGGCTGCGCACGGTCTCAGGCGTGGATGCGACGCGCCGCATCATCGAGGAGGCACCGCACACCAAGATCCTGGTGGTGTCGGCCACCGGTGAGGAAGCCGATGTGCTGGAGGCGGTGCAGGTGGGCGCCGCCGGCTACATCCTGAAGAGCGAGACCGGCCGCGACATCGTGGACGCGGTTCGGCGGGTCCACGCCGGCGAGCCGGTGTTCACGTCGGGGCTGGCCGGCCTGGTCCTGTCGGAATTCCGGCGCGTGGCGACGAAGGATGCCGGCGAGCCGGGGCTCTCACCCCGCGAGAACGAGGTGCTGCTCCTCGTCGCCAAGGGATACACGTACGGCGAGATCGCGCAGAAATTGTTCATCAGCCAGAAGACGGTGCAGAACCACGTACAGAACATCCTGACCAAGCTCCACCTCCGCAAGCGCTACGAGCTGATGCGCTACGCGATCCAGAAGGGACTCGACCGGCTCCCTGAGTAGCCGTCGGCCGGATGCCCGCGCGGCCGTTCGGGCAGCCTCCTCAGCCGGCCACGGGTAGCGGTTCGGGCTCGAACCCGCCGACGTCGCCGATCGGCAGAACCGCGTTCGTCCAGTGGGCGAGGCATCGGCAGGCGCCGCCGTCCACGGGACCCCGCCGGAAGCAGGTGGCCATCATGTCTCGGTAGAGGAGCTCGTCGGCCTTGGACCGAACGCCGACGCCGAAGCGGACGAGGTCGTACCCGTAGTCGTCGGCCTGGCACGCGGTCACGAACTCCATCGTTCGGCCGAGGCCGCCCAGTGGCCCACTGCAGCGGCCACGGCCTCGGTGGGACGCGTGTATCGCCAGCCGGCGGACGTCTGCACGAGCAGGGGCTCGTAACCGATCGCCTCGCTGAACCCGCTCGGCGGACACGCGAGACCGATCAGGTAGTCCTCCGTCGTTCCCCTCGAGACCTCGCGGCATGCGGAGGCTCCGGGCGTGGGCTCGGGGGCGGGACCGGACAGCGACCAGCCGACGAACAAGACGAAGAGGGCGGCGCCTCCTCGAACGGAGAGGACGCGCGCGAGCGCTCGTCGATGCTCGACCGGTGCGTGCGCGCTGCCCGCGATCGCGTGCGTCGCGTTCATGGCGTCGATCGTCGAGCGACTCGCCGGTCGCGAACAGACGATGAAGCGCTCAGATCCGCAGGCGGGTGTGCCCATCGCTCGTTGGGTGCGATGGGAACGGCGAACGGGTGCGATGTCGTCTCGCGACCGCACGTCGGAGGTGCGAGCATCGAGGCGCGCAAACGAAGGAGCGCCTGTGCGTCGTCGGTTGATCGTGGACGAGCGAGGCTTCTGGTCGGGCTTGATCCTCGTCGCCCTCTCGGTGGTGCTCCTCGCGCAGCTCGTACGCGCGTACGTGCCGCTCGCGTTCGAGCTCGGCGAGGAGATCGGGGAAGCCCGAGGCTACATCTCCGCCGGAGTCGTGGCGCTGGCCGTGTTCGCCTCGCCGGCCCTCGCAGCAGTAGGTCGGCTTCCCGGGCGAGGAAGGACCGCGCTCGTCGCCTCGGTCGTCGTGCTCGGCGCGGCTCGGCTCGCGATCCAATTCGTCCACCCGATCCCCGTGTGGCTGGGCACGCTCGCCGTCGCCGCCGGGCTGTTCGCGGTGCCGGTCGTGGTCGGCTCCGTCCGTCGGGTCGCCGACGATGGGGCGCTGCTCGTCGGGGTCTATGTGGGGCTCGCGGTGGACTCGGCCATCCGGGCGGGAGCGCTCTCGTGGGACATCGCCTGGCAAGAGGGTGCGCCTGCCGCGATCGTGTCGGTCGGCTTGGTGGCGCTCGCCGTGGCGGCAGCCGTCGCCGTGCCATCGAACGGTGGGGTACGGGCCACCCCGCCCGCGCTGCGGATCGCAGCGTTCGGACCGTTCTTCGCGCTCCAGATCCTGTTCCTGCAGAACCCCGCGGCCCTCGCGTCGCAGGCCGGGCTGTCGCTCCCCGTGGCGGCCGGTGCCGTCCTGCTGATCGACGCCGGTGTGCTCATCGTTGGAAGCCTGCGGCCGCGGGGCGGACGGCTCGTCGCCGCCTGCCTCATGGCGCTCGCCGGCGTCGGAGGCTATCTCCTGATCAGCGTTTCGGGGCCGGGCGCCGTGCTCCTGTTCGGCGTCGAGCAGGTCGTGCTCGCCCTGCTGATGGGGAGGGCATTGATCCCGGAGCCGTCCAGGCCGATGCGACCGGCCCGTCTGGCGTGGTCGTGCGCCCTCGGCTCGCTCGCCTTCGTTGCCTTCGTGTTCGCGTATCAGGTTGCCATCGAAGTGCCTCTGCCGTTCTCGAACGCGTTCGTCCCTGCCGTCGCCGCAGTCGCCGTGGGGCTGTCGGCCATCCCGAGGCGAGGCACGATCGTGCTCGCCGGCTCCGCTCGGGCCGCGGCCGTTCCGCTGATGCTCCTCGCAGTGCCGGCGCTCGTGGGTTTCAGCTCCCCGGAGCGCGGGACCTCTATCGCCGAGGACGCGACCGTGCGGATCCTCGCCTACAACATCCACGGCGGGGTGAACGTCGACGGGCAGGTCGACCCGGAGGCCACCGCCCTGGCGATCGAAGCACAACGACCCGACGTGGTCGTCCTGAACGAACTGGCGCGGGGTTGGCCGATCTTCGGGGGGCTCGACGCCGCCGAGTGGCTCTCGCGCCGCCTGGAGATGCCATACCTGTTCGAGCCGGCGGCGGATCTCCAGTTCGGCAACGCGATCCTCTCGCGGCTGCCCGTGATCGCAAGCTCGGGTGGCCGTCTGCCGTTCGGGGAGGGCCCCCAGCAACGGAGTTACCTGTCCGTCACGGTCGACGTGGGCGCGCGCGAGCTGGTGGTGATCGGCACGCACCTTCAGGAGTCGGCGAGCGATCCGCAGACGCGGACCCAGCAGATCGAGTCCCTCCTCGACGCGTGGGGTGGCGTCAAACCCGCCATCGTCGCCGGCGATATGAACATGCAGCCGGGCGAGGAGGACGTGCAGTTGTTCCTCAACGCCGGGCTCGTCAGCGTCCAGGACGCGATCGGCGACTCGTGCGAGCCCACGGCGTTCGAACCGAAGCCGGAGAAGCCGTGCGATCGGCCCGACTGGATCTTCGCGACGCCGGATCTGAGGCTCGCCGACTTCGTGATCATGCGGACACCGGCGTCCGATCACCTCCCGATCGCGGTGACGGTGACCGTCGACGACTGAACCCCGGCCTCGGGAAGAGGTCCGTATCGAAACTCGCAAACCTGAATCTAGGGTGACCGAACTGACCGGCGTGTTCTCGGCCACCGTGATCTTCGTCGGGGATCTGGCTTGGCAACGTGGTCGGCCGGCGGCGCCGCAAGGTGCTTCATGCCAGTCCGGATGCGGAAGTCATCAACTCCCTCCCGATGAGGGAGGAAACGACGTGCTCGAGCTCGTTCGTCGATTGGACCCCTGTCGTCGGTGCTTTTGGCGGCATGGCCTCTTCCGAAAGCACCCAGCCGTGGTGAGCAGGTCGCCTGCGTGAGTTGAGCGCTTCCTCGTCTGTTCGCCGCTCCCCCGGAGCCGCACGATCGATCGAGGACCCGAGGAGGTGGGCGATGAAGCGGGTGCGAGTGCAGATGAGGAGCCGCGGGGAGACGACGCTCGAGCGGCGCGACCGCGTTGCGCCGATCCGCGACCTGGACCCGCGGGACCAGGACATCCTCCAGGCGAAGGCGCTGCGAGCGCGGATGGCGGCGCGCTGCGAGGAGGGAGCGTGATGGCAGGCGCCACGGGGCCCGAAGGCGGCGTGGCGGCCGAGATCCGCAGGTTCCTCGACGAGGCACTCCACTCGAGGTTGATCGACGAAGCCGTCTATTACCGCCTCGTCATCGAGCTGCAGCTCCGCATGGATGAGCGAGCCGCGGCCGCTCACCCCGAACCGAGACCGGCAGTGGCTACGACCATGCCTCCCGCGCAGCCGACGCGAACCGCTTCTGCACCGTCGGCCGGTATTTCGGTGCCCACGATGCCGGCCCCGGAGTCTTCGGGGCCGATCGGGCCGGCCTGGTGGAAGGAGCCGGAGCCGCTGCCGGAGCGCGGTGCGCAGTGGGCCGAGTGGGTCGGAGCCGTTCGCGCGCTGCTGGCCTCCGAGCTCGCCCTCCACGGCCTCGCCTACCTCGGCGTGCTGCTCACGTTCATCGGAGCGTTCGGGTTCGTAGTCTTCGCCTTCGGCGAGCTCGACCGCTCCCTGCGACCGGTGGCCGAGGCGGTCGTCCCGCTCGTGTGCTTCCTCACCGCGTGGTTCCTGCGACGGCAGAGGGCCCCGCACGTCGCCGCCGGACTCGAGTTCCTGGGCGGCCTCCTCCTTCCGCTCGTCGCGTACGCCTCGTTCGTCGATGACGGGACGGTGCCACCGGACCTCGTCGGTGCGCCGCTGATCGCTGCGCTCTCGCTGGTATCTCTGGCGCTGTCCGGCGCCTACGCCGCATGGTCGGGGAAGCACGCGGCCTCGCCGCTCCGGTACCTCGTTGCCCCGATGGCCTGGCAGGTCGTCTGGGCGCTCGGGCTCGCGTTCGCCGACGAACCGGTCGCGGGCGTCGCCATCCGGACCCCCAACCAGTGGCAGATGGCCGCGTACGTGATCGCGGTGGTCGCTTCGATCGCACTCGCGAACGCGTTCCCGACGCGCCGGCTCGCGGGCGAGACACGGATCGCCGCGGTCGTCGGGCTTGCCCTCGGGTACGCGCTGATGCTGGCGACTGGCTTCGCCGATGGCTGGCAGGCGGCACCCGTCGCCCTTACGGGTCTGGCGACGGTCGTGGGGATCGACCTCCTCGCGGCCGGCAGCTCCGAACGGACCGTCGGTGGGGCTCGCCTGGCACAGTCGTTCGTCGTCGCGATAACGGTGACGGCTCTGGTGCCCGATCTCGAGCTCGGTTGGGCGGGCGTCGCCGCGACGATCGGTGCGATCGCGTTGCTCGAGCGTTGGGCAATCGAGGGATCCAACGCGATGGAGCGAGCGGCCGCTCTCGCGGAGCTCGGCGTCGGTCTCGCGTTGGCGACGACCGAGCCGTGGGCCGCGGTGGCCGCCTTCGGCGCCGCATCGGTCTGGGCCCACGTTCGCCGGATCGTTGGGCTCCCCGCGCTTTACGTGCCGGCTCGCGCCGCACGGACCGACGTCGAGCGGATGGATGCGGAGATCACGTGGTTGGACGCAGCCGCCGCGCTGCTCCCCGTTGGTGTCGCCTATGGCCTGTGGCAGGAGTTCGGGCCGGAGACCGCGCTCGTGGTCTCGGCGGCGCTGCTGGCTGCCGGGGCGGTCGCCTACCTGCTCGTGGGGATCGACCGGGTCGCGTCATTCTGGCTCGTGGTTTCGGCCGTGTGCCTCGGGGTCCTCACGATCGGTCCGTGGGAGCGCGCGGGCGCGAGTGCGAGCCTCGTCCTTTCGTCCGGGCTGTGCTCGGCGGTGGTCGCCGTGTCGGTTCCGTCGGCGGTGGCCCGGATCTGGCTCGGCGCGGCCGGGATCGCGTGGACGGCGTTCCTCGGGATGGAGCTCGCGGGCCTGTCGTTGGAGCAGCGTGCGTTGGTCTGGGCCGGAGCTGGCCTCCTCGTCGTGCTCGTGGCCGCCGCCGCGGCGCGACCCGATGTGCGCCTCCACTTCATCGCCGTGGGGCAGGTCGCATCTGCCGGGGCACTCGGCTCGGTCGTGTCATCGGCAGGCGGCGTGCGGCTGGCCTGTATCGGCGCCTGGACGCTCGGATGGGTGGTCGAGATCGCGGCGGGCGAGG
>Ga0184639_10000784_pt1 | contig 13006 bp, 12 predicted proteins | sample PLM31_170_b2_FD_133155 | JGI IMG/M metagenome (GOLD analysis project Ga0184639, IMG submission 133155) | Groundwater sediment microbial communities from an aquifer in East River, Colorado, USA - PLM3-1_170_b2 | ecosystem: Environmental > Terrestrial > Soil > Riparian zone | place: USA: East... | reverse complement strand
TCCGAAATGCGGTCATGAGGCCGACATCTTCGGGCACGGAGGCGGCGGGCTGATGGCGCAGCAGCTCGAGGTGCCGTTCCTCGGACGGATCCCGCTCTATCAACCGATCCGCGAAGGCAGTGACAACGGTGTCCCGCTCGTGGTCAGCGAACCGGATTCCCCGGCGGCGAAAGCGTTCACGGCCGCGGCCGAGCGCGCCGCGGCCGAGATCTCCATCGCCAGCTTCGCCCGCAAGACAACCATTCCGCTCACGCCAGTGCGGTGATGCGCGCACCATGCTGACATGCGGCGAGATCACGAAGGGATGATGCGGCGAGACACCGTGGAGATTCCTTACGTTCAGCATTTTCTGGACAATGGCCTTCGGGTCATCGTCCACGAGTCGCGAGCGCTGCCGATCGTCGCCGTCAACCTCTGGTATCACGTCGGGTCCAAGAACGAGCAGCCGGGGCGAACGGGCTTCGCCCACCTGTTCGAGCATCTGATGTTCGAAGGGTCGGAGCATTACGACCGCGGCTACTTTCATCCACTGCAGCAGGCCGGCGCTGCGCTCAACGGTTCGACGAACGCGGATCGCACGAACTACTGGGAAGTCGTGCCCACCAGCGCCCTGGAGCTCGCCCTGTGGATGGAATCGGATCGCATGGGATACCTGCTGCCGGCGCTGACCCGGGAAAAATTCGAGAACCAGCGCGAAGTCGTGCTCAACGAGCGCCGTCAAAACTACGAGAATCGGCCGTACGGCATGGCGGGCATGGCGCTGATGGACGCGCTGTATCCGTCCGACCATCCGTACCACTGGATGACGATTGGCGTCCCGGACGATCTGCGCGCGGCCACCTTGGACGACGTGCACGCGTTTTTTCGCCGCTATTACCACCCGCGCAACGCGTCCCTGGTCATCGCGGGCGATATCAGTTCCAACGAAGCCCTGACCTTGGCCGGAAAGTACTTCGACGAAATCCATCCGGGACCCTCACCGCCGCCGGTGGCTGTCGACGCATGTCTTTCTGGAGAGATCCGGCTGCTGCTCGAAGACCGCGTCGAGCTACCTCGCTTGTATCTTGCGTGGCACTCACCGGCGATGTTCGCGCCGGGAGACGCCGAAATGGATCTGGTTGCGGATCTGCTGGCGAATGGGAAATCCTCACGGTTGTACGAAGTGCTCGTCTACGACCGGCGGATCGCGACCGATGTCAGCGCGATGCAAAACTCCCGCGAGATGTCTGGCGTGTGTCAGATCACGGCCACCGCCGCGCCGGGCCACACGCTGACTGAGCTGTACGGGATGATCCACACCGAGGTCGATCGCTTCCTGTGTGACGGCGCGACCGAAGACGAGATCGAGCGCGGGCTTGCTCAGGCGGAAGCTCATTTCATGTATCGACTGCAGACGCTCGGTGGTTTTGGCGGCAAATCGGATCAACTCAACGCGTATGCCGTGTTGTTGCACGATCCCGGCTACCTGGCACGAGATCTGGAGCGGTATCGTCGCGCGACCACCGCGGCTCTCCATTCAGCGGCGCGGCAAGTCCTCGGCAGCGCGGGGCAAGTGGCCTTGAGCGTCGTCCCATCCGGCCGCGCCGACTTAGCCGTCGCAGGCTCCGTGTCCGTCGAGGTCTCGTGACCGGCACCGATCGTTCCCGCCTTCCCGAGGTGGGATCCAGCCCTGCCTTCACGTTTCCCCCCATCATCAGGCAACGGCTGGCGAACGGCCTCGGGGTCTGGTGCATCGAACACCATGCGCTTCCGCTGGTCAGTTTTCTCCTGGCCGTTCCGGCAGGATCTGCATCAGATCCGGATCCATTGCATGGACTTGCGTCGGTGACGGGAGATATGCTCGACGAAGGCAGCGGCGCGCGATCGGCGATTGACGTGCACGATGCGTTCTCGCGCCTCGGGAGCCACCTCGATATCGAGGTGGGTGCCGACGCCACGATGATTGGCTTGACGGTCCTTTCGCGATTCGTCGGCCGCGGTCTGTCGTTGCTGGCCGATTGCATCGTACGGCCGAGTCTTCGCGAAAGCGACATCGAACGAGTGCGCCAACTTCGCCTGACGCGTCTGGCGCAGCTTTGCGACCTGGCGCCCGCCGTGGCCGATCGCGCATTCATGCAAACGTTGTACGGGCATCACCCGTACGGTCACCTGGCCATCGGCACCGAGCCGGCGCTCAAGACCATCACGCCGAACGATGTCATGTCGTTCCACGCGGCGGCGTACGTCGCGGAGCGTGCCACGCTCGTGGCCGTTGGCGACATCGACGCCGCGGAACTCTTGCAAGTCGTCCACGACGCCTTCGGGGGCTGGACGCGCGAACCTGGCGAGGGACCGACGCTCGAGTTCAACGGGGCGCTCGCAGAGCCGCCGTCGCTCTCGGAGCGGCGTCTGACCATCGTCGATCGGCCACAGGCCGCGCAGTCGGAACTGCGCGTCGGTCATGTCGGTCTGCCGCGAAGCACGCCTGACTACGTGCCGCTCCTCTTGCTCAACATGGCGCTGGGCGGGCAGTTCGTCAGCCGCATCAACCTGAAGCTGCGCGAGGAGAAGGGCTACACGTACGGCGCGCGCACCTCATTCGATTTTCGTCGTGGCCGCGGCCCGTTCCTGCTCCAAACGAGCGTTCAGACGGCGGTCACCGCTGATGCCATTCGGGACGTGTTCACAGAACTGGAAAGCATTCGGACGGATCGTCCGGTGACACACAGCGAGTTGGAGCTCGCGAAATCGGCGCTCACGCTCGGGTACGCTCGAAATTTCGAAACCTCCGAGCAACTGGCCCGCGCGCTGGTTCAGCTCGTACTGCATGACTTGCCGGACGATTACTACAATCGCTTCCCGCAGCAGGTGCGGCTGGTCGATGCCGCGACCGTGGCCAGGGTCGCATCGACGTATCTGCAGCCGGACCGCATGCTCACGCTGGTGGTGGGAGACCGCGGCGCGCTCGAGCCGACCCTAGGCGCCATCGGCATCGGTGCGCCCACCGAGCTGGCGGCCGGCTAAACGGCTAAACGGCGCTTTCCGTTGTCCGTTTTCCGGTTTCCGTTCTTGCTCCCGGCCAGCACGGAGCGCGGAGCACGCCTGATGGAGGCTTCATGAAGGCGGTTCGATTCCACGAATGCGGGGGCCCTGAGGTCCTGCGATATGAAGACGCGCCCGAGCCGGAGATAGGACCCGGTGAGGCGCTGGTTCGTGTGAGAGCCTGTGCCCTCAACCATCTCGACCTCTGGCAGCGCCAAGGGCTCCGACGCGTCACCCTTCCAATGCCTCACATTTCCGGTGCCGACATCGCTGGCGAGGTGGTCGCGATCGATGGCAGCGACATTGCGCCAGGCCGGCGCGTCATGGTGCAGCCGGGCCTGAGCTGCGGTCGGTGCGCCGCCTGCTTGTCGGGACAGGACAATCATTGTGCACAGTACGATCTGCTCGGGTATCGCTCCCTTCCGGGAGGGTATGCCGAGTACGTCAAGGTCCCGGTTGCGAATCTGATTCCGTTGCCTGACGATGCGGATCTTGTCTCCGCTGCGGCGTTTCCGCTCACGTTTGTCACCGCCTGGCACATGTTGGTGACGAAAGCGCGCGTGCAGGCAGGGGAAGATGTGCTGGTGCTGGCCGCAGGCAGCGGTGTTGGACAGGCCGCGATTCAGCTGGCTCGCCTGCACGGGGCGCGCGTGTTTGCGACCGCAGGAACGGATGAAAAGGTGGCCAAGGCTCGCGAGCTGGGGGCGCACGCGGTCATCAATCATCGGACGCACGATTTCTCGGAAGAGATCAAGAAGCTCACCGATCGTCGCGGCGTCGACATCGTGATCGAGCACGTCGGTGAGGCGACGTGGGAGAGGAGCCTCCGTTCGCTCGCCCCGTTCGGCCGTCTCGTGACCTGCGGCGCCACGACGGGCCCAACGGGCAAAATCGATCTCCAGTTCCTCTTTGCGCGTCAGCTTTCCGTCGCCGGCTCCTACATGGGAACGAAAGGAGAGTTGCTCCGCGCCTCGAGGTTTTTCGTGTCAGGCCAGCTGAAGCCGGTGATCGACCGCACCTTTCCGCTGCGGGAAGCCGCGGCCGCACAGCGGCGGATGGAAGCCAGCGAGCACTTCGGCAAAATCGTCCTGCAGTGCTGACTAGAGATTTCTCGCGAGAAACCTGATCAGGATCCACGCATCCAGATATTTGAACGGCGCCTTCCCCGCGGAGTAGTGTCCGCAGGGCAGCACAGCGACCTCGTGCGGGATCTCGCGGCGCCGGAACTCATCCACCAATGCGCGGGACAGTCTGACCGGGAACGTCAAATCGTATTTTGCGTACACGAGCAGCGTCTTCTTCGACCGCACGCGCTCCAGGTAGCACTGTGGGCTGATGGGAAGCCAGAGCGTCCGCAGCGCTTCAAGATTGATGTGCCCTTCGAGGCCAGCACGAACATGAGCGGTCGATAATCCTTCCCACACCACATCAGCAAAAAACGGTGAGATGTGATTCAAGGCCTGAGCTCGAATGAGCGGCTCATGTGCGGCAGTCAAGAGCGCCAGGCAGGATCCGAGACTCGTGCCCAGAATGCCAATCCGCTCGTAGCCGCGACCTGCGAGCCAGGCGATCGCGCGGCGCGAATCCAGCACGGCCTGCCGGCACACCTGCACTGTTCGCGCGACGTTTGCGCTCACGATGTAGTCGGCACGAGACAGCTCGGGCGGCATTCGCCGATCGTGATACGGCAGACTGAGTCGCAGCGCGCTGATTCCGACGTGCGCAAGGATCCGACAAAGTCCGAGATGCCCTGCTTCGTCCGAGTTCCATTGCGGGAGCACCAGCACCGCGCGACGGCGTCTGCCACGATGTGTCCCGCGCGCCGGTATGTAGCGCGCATGCACCAAATCGTTTTCGGGATGGGGGGTGTTGATGGCCGACGGGAACGTCAGCAGCCCGTCCGAAGCAGAGTCCCGCTTCGAGTTGTCTGGCACAAATCGATACGCCGCCGTCGAGGGCGCGTCGAAAAAACTGACTGAATCCGCAAGGGCCTGCTGCACCCACGCGTCGACAATCGAATACGGTCGTGTGGCCGCCGGATGACCGTTTGGCCGAATCCAATCGAGGCCCCACGCGAAAGGGCGTACGACCCGGTCGCCGTCGCTGGCGGATGCGAGGCGCCGCTCCCATGCGTGAAAGAGTGTCGAGAGCACGGTGCGACTGTCGACCGATGACTGATGACCGTCGACTGATATGAATGTCATCCCAGTTGGTGTTCGCAGGCGCGTGCGAGCGCGAGCAGCCGCTGGGTCCCGCCGAGAGCGCCCACGAGCTGGATACCGCACGGCAGTCCTTGCGACGTCAGGCCTGCGGGAAGCGAGATAGCAGGATGACCGGTCAGATTGAACAGTTGCGTCAGCCGTAACATGAGGCTCCGAACCGTACGCGTGCGTCCCGCGATCTCTAATTCCGAGGCGCCGATGATCGGAGCCGGGATGGTGACCGTCGGAAGCAAGAGTCCATCGCGTCCATCAAGGGCGGCGTCAACCTCTCGACGCAGCACCTCGCGTCCACGCTGCGCTCGAACGTAGTCTTCTGCCAGGACATAGCGACCGGACTCGAGCCGAAGCCGTACGTTCGGCGTGTAGGCCTCCGGATGCCGTTCGATCGCGTGTGCATGGTACGCGGCTGCTTCCGGCGCGACGATGTGCAGGTACACGCTGGCCGTGTCGGCCGCATGGGGAATCCAGACGTCCTCGACGTCCGCACCGGCGGCCCGCAGGCGGCTGATCGCCTCCTCGAATCGCGCCCGCACCTCATCGTCAAGGACATCGAGAAAATAGGCGCGCGGCACCCCAAGCCGGCAATGGAGGGTCGAAGGGGGAGCCTCAAGCCGTGGTCGCGCGTCGCCGCGCATGGCGTTGAAAAGAACCCACGCGTCATCGACGCTACGCGCCATTGGACCGACGTGATCCAGCGACCAACTCAGTGGAATCACGCCGGTGCTCGAGACCTCGCGATGACCAGGCTTCAGGCCAACCACTCCGCAAATCGCTGATGGAATACGGATCGATCCGCCCGTGTCGGTGCCGATCGACGCCACGCACATGCCCGTCGCGATCGCAACCGCGGATCCTCCGCTGGAACCGCCGGGCGAACGCGTGGGGTCGCCTGGGTGGCGCACCGGCCCGAACGCAGATTCGTCGCTCGTCGCTCCGTACGCAAACTCGTGCAAATTACACTTGCCGATCAGCACCGAGCCGGCTTCCTTCAAATGAGTCACGACCGGCGCGTCACGACGAGCGACGGAGTCTTGCCGGACGCGCGAAGCGGCGGTGGTCGGTGTACCGGAAACGTCGATCAGGTCTTTCAGCGACACGGGAATGCCATGCAGTGGACCGCGGTCGTTGCCGGCGCGAATTTCCAGATCGGCGTTTCTCGCATTGACCATCGCGCTTTCGCCAAACACCGTGATGAACGCGTTCAGCCGCGAATTATCCTGGGCGATCCGCTCCAGGCAAGCGGCCGTGACCGCTTCCGAAGTCGTCGTCCGATCCCGGATTCGCTTGCTGAGGGCGGTAATTGGCAGCGTTGAGAGATGATCCATGTCAGTCTTCGGACGACAGAACGAGGTTGTTCCAGTCGGCCGCCCGCAACCTGGCGGTAGCCTGTGCGATACGACGCAGAGCAGGCTTCAATTCCGGCAGTCCACGGCGATCGGCATCCGCTTCGGCAGCCTCCAGCCAATCTTGAACACGTTGGTCGCTCAGCGGTGCGAGGTCGCAGCGGCCACTCTCAGCCACTGGCCAGGCTCCTGGTGACTTTGTGGGTGCTGGCCGGCGCAGCCATCATGTCTTGATCGACACCGCGACGCCGTCCCGCAGGGGCAGTGGTGAGTGACGGTTGATCAGCCGCGCCACGCATCCTGCTCCAAGTACCCCTTCAGCATCTCGAGCGCGTGCAGCCATCCGGTGTTGATGACGTCGTAATAACGGCTCCAGCGCTCGCTCTCCGCATAGCCGCGCTGCGACACGCGCAGCTGCGTCGCGACGGCCGGCGGATACTCGGAAGGGTGCGGTTCGCACACGACCTCGAGCGCCATTGGGCCGATCGGATCCCCCTCCGGCGGGACCCAGAACGCGTCGGCGACGAAGAATTCGTGCCCGGGTTTGTATTCGACGATGGTGCCGTGGAAGGTGCCCCCAAGGGCCCCCAGGATTTCGTCGCGGTAATCCGTCGTCTGCCACTCGATGGCAAACGCGCCAAACAGGCGAGGCGTCGTGACGGAACGAAGGGTCTGCCACCAGATGGCGAGCGCGGCCGGATCAAAAAAGGCCCCGAGAACACGGGCTGGGGAAGCCGCGATCACGAGCGAATGCGTGAAGCTCGGGTATTCGCGCTTCGATTTCCGCACCGACCAACTCCCGCGCCGGGCATCGGGCATTCGCATAGTTCGTCAGCCGTCGATCATATCGCAGCGGACAGTCCATCTCTAAAGGCATCGGGCTGCTGGCGTCAGTAAAGAAGGAACTTCCTTCGAATCCTGTCGAATTCCTCGACCTCAGGCAGCCAACTTTCCGCGATGTCCCTCACGGGGACCGCATCGTCTATCTGCTGTCGCAGGCGCTCGGAGCCAGCAAGAATATCGATCGGCAATCGCTGGTGCTCGTATTCGTAGGGGGGGTGCCGCCATGCAAACCGGCTTGGATTCGCCCGGCGACATTCCGCCAACAAGACGATTCCTGTTTCGACGGGCCGGAACACCGATCGATCGAGCAGGTGAATCTGGCACCCTCCGCAGGCGACGCGGGCGTGTTTCTGAAATGTGGGGTCGAAGACGACTGGCCTGAAGCGCACGCCAGGCAGATCGCAGGCATTCAGACGATCGGCGAAAGAGTCGGGGTCCACCCACGGCGCCCCGATCAGTTCGAAAGGCCTGGTCGTCCCGCGCCCTTCCGAGGCATTGGTGCCCTCGAACAGGACTGTTCCGGGATAGACGATCGCCGTCTCGAGCGTCGGCATGTTCGGAGAAGGCATGACCCAGGGCAGCGACGTGTCATCGAAATACATATCGCGCCGCCATCCTTCCATGGGCACGATGCTCAGCTCTGCGCCAAGCTGCTCGTGATCGTTGAACAATCGAGCCAGCTCCGCGATCGTCATGCCATGGCGCATCGGAATTGGAAACTGCCCGACAAACGATTCGAACCCCCGGTGCAGCACGGGTCCTTCGACCTGCAGGCCGCCGATGGGGTTGGGACGGTCGCACACGACCACCGGTACCCCGTGTTTGCGCCCGGCGCGAAGGCAGTTGGCCATCGTGTAAATGAACGTGTAGATGCGCGCGCCGATGTCCTGGAGATCGACCACGAGCACGTCGACGCCGCTCAGCATCTCGGCGGTCGGCTCACGTGTTTCGCTGTACAGCGAGTACACGGGCACGCGGCGCCGCGGATCACGCGCGTGCGCCGTCTCAATCATGTTGTCCTGTACGTCGGCGCGGAACCCGTGCTGAGGGCCAAAGATCGCCGCGAGGGTCACTGCCTCGTCGCGCTCGAAGCGATCGATGACGTGCTCGAAACTGCGGTCGATGGAGGCGGGATTACAAACGATGCCGACGCGCAAACCGGCGAGGCGAGCGGTTGCGAGCTCAGATCCGAGGCGCACGGCCATCGCGCCACATTATAGAAGCCATTACGAAGCCCGACAGTTGTCGAGCAGGAAATTCGCGTGGTTCTTGACATTCCAGGCAGACAAGGTATCTTTCCGCGGGAGGAGGTCCGAGATGGCTTGGCGGCTCGTGAAATGGTTGACGCTGGTGAGCGCCATCGTGGCGCTGCCCCTTGCGGCGTATGCGCAGGAGGCGACGATCAGCGGCTCGGTGACCGATCAGACTGGTGGCGTGCTGCCCGGCGTGACGATTACCGCGACGCACGTTGATACGGGAAACACGTTTGTAGCCGTGACCGACGAGGGCGGGACATTCAGGCTCCCGGTGCGCACCGGGAGCTTCAGAATTGCGGTGGAGCTGCCGGGGTTCGCGACGCTCAACCGCACCGTCGAGTTGCTGGTGGGGCAGAACGCCGTCGTCAATTTGCAGATGGTGCCGTCAACCGTGCAAGAGTCGGTGACGGTGACCGGCGAGTCACCGCTCATCGATACGACCAGTTCGACCATGGGCGGCAACATCGATCCGCGCCAGATGCAGGAGCTGCCAGTGAACGGCCGGAACTTCATGGATCTGACGCTGCTGACGCCAGGGAGCCGGCTGAACGCCGTGAACGAAACGCCCGTGGCGGCCCAGACCAGCGAACATCGAGAGCCTCATCGTCGATGTCAACGACGTCTCGACCTGGAACCTGGCACCGCTGTCCTCGATTGCGAGGTCCTACAGCCGAGCAATCGGCATCGAGCATTCGCCATACTCTCGACCGGCTGGCAACCATGGGTTCACGGAGTACGCGCCGCGGCACGACGTTGCGTTCTGGATCCAGGATGACTGGCAGCTCTCGAGAAAGCTGACGCTGAACCTGGGGCTGCGTTATGACCTCGCGTACAACCAGTATGACAACTGGATCGTGTTCCCGCCGATCCTACCAGGTCCGGGCCCTCGTCCGAACGATTTGAACAATTTTGCACCGCGGCTGGGCTTTGCCTACAGCACGACCGACCGCACCGTCATTCGGGGCGGGTTCGGGAAGTACTACGCCGAGGTGACAGGTCAGCCGGCCGTCTTCACGCTGCGCAATGTTCAGCAGATCAATCCGCTGATCACCACCGACGGCCGCGCGGACTTCGCGTCGAACCCGTTCAACGGACCGGCGCCGACGTACGACCAGGCCGCCAAGCTGCTGTGTGCCGTTTCGACCGCGGCAAACTGTCTAAGGCCGAGCGTATCGAACTTCGTCGCGCCGGACTTGGTGCAGCCGTTTAGCTATCAGGCTTCGATCGGTGTTGCGCGCCAGCTGGGGACCTTGATGTCTTTTGAGGCTGACTATGTCTTCCAAGGCAATCGCGACACGCTGAGAACCCCGAACATCAATACCGCCTACAACCCGGCCACGGGCGCTAATTATCGTTTCACTGGCTCCGGTGTGGATCCCAACAAGCGCGTCTACCCGTATCTCGGCAGTCTCCAGGTCGCGCGGTCGGATGGAAAAGACAGCAACCATGCGCTTCAGACGTCGTTTACCCGCCGGATGAGCAATCGCTGGCAGGTTTCGGCCACCTATACGCTGCAGAAGCAATATAACTTCGACAGCCTGCCGTTGAACCCGGAGTGCAAGTACCCGATGACCATCACGGGGACCGAACCAGCCAGGTGTGACGTGCCAATCACGCTGGCACCGGATATCGCCGAGAACGACTGGTATCTCGCCGGCGATCAGCGACAGCGGATCACGTTCAACGGGATCTGGCAGCTCCCGTACGACTTCCAGTTGAGCGGGCTCTGGCTGTTCGGCGACAACGGGAAGAATACCCCCAGCACTGGAGTTGATGTGCGGCAGCTGGGCGGCAATGGCAGCTCAGTAGGGGGGGCCGGCCAGTCGAACGCGAACGCGTGGCGTCTACGTGCAGACGGCACGCTGATCGCGCGTAACACGTTCGATCGTACGGCGATCTCGAGAGTGGACCTGCGCGTCCAGCGGAGGTTCCGCGTCATCGGCAAGACCGCGGTGGACGGCATTTTTGAGATGTACAACGTCTTCAACCGGTCGAATTTCAACTTGTGGGTGACCGACCAGAGCAACGCGAAGTACGGGCAGCAGCAGCAGGACACGAACCTCGCGTACGCGCCGCGCATGCTGCAGCTCGGCTTCCGGGCCACGTTCTAGCTGACCATACATCCAGGGTCGTACCAGACGCCCATCGCATGTACGCGCCTGGCCAGGGTTCCGCGTCCTTTTTGGGCATCCATCAGGTTCAGCACGGACAAAGTTGACGGGTTATGTCTCAAGCCTGGACATTGACGCACTGGCTGGTCGTCTCTCCGTTGGCCGCCGTCGCATCTTTCGGTCATTTTTGAAACCTCCAGCGGTCGCCGCAGCTGGAACACGGTTTGCACGTTACAAGGCCGCACTGGCGTGTAATAGCCCATATTGACATATGAAAATGCTTACCGTTGGCCGCCTCGAGCGAGTGAATAAAGAGCTTTGGGTCATCCTCTCCCTGTTTTTGATCGCGCTTCTGCTGAACTACGTCGTGGCATCGCAGCGGATGGTCCTGAGCTTCTACGCGATGCCGACCTTGGGTTCGGCATACTTCTATGGCCGGCGCCACGCGACGCTGACGGCGCTTGCGAGCCTGCTCCTTGTGGTGTTGTTGCTCCTAAACGCCGATGCTGCCTCGCCAGGTCTCGCCTCAGACATTCGGCTGCCGTACGACCGATGGATTGATATCACCGTGTGGGGTGGATCATTGATCGTGACAGGCTATCTGATGGGGACGCTCTGTGAGCGCAAGAACAGTCAGCTTCAGGAGCTGCGCGATACCTATCATGGCGTGCTCATGATTCTCCGGCACTTCATCTCAAAAGATCAGTACACAGAAAACCACTGTTATCGCGTGTCCGTGTATGCCACACGCATTGCGACGAATCTTGACCTCAGTTCCGCACGCGTCGAGGATGTGCGGGCCGCCGCGCTGCTGCATGACATAGGCAAACTCGACATTAGCCGCGAGCTTCTCTACAAGGCCGCCAAACTGACGCGTGAGGAGTTCGAAGAAATAAAGCAGCACGTTGCCAGGGGCGTCGACATGCTGGAGCCGGTCGGCGGCTCGCTCCGTCGAGTGATTCCCATCATCCTCGCGCACCACGACAGGTTTGACGGGTCTGGTTATCACCCAACGCGGGGTGACGACATCCCATTGGAATCTCGGATCATTACCGTGGCTGACGTCTACGATTCATTGACGAGCGACCGCCCCTACCGCAAGGCGATGTCACCGTTCGAAGCCCGGGACGTCATCGCCAAGGGATCGGAAACAGAGTTCGACCCGAGGGTCGTCGCGGCATTCCAGGCCGCCTTCGGACGGGGCGACCTCGAAATCTGGTCGGCGCCGCTCTCGGCGGCGTGATGGGTGCGCTAGCCCACCGGGATTACTTGCCGATTTGACCCACTCGCAAACCCCTGGGGGCTGCCGGCGGGCCTCCTGACGCCCGCTGTGTCACGGTGACCGTCTGCCCTGCCACAGTCAGGGTGGCGCTCCGCGGGCTGGTCGCCGTATTGGCCGCGACGGTGTAGTTGACGGTGCCGTTGCCGCTGCCGCTGCTCCCGCCGGTCACCGTGATCCAGGTGATGTTACTGGCGGCACTCCAGCCGCATCCCGTGCCGGCGGTGACGCTGAGGCTGGCCGCGCCGCCCGCGGCAGAAGGTGTCGCACTCGTCGGTGCAACCGTGTAGCTGCACGGCACTGAAAACGAGAAGGTGTTGGAGAAGGTACTCCGACCGGTACCGCCTGGTCCGATGGCCGCAACGGTCGATTGATAGAGAATCCCTGGACTGGGGAGCGCAGCGAGCAGAGTCGCGAAATTTACACGAATTTTCCCATCGGCGGCGGGCGCAGGCTTGTTGAGACCCAGCACTTGAAACGGTAGCGTGGCGCCACTCAAGTAGAACTCCAAATCGTAATGGTTGACGAGCGGCGTTCCGTCCGATGCTGTCGCGCTGTGATCGGCCGACGGATCGAACTCGGCCGTGGTTGGATCAACGACGGACTGCGCGTGCGCGATGTTTGGAACAAGCGCGATGGCCAGCGATGTGAGCGCCCACACCGCCACCCTTGCGGCAAAGCAATAGTTGCGACTCATCGATCTGACTCCAATGTTTAGGGAACGCTTCGCGCGCGGGGGGCGTCCGGTCGTAGTGCACGATTTGGACCAGCGTTGCGCGTGGATGCAAAGCTCTCGAAACAGCGGGATTTGGGAATCAGGTCGAACGAGAAGAAGGGGCGATGAGGAAAGAGTCATTACATTTCCGGTTTTCGGGGGACGATCTTGCGCCGGTACGAGCTGCTGTCGTTGTGAGCGCCGGTTGGACTGCTC
>Ga0184639_10000783_pt1 | contig 13006 bp, 10 predicted proteins | sample PLM31_170_b2_FD_133155 | JGI IMG/M metagenome (GOLD analysis project Ga0184639, IMG submission 133155) | Groundwater sediment microbial communities from an aquifer in East River, Colorado, USA - PLM3-1_170_b2 | ecosystem: Environmental > Terrestrial > Soil > Riparian zone | place: USA: East... | reverse complement strand
CGTGTCAACCGATTCCCGCAGCCGGAGCTCGGGCGCGGCCCCCAGGTCGCGCGCTTCTGCGGGGAGCTGCCAGATATCCTGGCGGGCATAGACCGCAAACCCCAGGGCGCGCAAGGTGATGAATTCGGGGCTGCCGTCGGCGACTTCCGCCAGCAGGTTGTGAGCGCCGCGTTGGCCGCTGGCGATGCTAAGTTGCTCCAACAGCTCGTACCCCGCGGGAGCGGTGACGATCTCGGCCGGCGCCAGGCACATCACCCGGGCGTACTCGGAGCCGGGGCGGTGCCGGACCTGGCCGAAGGCGCCCGTGCTGCCGGCGCCATCGCCCGCCGGCAGGACGAACGTCGGCATGCTGGCGACCGGCGTCAAATACGAAAACAGGGCCTTCTGCAGCGTTTGCGGCCCGCGCGTCAGTCCGGTCTCGGTATCCAGGCACAGCCCCCGGTCGGCGAGCCGCCGGAGCAGGCCGAAATCGCGCCAGTCGAAAGGTCGGATCATGCTGGCATTCTACCACGCCGGCATGGGTGCGACAATTGGCTGATGTGTGAGCATGTTCTCCGAAAAACGACCCCCGATAGAGGGAGGCCAGGCGATCATTGTATACGCATTTACCGTTGGAAAATCAGAAGCTCCTCGAAGCCCTGACGCTGCGGCACGGAGTCAGGCGGGATTTCTCGCTTCAATAAGCCAAATCCACGCGCCGTGAGGAGGCCCGCGAGCTCGTCCGGCGAAACGGCGAACGGCGGCCCGCCCGCGTGCTTCCAGATCGGAAACAAGAGGGCAATGTACGTGCCGCCCGGCTTCAGCAGGCGCGCGACCAGATCGGCATATTCGGCGCGGCGCAGCGGGTCAATCGCGCAAAAGCAGGTGTATTCGAGGAAGTAATCGAAGCCCCCATCGAAGCCGCGCGGCAGATCAAAAATGTCCGTCTGCACGGCTTCGACCGGCGCCTGTGGGTCCGCCAGAGCGAGCATCTCGCGCACAGCGTCGGCGGCAAAATCTACGGCGACCACCTCGAAGCCGTGCCGCGCAAACATGCGTGCGTCATGCCCGCGCCCGGCGCCGGGCACGATCATCCGGCCGGGCGCGAATTGTCCCCGTTCGAGCAGCCGTCGAAATACCGGCGCCGGCCCACCCAGGTCCCAGCCGGCGCGGCCGGCCTGATAGATTTCTTCCCAGAAGGAGGGCGAGTTGACCTCATTGGCTGCGGGTTTGCTGCTCACAACTCTCCCCGAAACGCTCGTGCTAGGCCCTGGGTCAGGCGCAGGCCGTGAGGCGTTTCAACCCCTGATCGGGATGGTGTTCAGGTTCATCCCCACGCGTGTGCGGAGCATATCCGCCGCCTCCGACAGCGTCATCAGGTCTTCGGTTCATCCCCACGCGTGTGGGGAGCATCTGCCCACGGCGCGCCTGATGAACCCCTAACACGGTTCATCCCCACGCGTGTGGGGAGCATACTGGCGTATCCGGGTCGCCGTAGTCGTAAATCGGTTCATCCCCACGCGTGTGGGGAGCATTCCCCGTAGGCGGGCAGGATTGCCTTCGTGATCGGTTCATCCCCACGCGTGTGGGGAGCATATCATTCCCTGCTCCGCGCCGCCGACCGCTGTCGGTTCATCCCCACGCGTGTGGGGAGCATGCGTAGGCGATCTGGATCTCGGGGATGCTTTTCGGTTCATCCCCACGCGTGTGGGGAGCATCTTCGCTTCCACCTGATCGAGCAGCCGGTCAACGGTTCATCCCCACGCGTGTGGGGAGCATGATCCGGGTGGCTCTTGAGCGCCTGGAGCTGCCGGTTCATCCCCACGCGTGTGGGGAGTATCAGGGCCGTGACGTTCCAGATCACCGACCTGTTCGGTTCATCCCCACGCGTGTGGGGAGCATATCAGGTTGGTGCCCCAGGCCACGGTCGGTGCCGGTTCATCCCCACGCGTGTGGGGAGCATCTGCCCACGGCACGCCTGATGAACCCCTAACACGGTTCATCCCCACGCGTGTGGGGAGCATATTGTCACTCTCCTGCCGACCGTCCGGTATCTCGGTTCATCCCCACGCGTGTGGGGAGCATACCCGCTTCCGCAGGCCGCTCGCCGGATCCTACGGTTCATCCCCACGCGTGTGGGGAGCATGCACAGGGAAATACTCAATCCCCCTCCGGGTCGGTTCATCCCCACGCGTGTGGGGAGCATCAGTCCATGCAGCACGCGGGAGCACTGACCTACGGTTCATCCCCACGCGTGTGGGGAGCATCTGGCCTCAAGCATGGCCTCTAGCTCGGCCACCGGTTCATCCCCACGCGTGTGGGGAGCATGCTGGTCTACGCCGATATACATACGTTCAACACGGTTCATCCCCACGCGTGTGGGGAGCATACGCCGTGCTTGGGCCACTTGCCGCCGCGCGCCGGTTCATCCCCACGCGTGTGGGGAGCATGTGATGGGGTGCACGCGATTGCTCAAGGGTTCGGTTCATCCCCACGCGTGTGGGGAGCATTAGACGTTTTTGGGCTGGGTGTATAGCGTGACCGGTTCATCCCCACGCGTGTGGGGAGCATGACTCGCCGCTGACCATTTGCCGAAAGTCGCACGGTTCATCCCCACGCGTGTGGGGAGCATGAGTCCAGATGGCTGCTGCTGGCAGCCGGTTCATCCCCACGCGTGTGGGGAGCATTTGTACCTTCCGCCCGCAGGCCAGGGCCCCGCCGGTTCATCCCCACGCGTGTGGGGAGCATTGGATAGAGTCTTGAAATACGTCTTTCTCACACGGTTCATCCCCACGCGTGTGGGGAGCATTGCGTGTTCACCAGGTGGCGCTGAGCTGCACGCGGTTCATCCCCACGCGTGTGGGGAGCATTTACCGCACATCGTCAGCACAAACCCGCCCGGCGGTTCATCCCCACGCGTGTGGGGAGCATTTGCGCACCATAATCATGCTGTGCGGCCTTCACGGTTCATCCCCACGCGTGTGGGGAGCATGAGATGTATCATCGCGGCCAAACTAACCTCTTCGGTTCATCCCCACGCGTGTGGGGAGCATGCTGATGCGCTGATTGACATCACATCCATCGGCGGTTCATCCCCACGCGTGTGGGGAGCATACCAGGTCCAGGCTGGTGAGGGCCTTGAGGGCCGGTTCATCCCCACGCGTGTGGGGAGCATAAGTGTGTCGGGGGCGGCTCGCCGTTCTTCAACGGTTCATCCCCACGCGTGTGGGGAGCATGCGCTGGCAGTGGTGCTGCTCGCGCTGGTGTACGGTTCATCCCCACGCGTGTGGGGAGCATTGCAAGCGCTGGCTAACTTCTGGACCGGCACACGGTTCATCCCCACGCGTGTGGGGAGCATGCTTTCTTGAGTGACCATCCCTTGCGGCACACCGGTTCATCCCCACGCGTGTGGGGAGCATTGCAATTTGCGGGATCGGTGTGGCAGAATGGCCGGTTCATCCCCACGCGTGTGGGGAGCATAGAAATCCAGTGTTGAGACTACCGGCGCTGTTCGGTTCATCCCCACGCGTGTGGGGAGCATGGTCGATAAGAATACATATCGGGCTCCTCTACCGGTTCATCCCCACGCGTGTGGGGAGCATGGATATGTTCTGCTGGATACGGACGGGATTGACGGTTCATCCCCACGCGTGTGGGGAGCATCGGGGCCTCGAGGCGAAACCGTGCAGTTGTCTCGGTTCATCCCCACGCGTGTGGGGAGCATGGCCTGCCATCGTCCCCGATCTGGCGCGATCCCGGTTCATCCCCACGCGTGTGGGGAGCATACTATATATGGCGGCTTAATCTATATTTGGCCCTCAACGCCCATATCTGGCGGGAGATCGTCATCAGGTAAAGCGAACGTCCCCCGTGGACGTTCGATCAGGACTACCCCCTCAAAGTCACGTAACACATAGTCGGGTGCTCCCCAACTCCGCGCCGAAAATCCCTGCTCATTTGGCGAATTCCAGATCTGTACTACCGAGCCACCGCTCACTTTCTGGCAGGCTAATTGCCAGAGTTGGTCGCGGATGCGGGCATTGATGTGGCCGACATACACGTGTGGCCGAATCTCGCTCAGCCAGCGCGTCAGCTCACCTCGCAAGGCCGGGGGGCATTGTGTCAAGCTCATCACCACCATTCAGCACCTCCTCTATATTGGGAAGGATGCGGTCCATCAGATTCGTCCGAAGGAATGCCTCCCGGCAGCGTTTACGCACTTCCCGCTCCGGCTCCTTGACCACTTTGGCAGCTACTTCAAACGCAATCGGCACGGCCAGGTCCAGCTTCCAAAAATCGGTGATGTCGTACACGAAGGAGAGCGGCGCGCCGGTGTGGATGAAGCCCAACGCCGGCGAGTAGCCTGCCGACACCAGGGCCGCGTGCACCACTCCATACAGGCATGCCGTGGCCGAACTCAAGCAGCGATTCGGAAGATCGGCGCGTTTCCAATTATTCGGATCATATTCCCGCCGGACCCATTTGACGCCGGCCTCTTGAGCAATGCGCAGGTACGCCGCACGCACTCGGGCCCCCTCGCGCCCACGAATCTGTTCCAGTGGCATTTCAGGCGGGATCGTCTCGTTGAAGCGTTTCCTGTACATAGTGCGCACCACTGCCAGATGAGTCTTCGCATTTGCCCACAAACGCGCCTGGCGTTGCAGATTCTGCGTTTGACTGGTACCGCCGGTGGCCGAAGCGTAGAGCCGGATTACTCCTTCCCCCACCCAAGTGAGCAAACAGTTCATCTGCGCGGCGGCCACGGCGGCCCGATGGGTGATCACTGTGCCCGGACCGAGCAGAAGCGTGGAGAGCGCCGCCACCGGCAGTGGCGTCTCGCCCGTTTTGTCTCGGAAGATCAGGCCGTTATCGGATTTTTCGATGCGCCCGTATTCCAGATAAAGCCAGCTCATCCGGTCGGAGAACTGGGGCAGGGAGTGCAAATTGATGAGAGGCATCGCACCTCCCTACGACCTGGCCGGGGCTAGGGAAAGCAGCCCGAACCCGTAGCCCTTGGCCGGGCCGATGCCGTGCTCCACGGCCTCCTGCAGCCGAGCCGGGTCGTTCACCCGCAGCAAGCCTTCAAAGGACACGGCAAAGTGAGTCTGCATGCCCTCCTGCTTCTGGGAGTGTTTACGGCTGCGCTGCAGGCCACGCGCGGCGGCCGTACAGCCCAGCAGTTCTGCACCGGCCCCGGCCAGCTTGCGCGCCAGCCAGGACCGCTGATCATCCTCCTTGAATAGACTCAGGCGAACGGGTCTGCCCTGTTCATTCTTTTTCTTGGCGGTGGGGTTGGCCAGCAGGCGGAAGCGATAGCGCCGGCCGGTCTCCAGTCGGGGCTCGAAGGACTTATGTTCAGGAGGCCCGAGCAGCACCGGAAAATCCCCAAAAGCCGCCGACCAATCTGGGCTGGAGTGGGCTTGAACGAGGATCTGCGTGCCGCGTCCGTCGGGCAGGTCTTCAATACGGAACAGCAGCCGGGGCTCGGCAGGCCAGGCCAGCCGCAGCCGCTGATGCACACGGTAGGGGTTGGATGCCCAGCCCACCGCCCTCCGGCTTTGATTAAGTTGCAAACGAGCCAGAAACATCAGACCTCCTTTGACGTGACTTCCACGGTCAGGTACACCTCTCGGCTGTAGCGCGGGCCGAAGGTCCGCCGTGACCGCGAAATGACCTCATCCCGTCGGCGCAGCCCTTCGTCGGCGGCGCACTCGATCAGGGCTCTCACCCCGATCATGGTCCCGGTCTCCTCTGCTGCGCGAATGGGCCAGGCTTGCAGCGCGGTTTGCAGCGAAGGATAGTCGCCCACCCCTTCGAAGATCGGAAGGCCAGGCGGGCACGACTTTCGGCCCAGATAGATGGGCCAGTGTGGGCGCTGCGCCGCCTCGGCCAGCATGGCGATCCACTGCGGAGCGGCCTGCACAACCGTCAGAAACGACGCATCGCAAAGGTAGTGCCGCCATGAGACGACTGTCTCTGGTTCGCGAGTGGTGGCGTTCCTCTTGACCCTTCCCTCGGCGGACATCACCCCGCCGACCACCGTATGGTAATCTACCAGCGGCATCCCGGGGCGGTCGCAGCGCACCCCCAGGCGGACCTGGCGAGAAATCTCGCGCAGGTCTTCATCACGGCTCAAGCCGGCCGCGCAGGCCAGCAGGCCCACCACGCCCGACTTGGTGGGTTCGGGGGCGGTGTCGCGCACACTCCAGCGCGCGCGTTCGCCCCACGCTTGCAGCGGCCCTTCCAGGCGCAGAAACAACGAGTTTGCCATTGTTGCTACCCGGGCAGTTGCGTTTCCAGCCAGTGCTGCAGATCACTCAGTGAGGGCCGAGAATCGGCCTCAGGCAAGGCGTAATCCCGCAGGGCGGTAAAGGCCCTCTGGCCGTTCAGCCCATAGGTCTTGCTCACCCGTCCGATGTAATCGGCCAGTTGTATGACCGAAGCATCCACCAGCGACTGATCGCTGCCCGGACGCGCCGGTTGGAGAAAGGCGTTGGCGTAGCTGACCGGCAGATTTTTCTCTCGCACCTCTACCAGCACGAGATCGGGCAAGCTGTGGGCAGCGAACGAATTCTGTTTGCCGCTCGGCTGAGCCGTGGCCGCGGCCTCCAGCAGCGCCAGCGCCGCCCGCCGAGCAGTGCCCCTATCGCCCCCCAGATTCTCCACAAGCTTTTCCCAATGCATATTGAGGTACTTGTAATACGTGGAGCTGTTGAACTCCACGTCGCCGATCATGCCCGCCCCCGACTCGCCGGAAAGGTCGTCCACCGCTGTGTAATAGTCAAACTCCTGGGTGAGCGCATTGGTCGACAGCGCGTGCGCGACCTGCACGGCCGCCTGCACGTCATCGAAAGCCTCCGAAGTGGTCATGCGGCCAAACATGGCAATGTCCACGGAGCGGGGCAGACTTCCGCCAAGTTCCCTGGTGATGTCCGGGATCTTGGTCTTCTTCCAGTTCTTTGGGCCGCGTGTCTCGTAAGCGGCCAGGAGTTTCTCAGCCAGCGGGCGCAGCTCATTCCTGCCCAGGAAAATAAGCTGGGCGGTTGCGGATTTGGCCTCCTCGTTCCCCTCGGGTGGCGATTCCCCCTCGACCTCTTCCCCCGCTTCCCTTCCTTTCCGGGATTCCCGACCGATTTCGGGCACACGGGCCAGGATATCCTGAAGCGCGTCCTCACCGGCGCCGATGGCTTGCAGTTCTTGGCGAATCAACTCGGGAAGCTGTCGGGTTCGAATGCCCAGGAGGCCGTCGTTGGCGAATGCGCCGGCAAACGCCGCCGACCTGCGAATGCTGCGCTTCAGGCACTGGCTGGAGATGCGCCCTCGGCGCACGCCGCCGAACATCGTATCCTTCGGCGAGCCGCTGTCGTCCCGGTTCAGGTTGGCCGGGGCGTAGTTCTGTAGCAGGTGAATCTGGACTAACATGGTTTCATCTCCTTGTCTTAGAGTCGTGAAGTGTTGGACGAGGCGTCAGTCGGCAAAGTACGAGCGTGCCCACCGGCGCTGGACAAACCGATTGGGGTGAGTCCAGTAAAGCAAGTCTTCCAGTAGGCGCGACCACCTCACCGGCACCCGGTTGGAGTGTAAGAACCGGACAGCCTGGCGAAGGCGGAAAGGCAGTTGCGCTTCATCGGCGTCCAGCAGGATTTCCACCCGCCGATCCAGGCCTCTGGCATTCTTCACTCGGCGGGCTTGGCGCAGGGAAACGCCAAGATCCCCTGTGCCACCGCTGTCGGCTAGGGGGTAGAGAGTAGCGACTAAAAAGTATCTCTCTTCTTGGAGCGGTGGCACGCTGAAAGGTAGCACGCTATAGAACAGTCCCAGCGCCTCGCGCGACCTGGCGAGCGGGTGGCCGGCGCTCCGTTTCAACCGGGCTCGCCCGCCGGGGTCCAGCCGCTCCAGCCGCTCAAAGAAGGCTGTGATTCTGGGATTGGTTTCGGGTTCATTCATCCGGCAAATACTCCTTTCGTTTTCTGGCTAATCGGATCTGACACAATCGTTCGCCCTGGCTGCGCTTGCGCAAGCTCGCCGCGTCGTCCCCTGTGGCTGCCGCGGCGCGGCTAAAAGCTGTTTGCGCCTGCTCCACCACTGCCTCTGCCCAGTGGCGGCGCTCGAGCACTTGGTGGTCGGGCATGGCCACCGCGAGCACAAAGTGCCGGAAAGGCTCGGCCAGCGCGGCCCAATACTCATCCCTCATGCGGGTCTTGAGCGTCCTGCGGCGCTCCTGCTTTCTTGATTTGCCGCCAAAGACCTCGCGGAATGCGCCTGTAATAACCCCGGCGCAGCCGGTGGCAAAGTCCATAGACTCACGCACCAGCAGGCCGGTTCTCTCGTCCCGGAGTAACGCAGGCGGCACATCAAACCCGGCATCTATCCACTCGAACACCTTCGCTTTAAAGTCGGTCCGCATGCCAATGCAGCGAAAGGGATAGGCCGGAAGATCGGCGCCGATTTCCAGTTCCGCGATTTGATTCAGCACGGCCGGGCGTTTGGTCTGGATCTTCTTTTTCTTTGGATCCGCAGTATCGGACTGTTCTAGCAAAAATAGCCCGGCGAATTCGCGCCAGGTGGCCCGCCCGAGGGTGGGGCGAATGGGCGTGGGTTTGTCCTTGCCTTGGCTCTCCGGCAGCTTGTAAGCCGCAAACGGGTCGAACCAGAATTCCGCCTCCTTCGGGCGGCACTCGCCCATCTCGAAGACCATGCTGCGCACGCCCCACTGGCTTACCCGGCCGCAGCGGGTGCAGCCTGCGCCGAACGGCTCCGGGTGCAAGCGCACGCGTCGTGCAGGGAAAGTCAGACTCTGCAGGTAGCCCACCTCGCGGACCTCCTGACCGCGCTTCACATCCGGCCTGCGCAGCCACCAGGGTTCGTCCTGCTCTCTCACGAGCATGTTCGGTTGATAGTCCGGTCGCAGCAGCGAGGCGGCCAGACTTTCAAACAGCGAGCGGCCGCCGGGCAGTACGTAGATTGGTGGGACGCCGTTGATGGAGGGCTTGATACCCGCACCGCCCGACGTGGCAAATGGCGGGATGGTGACCAGACCGGCCGCCGCGCACGCAGGGCAAAATACTTGCGCGTCTTCTGCTCCGTGGCGGTAATGTGTGATTTCGGTGCCCGCAGGAATCTCAGCTATCAGATAGGCAACGGTCTTAATCCTGTCACCCTTGCCCGCTTGCAGTGGCAGATCGCCGCTCTGCAGAAATGGCGCGCTGGTCGAGAACAGATCAAACCGTTCGACGTATTGCGCTCCAAAGTCTTGAATGACTGTGGCAGGCAATCGTCCTGTCTGCCACAGTCTCTTCAGATCAGCGTTTTTCTGGGGGTTAAGCGCCGCTTGCACTATAGCCACCAGCAAACGATGAATGTCCACCACGACCAGGGGCGAGGGTTCATAAATGGACATGAATTCGTGCGCCTGTAGGAGGGCTTGCTGAATACTCCGGCGTTCCGTCCCGCCCTCAGAGCATTCCAGCTCGATCCATTGCTCGTTCCACAGGTTAAAAGTTGGCACCGAGGGCGAACCTGGCATAGATTACTCTCTCCTTTCCCTGTCAATCACCAGTCCCAATCGGGGATCAAGAGTCAAGACAAGGGTTTCTTTGCCCGATGGCAGACGGCTCTGTCCCCTCTGCAGCCAGAGCGGGATACATTCCTTGAGGAGGAGTGACTCGGTAAAGAGGCGGGGCAAAGATACGACACCAGCTTTGAGCAGTGGCACGGCGCGGCGGTGGGTGACTCGCAGGCTGCGGCGCAGCAGTTGCAATTGGGTCTCTCGCGGTACTGGAGAAGCCAGACTCATTTCGAGCTTCCCTCCGTCCTGAAAGAACCACGCGCTCGCCTCGTTTCGCTCCAACGGGATGACCGTCACGCTTTCCTCGGCCAGCCGGGTTTGAGCCACAATCCAGGCGGCGCTGCTTTCATTTTCCTCGAAAGTACCTCGCGAGGCAGCCAGCCCGCAGAACGGGTCTTCCGGATCGGGTTCAGGCAGAAGTCGCAGGCGAGCCTGGCCAACCGCATTTCTCTCCTGATCCTGCAGCTTCTCCCAGGCTTCTGCCAGAATAGTGTCGGTCGGGGGTTCGGTCGCGGCGTAGATCGCTTCTACCAGCGGGCGATAATCGGCCGGCAGGGTGATTTCTTCTCGCCCGGCCAGCGTCCGCCAGGTTTGCCGCAGAATGAATTCGTCATACACATATTGATCTACGCCCAACTGCAAACTGCCGTCGGCGGCGAGCTCGACGTTAATCCATAGCCGCGGGACACTGTGAGCAGGCGGGCGCTTCGTCGCCTCGTGGCGATGCAGCCTGCCGGCTCGTTGGAGAAGCAGGTCCACCGGCGCCAGATCCGAAACCATAACGTCAAAATCGAGATCCAGGCTTTGCTCCAGAAGCTGCGTGCCGACCACGATTCCGCGTTCCGGGCGGGAACCTTCCGGGCCATACTTCACGGCCAGTAGCCTTTCCAAAGACTGCCGGTCTTCCAGAGGGAACTGCGAGTGGATCAGCAAGCGGTCAACGTCCGGCGGCGCGATCTTATCGAGCGCCGCGAACATCCTCTGCGCGCGGGCCACCGTATTGGTGATCCAGCACGCGCAGCCGCCCCCGGCGACGGCTTGCAACAGCCAGCAGGCCTTGTTTTCCGGGTCCTCATCCGTCAGGCTCAAAGTGTTCAACCGGAGATGGCGATCAGGCTGATAGGCGGGCGGCGACGCATGATAACTTCCTGTCCGGCCGACAACCCAGAACCCGGGATAGTCCACATCCTTTGCCCGCACTGGATTTACTTTGAGGCCATAAGCCTGCACCAGGGATGCCCGTCGTGCCACGGGTAATGTTGCCGACAGGATGATCACCGAGGTCCCCAACGCCGCTAGCCAATTCAATAGGCGTTCGATGATCGTGGTCATGTAGGTGTCGTAGGCGTGAACCTCATCCACTATGACCACTTTTCCCGCCAGTCCGATCAAACGCAGCGCGGTGTGCCGGACGTTGAGCGCAGCAAGTTCTGCTTGGTCAATTGTGCCCACCCCGAAAGGAGCTAGCAGCGCCCGCTTCTTGGGGCCGAACCACTCGCGTGCCCCCCCTGGCTCCCAGCCCTCGCCACTGTCGAGCGGCTCAATCCGCAAGTCGTCTTCGAATAGGAAGGCTTGACCATGGATCAGTCTGGCCTGGGTCGCCAGTCCCAGACTATCCCGCAGATACTTCTTTAGCCGGCGGAACATCTGATTGCTGGTGGCCGTAGTCGGCAGGGCATAGTACAACTCATCGCTGCCGCTGGCCAGCGCCAGCCGATGGGCCAGCGCCAGCGCGGCTTCGGTCTTTCCTTCGCCGGTGGGGGCCTCGATGATGGCCAGGCAGGGCCCTGAGAGCAGCTCTATCGGGACTTGGTCAATCGCCGCCTGCAGGGGTCGGGGCGGCTGAAGGTTCGGGAAGAGCGAGGCGAAGCTGGTCGAAGCTGCGCTCCGGCTGGCCTGGAAGAAGCCGGCCCCTTCCACAGCTTCCCTCGCCCGGCGCGCGCTTTCTTTAACGTATTCCTCAAGCTCCACTTCAGGCCGCATCGGGAAACGTGCGCCGTCCGAGCCGAGCCAGTCACACAGAATAGTGAAGCCGGTCAGCGCCATGATAGCCCCAGAGATGTTCGCTGGCTCGGGCCAGCACTGCGGAGGCTGTCTGAGCAGATGCTCTTTGAGCAGCCCGGCAGCCGCAACCCGGAGTCTGGCCCAGTCTTGCGATTCTTCGGCGCCGAGCTTGGTGCGCGCCTGGCCCAGGCTGCCTGCCGCAGCGAACTGCCCGTGATGCCCGCCAACCATCTCGCGCCATACACCCAGCAGGGAGTCGGGCAATGGAATGGCATCCAGCTGTGATAACTCTTGGGCCAAGAACACCTGGCCGGTGAAAGTGTGATAGGGATCGTTATTCCACGGACGCGCCCCGAAGGAGAAGCCCTCCGCCAGCAAGCGCTCCTTGTGCTCTGCTCGCTGCTCCTGAAAAGGTGCCGAGATCTTGCCGATATCATGGAGCGCTACCAGCCAGGGCAGCCAATCGGCCAACTTTCCGGGTTCCGCCCCTAGCGCCCCTCCCAGAACGCGCCGCCAGCGCGGGGACGCATCGTCGCCAAGCAACTCTCTTGCCACATGTCCAACGTCCAGCATGTGAAATACTGCGGGATGGAACTCGCCTGTTTCCCTGCCGGTCTTGCCCCAGCATCGCAACAAGCGCGCTGGAAGGGAGTTATGCTCGACCTTCCCGAGGCCATAGAGCCGAACAAGCCGGCGGGTTTCCACCCGAAGCGTTCCCCGCAACTCCTCCGGCTCCAGCACCTCGCAATCCGCCCCCCAGCCACGAACCCACGGCACCATCTCCTGCCATTCGGCCACCTGCGCCGTCCACAGGCAGCCGCCATTAGCAGTCTCGGCAATAGTTTGCGTAGGATGCCAGATGCTTTCTTTCACCCGGCGGGTGGCCTGGCCCGGGGCAAAGCGCAATATTACCGTCACCGGTTCCTCGTCGCCGTACCAGATGCCCCAGGCATGTTTGAGCAACTCGCCCTCATCGAAATCCGCTGGCACGGAGAAGGTCTCGTCGGTCAGGCTGGCGCTTTCGATCCGCTCGATTTTGAACGTGGCCAGCCGGCCATGCACATCGCTCTCGCCAATCAGATAAGCCCCATCGCCCCACAAGGAGGGCTCAATCAGATAAGGGCTGACCAGATAATTCATCGCGCGGCGACTGCGCAAAGCCTGATGGGTGATCCGCACCTTTCGAGCCTCCACCCACCCGCGCGCAATTGTTTCCAGCACTGCCACTCGTTCGGGCTGCGCGGCCTGGGCCAGCACCTCCCCAGCGGCGCGCACGAGGCGCTCGGTCATCGGTTGCCTCAATGCAGAGGCCAACTTCTCTAGGCCACTTGCCACATGTAGTTGGGAAATGCGGGTCTGGCGCGATGCTCGCCGTGCGGCCAGGTACAACGCCAGCGCCTCGTCCAGGTTTACCCGAATTGCCGAGAGATACCGGGTCCGGTCAATTTTCCACCG
>Ga0184639_10000781_pt1 | contig 13021 bp, 7 predicted proteins | sample PLM31_170_b2_FD_133155 | JGI IMG/M metagenome (GOLD analysis project Ga0184639, IMG submission 133155) | Groundwater sediment microbial communities from an aquifer in East River, Colorado, USA - PLM3-1_170_b2 | ecosystem: Environmental > Terrestrial > Soil > Riparian zone | place: USA: East... | reverse complement strand
TTCCAATTCGCCGCCGCCACGCGGCTCACGGAGTGACACCCTCCAGCGCGGCCACGCCGGGCAGGACTCTTCCTTCCAAGAACTCGAGCGAGGCGCCACCGCCTGTCGAGCAGTGGCTGAACTGCCGCTCCACGCCGGCGCGGGCCACCGCCGCGAGGGAATCCCCTCCCCCCACCACGGTGAACGCCCCCCGCTTCGTCGCCTTGGCCACCTCCCGCGCGATCCCGATCGTCCCCTCCGCGTACGCCGGTACCTCGAAAATGCCCATCGGCCCGTTCCAGAAGACCGTCCTGGCCTCGCCGAGTGAGGAGCCCATGGAAGCGAGGGTCGCGGGGCCGATGTCCACGCCGGCCTGCTCAGGAGGGATCGAGCCCGCCGCGACAACGCGGCCCGGATCGCGCCCCGAGGCGTCCTCCGCCACGCGGCAATCGGACGGGAGGAGGATCTTGGCAGCGCCTTCCCGGGACTCCAGCAGCTCGCGGGCCGTTTCGATCCGGTCCTCTTCCACGAGCGACCGACCGGTGGCGATTCCGCGCGCGCGGAGGAAGGTGTACATCATTCCGCCGCCGATCAGGAGCCCATCGACCCGCGGCAGCAGATGGCGCAGCACGTCGATTTTCCCGGAGACCTTCGCACCCCCCAGGACGGCCAGGAAGGGCCGCTCCGGGCTTTCGAGCAGGCGGCCCAGCGCGTTCAACTCGCGCTCCATGAGAAAGCCCGCCGCGTGATCGTTCACGCAGGCCGCGATGCCCGCGGTGGACGCGTGGGCCCGATGGGCCGAGCCGAAGGCGTCGTTGACGTAGGCGTCGGCGAGGGCGGCGAGCGCGCGGCTCATCGCCGGATCGTTCGCTTCCTCCCGAGGATCGAAGCGGAGATTTTCGAGGAGGAGGACTTCGCCGTCCTGGAGTCCCCGGGAGAGCGCTTCGGCCTCCGCCCCCACGATTCCCTCGGCGAATCGAACCGGCCGCCGCAGATAGCGCTCGAGCAGCGCGTGAACCGGCCGCAGGCTCTGCTTGGGGTCGCGCTTCCCCTTCGGGCGGCCGAGATGCGACGCCACGACAAGGCGGGCCCCTTTCTCGATGAGGTAGCGAAGGGTCGGAAGCGAGGCCGCGATGCGCGCGTCGTCCGTCACGCTGCCGTCGGGGCCCAGGGGAACATTGAAGTCGACGCGGACAAAAACACGTCGGCCCGTAACTTCCAGCTCGTTCAGCCGCCGAAACGCCACGAGTGCCCCTTCCTCCGGATCAAGTCTGCCGGCCGAGCAGGAGGAGCGCGTCGACCATCCGATTGGAGAAGCCCCACTCGTTGTCGTACCACGCCAACACCTTTACGAAACGGTCGCCGGAGACCATGGTGAGCGGGGCGTCGAACACCGCGGAATGGGGATTTCCCACGACATCCTGCGACACGAGCGGATCCTCGGAGTACTGGAGAATTCCCTGCAACCGCCCCTGCGAAGCTGCGCGCATCGCATCATTCACGGAGGCCACGGTGGCACTCCGGGCGACGGTCGCGGTGACGTCGATGAGCGACCCGTTCGCCACCGGGACCCGGACGGCGACGCCGTCCAGCTTCCCTTGAAGCGACGGGAGCACGAGCCCGATCGCCTTCGCGGCGCCCGTCGAGGTCGGAATCATCGAGAGCGTCGCGGCCCGCGCGCGGCGAAGGTCCTTGTGCGGCGCGTCGTGGAGCCGCTGGTCGCTCGTGAAGGCGTGGATCGTGGTCATGAGGCCCCGCTCGATCCCGAACGATTCGTCGAGCACGGAGAGCACGGGCGCCAGGCAGTTGGTGGTACAGGACGCGATGGAGACCACCGTGTGCTTGGCGGGATCGAACGTCTTCTCGTTCACGCCGATCACGAATGTCGCGTCGGCCCCCTTCGCGGGCGCCGAAACGAGCACGCGCTTCGCGCCCGCCGCCAGATGGACCGCGGCCTTGTCCCGGTCGGTGAATCGACCCGTGCACTCGAGCACCACGTCGATACCCAGGTCCTTCCACGGGAGCGCGGACGGGTTCGGCTCGGCGAACGCGCGGAGGGTGGTTCGTCCCGTCCGGATGCCTCCCTCCACGGCCTCGAACCGCTCCGGAAATGGCCCGTGGACCGAATCGTAGGTGAGCAGATGCGCGAGCGTTCGCGCGTCGGTGATGTCGTTGACCGCGACGAAATCGATCGGCGCCCGGCGCCGCAACGCCGCCCGCACCACGAGTCGTCCGATCCGTCCCAATCCATTTATCGCGACGCGCACCGAATCCTCCTAGCTGAAGAACACGCGAGCCATCCCGTACAGCTCCGGCCCCACCGTCTTGATGGTGCCGGACGCCTCTTCGAGCGACACGTCCACGATCTCGGTCCCCCGGATCGCGACCATCCGGCCGAACGACCCGCGCTTGGCAAGATCCACCGCGGCCACGCCGAACCGGGAGCCGAGCACGCGGTCGAAGGCGGTAGGAGAGCCGCCGCGTTGAATGTGTCCGAGCACGGTGTAGCGTGACTCGTAACCGGTTCGCTCCTCGATCTTGGTCGCCAAGGACGCGCCGATTCCTCCCAGACGCACGTGGCCGAAGGGATCGCGCTTCTCGCTCTGGGCATGAAGCGGCTGCCCTGAATCGTCGGCCAGCCGCGCCCCCTCGGCGACCACGATCATGCTGAAGTTCTTGCCGCGCTCGTGCCGGCGCCAGATCGCCTCGCAGATTTCCCGGAATTGGACGGAGTACTCGGGGATCAGGATCATATCGGCTCCCCCCGCGATGCCCGATTCCAGCGCGATCCAGCCCGCGTGCCTCCCCATCACTTCCACCACCATGACCCGGTCGTGCGATTCGGCGGTGGTGTGGAGCCGGTCGATGGCCTCCGTGGCGATCGTGAGCGCGGTGTCGAACCCGAACGTGTAGTCGGTTCCGTTGACGTCGTTGTCGATCGTCTTGGGGACTCCGACGACCGGCACGCCCGCGCGCGCGAGCTTCGCGGCGGTTCCGAGCGTATCCTCGCCCCCGACCGCGATCAACGCCTCGATCCCCTGCCGCGCGAGCGTGGCGCGGATCCGCTCCTCGCCGTCAGGCTCCTGATAGGGGTTGGTGCGCGACGTGCCGAGAATGGTCCCCCCACGAGGGAGAATTCCGGAGACCGAGTCGAGGGTGAGGGGCTCGATTTCCTCGAGGAGGAGGCCGCGCCAGCCGTGACGGATGCCGGCCACGGTCCAGCCGTGGCTCTTGATCGCCCGCTGGACGATCGCGCGGATGACCGCGTTAAGTCCCGGGCAATCTCCGCCACCCGTCAGGATTCCGACCCGCATGGACGCGCCCCTCGTCAGACATCCAGTAACTCGTTTTACTACAATTGTTTAGAGCGGGCGAGTCTAAGACTCGGAGAGAGAGAAGTCAAGTTGAAACGGGAGCGCGTGGGCTCAGTGGTGTCCGCTCGTGGAGGAGTACTCGAGCATGTACTCGCCGTAGCCCTGGTCGTCCACGAACACGAACTTGAGGCCCGACGTGACGGCACTGACCCCGTATCGGGGAACCAGCTCGTCTCCCCGGTGCTCGTAGGTCCAGATTTCGTAGGCCCGCATGTCGGCGATTCCCGACTGCGTGTCGGTGATGTCCGACTTGGACGAAGACGGTATGTCGCTGCCGAGCGAATAGCCGAGCGTCTTGTTTCCGACGGGGACACGCTCGATCTGAATCTCGTCCGGCTCGCCGTACCGGATGTAAACCCGTCCCCGATCCGTGTACATGCCCCGTTCCACGACCGTGAAATGCGCATTGGCGTAGAGGACGCGGCGCATGAATTCGGTCCGGCGCTCGTTGTCCCCGGTCTCCGGGGTCGGATCGGCGGCGCGCCAGAGCCGCTCCGCCCAGCGCTCCTTCTCCCCCATCGGGAGGGAGCGGAACACATCCGCCGAATCGCTCGGGAGGAGGGTCGCCGCGATCACCTCGTACAGGTCCCACGAATCCGAGCTCCACGAATCGGACGACCAAAGGACGTCGAACTCTCCCGCACTCTTGGCTTGAACGGCTCCCTCCTTCCCCTCGAGGTCAAGCGTCAACCGGTAGTGCCCGGCGGGAAGCGTGGCGCTGTCGATGCTGAGCGCGTGAGGCCAGGCGGTCCCCTCGCTGACCCGCAGCGAGTCGGTGCTGGTGAACACCGTGTCGCCCGACTGCGTGAGGATTCTCTCGATGAGCCGATAGGAGCGGCCCTCCGGCGGGGGCGGTAGGTCGTAGAGCTCGTAGTAGACCGAGATCGTCTCCTGGAAATTGCCGAAGTAACCGCTCGGCTGCGGAAGCACCTCGTACGGCCCTTTGGTGAATTCGGTCTGGCCCGTCCGCCCTCGAATATCCCAGGCGAATTCGAGTCCGCTGAGCGCGGGATTCAGGAAGAGCCAGGGGCCCAGATCGACGTTTCCCTCCACCTGGCCCTGCCGGCGCTGCTTCTTCATCTTGGCCACGAGGCCCTGCCGGAACGCGTTCATGTCCTCGACCTGAACCTTGTACGTGTAGGTGCCTGGCGGCACGACGAGGCCGAGCGTGTAGATCTCTCCGAGCAGGGAATCGGTGGTCGCGGCGAGATCGGTGCTCTGGATCACCGCCTCGCGCTGGAGATATCCGCTCTTCGCTCCCGCCCGATTTCGCATCTCCACGGTCACGCGGAGCCGGGCGCTGTAGCGGTCGTTTTCGGGAACGAAGCGGATTTGGCGGTACGGAATGCGGATGGAGTATTCGGCGCGGCCTTCCGACACGCCGTGCCGAAAGGGTACGACTCGCGCGTGGAATCTCAACTCGCCGAGGGACGCGGCGGGCCCGCCGGTCGCGTACTGGGCCGCGTCGGCCGGGGCACCGCCCAGGGAGAAGAATCCGAACAGGGCGATGCACGGGACCACCGGACTCCAGCGGTCGCGGTTGCGCCTCACGGCGCGACCTCCCCGGCTAGAAGCTTACGTTCACCGATACCCGGTGGACGTCCGAGAGGTACTGCATCTGCGTGTACGCGTAGTCGAGCCGCGCCACGGAGGACTTGCTCGAGGTGAGAGGGAACTTGACGCCGAATCCGGCGGCGAGACCCTGGGAGTCGTAATTGACCATGTAGCCGCCCCGCAGGAAGAGGTAGTCCTTGAACCCGTACTCGGTCCCGAGATTCAGCTTCTCCGAATTGTCCGACGGATGCGTGAAGTCCACCGACCCGAGCAGGCGGCTCTCCCCTTGCTTGAGGAGGTCGAACGATCCGCCGACGCGGAAGAAGACGGGCATCTTGACCTGCTCGTCGATGAAGGTCATCTCCCCACCGACGTTTTGGATCGCCATGCCGATCTTCGCGCCCATGACCCCGATCTCGTAGAGGGTTCCGAAATCGAACGTGAACGTGCTCCCCTTGACGTCGTCGAGCCCTGCCTGCACGTAGTTGATGTTAAGGCCGGCCGAGAACTTGTCGGTGAGCGAACGGGCATACGTGAGTCCATAGGTCCACTCGCCGGCATCGAACGTCTCCCCGGTCCCTTCCGGGAGATAGGTTGTCCGGACGATGTCCTGGCTCATGGTCAGTGCCCGGACGTTGAATCCGAGCATGCCGGGAATCCACTTGATGTTGAAGATGAAGGCGGCCTGGTCGAACAGCATGTCCGCGGGCAGCGCGGCGTGATTGAGTGAGATCGTCTCGCCGGAGAGCCTCGAAATGCCCGCCGGATTCCAGAAGACCGCGCTCGCGTCGTCGGCGATCCCGACATAGGCATCGCCCATCGCCGCGGCCCTGGCGCCGACGGCCAGCTTGAGCGATTGGCCCCCCAGCGTACCCACCTTCTCGAATATCTGCGCCCCCTCAGCCGTGAAGGGCAGCAGCAGCAAGGTGAAGATCACGATCGCGATTCTCACGAAAATCCTCCTCGGGTTGCCCACGGACCGTTGGGTTGATCCGGCCGGTCTCATTTGATGATCACGAACTTGCCGACTTGCTGGCCAAGCTCGGTGTCGACGGAGAACAAGTAGATGCCGCTCACGATGCTCTGACCGTTGCGAGAGATCAAGTTCCACCCGATCTCCCCCTGCCCCCGCGCCACGGGGTCCTTGCCGAACTGAAGATCCGCGGGCGCGGTGCCATCGAACGGGATGTCCTGCACGAGGTCGCCGGCGAGGGTCATGATGTGAATGGTGCCCTTCGTTTGCGGAAGATTGTGGAACGCGACCTTCGTGCCGGAGGGGTCCTCTTCGCGAGGGACCAGATCCCACTCCGCGCCGGCTCGGTAGGGGTTGGGGACGACGTAGACGTCGTTTTGGTTGTCTCGCGCATCGCTGCGCGGGTAGACCACTTGGCTGTTCGTGGCTCCCGGATTCCCGCTCAGGGTGACGTCCGTCGCCGAAGTGAGCCCGGGGACGATCGATACCGGGACGATCGAGTAGAAGTACGGGAAGCCATTCAGCACGCTGTTGTCCACGAAGGAGTACCGGCCGATCGCAAAGAGCGTGTCGCTCTCCACGTACGAGCTGTCGTTCATGACGCTTCTCGTCGTATAGTTCCATCGCACTTCTACGTCGTGTGCCTCCACGCTCGGGGCGGACGGATCGATCAGCTCTCCAATTCGACGTGCCGGGGTCCCCGAGGGATTCACTCTCCATTCCCCGAGCAGCGACCAGAGATTCGTCGCGGGCGCGTTGCTGCCATACGGTCGTTCCCAGCCGGAGGCCTTGTAGATCCGGTATCCTATGAATTCCTTGAGATTTCCCCGCTGCGCGTCTCGAATCTGCTCCGCGAAGTTGCTCCACTTGAGGGTGACCTTTCGATCGCCCGGGAAGTACCAGGCCGACACCCTCGCCGAATCACTGTGCGTCTCGTAGCGCGGGAGGAAATTGCGCGGCTCTCCGTGCCCATCCTGACCCAGGTAGAACGGCGATGGCAGCGGCGCCGCGGCGACCCAATTGACGAGGTGTTCTCGCCCGTCTCGACCCGTGTTGACGTCACAATCGTTGTCGACGTACGTGCAGCTCGGCTCGGTGATCTGGATATTGAGGGTGTCTTCCGAGGCGCAGTGCGACCCGGTTGTGGTGGAGGGCGCCACCGGCGCGTCGAGGCATACATACTTGCCCTGCTGCTGGTTCGCGCAGGCAATGGAGGGCTCCCACGGCGGGAGGCCCGCATACTTGTCATGGGAGCGATCGTCCGGATCGCTCGGAATGCTGCTCCAGAACCGGACCCGGCAGACCGACGACTCGGGGATGGAGTAGGTGAAACCCCGCCCCCCGGCGACCGTATTCCGGAGACAAGTCTCCTGGCCGCACGTGCCCGTGGTCAACGCACCGTCCAGGTCCGAGTAGAGGCCGTCGAATACCTGCTGCGCGGCCACCGCATTGTCCACCAGCGTTCCGCCCGAGAGCGAGGGCCCGCGACCAAAACCGGCAACCCACGCCACGGAGATCGTGAGCGTCGAATCCGGGAGGATTTGGCGGAACGGTCCCGTCGCCATGATGAACCGGTAGTCCAGGGGCCGTGTGGAGCTGATATTCCCCACCACGTCGGGATGGAGTCGCGGATCGGAGATGAGCTGGTAGCGCTGCGCGTCGTTATCGGGATCTCCGCCCGCCCCGAAGGAAGCCGATCCCGCGAAGAACTTGAATGACGTGATCCCGACCCGCGTGGGCGCGGTGGCGCCGGTCGGGTCGGTCGTGTGGTTGAGGAACATGCAGCCGAAGTACCCCGGCGCGTCGCCGCCCTTGTTTTCCTGAGGCCGGTTTTGATTATCAATATTGTCCCACGTGTAGGCCATCTGGATCCGCCTTGAAACCTGCTCGCCTGTGGCGCCGAGGTAGCTCACGGTCGAATCGAAAAGCGCCGCCTCGTCGTCCAGGAAGTAGCCGTCGATGGCGCGGCTGCCCACGTCCGGATCGGCGAAGATCGCAACGAATACGTTCCGGATCGCGCGGCCGCTGACATTGGTGATCCGATAGTCCATGCCGATAAAGTCGCTCTGGCCGGGCGTCGACCAGGCATAGCTGGTCTGCCGGACGCGGATCCCGAGTGGAACGTGCTCCGGCTGGAGCTGGCGGATTTGGGGGAAGTCGTCCCGGTATTCGCAGGAGTACATCTGCTGCCCGATCGACGCGTAGTCCTCGTCGCAGAGGCCGTCCCCGTCGTCATCGAGCCCGTTCAGGAAATCCTCGTCGACCAGTCCGTCGTTGTCGTCGTCCGGATTGACGCTGCTCGAAATGACGCGATTTCCCCCAGGGATCCCTTCATAGGCCTCCCGCACGTCGGATACCTGGTCGAGCGGCAGTGCGACGCATGAGGTCGTCGGGAAAGGGTCCGGCGCGAACTCCGGTTGGTAGAGAGCCGTCGTCACGTGGGGGATGCCGCTCGCGTCGATGGCCCCGACCCAGAGTCCCGCCGCGTACAGATGGTCGTATCCGGAGCCGGGCGGCCACTCGGCCGACGGCACCGTCGTGCGGGAAGGATTGAACGCGTTTCCCGCCTGGCCGATGTTGGTGACCTGCATGTAGAGGCGTCCGACATTGTGGACGAACTTGCCGTCGAGACGGGCGGTGGTGTGGAGATTTCTCGGCACCCCATCCGGGAAGGCGGACGGAGCCTCGTAGAACCCCGTCACCGAGGCCCACAGGAATGCCGTCGTCAGACCGGCCACGGCACGGCGCGCCGCAAGTTTCCGGCCGGAAGCGCTCACGCTCTCGCAGGGCAACCGTCGAAGGTATTTCATCTCAGAATTGGACCCCCAGTCCTAACCGGATCACGCGTCCCTGCTGGAATACGAGCGGATCATTGACCGGGTACCAGTCCTCTTGGCCGTCCCCGTTCAGATCCTGGGTTAGGAAGGCTCCGCCGGCGCGGCCCGTCTCCGTGTAATAGATTTGGTACGAGGATGCCTCGACCTGGTTGTTCGGCCAGAGCCTCGGCTGAATATCGCTGATGTTCACGGCGTCGAGCAGATTCGAGCCCTGGAGGTAAAACGTTCCCACTTGGCCCCAGACGCGGAACATCCACTCCGCCTGGACCGCGAGCGTGGACGTGCTGGGGAGCCGATAGGCGTTGATGAGCGCCGGGTCTTGCCGTCGCGCTTCCCGCTCCAGCGGGGTGTAGGGGAGCCCCGATCCGTACTGGTAGACGAAGGATGCCGCCCAGTCCTTCTCGTTCCCGATGCGCAGGGTCGCGGAGAGGGTATTCCGCTGGTCCCATTCGAGCGGCGTCTCGGAGGTCGGCTTGTACTGGTCGCGGAGATTTCCGCTGCTGGTCAGGGCGCGGTTGGGGTCGGAGGCCGTACCGGTCGCGTTCGCGTACGAGTAGTTGATCTCTCCCGAGAAGCCGTGGCTGTAGCGCTTGATCAAAGTGAACTCGATGCCGCTGGTCGAGGCGTAGTCGCCGTTGACCCGGGTCGGCACCGTGATCCCGAAGCCCGGGACTTCCTGATCGACCGTGGTCAGGAGGCCGAAGATGTCCTTGAAGTAGACGCCGAACTGTCCGTAGATGTCCTTCGTGAACAGGTGCTGCACGCCGAGCTGATACGCGATCGTGGTTTGCGGTTCGAGATTCGGATTCCCGCGCGCCTCCGCCGAGATATTCCGGCCCTGGTAGAGGTAGAGCCGGTCCGGCACCTGGAAGAGCCGCGCGTAATGGAAGCTCATCACGTCGCGATCCGAGATGGGATACGCGATCCCGATGCGGGGGCTCCACTGGGTCTTGACCTTGTCCGCGACCTCGGCGGAAGAGATCTGGTTCCCGACGGAGAAGCTGTCGTACCTGAGCCCGGCGTTCAGAACCATTCCTTCGTACTCCCAGCGGTCCTGGGCGAAGAATGAGTTCTCCGGATTGTAGTTCTGGAATTCGTCGCGGGTCGCCCCGTAGTTCCCGTTCGCGTCGAGCACGTTCGGGAACTGAGTCAGGAGGAAGGAGAGGTCGTTGTAATTGAAGTCGGCTCCGAACATGAGGTTGTGCTGCTTGACCTTCTTCGAATAGTCGCCGTTCAAGGTGTAGGTCGTCGTCTGCCGCTCCTCGTAGAACGGGTAGTCGCCGTTGGTCACGTAATAGGCGCCGCTGATCGGATCGAGCTGGTCGTAGTAGTCGTTCGGCGCCGCCTGGTACTCCCAGAGCGCCTTGTCCTGGACGTCGTTCGTCGACTCCCAGACCTGGCGGGAAGCCCGGATGTTGTAGATGGAGCCGATACCCAGCGTCTGCTTCCAGGTGAGCGCGATCTGCTGGTAGTCCTCGGTGACCACAGGGAGATGCTCCGCCGTGTTCATGGGGATGAAGCTCGAGTCGACCGGATAGTAGGACCAGCTCCCGTACCGGGTCCTGACCGAGCCGTCGGTCGGCGCGGTGCTGTCCTGGATCACCTGTACGTAACCGTTCCGGTTCCACCGGTTCTTGTAGAGCCCCGCGGTATTCGCATTCTGGATGTACTCGAGGTTCAATTTCTGGTTCGGAGTGACCTTGTAGGTGAGCTTGCCCGAGAAGTTGGTCGAGTTCGCCTGTCTCTGCCCCAGGCGGATGAAGTCGAGGAAGCGGTGCTCGTTGTACTCCGCGGTGCTGTTTAGATAGGTGTCGGAAAACGTCCCTTCGTAGGAAATATAGTAATTGGTCTTGTGGAAGAAGAAGGGCCCGCCGAATCCGAGGCTCACCCGCTCGAAGTTGTTGAACTCCTTGTCGTGTTCGCCATAGCGGTCGGTGAAGTACCGCACTTCCCCGGCGAGCTTGTCGCCCCCCTCCCGGGTCGTCAGATTGATGACGCCGGAGAGCGCGTTGCCGTACTGGGCGTCGAGCCCTCCGAGCACCTGCTCGCTCGAGGAGACGGCGAGGAGCCCCAGCTCCACACCCTCCGCCCGGAGCGGATTCCGGCTCGGCACGCCGTTCACGACGGTGAGCACCTCGTCGGCCCGTCCGCCGCGGAAGTGAAGCTCGCCTCCCATATTGATGACGCCCGCCTTGAGTCCGATGGCATCCCTGTAGCTGTCCACCGGCAGGGAGTGGAGGTCCTCCGCCGTGACGATCTGCTTGGTCGAGCTGTCCTTCTTCCGGATGGCGATCTTTTGCTCGCCCACGACATCGACGGTCGGCAACGCGACGGCCTTTTCGCCGAGGACGAAGTCCACCGTCGTGGTCTTGTTGGCATCGACCTTGATGCCCGTCCGATCCAATTGGGCAAAACCCACCATGCGGGCGCGCACCGTGTAGGCGCCCACCGGAACCTTGATGACCGTGAACACGCCTTGGGCGTTCGTCGGACCGCCCAGCTGAACCCCGAGGAGGATGACATTCGCGAATTGGAGCGGAACGCCGCTCTGGTCCGTCACCTTCCCTGTTATCGTTCCCGTCTGGGCGAAGGCGGCGCCTGCTCCAAGCGATCCGATCAATGCGACGGAGATCAGAGCGAGGACCGGTGAGGGCAATGGGGGCCGGGAGGGGACGCGTCGCGTTCTCTGGCTAGGCATGATCAGCGATGCTCCTTTCCTGGGCGTGGCCACGTCGGTAAGGCGGCCAATTTTATGCCTATTTCGACGAGGAGAGTCAATCCAAATCATTGCACCATCCCTGTTTGTGGCGTCCGGGAACGCGACCGTTGGAGCGGGAGCGCCTGCGCTTCATCCAGACAAACCATCGGCGTGGACGGGGAATATTGGCAATCACAGCGAGGGGGGGAACTCGTGGAGCCCAGCGGGCGCAACCACTTGCGCTTCTGAGAAGGTATTATAGCCACATTTTCGGATCCGGCAAGGTTTTTTTTCAAAATTCCGTCACGCTGGTCATGTGAAACGACCGGATCCTGAGCCCCGGGCAAACGACGCCCCCCGTGAGTTCGGGTGCCGAGCACCCTTCCACCTCGTTCAGCGCTTGAACCATGCTCTGGTTGAATCGGAAGTTCCTCACCGCATGGGAGATCCGCCCCTTCTCGATCGCGAACAGGCCATCCCGCGTCATCCCCGTTAGGGTCACCGTCTTGGGATCGACGACATTGGTGTACCAGACTCGGGTGACCAGGAGGCCCCGGTCGATCCCGCCCAAAAGCCCTTCCACGGACCCGCTGCCGCCCTCCAGCACCAGGTGCCGCGCCAGCGGTCCGACCGTGTTCGGCGCCGGCAGCCCATGGCCGGTGGACTCCCGCCCATCCTTCGCCGCCGTCTGCCGGTCGTAGACCGGGCTCTTGGCCACGCCGCGATCCACGATGGTCGTCGGGATCGTCGGGATCCCTTCACCATCGAACGGGCATCCACGGTGGAGGGGGTGGAAGGGATCGTCGCGAAGGGTGACGTTCTCTCCGAGCACGCGCTCCCCCATCCGCCCCGAGAGAAAGCTCCTTCCCTCCTGCACCGGCAGCGCCCCGAACGAGAGCCAGGACATATCTTGTAGAAGGTCGGCGACCGCCGCGGGCTCGAGCACAACGGTGTAGCGGCCCGGCTCCCACGCCATCGATTCGCGCGAGCGGAGCGCCTTCTCCGTAGCGCGGGCTGCAAGCGCGTCCGCGTCGAGATCCCCGGCGCGGTGGCTCTCGCCGCCCGCCCATCCGGAGGCGGTGCCGTCGAGCGCCGACACCCGGAAGGCCGCCGAAGTCCCGCGGTGGTAGGCGAAGAGGCCGCGGCCGTTCGCGATCGCCAGCGGCTCGATCTCGCCGTAATCCCCGATCGTTCCCTGCCCGGTCTCGAAGATTCCCGCCGCCTGAAGGCCCGCGGCGCGACAGCGGCTGATCGCCCTGCTGACCTCCCGGGCGCGGTCCTCGGGTGCAAAGCGCGCGGTCGCCGGGTCGGCCGCATCGCTCTCGCGGTAGACCTGGGGACCGGGCAATGCTTCGAGATCCGGAATCTCCGGCTGGTGCAGCGCCGATAGGGTTGCCGTCTCCACGAGCCTTTGGATGCCGGCAGGGCTCAAGTCGTTTCCGCTCGCGCGGCCGGCCCGTTTCCCGTCCACGACCCGCACCGAGAGCACGTAGCGCCGCTCCGAGACATTCTGGGTCACCTCGTTGTTCGCGAATCGGGTGAGGCTGGTGGAGCCGCCTCCCAGGATCCCCTCGACATCGGTGCCTCCGGCGGCGACCACCTGGTC
>Ga0184639_10000780_pt1 | contig 13022 bp, 14 predicted proteins | sample PLM31_170_b2_FD_133155 | JGI IMG/M metagenome (GOLD analysis project Ga0184639, IMG submission 133155) | Groundwater sediment microbial communities from an aquifer in East River, Colorado, USA - PLM3-1_170_b2 | ecosystem: Environmental > Terrestrial > Soil > Riparian zone | place: USA: East... | reverse complement strand
GCGGCGCGACGCACGCCGGGTGTTCGGGTAACCTCGGTGGTCACGCTGACATCCATCGTGTGCGGAGTGGGCTCCACGGTGAGCAGTGCGGCCGTGATGTTGACCAGTGTCCCTTTGGGGACCACCAGAAGGTCTGCTCCCAGCCGCGCGAACCCCAACGCCATGCTGGCTTCGATGCCGCGCACCAGCGTGGCGGTGGCAAAGACCGTCCCGCTTCCGACCGCGACGGTTAGCGCGAGAAGGAACGTGCGGGTCGGTCGTCGACCAACGTTCTGAAGAGCGAGGCGACCAAGGACCAGAGTCGCTCCACTGCCCGAAGGCCGCTCTGAATCTGCGGCCCTCGGGCGGGGGTGGTGTCACTACCTCATCTCCACCCCTCAGGGGACCGGACGGGTTATGTAGTCGTGCACCGGCTGATCCGGAGATCTTCGTTGGTCCGCGGGACTATGACGCAGTCGTGATGACCACCCGGGCTCGGCAGGTAGCCGACCGGCTCGTCAGCGCGCGCGTCCAGGATGAAGATCCCGCTCTCCGTCTTCTGGTAGCCGCTGTAGACACCGACCATGTACTTCCCATCGTAGGTCACGGCGAGCGTGTGCATGTCCGGCCCCACATCGATCTGCTTGAGGAGCTTCCAGTTGCGTGCGTCGATGACCGCGACCCCGTTGGGGGTCGGCGAAGGCCACCAGAGCGTCACATAGAGCTTCTTGTTGTCGGGCGTGAAGACCATGTGGAAGGTGTTGGGGTAGGCACCACGCCAGTCCGGGTGCTCCACGAAGGTCACCTTCTTCCACTGGCGAGGATCGGGGTTCTTGGTATCAAAGACCGCCACGTTGTTCTGGCGGACGCCGTTCATGAACACAAAGTGCTCTCCGGTGGGTGAGAATCCCGCCTGGTGGGCAGGGGAGATCACTCGGTCCATCTTCACCTTCCAGGTGTCCTTGCCGGCCGGGACGACCTCGTACTGGTCCGGGCCTCCCTTGGGGCCGTAGAGGGTTGCCACAGGCTCATAGTTCTTCTGCCGGTCCAGCACGACACAAAGCGCCGGCAATCGGAGCGAGGCAACTGCCCACCGACCGCGTGGGTCGAAGACCACGGAGTCGTTGCCGACCACGTTCATGGGCCGCGCCCCTGGCATCTTCCCTTCCTCGATAAAGAGCTCTCCTCCCGGAACCACCTCCCAATCAATCTTGAGCCCCTTGGTGCCCTGGAGGTCAAACTTGCCGGTTTTGGGATCGGGGTGAATCCGCTTGATCGTCACCGTGCCGCCACCGGTCCAGGCTTCCTTCAGGCTCTTCACCTGAGGTTCCCAGTCGAAGAAGAACGCCGCGAGCACCTTGGATGTGGCCCGGTCAAAGATCGCGATGATGTCCTTTTGGCCGTCGGCCACGGCGAACGACGTTGCCTCCGGGGCGACGGTCACATGGACCCCCAAGCCGAGGCCCGTGGTTTCGGACACGTCCTCGACCAGATTCATCTTCGTCCCGTCGTACTTGATCCGATAGATTTTGAACCCCTCCCCGGGATCCTTCACCTTGGTCGGGATTCCGTAGATAAAGAGGTTCTTCCCTCCCTGGGTATCGTTGATGAACTCGAACCCCTTGTACGGGTCAGGGGAGGGGAAAGCGGCCAGGTGGTGCGAGATGGGGTTTACGTCTCCATAGTTCCAGAAGGAGATCCAGGCGAGGGTCTTGCCGCTTCCCAGATCCAATGCGTAGGTTCCCCCGCCGAACTTGGTGGGAGCGAGGAGGATGTAGTTGCCGAACTCCTTGTAGATTTCGCTGAGCCTCCCGGGCCTGGCTCCCGCGTGCGCCTGCGGTGTCACCCTGACCGGCGCGAGGCCTGCAACCTCGGCGCCTTTAAGAGCCGCTGCGCCGGCAGCGCCGGCGCCGGCCAGTTTCACGAAATCCCTTCTGCTTACCTTGCTTCCCATATGCCACCCTCACTTTCAGGGTCGAATCGTTAGGTTCCTGCACTGGACAAACGATTTTGCGTGGCAGCCTCTACCCGCGGTCGCAGCAGGAGACTAACCGGAGACCGGCGAGGGCAAGCGTGCGAGAGTTACCACGGCCAACCATTGTCCCTCTTCTTGATCGTAAAAGCGAAGATATAGGCTAAATTTAACTATGTCAAGCCGTTTTTTAAACTCTTAGGGGCGCTTCTATCCGCGGCGTCAGGCGACCGAGTTCGGGTATACTTCCGGCCATGGCGCGTCCGGCCGCTGACGCCTTCAGGCTCCCAAAGACCGTCGTGCCGGACCGCTACGAGATCCGGCTCGAGCCGGACCTTGAGCGCTTCACCTTTGCCGGCGAGGAATCGGTGTCCGTGACGATCCGTGAGCCGGTGACGGAGATCGTGCTGAACGGGGCCGAGCTCGAGATCCACCAGGTCTTCATCCAGTACGGCCAGGGCGTCACGCTGAAAGGGGAAGCAACGCTCGACGCGGCGGCCGAGCGGGCGCGGCTCACCTTTCCTGAGACGCTTACACCGGGCGTCTGGCGGCTGACCCTCCAATTCACCGGCATCCTGAACGACAGGCTCCACGGCTTTTACCGGAGCACCTACAAGACGGTGCCGGATGGCGGCGGCGACGCCCAGGAGAAGGTCCTGGCAGCGACGCAGTTCGAGGCCACCGACGCCCGGCGGGCCTTCCCGTGCTGGGACGAGCCGGCATTCAAGGCGGTCTTCCAGGTGACCCTTGTCGTCCCGGAGCGGCTCCAGGCGGTCTCGAACACCCCGATCGTCAGCGAGCGGGCGATTGCCGGCACGAGCCGGAAGGCGGTCACGTTTGCCGCGACGATCAAGATGTCAACGTACCTGGTGGCCTTTGTCGTCGGCGAGCTCGAAGCGACCGAGCCGGTCAGGGTCGGCAAGACGCCGCTCCGCATCTGGACCGTGCCGGGCAAAACGCACCTGGCCCGGTTCGCCGAGGAGATCGCGACCTTTTCGCTGGCATTCTTCGAGCAGTACTACGGCCTGCCCTATCCGGGGGAAAAGCTCGACCTGCTCGCCATCCCCGACTTCGCCGCGGGGGCGATGGAGAACCTGGGGGCGATCACGTTCCGCGAGACGGCGCTCCTCGTGGACGCGGGAGCCGCCAGCCATGCCGAGCTCGAGCGCGTGGCCGACGTGGTGGCGCACGAGATCGCCCACATGTGGTTCGGCGACCTGGTCACGATGGCCTGGTGGAACGGGATCTGGCTCAACGAGGCGTTCGCGACCTTCATGGAAATGCTGGCGGTGGACGCCTGGAAGCCGGCCTGGGAGCGGTGGGTCACCTTCGCCGTCTCGCGGGCGGCCGCGCTCTCGCTGGACGGGCTCCAGAGCACGCGACCCATCGAGTTCGAGGTGCAGGCCCCGAAGGATGCCGACGCCATGTTCGACCTCCTCACGTACGAGAAGGGCGCCTCGGTGCTCCGGATGCTCGAGCAGTATCTCGGCCCGGAGAGCTTCCGCGAGGGGGTCCGCCGCTATTTGAGCGAGCACCAGTACGCCAATGCGGAGACGACGGATCTCTGGCAGGCGCTCGGCGCCGCCACCAAGAAGCCGATCCCGCAAATCATGGACGGGTGGATCTTTCGCGGCGGATACCCGATGGTGACGGCCAGCGTGGACGAGAGCCGCCGGGGCCTGGTCCTCTCCCAGAGCCGGTTCGTGTACCTGGCCGACGGCGGGGCTCCACCGGAACTCTGGCAAATCCCGGTGGCGCTCAGGGTGGGTGTGAGAGGCGGGGTGGTGATCCGGAGCCTTCTGCTGAGCGAAGCGGAGGCGCGGGTAGAGCTTCCGGGTCCCGTGGAATGGGCCCTCGTGAACGCGGGGGGGTACGGCTTTTACCGGGTGAGGTATGCCGCCGACTTGTTGCGGAAGCTTACTCGACGGCTCCCGCACCTGGCGCCGATCGACAGGTTCAACCTGATCAACGATGCCTGGGCGGCCACGGTGGCCGGGTTGACTCCCCTCCGTGACTACCTCGATCTGACTGTTCAATTCCGCGGGGAGACCGACCGGAACGTCTGGACGGTCCTCATCGGGTCGTTCGCGTATCTGAACCGGGTCATTCCGGCCCCGCTACGAGCGAAGTTGGAGGCACTGGTGCGGGACCGCCTTGCCCCGGCGGTGGAGCGGCTGGGGTTCTCGCCCGAGCCCGAGGAGGGTGAGCTGAGCCGGCAACTGCGCGCCGACCTCGTCCGTGCCATTGCAACGCTCGGGAACGACCCGGAGATCCAGGCCGAGGCGCGGAAGCTCTACAAGGGCTCGCTCGAGGAAGCCGGCGCCGCGGACCCGAGCCTGCTACCCGCGCTCATTGCCATCGTCGCTCACGCGGGCGGGGACCCCGAGTACGCCGAGTTCGTCGAGAGGTTCAGAACGGCGAGGACGCCTCAGGAGGAGCAGCGCTATCTCTACGCGCTGGCGGGCTTCCGGCAGACGGACGTGTTGAGTCGGACGCTCGAGAAGACGATCAACGGGGAGGTGCGGACCCAGGACGCGCCGTTTCTCGCCCGGTCGCTCCTGACGAGCGTGTATGCACGGGAAGCGGCGTGGACGTTCGTGAAAGCCAACTGGGAGACGCTGGAGCGCCAGTTCCCTGCCAAGAGCGGGATTCGGCGCATGTGCGAGGGGATCACAGCCCTGGCCACGCCTGAGCTGGAGGCTGACGTCCGGGAGTTCTTTGCCTCCCGCAACATCACCCTGGGAGGCAAGACACTGGAGCAGTACCTCGAGCAGCTCCACGTCGCCGTCGTCTTCAGGGAGCGCGAGGGCCCAACCCTCGAGACCTATCTGGCCCGCCGGTTCCTCAGGTAGGCGGGGGCTTGCTCTCCAGAGCGTCGGCGGGTAGAATCCGACCCGCCACACCAAAATCAAGGAGGCGATCATGGACACCATCCGTCGCGTCGAGTATTTCTACGTTCAGGTTCCCGACAAGCCGGGGGAGGGCGCGCGCGCTTTGGCCGCGCTGAGGGAGGCGGGGGTGAACCTCCTGGCGTACTCCGGCTTCCCGGCGGGCCGCCGGGCCCAGCTGGATTTCGTTCCGGCCGACCCCGCCGCGTTCAGGGAGGCCGCTAAGAAGGCGAAGTGGAAGGTCAAAGGGCCGAAGCGGGGGTTCCTGATCCAGGGGGCGGACCGCGTTGGGGCTTGCGCCGAGGTCCTGCACAAGCTGGCGGCGGCCAAGATCAACGTGACCGCCATGGACGCGGTTACCTCCGGGGAGGGTCGCTATGGGGCGATCCTCTGGGTCAAGCCCACCGCGTTCAACAAAGCGGCCAAAGCCCTGGGCGCGGAGTAGTTGCCCGCCTTCGCAGTCCTCGAGGGGTGGGGGAGGCTGCCGGAGGGCTGGCGCTACGTCGAAGCGGCCGGCGTGGCGGTGGACTCCAAGGATAACGTCTATGTCTTCAACCGGGGTGAGCACCCGGTTATCGTCTTCGACCGGGAGGGCAACTTCCTGCGCTCGTGGGGTGAGGGCCTCGTGGGGCGCGCCCACGGCATCACCATCGGCCCCGACGACCTGGTGTGGCTGACCGACGACGGCAATCACACCGTTCGCCAGTTCACCCCCGAGGGGAAGCTGCTCCTGACCATCGGCGATCCCGACAAGCCCGCGACGCTCCAGGGCGGCAAGCCCTTCAACCGCCCCACGCATGTGGCGCTCTCACCCTCGACCGGGAACCTTTTCATCTCGGACGGCTACGGGAACTCGCGGGTTCACAAGTATGATCCCAAGGGCAGGCACTTGTTCTCTTGGGGCGAGCCGGGAACCGATCCTGGCTGCTTCAACCTTCCGCACAACATCGCCACGGATGCCGAGGGCCTCGTGTACGTGGCGGATCGTGAAAATCACCGGATCCAGATCTTCGACGAGCAAGGGCAGTACCTCGGTCAGTTAAACAATCTGCATCGGCCCTGCGGCCTCCTCATCGACCGGCGCGAGGGCGGGCAGATCTACGTGGGGGAGCTGGGGACAGACCTCGCCGTGAACCAGAATGTCCCCAACCTCGGCGGCCGGGTCAGCATCCTGTCGTTGAAGGGCGATCTCCTCGGCCGCATCGGCGACCGGTTCAGGGGCGAGAAGCCCGGCCAGTTCGTGGCGCCCCACGGCGTCGTCACCGACTCGCGCGGAGACCTCTACGTGGCGGAGGTGTCCTATACCGCCAAGGGCCGCCACGAGACTCCACCGCGCGAGATCCGGTGTCTTCAGAAGTTCGCCCGCACCGGCAACTAGATGGTCGTCGTAGATTCGCAGGTGCACATCTGGGGCGCGAACACGCCCGACCGTCCGTGGCCGGCGGGGCGGGAGAATCAGGCCCAGCGGGCGGTCCCCCTGGGCGCCGAGGAATTGCTCACGGCAATGGATGCGGCCGGGGTGGACCGCGTCGTCATCGTCCCGCCGTCGTGGGAAGGGGATCGGAACGACCTGGCACTCCAGGCGGCGGAGAAGTATCCGGATCGCTTTGCCGTGATGGGGCGCTTCCCCGTCGAGGCGCCGGCTGAGGCCGGGCGGCTCACGACCTGGCGCCGCCAGCCCGGGATGCTCGGCGTGCGCCTGACCCTCCACCGCCCCCCGTGGCGCGCCTGGCTTGAGGATGGCGCGATCGACTGGTTCTGGCCGGCGGCTGAACGCGCCGGATTGCCCGTGATGGTGTACGTGCCCGGACTGGTCACGCGGTTGGACGCGATCGCCGGACGGCATCCGGGGCTGCGCCTCATCCTGGATCACCTGGCGCTGCCGATGGGAAGCCGGGACGAGGCGGCTTTCGCCGACCTCGACCAACTGCTGGCGCTGGCCCGCTACCCGAACGTCGCGGTCAAGCCCTCAGCGCTTCCCTGTTACACCAGCGAGGCGTATTCTTTCCCCGGCCTCCACCGGCACATCCGGCGCGTCTATGATGCCTTCGGGCCGCGCCGCATGCTCTGGGGCACCGACTACTCGCGCCTCCCCTGTCCGTACCGGCAGGCCATTACCCTCTTCACCGAGGCGCTCGATTTCCTCTCGGCCAAAGACAAGGAGTGGATCATGGGCCGGGCGACAGCCGAGTGGCTGGACTGGAAACTATGACCCGGGCTGCTTCTCCATCCGGCGGGGCTGGCGGCGTTTCCTGCCAGGCGTCACCTCGTTTGCCGCGCTGATCGCCAGGACGAGACACCGGCAGCCCGGATGGAACGGCGGGAGGTCCCGCGGGCTATCTTTCACCTCGTGGTGGTTGAGAGGGTCGCAGACCGGGCAGGGCATACCGTTGCCCTGACGGGCAATCTCGGCCCGGATTCCCCGTTTCGCGTAGCGGGCGAGCGCGGTGCGGGTCTGGGCGCGCGTGGTCTCAAGACTCTGGAGCCAGTGAAGGAGAAGGTAGAGCTTCTGCTCGCGGTAGGCGTGGTGGATTTGCGGGGCCGCTCGGAGGGCCGGGGTCTTCTTGAGCTCCTCCCAGAGCGGCGGGAACCTCCAGCCCTCGGCGAAAAAGGTTTGCCAGCGGTCGAACTCGGGCCAGCGGAAGTCTCGGACTCCCAGCCGCCTGAGCACTGCGGCGTGTAAGTCGTCCACGGCTCCGCCGCGCGTCGTGATTTCCCTGAGGAGGTCGAGGACGATCTGGCGCTCCTCTCGGGAAAACCCAGTGGTCTGGGCGAGCGCGATGGCCGCGTGATGGAAAGCCCCGCTCATCGGATGCCCGCTAGTCGTAATCGGCGTAAGTTCGCTTCAGAGCCTTCCGTCGCTTTTTTCGGGCCTCGGCTTGTTTGCGCTTCCGCTTCACCGAGGGCTTCTCGTAGTACGCCCGCCGCTTCATTTCCTTGAACACGCCCCCCTTGAGCATCTCCTTCTTGAGGGCCTTCAGGGCGGGCTCGATCTGGTTGTCGAAAACCTCGATTTTCAACGGCCTCGCTCCTCCCCCGGCCTTATAGTCCCTGCTGGAACTCGTTGGAAAACAAAACCCCAGAGGCTCTTTAACAAGCCTCTGCGGCTTTGGCCCAAGCCCTCCAAAACCAATCAAAAAGCCCTTTTACGCTAATCCTTTAGGGGCGCGTTGTCAATGAAGAAGTCGGGGGAGATGTATGGTATCTTTCCGCCTATCATGCTCCTCATCCTCTTTCACCGCATTCTCATCGGCACCGCGATCGTGTTCGGCCTCGGATTTGCCATCTGGGAGTTCCTCGCCTATCGCCAGACAGGCGCGGTGGAGAACTTGCTGATCGGCGTCGGCGCCGCCGTCATCTCGGGCCTCCTGGCGTATTACCTCAAGAACCTCAGGCGGTTCGTCAGTTATTGACCGAGTATCGCGTCGGCATCTGCTCCTGGACGGATTCCTCCCTGCTCAGCGAGGGGGAGTTTTACCCCGCGCGGTCCATGTCGGCGGAGGAGCGCCTTCGCTACTACGCGACCGCCTTCGACACGGTGGAGGTGGATTCCTCCTACTATGCTCTTCCCTCGGCCCGGAACACCGGGCTCTGGGTGCAGCGCACGCCGCCCGGCTTTCTCTTCAACGTGAAGGCGTACTCGCTCATGACCGGCCACCACCCGCGGGCGGACTCCCTCCCGGCCGACCTCCGGGCCCTGCTTCCCGCGGCCCCCAAGACCACCCCCCGCGGGGAGATTGACCGCTCCGCCTTCCCACCCGAGGCGCTGGACCGCTGCTTCACGCTGTTCCGGGAGTCGCTCCGACCGCTGGCCGAGGCCAACCGCTTAGGCTACATCCTCTTCCAGTTGGCGCCGTGGATTCGCTTCAGCGAAAGCGTCCTGGCCTACCTGGCGACGGTGGCAGACCGCCTGCCCGGCTGGACGCTGGCGGTGGAGTTCCGCGACCGGTCGTGGATCCCCGACCACGCTCCGGCGGTGTTCGATGCCCTGGCCAAGGCGAAGCTTGCCGTGGTGTGCGTGGACGCCCCCCGGACTCCAAATGCGATCCCGCGTGTGGTCGAGGCTACCGCGGACACTGCCATCCTCCGTCTTCACGGGCGGAACGCGGCGGGGTGGCTGGCTCAGCTTCAGGGCAAGGACCCCTCGGTCCGCGAGAAGTACGATTACCTCTACCAGGAGGAAGAACTGGTCGAACTGTTGGCGAACGCCCGGGCCCTCGGTGGCAAGGCGAAGCGGGTCTTCATCGTGTTCAATAACAACAATCGGGACTACCCGGCCCTGAACGCCCTCGCGGTCCGGCGCCTCCTGGGCCAGCCGGCCCCGGACTTCGACGCCCTGAAGACCGTCTGGAGGAGCGCGCGCCGTCACGGTGCCGGAAAAGACTTGCCCGGAGGCCTCTTCAACTGACAGGATGAGATCATGAGTGTTCTGGCGCCGCGCGTGTCGCTTGCCTGTCTGCCCACGCCCATTGTCAAGCTCGAACGGTTCTCCGCCCGCTTCGGCGTGGAGATTTTCGTCAAACGCGACGACCTGACCGGCCTTCTCGAGAGCGGGAACAAGGTGCGAAAGCTGGAGTTTCTGGTAGGCGAGGCGCTGGCGCAGGGCGCCGACACGCTGATCACCTGCGGGACCCTTCAGTCGAACTGCTGCCGGGCGGTGGCGGCCGTTGCGGCGCGTCTCGGGCTCCGGTCCATCCTGGCCGTGAGGGGCGACCGGCCCCCCACCTACGACGGCAACCTCCTTCTGGGAAAACTCCTGGGCGCCGAGCTGGTGTACTGTACGCCGGAGGAGTTCGATCAGATCGAGGGCGTCTTCGCCCGCCTGAGCGACGAGGTCAAGCGTCGAGGAGGTCGCCCGTACGCGATCCCCGAGAGCGGGGCCACGGAACTGGGCGCTCTCGGGTATCTGGAATGCGCCCGGGAGATATCCCAGCAGGTCAAACACGGGGCGCCGGCCCTCGACACCCTCGTCATCACGGCCTTCAGTGGCGGGAGCCAGGCCGGCCTCCTGATGGGCAGGCAGGTGGCCGGGCTCTCGGCCGAGGTCGTCGGGATCCCCATCGCTCATCCGGCTTCCGAGGTCCGCGCGTACGTGGAGAGCACGATCGCCAAGGTGGCGACCCGCTTTCGCCTGAAGGTGAAACCCCCCGAGGTCATCCATTTGCTGGACGGCTATCAGGGAATGGGTCGCGGCTCGGTCCGGAAGGAGGAGCTGTCCACGGTCATCCAGCTGGCCCGGGAGGAAGGCATTGTCTTGGATCCGGTGTACACCGGGAAGGCCTTTCTGGGCTTTCTCGACCACCTGGCGCGGGACCCGAAGCAGTTTGGCCCCCGCGTCTGCTTCATCCACACCGGGGGCATCTTCAGCCTCTTTCCGTTCCGCGACTCCCTCTCCCGGCTGCTCGATGGTGATCCGCTTGTCGAGTCCTGACCGTCCCCGTATACTCCACTCATGCCCGAGCTTTGTTTGCGCGGCGGGGAGCTCGACGGCCTCACGCTCCACTTTGTGAGGGAGGGAAGCGGCGCCCCCGTCCTCCTGCTCCACGGCCTCGGGGGGTTTGGTGCCGTCTGGCGCCACAACGTCCCCGTCCTGGGCCGTCACGCGATGGCCATCGCTCTAGACCTGCCCGGGTTCGGCCTTTCCTCGAAGCCGCCCGGGCCGTATCCGCTCGATTTCTTCGCCCGTGCGATCGAGGCGTTTCGGAGGGCGCTCGGACTTGACCGGCTGACGTTAGTGGGTCACTCGATGGGCGGTGCGGTGGCCGCGGCGTACGCGCTCGCGTATCCGCCGAGGGTAGAGCGCCTGGCCCTGGTCGGAGCGGTGGTGCCGGGTTTCGGCTATCGGATCTCCTGGGTCTACCAGCTTCTTGCCGCGCGCGGGCTCGGCGAGATCGCGGGCGCACTGATGTGGCCGGGGCTCCTGAGGTTCGCGCTCGCGCGGTGCTTCGCCCGCCCCGAACCCGACGAGATGGACTTCCTGGTGCGGGCCGGCTATCCCGTCCGCGCGAGTCCGGAGGGGCGCGCAGCGTTTCTCTCGACGCTCCGTAGCGTAAGGGCCGATTTCGCGGCCGCCGCCGAGCGCTATCTGCGCGGCCTCGGGTCTCTGGCGCTGCCGGTGCTCCTGATCCACGGCAGGCAAGATCGGGTCGTTCCCCCCGCTCATCCCAAAATGGTCGCCGCCCACTTGCGGAACGCCACCGTGCGCTGGCTCGAGGGGTGCGGACACTTTCCTCAAATCGAGCATCGGGAGACCGTCAACGGGTGGCTCGCCGAGTTCCTCGTGTCGCGCGCCGTGTCCCGCTAAAGAGGCTCACATGGAAGGGATCACGCCCCAGGAATTGAAGGCCAGGCTGGATCGCGGCGAGCCGCTGATCCTGCTCGACGTGCGCCAGGACTGGGAGACGAGGCTCTGTCGCCTCGCCGGGGCGACCCACATCCCCATCGAGGAGATCGAACACCGCACAGAGGAACTGAACCTGGGGGACGAAATCGTCGTCCTCTGCCACCAGGGGATCCGCAGCGCGGCCGTGAGCGAGTACCTCCGCCAGCTCGGCTTTGCGAACGTGAAGAATCTTACCGGCGGCCTCGATCTGTGGGCGCGCACGGTGGATCCCACGATGCGCAGATACTAAATGGCGGACGCGCTGCTGCGGGTGGAGAAGCGGGACGGTGCGGCGTGGGTGTGGCTCGACCGGCCGCCCCTGAACCTGATGATCCCCGAGTTGATCCAGTCGGTCCGGAACACATTCGAAGGGCTCGCGCAGGACGCCGGCACCCGGCTGGTCGTGCTCACGGGAAACGGTCGGGCCTTCTCCGCCGGGATGGACGTCCGGGCAATGAAGAACCTGACCGTGATCTCCGCCAAGGCGTTAGTCATGCTGCTCCACGAGGCGATCCGTGCGCTTCACGAGGCGCCCTTCCCGGTGATCGCCATGGTCAACGGCTACTGTCTCGGCGCCGGTTTCGAGCTTTCCATGGCCTGCGACCTCAGGACCGCCTCCACCGAGGCGCGACTGGGGCTGCCCGAGATCAAGGTCGGCGTACCATCGGTGATCGAGGCTGCCCTCCTGCCCGGTCTCATCGGTCCCGGCCGCGCCGCGGAGTGCCTGCTGACGGGGGAGATGATCAGCGCGTCGCAGGCCCTTCAGTGGGGATTGCTGAACCGCGTGGCGCCGCCGGACCAGCTGGAGGCGGTGACGAGCGAGCTGGCCGATCGGATCCTCGCCTGTGCGCCGACCGCGGTGCGCCTGCAAAAGGAGCTGATCAACCGCTGGCGGCAGATGGACCTCCGGAGCGCCATCGAGTACGGGATCAACGCCTTCGCCACCTGCTTCGCCACCGAGGAGCCGCGTGAGGCGATGACGGCGTTCCTCGAAAAGCGCAAGCCCCACTTCCGGGCATGATTCGGGCCGTCACAGTGGATTTCTGGGGGACGCTCATCTTCGACCCCCCGTCTGGCGATGACCGCTACAAGCAAAAGCGCCTGGCGGATTTTGAGAGCATCCTGCGCGGCGTGGGGGTTGAGGTCTCCCGACGGGCCCTCGATCGCGCTTACCAGGAGTCGGGGCGCCGGCTCGGCGAGGTCTGGCTGAGTAACAAGGATGTCCCGGTTCAACAGCACGTCGTCGCCCTCCTGGAGGCCGTGGATCCCGAGCTTCCCAAACGCCTCGGCCCGGGGGCGATGTCCATGCTGGTTCACGCCTATGCAAACCCGGCTCTGCTCGTGCCGCCGACTCCCGACCTGAGCGCAAAGGCCGCGCTGACGGCACTCGCCGCCCAGGGGATTGTTCTCTGCGTTGTCTCCAACATCATGCGCACGCCTGGCTTCGTCCTGCGCAAGATCTTGGACGGCTACGGCCTCCTCGCCCCCTTCAAACTCCTGACCTTCTCGGACGAGTGCGGCGTCAGAAAACCCGCCCCCGAGATCTTCCACCTCACCCTCCGCCAGGTGGGGGTGGCTCCTGAGGAAGCAGTCCACGTGGGGGACGACCTGGTGCTGGACGTCCAGGGGGCTCAGGAGGCCGGAATGCGCGTGATCCAGGTCACCTCCGGGTCGCCGGCCCCTCTCTCCCGAAAGCCTGACGCGACCATCCGCCGCTTGGGCGAGCTCCCTGCCGCGCTGTCGCTCCTTCCGTGATTCGCCGAGGTGCCGCAGGGCGGTTTTTAAGGTTGCGGTGCAGCGG